>Ga0115567_10006708_pt1 | contig 10960 bp, 4 predicted proteins | sample COGITO_mtgs_1204_2_FD_88679 | JGI IMG/M metagenome (GOLD analysis project Ga0115567, IMG submission 88679) | Pelagic marine microbial communities from North Sea - COGITO_mtgs_120412 | ecosystem: Environmental > Aquatic > Marine > Epipelagic | place: Germany:Helgoland, sampling site Kabeltonne... | reverse complement strand
GGCGATTTGCTGATATCACAGTTACGTATTGAGTCTCTAAATTGGTCTATCTATTTAATAACGCCATTGAGCAAACGTCAAAATGAAGTGGGTAAGTCATTTGCACTATACATTGGTGTTGGATTACTCTTTTTATTCGTTCTTTATAATATAGTGCATCGCGCTGTCGATTATTACGCCGACAATATGAGCCGACGGTTTAACTATGATCCTCTTACCAGTCTCGCTAATCGACGTTACGCGAATTTGTTTTTTGCAAGGCACCGCAAACACCATCGCGCAACGGCAGTCATAATGATTGACCTCGACCATTTTAAGCAAGTGAACGATAATTATGGACATAATACTGGCGATATAGTGCTGCAATCGGTCGCAGATTTACTTGTAAAAACGGTTCGTGGTGGAGATCTGGTGGTTCGTTGGGGTGGCGAAGAATTTATTATAATCATGCCGAATATCGATTTAAAAGAAGCAGAAACAATTGGCGAAGAGTGTAGACGGCTGATTGAAGAAAACAAAGTTGAAATAGCAAGTTCATTCATTCAAACAACGGCGAGCTTAGGTATTTCATATTCCAGGGACCTAGCCGATAATTTGACCTTAATGGTCGAGTGGGCAGACAGAGCCATGTATCAAGCTAAACAAGAAGGTAAGAATAAGGTTAAGGTAAAAATTAGAGATTAGGCTTAGGATAGTTTAGTGTAGTAAAAGTAAGGCGGCGATTTATCGCCGCGATAACATTTTCATTTTATTGCTTGCGGCTAGAACCACGCAGCATGAACAATCCAATTGGTATTAGCAAAAGCATTGAAGCGGGTGCAGCTACTGAAACATCTTCTAATCGAGTAGCAGAAATATTGCCTTGGTATATATTTGCATTAGGGCTAAATGGGTCTATGTTTTGAAAATCATCATTAAACTCGTCAGCCTGAGACACAAATGCTTCTACAGAGATACTTTGGCCTACAGCTAATCCAGGCATAAATCGGTCAATACCTGATATTTCAAAAAGTAACTCGGCAGCCCCTACGAATAAAAAAGAGGTTTCTCGTAGTCCAAATCCGCTTGCATTGTCAATGGCAGTGCCCGATTCAAATACACCTGCACTCGACATTAAGCTTATATCAGACACCGATTGGTCGTTAGTATCAAGGATAAAACTACCGCTTAGTGGAGTTGGGCTGAAAAAGCCGGTAAGCGACCCTACGTCAAACTTTATTTGCGCAGCTTGCGTCGGTATTGATATTAAGCTCGATACTATAAGTACTATACTTGCTATTGTTTTCATGTGTTTATCCTCGTCTTTATTAATATTAAACTAGCTACTATTTTCATGGTTTTATTCCTTTGACTTGTGCTTCATTGTTAGTGACATTAAAGCAGCCCGACATCATTAGCCCGAGGGCTAATACAAGGCTTGCCTCAATTGCGTATTTTATTTGTATACACTTAACACATTCATTATTTTGAACCAGCTAACGGAACTGCTAGATAAGGGAACGAACTCATCATCATAGTTGCGTCACTAGGTGCACCGTCAGTAAAGGGTACGTTACCTACACTCGCATCCGCCGGCATACAAAAACCTAAGTTTGTGGGTTCGCCAGCGACTGGAATTGGGTGACATAAAGCCCCCATTACCACGCGCAATGCAATATCAACCACGTCGTCACCCGGACGTCTACCGTTTGGAAATCCAGCTAAGTCATTACCAGCAACACCAAATGGTGATTGGTCGACCACAGCGGTCGCCGCAATCCCAGTGTTCAAACGCAGCATCTCAGATGGAGTCACTGTTTGAAGTTGATTTACACCAGCAACCCCAGTTAAAAACGCCGCCACTAAATCTGTGCGTGGAAAATTAGTTGGGGCTAATGTCTCAATATTTGCGTTCAATGTTGTATTTACCGCATCTTTAAACAAAATGTTTAACAATTCTGGTAACGAGGGATGCGTAACATAGGTGGCAAATTGACCATCATTACTTGGATGTGCTGAAGAAAACTTGTCTTTGTCTGCAATGCCTATTACTAGTTCATTTACAAGAGGTGAGCCTAAACGAGAAACCTGTGTTAAAGCACCTCCATTTATTGCGGGTCTATTAAAGCTGGCATTCGGATTGAGTATGCGTGCCTGTGGTAGGCTGGCCGTTGTCCATGCTCCAATAACGCCGTTCCCGCTGCCCGTTATACAGATTTTAGGAACTTCAATGGCAATACTGGTTATATTTTTATCTCGTAAGTCGTCATTTGCTGGGTTTTGTGTAATGCCGCCCGGGAAACCGCCTGCATCACCTGCACCAGGCGCACTATCGCCTTCTACGGGGACATAGTTCACTAAATCGAAGGTTTTCCCTAAATTGACCACAAAGGGGTCTTTTCGCTGACCAACGAATACACGGCCGTTAGTGCCGCAGTTCGGAAGCGCAACTTCATAAATAAAGCTGTCAGCGTACGCTGTATACCCAGCTTGATTAGAAAATGTTTTATCACCAATATAGTCTAAGGGCTTACCAAACTCTGTTTGTGAGCCATCGCTAAGGGTTATTGCAGCACGGGTGCCGGTCTTAACATTTCCAGTTATCATAGAAACTTGATAGGTTTCTTTAAAATTCGCGTTAGCGTCATCACCAGCGCTTATACCGCCAATATTGACTAAAGGCACAGAGACTGACTGTTTCTCTCCTTCATCGCCAACCATCAATTCAACGCCTCTGCCACCAGGCAGTGAACGCTTAAAGGTAAACGCATAAGTAATATCTTCGACTGCATCTCCGTCGGTGTCTATATGAATATTATAAGAAGCCGCAGGATCCATTGGGAAGTAATTTGGTCCGCCGTAAGCATCTTGTAGTGGAATATAATTAGCAATTAACGTTACGTAGTCATCGCGACCGTTTTCGTAGCTGTTAAATACATAAAAGTCAGTAGAGTCGACTGTAGGAAATCGCGTAATATTTGGCGCTTCTCTATGGCTTGAAGCTAAGGCGCTTGTGGCTATTACCGATGAGCATATAACGGCAATGGCAGTTGCTATTTTTGTAGTTTGCATGGTAGTTATCCTTTATTGTTTTAGTTTGCCTGCAATAAACCGAACGACTGAGTTGCAATATTGGATGCAATAAAATGTATTTTATTTTGAAAGTGGGAATAAAGGGCTTAGAAATAATGAGTTAGGGACATAAATAAAGGGGGCAGTGTTAATTTATTTGCTATTTTGGCCGAGTCCGCACCGCTTCACTGTATTACTTACTTGAGAGTATTGGCTCTTAACAATGTCATGGCTGCTGTTGCATCTTCAATGTTTTGAACGGTAACCTGTGTGCCAGCGCCCTTGTAGTGCTCAAACCAGTCTTTTAATTGCCTTGTGATGCCGGGAAACTCGCTTTCTAACTGCGGAAGATCGTTAAGGCCAGAGAATAATCCCTTAAGCGGCACGGCCAGTAATTTATCGTCTTGTTCACCGCTATCGAGCATCCGCATAACGGCAATTACTCGCACTTGGACAACATTACCTTGTGGTAATGCTTTACCCAACACCAATACATCTAAAGGGTCGCCATCGCCGCCATTTTCTTTTGACAGAAGCGTGTTAGTCACAATTCCGTAGTTAGCTGGGTAAGCCAGATATTGGACTTCCCGCAGTTGCCCTTTTTTTAGCTCCCATTCTAGTTGCAGTGGATCTGTTTTATTTTGTTGCCACTTCGCATTACTACCGGCAGCAATTTCAATCATCACATTGACACTGTCATCGGCATTCAGTGCCGGTGGCAATTTCCTAAGTCCGGTAGCCAAGGCTGTTCTGCTCAAATATTGCCTTTTGTCGCAATGCAATGGCATACCTCGCTGGGTAAGCGCAATACCAAGCACGCCTAATTGATCAGATTGTAGCTTACGAACGCACAATAAGCGCTTGAGTGCGGGGAAGTCAGCTGTGCCGCGCCAGCCTAATTGTTTTGCGGTAAAGTTTCCAAAAATAACTTTGCCTTGGTCTAGTAGCATTAAATGGTTATGGACTCGCTCCAGCCATTGCAAGTACTCCGCCGCGGTGTAATAGCCCACAAACGCTAACTCAGTTTGTGCGCGAACATACTGCGCCCAATAAAACTCAACAAAAGAAATGGCAGGTTTGGGTTTAGCCCATACTCCATCGCGCAGAAAATACAGCGCTGCGCGGTATGGATCATTCTGCAAATTTGACCGGCCTAAGCTATGCGGCATAGCCTGATATTCAATTTTTTCACCGGCCGCATTATATAACCAAGCCTTGCCCTCACCTTCCATTTGTTGCCAAAATGCCGCAAGTTTCGGCTCGTCGATTTTCGCTTCTATATACACCGCTACTGTTAGACTGGGTCCACCCTGTGGCATATCGTGAAATGCAGAAAACGTATGGTGACCGTCAGTCAAATAAAGCTGATTATTTGGACCCAACACTACGGTTTTCAGCTTATCAATTTTGCGAGCCTTAACGCCATTATTAGTGCAGTGGTAGCTTTGAGCTTGCTTGGCGACAGATTGCGCGTTTACGCTAACCTTGCGCCCCCAACCTGCATTTTTGCAAAGATCGGCGAACATTTGCTTCGGTTTATCGCGATATAAAGCGAGTTTATAGTTGACTTGATCATAGGCAATAACGCTTTGCGTTGGCCGTAAACTAGACAATTGCACTTCAACAACACTACCTACCGTCATGGAGCCAGCAATAGCATCGTTGTTGGCATTATGCGGCATATCTTGCAGCGCATAGCTGTAAGCTGAAAATCCACAACACCACCACAATACGACTTTACACCAAAATACCATAAGTCCTCTTCAAGCTAATTTTGAACTGCAGAACACGCAGAAAATCCAGAATATTCAATAACTGCAAAGTTACATCATTACGACCGCAGGTCAAGACAAGCATCTTCTCATGAGCAGAATCAAAGTGTAATATTTCTGTAATTTAAACCACGTAACATCCCCGCAATCGATATATCTCAAAAATTAAACGGTAGTGAAATGTTAGTTGTAAATCGTAAAGTGAGTTTAAATCAAACGTCGTTGGTAACGGGCTTATTCTTGGCACTGAGCCTGCCCGTAGCGGCATACGCACAAACAGTAAGCTTGGTGGAAGGCGTAGTGCAAAAAGCCGACGGAGGCTCAGTGCTGTCAGGCGCGCTAGTTAAGGTAGTCGACACCCAGCAGGAGGTATTTACCGATGCCTCTGGTCGTTTCGTTTTACGTAACATTGAACAAGAAACAGTGACTCTTGAAGTCAGCTATATTGGTTTACCTACGCAGCGCCAGCAAATTGAAATAAAAGATAGCGGCACTAATAACGTGCTTATTCAATTAGCAGACATTGAGAACATATCTGTTGTTGGTCAGCGCCAAGCACAAAATAAAGCCTTGAATTTGTATCGCGCATCAGACGCCATTACCAACTACATTGCTTCAGATGATATTGGGCAGTTTGTTGACCAGAATGTTGCAGAATCGCTGCAACGCTTGTCAGGCACCTCGATCAGTCGTGATCAGGGCGAAGGCCGATTTGTTAGTATTCGCGGTATTTCTGCAGGTCTTAGTTCAGTTACTGTAAACGGTATGCGTATTGGTACACCCGAAGGCAGTTCGCGCGCTGTGCCCCTTGACGTCATTCCAACCGGATCTATTGACGGTATTTCAGTAACCAAAGCACCTACCCCAGACATGCCCGGCGATGCTATTGGCGGTTCTATTGACGTGAAATCTGCTTCGGCTTTCGATCGGAAAGGCCAACAAGTACGCTACCGTGCAGAGGCCTCTTATAATGACTTGAGCGGTGAAACTAGCCCTAAATTCAGCGTGAACGCGTCAGATACATTTAGCTTAAGTGGCGATGGCAACAAAGATTTTGGTATAGCCTTTGGTCTAAACTATCTCGACCGTAAGCTTGAATCAGACAACGTAGAAGCTGAATACGACATGGTCGATTTTCAAGACGGTGAAGTGTTTAGCCTTATTGAACTGCAGCAACGCAAATACTATGTTAATCGCGAGCGTGTGGGTGCTAACTTAAATCTAGAATATCGCTCAGACAGTAACGACAAATTTTTTGCCAATACCCTATTTAGCCGTTTTAGCGATGAAGAAACCCGCCAGCGCAGCATTTTTGTATTGGAAGACGGTGAATTGACCGATTTTGATGGAAGCAATGCTTTTGTTAGTGAGATAGAGCCCGATGCTTTCAGGCGCAGAATTCGTTTTCGCACTAAAGAGCAAGACACCCTTGCGTTTAGCGCTGGCGGCGAGCACATTCGCAGCAATTACAACCTTGATTACTACGTGGGTATTTCAACTACCCGTGAGCGTGTACTAGACGAAAACGAAGGTCGTTTTGAATATACTGGCGATGAGCTTGATGCAAGCTACGTTATTGGTCAGGGCGTTCCGAGCTTCTCCATTCTCAGTAATAACGTAGCTGACACAAGCCACTTAGATAACGCTAATTATGAGCTTGACCGAGCAGTTATAGAGCCCAAAGTTATTGATGACGATGAATATAATATTGGCGCGAATATTGAGCTGCCCTATGCCTTTAGCAATAAAAATCTAACCTTGAAATCTGGTTTCGATTTACGCTGGAAACAAAAAGATACCAACATAGATTTAATTGAGCTTCGTAGCACACCAGACGCATTGCTTGATCAATTTACCACTTCTGCCCCTTCATATGGCTTAGGTAACTTAGGTCAAGGTATTAGCTCTGCTGCTTACATAAACTTTTTTGAACAGAATCGCGACGCGTTTAATGAACGCTCTAAAGACGAAACAGAAAATACTCAGTTGTCTTTGGGGGATGATTTTGTGGCCGATGAAGATGTACAAGCCGGTTATGTAATGGCCACTTACGAGACAGACCGTAGCCGTTTAATCGCAGGCGTACGTGTTGAACGTACCGATTACTCTGCCGTTGGAAATGAGTTAGCGTTTGATGAAGACGGTAACGTTATGGTGAGTAAGCGCAATGTTAGCAACGATTACACAAACGTGTTGCCCGGCCTACATTATAGCTATGAGCTAAGTGATAATTTGGTTTTACGGGCTGCGTGGACTAACACTATCGCCCGCCCAAGTTTTAACGATATTTCGCCTCGTGCTGAAATTGATATAGAAGATAACGAAATTGAACTGGGCAACCCTGATCTAGAGCCGTACGAAGCCACAAACTACGACTTGTTAGTTGATTGGTACTATAACGAAGGTAGCCTTTTTTCTGCTGGAATATTTTATAAAGATATAGACAATTTTGTTGTTGAACTTACCAGTAACGATGTAGCAGAATTTGCTGGTTTTGACGTTACTCGTCCGGTTAACGCACTCAGTGCTAGTATAAGTGGTTTAGAGCTAGCTTGGCAGCACAGCTTTACGCAAGCCCAATTGAGCGGAATATTAGTGGGTGCTAATTTTACTAAGTTAGATACAGATATAGCGGTGTTAGAAAGACCTGGTGAAAGTTTCAGCTTGCCCGAGTCTGCTGAACAGGCTGGCAACGTGTTTCTAGGTTACGAAGATAAGAAATTTAGTACTCGACTAAGCGTTTCTTATCGTGATGAATTTTTAAGTGAGGTAGGCGACAACGTGAATTATGATATATACGTTGCAGCCCATACTCAAATAGATCTTACTGCCTCTTACAAACTTAATAAGCAAATTGAGTTCGTTGTTGAGTTGATAAACCTGAGCGATGAGCCATTAGAGCTCTATCAAGGTAACGAGGCCTTCACCTATCAATTTGAAGAGTATGGCATGACCTTTGCGCTAGGGATAAAAGGCCGCTTATAGGCGCATCATTGGTGTTTCTATAATGCCATAGGTCGCTTCTTTAAATCGGGCAGGCGCACTTTGCTAAAGGTTTAGAAAAGTGCGTTTGTGTACCAAGTGGCTCTGGCTTTGCCGTGTTCAATTGTGGCCACGCGCATAAACTCCTCGTTGGTCAGGTATTCGTCACAGTACTTTTCATATAAGGTTGATTTACTACAAACCCATTTCATTAACGAGGTACAGGCAGCTAAAGGATAGAAAACGACCGCCGAATATTACTCATAAAGCGTAAACATCGAGTTAATACTGCTGCGACAAAACTGCAAGCTTATCACTCAGCAACAACTCGTCCACTAACACACTATCTTCATCACTCACGCGCTTTTTCAATTCACGCACAAAATCCATTGATGTGGCTGGCGTTTGCGGGTAAGCATGGTGTTGCCATAAGGCACGTAATGCCTGCGTTATGACTTCATCCCCCAGTTTTTCTCGTAAAATGGCAAAAACTAGGGTGGCTCTGCTATACATATCGTAATGTTCGCTAGCATCGACTAAGGCTTTTGTTTTTGTACTGCTACGCATCACTGCATTTTCAAAACGTTGGCGTTCGTAGCTAACTAATGCTTGCATTGCTTGCTCACCGTATCGTCGCTCAATCATGACCAATTCTATATACTTTGCCAAAGACTCTACTAAAAACGCGCTGTCGCTTAATACACTATTGCCAATATCGTGACCAAACCATTGATGCGCAGTTTCGTGCACTGCGCGCCTATAACGTTGGTCAAACCCAGCCTCAGGAGAAGGTTTGGCCCTAAAACCAACGCGATGGTTGATCATCATTATTTGTGGTAAAGCGTACCCTGCGGGGCCAATATTGGGCATAGCAAGTAAACTCAAGTCTGAAGCTTGGTAAGGGGCAATATTTGCACTCAACCAACTCACCGTGTCTTGCATGCTGAGCATGTTAAGCTTTGCAGCCATATTTATTTTTGGGGCGTAAACCGTAAACTTCACCTTGTTTTTCGTGTCGACCAAGGCCGTTCTATTTACAGAGAACCAAACGGGCAAATTGCGAATTGCACCCACCGTTTGATATTCAACGTAGTTGCGGTAGTTTTCTACCCATGCTTTTATAGTATTCCCTTGGGCCAAGGGTTTTTGCTCAGCGCTAGTCGATACCACTGAGTGAATACTTACCCAATCGTATTGATCGCTAACAGAATTGGGCTGAGCGAACAATTGTGAAGGTAATACAATATTGAGTGGCGACAATTCGTATTTTTGGCGAAGCACGGCGCTGCGAATTGTATATTGAGTTTGGAACCCTAGCGTGGGCAACATGTGCTCACCGCGCAGATAAGTAAATGAAGGTTTAACTATTTGATACCCTACGGCGGGCCAATATTGCGGTTGTTTAAAGACAAGGCGCGATGCCATTTTAATGCTCTCGCCAGATTTAAGCGCTGTGGTGAGTGACGCAATGTATTGCTTAAGAATTGGGTCAAATTCGAGTGTATGTGGCACGGAAAAATCCAGCTTATCTATTGGAGTAGCTGAAAAGTTGCCAATTAATATTCTATCTATTGCTTGGTTCGTTCGATTTTCTAAAGTGTAAGACAGGTCAAAAGTTGCTTTACCTTGTTCAGGGAATATATCTACTTTAGCGTATATTTCGCTTACTTTAGGTTGCGCGATGAGAGCCCAATTCGAATATGCTCGTTCGTAATCGGCTCGCCATTGCTCTTTCAAATCAGAGCTCATTAATGGCCTCTCGTTAATAATGTTGTTATGTAAATTGAAGCCAGTAAGTAGCGTGATAATTAACAGCGTTGTAGAAGCCGTATTGAAGTGCCAGCGCTGATTATTTCGTAAACTGCTTGTGCGGTGAGACCATTTAACAGCAATGCATAAAAAGCCCATGGTTAACACTATCCAAAAGCTCATAAAAGGCCAATACACAGATTGACTCTGCTCAAGCCCCCAAAAAGCATCGGCAGGTTGCATAGGTGAAGACGCGATATTCCACAAGGTATGCGTTAGGCCTAGGTGACCACTTAATGGCGTATTTTTCATTACTAAGATTCCTATACACCATGCCACGGCTATCATTGGCGACCGACACACTGTATGAAAGGCCGTAAATATAGCGCCTAGCAATATGAGCGTGAGGGCGGCCTTACTCAACTGCACAATATATTGTAGTAACTGAACTTCACTGCTTGTGATGGTTTCTGCAACAAAGCTGGATACACCACCAAGCAATACCAGTATTACAATGAGCCCACTTAACGCGAAGAAATGACTCGTCATTAATATACTGGAACGCACAGGAGTTGCCGCTATCAACTCGGCTATGTCAGTATGACGGTTGTGCCAACATAATTGCCAAGACCACAGTAAGGCTAAAAAACTGCCTATAAGCGGTAAGACATCATCAGACACTCTGTTTAGGGCGTCAAGGCTGGTAGGCGACACCACAGCTAAGGCTTCAGCATAGTGGATGCCGGATATTACTTCGTTGAACATTAAAAATGCCCAAGCGACAATCAATAGCTGGTTTACTCTTTGTTTTGATAAGACCGCTATAGCCAAAACAGTTAATTGTAAAAGCTGCTTTATTGCCTTGGGATTCGTCGAGATCGAGCAGTAGTTTGCTTTACTCACAGCCGTAATCTTCACTTCCTTGGCCACTGCTGCAGTGGCAGCACGCAAAGGTTTGATAGAAAGCGCCATACAAAAAAACATCCCCGCCATAGCGCAATAAAAAAGACGATTAATATAGAATACTAAGTCACCAAATAGCATAGGTTCTGGCATTTGGTACAGCGCGATAAGAGCGGTATTACCGAAAGGGTCGAACAGCCGCATACAACTAAACAGCCATTGATAGCTAACTGAACTGCCCGCTAACATTGGTGAACCATTCATGCTGGCTAGCACCAAATAGCCCAACCAAAGCCCGCCGAACATTGCATAAACGACCACTGAGGAAGCAAAGCGTTGCGTCGCAAAACATGCTAGAGCACAAAAAAATATACATGCTGGAATGGCTAGTAAAGTAAAATCCCAAAGTGTTATCCATAACAGCCCCCATTGAAAGCCGTATGACTTACTGAGCATAATCCACATAATGAAAAAACTCACCGCCATTAATATAAGGCATATTG
>Ga0115567_10006704_pt1 | contig 10966 bp, 6 predicted proteins | sample COGITO_mtgs_1204_2_FD_88679 | JGI IMG/M metagenome (GOLD analysis project Ga0115567, IMG submission 88679) | Pelagic marine microbial communities from North Sea - COGITO_mtgs_120412 | ecosystem: Environmental > Aquatic > Marine > Epipelagic | place: Germany:Helgoland, sampling site Kabeltonne... | reverse complement strand
TTTATGTGTATTCAAAATAAAATGAATCCTGAAAATGGGATAATTTAAAAGCAAGTAATCCATGAGCGAATTAAGTGTAAACCACTTATTGGGAATTAAATATCTGAAGCCGGAAGATATCGAACTTATCTTTAAAACGGCAGATCATTTTAAAGAAGTGATCAATAGGCCCATTAAAAAAGTTCCTTCTCTACGCGATATTACCATAGCCAACTTATTCTTTGAGAATAGTACCAGAACACGACTTTCTTTTGAACTTGCTGAAAAACGATTGAGTGCAGATGTAATTAATTTTTCTGCTGCTTCTTCTTCAGTAAAAAAAGGGGAAACGCTTATAGATACCGTAAATAATATTCTTGCCATGAAGGTAGATATGGTGGTAATGCGTCATCCAAATCCGGGAGCAGGAATTTTTCTTTCTAAACATGTAGATGCAAGTATTATAAATGCAGGAGATGGAACTCATGAGCATCCAACCCAAGCTTTACTTGATTCTTATTCTATCAGAGAAAAATTAGGCGAAGTTAAAGGAAAGAAAGTATTGATAGTGGGTGATATTCTGCACAGTAGAGTTGCCCTTTCAAATATCTTTGCATTAAAGCTTCAAGGTGCTGAGGTAAAGGTTTGCGGACCAAAAACACTGATCCCAAAATATATAGAATCTTTAGGAGTAGGAGTAGAGACCAATTTAATAAAAGCATTAGAATGGTGTGATGTAGCAAACATGTTGCGAGTTCAAAATGAACGTATGGAAATCAGCTATTTTCCAAGTACCAGAGAATACACGCAACAATTCGGGTTGAATAAGAAAATCCTAGATTCTTTGAATAAAGATATTGTGGTGATGCATCCAGGGCCAATAAATAGAGGAGTGGAGATCACTAGCGATGTAGCAGATTCTAAGCAGGCTATAATTCTAGATCAGGTACAGAATGGTGTGGCAGTGAGAATGGCTGTTATTTATCTTTTAGCCTCCAAAATCAAACACTAAGCGCTATAATAAAATTTAGAACTATGAAGATCATTAATAAAGAAGAGTTTAAGATTCTTAAAGATGAGAAGAATGATATTGCTGGCTTTGCAAATTACATGTCTCAAAATCATTCCATATTTAAAGAAGATAATGTAATTGTAGATGTTCTTAAAAAAGGAGATCTTGAATTAGAAGAATTACTAATGTTCTTAGAGATTTCTAATATACATAGAGCAGAGAAGAAATCTTTTGTTATCGTAAACGATGCTATAAATATAGATCAAGTTCCAGAAGAATTAATTGTGGTTCCTACGTTATTAGAAGCTACAGATATTATTAAAATGGAAGAATTAGAAAGAGAACTCGGATTCTAAATTTTTCTTCCATTTACTCCAACTCAATACGAGTTCCAAAAAACATAAGCATGAAACTTACAATTTTAGGTTGTTACGCAGCCACTCCCAGATCTTTCACAAATCCAACAGCGCAGGTTTTAGATATCAATAATCATCTTTTTATGATAGATTGTGGTGAAGGTTCTCAAGTGGAGCTAAGGCGTAATAAAATAAAATTCTCTAAGATCAAGCACATCTTTATCTCACATTTACATGGTGACCATTGTTTTGGGCTTGTTGGGCTTATCTCCACCTTCAGACTGCTTAATAGAGATACAGAATTGCATGTTTACGGCCCTAAAGGAATAAAAGAGATCATTACCCTACAGTTGAAACTTTCAAATTCTTGGACTAATTATCCGCTATATTTTCATGAGTTGGAAAGTAAAAAATCTCAGCTTATCTATGAAGATGATAAAGTAACTGTAGAGACCATTCCATTAAAACACAGAATTTATACCAACGGATTTCTTTTTAAAGAAAAGCCCGGACTTAGAAAACTGCTGATCAACGAAGCGGTGGAGCGTAATATTGATGTAGCGCTTTATCAAAGCTTGAAAATGGGAAAAGACGTGGTTTCTAATGATGGTGAAACCATTGCTAATCATTTGGTGACTACAGATCCAGAAACACCAAAATCGTATGCATACTGTAGCGATACTATGTATTATCCGGAGATCATACCGCAAATTAAAAATGCCACTGTGCTTTATCATGAATCTACCTTTTTAGAAGAGAATAAAGAATTGGCAGAACCCACTAAACATTCTACAGCAATAGAAGCGGCAACTATCGCTAAAGATGCTGAGGTTAAGAATCTTATACTTGGCCATTATTCTACCAGATATGGTAGCATTTTACCGTTTAAAAGCGAAGCTGAAACCGTATTTCCTCGAGTTCAACTTGCAGATGATGGAAAAACCTTCAACTTTTAGAAATTTCTTGTAGGAAAATACTTATTTATTGGGCTTTCATCTGGGCACAAAACATTTTTATGTAGGTTATAGATTACAAATACTGTTAAAATTGACGTAATATCGATGAAATGAGCACTTTATCGAGTTTTTAGTCGATTTAAATTGTATTTTAGCTATCCCAAATCTAATTAACCTACAGGCTTATGTTAAACATTACTAGACATTTATGTATCGCATTTATTTGCGTTTTATCTTTAAGCTCATGTTCAAAAGATACCGATCTTCCACAAGAACAAAGCAATCTTAAAACCGAGGTTTTAGAAGATAACGTTGCTTATAGTACTATGGAACTTGAAATTCTAAAAGCAGTTAATGCGCATAGAACTAGTAAAGGATTGAAGGCTCTTGGAAGAATAGACGATATTACCTTTCAAGCCCAAAATCATACCAACTATATGGTAGAAACTAAATTGGTAAATCATCAAGATTTTGATAAACGCTTTAAGGCCTTAGTTAAAGGTGTAGGAGCATCTGCAGTTAGTGAAAACGTGGGTTATGGCTATAGAACTGCTCAGGCGGTGGTGCAAGCTTGGTTAGATAGTGATGGACACAGAGCCAATATAGAAGGAGATTTTACTCATTTTGGTATTGCAGTAGATAATGATGATAACGATAAAAATTACTTTACTAATATCTTTGTAAAAAGATAATAGATAAACTCAAAAGTTCAATTATAGCTATGAATGATTAGCCAGTGAATTATATTATTTTATTAAAATTAAAATCTCGCTACTTGCGAGATTTTTCTATTTAAATAGATGGAGGTTATTGGTGCATAAGTAGCTTTAGTTCTTCACAAAGATGATTTAAACTTAGCCTAAAGTACCATTAAGGACTGTAACCTATAAAGATATATACCCTTAAATGATGGATTTTAAGGAACAGCTTAAAGTAATTTGCTGTAGTGATGGTAGTTCTTAAACTTCTTCTGTATTGATGTCTACGAATATGTACATATAACGTTCTATACTAAAAAATCCCGCTCTTGGCGGGACTTTTTAGTATAGTATTGATAATATCTTATTTCATTTTCACCACTTTAAACATAGATCTTCTGTTTAATTGATGCTGTTTCGCATTGCAATTATCACAATCTACTGCCGGCTGTTTTTCACCAAAACCTTTATGAGCTACAATTCTATCTGCAGAAATTCCGTGTTCTACTAAGTATTTATAGGTAGCGTCTGCTCTTCTTAAAGCAAGACCTTCGTTATAGGCATCACTTCCTCTAAAATCTGTGTGAGAACCAATTTCTATTACTAATTGAGGATATTTATCGGTCATTAGTTCTACTAACTTATCAAGCTCTGTAGCTGCATCTGGGCGAATGTTAGATTTGTCGAAGTCAAAATAGATATTATTGATCTCTGCTAGATATTCTACATCTGCTACCGGACTTAACTTAATATTATAAATCAATTCTTCTTTTACTCCCAGATCGAAAGAACTAATTTCTCCAGTTTTCTCTATGTATTCTATATGTTTCGCTTCAAATGGATACTTCATATCTCTGCTGATGGAGGTTTGATACTTCCCATCTTGATCTGTCTCTAAGAAAGCAAATTGCGTGTCATCTTCCCCCATCAATCTAATGGTAGCATTTGCAATTGGCTGATTATTTACATCGTCTGTAACAGTTCCTTTTAAAACAAGAGGTTTTAGAAGATTGAAACCATAAACATCATCATTAATACCATCTCTGTTGGAAGATACCCAACCTGTGTTTAATTCAGATTTTTGGAAATAAGCAAAGTCATCTTTGCTGCTATTTATAGGAGCTCCTAAATTTACAATTTCGGCATTGGCATCGTTTAGATCTGTTTTAAAAACATCCATTAATCCAAGTCCTAAATGGCCGTTAGAAGAAAAATATAGTTCATTATCTGGAGTTAAGAATGGAAAAGCTTCATCTAAACTGGTATTAATATTATCGCCTAAATTAATTGTACTACCATACGTATTATCTCCGGTAATCTCTACTTTATAAAGATCTGTTCCTCCTTTACCACCTGGCATCTCAGATGCGAAATAAAGAGTTTTATCATCCGGACTTAAGCTTGGATGGCGAATTGAATAATTATTATTATTAAAAGGCAATTCTATTACATCTTTCCAAGATCCATTTTGATTGGTAGCTCTATAGAGCTTTAAATTGTTGTTTGCATTTTTATCTCGCTTACCTTCTTTGTTATTATTATAATTATTTCTAGTAAAATACATATACTTTCCATCGTTGCTAATAGTAATAGGACCATCGTGAAGCACTGTATTTACATCTCCTTGTAAAGGAGTTACCTTATCATCTTTAACTATATAAACATCTAAATAAGGTTCTCCATTCCAAGCATAGATCTTTTTGCTTTTAGACATGCCATCATTTCTGGCAGATATTAAGTAAGTGATTCCATTTTTTTCGTAGGCACCAAAATCGCTAAAATCTGAATTGAATTTTGCTTTTTCTAGTGTATATTCATCTTTGAGATTGATCTTAGATAGATCATCAGAAAGCATTTCATTTACTTCAGAAGTATTACCGCCCGACTCTTTATATTTTTTTAACCAAGTTCTAGATTCATCATACCTTTTAATACCTCTTAATGCCTGGGCATATTTAAAATAATATTCAGGAGAAATGTTTGGTTGCTCTACCACATCGGCATAGTAAACCACAGCATCTTCAGGGCGTCTTAGTTTTGAATAACTATCTGCAATTTGCTGTTTGTTGTACGTAGTATTGAAGTCTTTATCTATAAGTTCTTTATAAACTTCTACGGCTTCTACATAAGCCAGATCGTTATATAACCTATCTGCTTTTCTTTGTTTAGAATTTTGAGCAGATGCCATAAAACTATTTCCAATGATAAGCAGAAGTACTAAGTAGTTGAAATTTTTCATAATAGTCTTATTAAGGTTAGAAAAATCTTGGAGATTTGTACTTGGTATTTTTAAATCTGAATTCATAGATCAAAATAATCTCATGAGATCCTGAAGTATAAGGTCTAAGATCTGAAACACTGTACTCATAAGCATATCCAATTCTTAAAGGATCAAAGATTCTAAAATCTACAAAAGCACCCACAGCATCGTCAATTCTATAAGTAGCTCCTAAATATAGCTTCTCATCATAAATGGTAGTTGCCGAAATATCTACTGATAGGGGAGCACCCTTAGTAACTTTTGCCAAAGCTGTTGGACGTAATTTCCAAGTGTCGCTTAAGTCAAAAACATAGCCTCCTGTAAGGTAATAATGCACCTGTTCTAGCGCCACGTAACTATTAAAATCGTTGTTATTATTATTGATTAATTTTGGAGCAGAAAGACCCACATACCAGTCTTGAGAAGAAAGATACAATCCAGCTCCTACGTTAGGTGTCCATTTGTTAAACTGATCTCTAAAAAAAGGATCGTCCATTACTTGAGGATCATTAAAAAGATCTTCATCCAGATCGTAATAACTAAATCCACCTTTTAGACCAAAAGATAAGTTAGTTTGATATCCAACAGGTATCGTATAAGAAACATCTCCATAGATATAAGTATAATTCTCATACCCGGTTTTATCGTTAATTACAGATAATCCAACCCCAATTTGCTCATTTCTCAATGGAGAATGAATGGATAGTGTTTGCGTACGAGGAGCACCCTCTATGCCTGCCCATTGGTTACGGTTTAAGGCAGTAAGTGAAAATCCATCCCGACTCCCTGCATAAGCTGGGTTTACAGATATGGTATTATACATATACTGTGTAAACTGTGGTAACTGTTGTGCCTGTGTAGAAAACAAACCAACAAATAGAATCGATATTAGGATATAGAAGTTTTTCATGTTTTTAGAGCTTTATTTAGTTCCTAAGTAGATGTATCCTTGAATTGGTTCTAAACCGCTACCAACTGTTTCTACAATATAGTAGTAAGTTCCAGAAGGTAATTGGTTAGAGCTTGTTACAGATTTGTTTGAGAACCCGTCCCAATTGTTTTGGTAATTTTTCATTGAGTAAACTTCTGCTCCCCATCTGTTAAAGATCTGCACGTTAAAGGTGAAACCGCAATCCAAATCTACTCCAATCATAAATGTATCGTTCTTCTGATCGCCATTTGGAGTAACCGCTTTAGAAATACTGTCTTTAATATCTGATAGTCCACATGGTAAAACAATACAGTCATCATTTATAAATACAGTTACCTCTGTGGTACTTCCACATGCTCCCGAAATTGTATACTTAAATTTGTAAGTTCCAACCGCTAATTTTGAAGGATCTAAAGTATTTCCAAATAAAGCGCCTGAGTTATTAGCATCGGACCATACTCCAGAAGTATCATAATCTCCTACTAATAATTCAAATAGACTAATTGGTTCATCGCCAGTACAAAGATCTATAGTTGTTGTTTCTATAACCACTGCGGTAAGAGCATTTAGAGTTGCCGGAGTGATTTCGGAAGTTACGCCAGTTCCTGTTTGAGCTGTTACTTGATACGTTCCAGGTTCAAGATTTGCAAAAACTCCGCTTACTTGATAATCTACACCATTAATACTATAGCTTAATCCAGTTTCCGTTGCTACGGTGATAGTTCCGGTAGGATTAGCACATGTTGGTTGTGTTACTGTTACACTTGGTGCGGCAGGAGGTGTGTCGTTTACTGGGTTTACAGTAATTATTACTGTGGCTGTATCTGTACCACCATTTCCATCTGAGATTGTATAATCGAATGAATCTGGACCGTTATAATCTGCATTTGGAGTATAGGTTACAGTTCCATCGCTATTGATAACTACAGTTCCATGTGAAGGAGAAGTTACTGCTATTACACTTAAACCATTTCCATCCATATCGCTATCATTATCAAGCACAGGAATTGTTATAGAAGTATCTTCATCTGTAGTTGCAACATCATCTACAGCAATTGGAGCATCGTTAACAGCGTTTACCGTAATAGTTACAGTAGCTGTATCTGTTCCTCCATTTCCATCTGAAATTGTGTATTCAAAAGAATCTGTTCCGTTGAAATTTTCTTTTGGAGTGTAAGTAAAAGTTCCGTTATCATTTAGAACTACAGTTCCATTACTTGGATTTGTATTGCTAATAATTGTAAGAGGATCACCATCTGGATCTGAATCGTTATCTAGAACTGAAACAGTTACTGGAGTATCTTCGTCTGTAGAAGCTGAATCATCTACAGCTACCGGAGCATCATTTACCGGTACTACGATTATTGAAACTGTTGCTGTATCTGTTCCTCCATTTCCATCTGAAATTGTGTATTCAAAAGAATCTGGTCCATTATAATTTGCATTTGGAGTGTAAGTAAAAGTTCCGTTATCATTTAGAACTACAATTCCATTGCTAGTATTTGTATTGCTAATAATTGTAAGAGGATCACCATCTGGATCTGAATCGTTATCTAGAACTGAAATTACTACTGAAGTATCTTCATTAGTGGTAACAGCATCATCTACTGCAACCGGTGTTCCTTTTACAAGAACTGTAAAACTACATTCAGTTGTATTTCCTGAAGCATCTGTTGCAACATGAGTAACTACGGTAGTTCCTATTGGGAACTGAGCTCCAGAAGCTAATCCAGAAGTTCTTTCAACAGTTACATCACAATTATCTGTTGCAGTTACTTCAGTATAAGTAACTACAGCGTAATCTTGACTTACCACATTAGTTGTGATAATATTACTTGGACAAGCGATTGTTGGATCTTCATTATCTGTTACAATTACATCAAAAGACACAGTTGAAGTATTTCCAGCTGCATCGGTAGCAGTATAAGTAACAGTTGTAGTTCCCACAGGGAATTCACTTCCAGAAGCAAGACTTCCTTCATTAAGTGTTACTACTGTTCCTTCGCAATTATCTTTAGCAACAGGAGCAGAGAAGATAACTTTCGCGCCACAGGCGTTAGAATCTGTGTCAACTTCGATATTTGATACAGGTTCAAAAGTTGGATCTTCATTATCTGTTACTGTTACATCGAAGCTACATGAAGCTGAATTTCCATCTGCATCAGTAGCAGTAAATGTTACAGTTGTAGTTCCTACCTGGAATACTTCCCCTGAAGCAGGACCTGCAGTTTGAGTTACAGTAACATCAGTTCCAGAATTATCGGTTGCAGAAGGAGTTTCAAAAGTAACCTTAGCACCACAAATTCCGGCATCAACATTCATGTCTAAATTAGTAGGACACATAATTACAGGTGGTTCTTTATCTTCTACGGTAATAGTTACAGTACAAGTTGAAGTATTTCCAGAAGCATCTGTAGCAGTAAATTCTACTGTAGATTTTCCGATTGGAAACTGACTACCAGAAGGTAGACCAGCAGTTTGTTCTACAGTTACCGTACAATTATCTGTTGCAGTTGCCTTTTCAAAATTCACAATTGCGTAGCTTTCCCCAACTTTGGTAGTCGTAACTATTGCAGTAGGACAAGCTATTGTTGGATCTTCATTATCTGTTACAATCACATCAAAAGATACAGTTGACGTATTTCCAGCTGCATCTGTAGCGGTATAAGTAACAGTTGTAGTTCCTACAGGGAATAGACTTCCAGAGGCAAAACTTCCTTCATTTAATGTTACTACAGTTCCTTCGCAATTATCTTTAGCAACAGGAGCAGAGAAGGTAACTTTCGCACCACACGCGTTAGAATCTGTGTCAACTTCGATATTTGATACTAGTTCAAAAGTTGGATCTTCATTATCTGTTACTGTTACATCGAAGCTACATGAAGCTGAATTTCCATCTGCATCGGTAGCAGTAAAAGTAACTTTGGTTGTTCCTACCGGGAATACTTCCCCTGAAGCAGGACCTGACGTTTGTATTACAGTAACATCAGTTCCAGAATTATCGGTTGCAGAAGGAGTTTCAAAAGAAACCTTAGCACCACAAATTCCGGCATCTACATTCATATCCATATTTTCAGGACATACAATAACAGGAGGATCTTTATCTGTAATGATAATTGTAAAGCTACATTCCGTTTTATTTCCTGATGCATCGGTAGCCGTAAAAGTTACAGTAGATGTTCCTATTGGAAATTGACTTCCTGAAGGTAAACCGGCTGTTTGTTCTACGGTTACCTTGCAATTATCTGAAGCTTTTGCATCAGCAAAGTTTATTATAGCATAGTTCTCTCCAGTTTTAGTAGTCTCAGTTATATTTTCTGGACAAGCGATTGTTGGATCTTCATTATCTGTTACAATTACATCGAAAGATACAGTAGATGTATTTCCAGCAGCATCTGTAGCGGTATAAGTCACAGTTGTAGTTCCTACAGGGAATACACTTCCAGAGGCAAGACTTCCTTCATTTAATGTTACTACAGTTCCTTCACAATTATCTGTTGCAGTAGGAGCAGAGAAAGTAACCACGGCACCACAAGTTTTTGCATCAGTATCTACTTCGATATCTTTCATTGAAGAAAACTCAGGGGCCTCGGTATCTGGAATTGCTTTTATTTCTACTTCTACAGAATCAGAGACACAATCTGCACCTATAAATCTTGCTGTTATCATGTAAACAGCAGGAGCTAAGTCGCTAAACAATACATTATCTTGATAATTTTCACCGTTAATGCTATATTCAACTCCTTTAATTTCAGTAAGAGAAATAGAACCGTTATTTAAATTACAAGTAGTATTGCTTTTACTAGAAACCACAGGTACTTCCGGTGTTGGATTCATGGTTACTATAAAGCTAGTTTCATCTGAACATTTAACCACATTTCCAGATTCCACATAGATAAAAATAGTTTGAGTTGAAGTTATTTTATCACCAGCAAAAAGTTCAGTTCCTTGACCATTAGTTTGAGTGAAATAACGATTTCCTTCATTTAAAGCTACTAAAGTGAAACTATCACAAGCTATTTCATCTTCTAAAGATTGAGCTACTGGAGTTTCATTAATGATTACTTTGAAATTTGATTCTGCAGCTGGACATGTTCCATTGGAAGCAGCATATATATAAATGGTTTGATCTTCAGTAATATTTTCACCGGCTTGTAATTCTACACCTTCACCATTTGATTGAGAGAAATATTGATTTCCTGGTTTTAATTCTGGTAATATATATTTATCGCAAGCTTCTTGGTCTTCAAAAGACTGTGCAACTATTGTTTCTTGTTCAGTAACTGTTACTGTAGCGGTAGCTTTTTCAGTACAAGGAGCAGTTGCAGCTACTGTATAAGTATAAACTAATCCATCATTGCTCCAAGAACCGCCCTGATCAGGATTTCCATTTAATTCAGCAAATAACATCTCGTTAGTAATCTGGGTTCCTACACAAACAGTTAAGGTTCCATCAGTTCCAGCATTTGGAGCTGTAGTAAATGTTACCGTTACTTTAGAAGAATCACCTTCACAGTATTGTGTTGCAGCAAGAGTATAAGTATACACTCCATCAACCGCTTCAGACCAAGTTCCCCCAGCATCAGCACCAGATAACTGAGCGAATAAAAGTTCATTAGTGATCTCAGTTCCTTGACATACTTTAAGAGTACCATCAGTTCCAGCATTTGGAGCTGTAGTAAATGATACTGTTACTTTAGAAGAATCACCTTCACAGTATTGTGTTGCAGCAAGAGTATAAGTGTACACTCCATCAACAGCTTCAGACCAAGTT
>Ga0115567_10006701_pt1 | contig 10974 bp, 7 predicted proteins | sample COGITO_mtgs_1204_2_FD_88679 | JGI IMG/M metagenome (GOLD analysis project Ga0115567, IMG submission 88679) | Pelagic marine microbial communities from North Sea - COGITO_mtgs_120412 | ecosystem: Environmental > Aquatic > Marine > Epipelagic | place: Germany:Helgoland, sampling site Kabeltonne... | reverse complement strand
TTGTTGGTCACGCCCGGCTCGATGAGGCCGGCTTTGGGACCGAACTGGCCGGCCCACGCGTCGATGCAGTCAGCGTCGACCGAACATTCGTTGGTCGAGTCCTCGCCCATCACGAATTTGACCGTCGTGCGGCCGATCTCGAGGAAGCCGAACGAGACGCCGAGCACCGAGTTCATGCCGGTGCCGAGGACGTAGCCGAAGGGGAGGCGAAACTGCGTGATCTGGACGATCGACAGGAGGCCAGAGGAGATGAGGGCAGCAGCAATGAGGTAGTTCTGCTGCGAGGACGAGAAGCGTGCGTTGAATCTGTCAGAGATGAGAAGCGGCGGGGTGATGACTCCGGCAAGCATGGCAAGCATGTGCTGCAGACCCATGACCTGCAACGGCGCGGCAGCTTTCCTCAGTACGTCTAGACGCGGCGAAACGTTGGCATTCGCGCAGTCGCGTAATTTGTGCTGTTCAGTAGAAAATCAGTGATGGCAGTAACAATCTAGGGTGCACACACCGCAGCAACGAACCAGTTGACTGGAGTGCGAAGACCGTAGAAAGGCGGCTCCTGCAGCACACCACCAAGTTTCATGGTCAGCTCGCACATCCGGCCCGGCTCCAATCTCAGAAGTGAGCCGTTGTATGGATGTTGGGGTCTGGGACGTAGTGAGTCTTCGTGACTTCAAGAGCAAGGCTTTTCGAACGGGGACCGAGGCGGGACAAAAGCGTTCGTGTGCAGAACATATAGCCCCGCACTATTTCAACAAAAACAGCCCTGCCAGTCTGAGCAAATCTGTGATCTGGGGACACTGGACTGGCCCAAGGGCAGCTGCGAACCTGCTTGGCTTCCGAGCACGGGACACGCGGTGTGCAGAGGAAATTCCAATCGTAATCCTGATCGGGATCCATGGGAACATCGTAATCGACGATGAACTTGTTCAACGTCGAACCGCCCTCGGCGGGAGTGTGCGGCTCGTTGTCGTCGTTCATGCCGGCGAACTTGTTCCGTTTTCTGTGGGATCCGGTGCGGCCACACAGGACTTCGAGGTCGCAAAATGAGCCGCAAGAATTTGTTCCGTACTGCAGGGATTTTATTGGATGAGATTCAAAAGTCAGTTTTTGACACTTTTGAAGTGTCAAAAAGCGTAGGCGTTTGCGTAGGCGCCTACGCTTTTCACACACTTTTCTGACTTTTGAATCTCATCCATTGTACATGTTTGCTGGTACCTTTCAGTAGCTCTGCTGACTAACGGTCATCTCACGGTAATAGATTTTTACCGTTTTGCAAGTTGTTCAAGATCGTGACTGGGGAATGGCTCCAGCGTTCGACCAGTAACGGCTCCAGCGTCTTCGTTGCTATGGAGGCCTAAGAACGATTAGGCCGGCATCCACGGCTCATGCGTACATGAGCCGCCGAACCGTGCTCACTGCACTTGCTCTCTCTGCGTCAACTGTCCAGGCATTTTGCAGTGGGCCTCTAAGCGCTGGATCTTCAGTGCGCAGCGGGAACTTGGCCAGGGTCTTGTGCTCCAGCACCCCAGCTCCAGCGTCTTTGGCTTGTGGCGAGATCCTGATCAGCAGGCGGCTGAAAACTGAGATGGAGGCGGGAGGAGGAAAAACCGACGGCGGTCGGGAAAAGAGGCGCGCAGCACGGAAGGCTCGCAAAGAGGCAGCTGCAGAGGCGGCCGCTGCTCGGGAGAAGAAGTCCGGTGGCGGCGGCGCGAAGCCATGCTCGCTGTGCGCCGCACCGGTCCATCTTCTCATCCGCTGCCAGACGGACGTCAGCAAGACATGGAACATGGTCTGTGGAAAATGCTGGAACAAGGTCCGCACCGCACCGTGCCCCCTGTGCCGCTTTCGGCACAACTCACCCCAGAAGCGCTGGCAGGTCAGCGGAGGCGTCCCGGACGGCGATGCTGAGCACCCTTTCTATCGCTATGGCGGCCTGTGGAAGTCGCGCGCGCTGAGAAATGGCGACGTGAAGCTGCGTGGGACGCCCCTGCCGCCGGGACTCGCTGGATCTGCAGGAGATGTTTCGGCGGATTCGGAGTGATGCGCCGACCCAGATTGTTCGTGGCAAGCGCTCCTTGCCAACAGCGAGCGCAGTGAGGCCAAGCTGGGCGCACTTTGTCCTTCCATTTATTTATGTACATGCACCGCCAATCTTCATGCTGCCCGCCCGCGCCCCCCTGTCGGGCCCCTTTCGCCGTTCTGGCTCTCGTCCCGCGCCGGCTGCTTCGCAGCTGCCGTCGAAGGCCTTGCCGCTACCCGCCCCGCCTCCCTGCCAGCCGCGCTTAGCTGCTGCTGCCCCTCTGCGCCAACCGCCACCGCGAGGTCGGCTCCGTTCTCGCCCCACCCGAGCCCCCACGGGTGCGTGGTGGCGTTGAGCCCGCGGCCAAGGTCGCCGCCGGGCGTACCCTGGCGGCTGGTGAACGCCTCGACCACCTTCTTCCACGCCTCGACCGCCGCCGGGTCGCCGATGAGCACCTTGGGTACAAAGTTCTCCGGCGCGGGCCCCTCAGGCACGCCCACGACGTTCACCGGGCGCTTGCAGCTCGCCGGGACCGCGAGCTGCGAGGCGAGCAGCAGGCGGCGCATCCCCGCGATCTCCTCCACGAGCAGCGCGCGCTGCAGCGCGGCCGCGCGCAGCTCGCCGTCGAAGGACGCGCCAAGCCGCTTCGCGACCGCACCGGACGCCACCTCGCCGCGCAGCGCCGCGATCTCCTCCGCGAGCTTGCCCAGCGCCGCCGTCGAGCGCTCGACGCGCGCGGACTCGGCGTGCGCCGCGGACGTGTCGTTGGCGACACGCGAGCCCCACGCGCCGAGCTCGTGCTCTGCGTGGTGGATGGACGCGTCGAGGTGGTCGATGAGCGAGAGGAGGAGCACCTCCCACACCGACTTGCCCTCGTGCCGCGCATCCGAGGTGTCGACCTTGCTGTCGAGGTCGAGCGCGAGGCCCTGGTGGTACAGCGAGAGGATGAGCGCGCGCTCGTCGAGGAACTGCTTGAGCTGCGCGCGCCAGCGCTCGCCGGCCGCCTCGCCCTGCCGCTCGTCAATCGCCGCGGTCTCCCACGCCGACACGTTGTGCGCAGCTGCGTGGTCGTGCCGCCGCTGCTCCCACTTGAGCTCCTCCTCGTCCTCGTACAGCTTGACCTCCCAGTCGAGCGCCTTCTCGCGCTGCGCCGCGAACGCCGGCGCCACAATCTCCTCGCCGGCGAGCGTCGCGTTGCGCTGGTAGAGCAGGTCCAGCACGCCCTCGAGCGCGCGCGTAGTGAGCGAGGCCGCCTGGCACGGCGCGAGGTTGTGCACCTGCCGCTGCGCGATGACGGCGAGGAATCCCTGCAGCGCCGCGAGCTCCGCGGTGTTTTCCTCCACCGCGCCCCGCAGCACGCCGACGGCCGCGGAGATGTGCCCCTGCAGCGCCGCCTCGGCGTCCTCGAGCCCCTGGAGCTGCCCGAGCACCGCGCGCGACATGACCGCCAGCCCGCTCTCGACCTGCCCTGCGACCGCGACCACCGTGCTGAGCGAGCCACCGATGCCCTCGTGCGCGGCCGCGAGCTTGGCGTCGAGCGCGTCGAAGGCCGCCTTGGAGCTGTCCTCGAGCTCCTCCCTCGCCTGGTCGAGCAGCCCGTGCGGCGCGAAGATGAGCGCGCGCAGACGCACCGCCTCCTTGTGCAGGAAGGCTTTGTGCGCATCGACGCCCGTCTCGATGGGCTCGCCAACGCCGCTCATGATCGCGTCCACATCTGCTGAGACTTGCGCCGCACGGCGCAGGAATGGCTGCAGCGAGAAGCCCTGCAGCGCGTCGGGCGCCTGAAACTCTTCCATGTGCGCGTGAAGCAGCCGGAGCCGCTCGTCCTGTCTCAAATCCCACTTACCATGCGCGGCCTGCAGCGCATTCCCGTCCATGGTGATGCGCCCGAGCTCCTGGATCATGGCAGCGATGCGGTGGTGCTCCTCCGCGAAACGAGACAGAACGGCCTGTATGCGCTCCTCACCTTTCGCGAGGTGCTGTTTCGCGTACATTTGCAGCTCTCCCTTGGGACCCTGCTCTGCGGCAAAAGCGTTGAGCTCCCCCTGCATCTCCGCCGTCGCCATCTCATTGCCCTTGGCAGCGCTCTCGACGTCTTCGAGGTGCTCCTTCACCAGCTCTGCGCCATCCATCAGCGAGTCCCACGAAAACCCGCTGCTCTCACGCCATTCCCAACTTCCTGGCTCTAGGATGGGGTACTTGCGCATGTGCTCCTTTTGCGCGTCCGTTAGCCCAGCGCCGGACGAGCCGGAGTTGCCTGAGTCGCCGGGCGCACGCGGCGAGAACTCCTTGGCAATGCGGTCCAGCAGATTCTTGGTGTTGCTTTTACCGCTGATCTTCTCGACACCCTGAATGCCGAGACCATTCACCGCTGGCGACACGTTTGATCCCGCAAGCTTCGAGTGTGCCCAATCCCCCACGCCTGTCAGCTTAGGGCGTGCCATGTTGCCGGGCTCCGGCATGCGTGTTCCAGCATGAAGCGGGCGCAGCTTGAGAAGCGGGTGCGCAGGTTCACGCTGGGCCCGTGGACGCCATGACACATGCCCGTGCTCAGATTCGTGCAGCGGAGCTGTAGCATGAGCCGCTGGGTTCCCGTACACCAGGGCCTCCATCCGCTTCATCCATGAGTCCCCTGCCAAATTGCCCCCGCCCCTCAAGAGTCCCGACATCCACGAGCCAACTGTGTGCGTCGCAGGCGCACTCTCGCCTTTGGCTGTGCTTTTCATCTCGTCTGTGTCCCCCAAATTTTGCTCTTGGTCGTGCAGTGCCCATCCCCGTAGCGAATCAGTGCTCCAGCCGCTGCCGCTGCGGCTACTGCCTGTCGAGGCCCGCTTGGCGACCACCCGCGGCCCGGAGGCCGGCGCGCCAGAGTGGGCAGCGAGACTGCTACCACCCAGGCTCGACAGCCAGCTATCGAAGCCGCCCACACTCCCTGTACTAAGTAAACTCTCGCTTCGTACCCTGCTCGAATTCTGCGTGCTGCCTTGTAGCGCCACACAGATCAGGCCGAGAACAAGCGCTGCTGCGGCGGCACAAATCGTCATTCGGCGAAGGCGCCATGAGCGCGAGGCCCCGGCCACACTTGGCCCACCAAACCCTGCGTCACCAGACGGACACCTCTCCGAAGCCTCCATCGTCGCCTGCTTACTTCGACATTGCCCACTCGAGTGCAAGAGAAACAGCGCTTCCCTGCACCGCTTTTGGAAAAACAAAATCTACGGACCCGCCTCTTTGGAAGTTGTCTAAATCAGACCGTCTTGAGGTGGGCGAGATCTCCTCGAGGGAAGCGATGCAGCGTTCCGTGCCAGCGGCGCTACAGGCAAACCAGTGAACCCGTGATGAGCGGTGACCATGAAATCAGCGTGCGTGTTTGCACTTGAATGGGAAGAGCGCCCCACTGAATACGCTGTTGACAGGCGGTGGGAGCGCTCTGGCGGCGTACGCCGGCAGCGACCTGGGGGGCGGGGACGCGAGGGATTCAGTCTGGGTCTGACGACCAGGTAATCGGGCCGCAAACCTTCGACAGGATTGTACGTCAGTACAATTTCGATGGACCGTTGTCACGCCACATGAACCCCGAGCTCGAGAAGGTTCCCCGGCACCCGTTTGATGACCCGCAAGGCCGCGATGCAACGGCCTTCTGTGCCGATTCGGGAGTGGCCCTGTGGCCCTGCTGGCCATACTTGCGTCTGGCTATTACAAATTCTATGGGCAGCCCCGCCTGGCCCCGCCCCTGGTCTCGCGCCGGTTCTGCTCACGACAACTGCCCGCTTGCAGACCATTCTCGCCTTCGAGGCAGCGCAGAATTTGAACAAGATGATGTGAGCCGCCACATTCGATTCTCCTTGTTGCGACCCGTGTCGCATTTTACAGTCCGATCAATGCGCTGATCTGATTGCATTCTGCGCGAACACAGTCCACAGGAATGGGTACAATGGGAGGCGGCAGCGCGCAGTGCGCTGACGATCACGACGGTGCGGTTCGCCAACTACGTCGGAAGCCCGGAAGGAAACCGTCAATTGACGCGCAAGGTTGAGATTTCGTTTAAGCCGGATGATCTTGGACTTAGCCCAGGCGCCGTCGACAAACTCAAGCAGATTGCTGGACGGCGGTACAACGAGCGAAAGAACGTCGTGAGGCTTGTGGCGCGCGAAATGCAGTCATCTGCAGGGAACCGTGAACGCGTAATCAAGCAAGTCGCCCAGCTGATGTACTACAGCGAAGAACTGGCTAAACACGATGGCACCAAGGCCGCAGCAGCATGAGTGAGCGCGCGCAAAAGGGCGGCGGCGCGCGCAGACCAGTTTTCACTACACTGAGTTTACCATCAAACTGTCCATCTCCCGAGGATGCAGAGGCAGGCCATGTGCCGCCTTGCGGCCTGTCTGCATGCACCGTGCACCAGCGCAAGTCCCTAAGCCGGATTGCTCCACGCAGCGGGCATGGCAGCTGGGGGGCCGGGCGCGCGCCAGGGCGCTCAGATGAACGAGCCGTCGTCCCCAGGCGCTGGCCCGAAGTTATCACCCGACGCGCGCAGCCCGAGCGGGAGCGCGCCGCCGTACTGCGCGTGAAACTGCTGGTAGTGCGCCTGGGCCAGCGCGTCCGGGTTGGTGTAGTGCGCCGGCATCGTGTGCTGCGGCGCCGGGCCTGCCGAGCCGTAAGCCGAGCCAGCCGCGGAGCCGTAGACCTGTCCCTGGATGACCTGCGAGTGAATGACCTGCGGCTGCTGCGCGGGCGTGCCGTTGTGGAGGTGGTGCAGCGCCGCCGAGTTGTCTGGCCGCGCGGTCTTGGGGTCGGTGTCGTCGAAGATGTGCGCGTCCTTGAGATACTCCTCTAGCTCCTTCACGGGCAGCTTGATGCCCTGCATCACCTTGCTCAGGTCGGCCTGCCCCTCGAACGCAATCTTGAACTGCGCCGTCATCTCCTCGTGCGACGTCTGGAACTGCTTCTCGCGCTCGAGCCGGCGGCGCTCGTTGTCCACCATTAGCTGCCCGTCGTCGCGGAAGCGGCGCAGCGCGTGGTCGGCCTCCTCCTTCGAGATGAGCGTCGCGCGCTCGAGGGTGATCTCCGCGTGCAGGGCCTTCTCCGCCTCGAGGCGCTTCTCCTCGAGCTCCTTCTTGAGCTTCTCGATCGCCTCGAGCTTCTCGGGCTCCGCCTGCTTCTCCTTCTGGAGCTCCGCGTCCATGGCGCGCTCGCGCTCGAGTGCCTTGAGCTTGTCCGTCTCCGCGTCCTGCACGGACACCTCCGAGGCGTCCTTGCGCTTGTTGAGGTCTGCGAGCTCCTGCTCCGTCTTGGACACCTGCTCCCCGAGCACCGACAGCCGCTCGCGAAGCGCCTCCGCGAGCGACTCCTCCGCCTTGAGCGCGGCCTCGAGGTTCTTGTTCTCCTGCTCTAAGCGCATCACCGCCGTCTCGAGCTTGCGCCGCTTGTCCTCGGCCTCCTCCTTGAAGCGGCGCGTCTCGTCGGTGAGCTTGGCGATCTGCGAGAGGAGCTCGTCCTCCCGCGCCTTGAAGCGCTGGTTGTCCTCCTTGCGACCGTCCTGCTCGGCGCGGAGGGCCGCCTCCCAGCGCACGCGCTCCTGCTCCAGCTTGGCCTTGAGCTCCTCGATGTACTTGGCGCCCTTGCGTGCCTCCTCCTCAAGCCGCGCGATCTCCTCCTCGATCGCCGCGTTCTTCTCCTCCGTCTCCTTCTTGGCGTTCTCGATCGTCACACGCGCCTCCTCGGCCTCCTTGAGCATCTGCTCGAGCCGCTCGTTGTCCGACTGGATCTTGGCACGCTGCGCGTCGCTCTTGGCGATGCGGGCCTCGATGATCTCGCGCTTGCGCACGATCTCGCTCACGGCGGCCGCCTCCTCGCGGTAGAGCTTCTCGTAGCGACGGCGGTCCTCCTCTAGCGCCAGCAGTTCCGTCTCGCGCTTCTCGCGCATCTTGCGGTCCGCCTCCATGCGCTCCTCCGCCTCCTGCATGAGCTTGCGCTCCTGCTCCTCGGCCGACACGCGCTTCGCCTGCTCATCGCGGTAGCGCTCGTCCTGCTCGGCCTTCTGCTGGCGCGTCATCTTGAGAGACTCGTGCGCGGCGGCCAGCTTATCCTGCGCCTGGTTGAGCCAACCGCGGAGCTGGTCGAGGTCGCGCGTGTCCTGCTCCTTCTGCACCGCGATGCTCCGCTGCTTGGACTCCATCTCGCGGCGCGACATGTGCTCGGCCTTGAGCATCGCCTGGGCGTTGCGCAGGGATTCCTCCGACTGCCGCAGCAGACCGCGCAGCTGCTCCAGCATCGCCTTATCCTGTGCCGCACCGCTTGCCTCCTCTGCGTTGCGCAGATCCTTGCGCAGCGCCTCGAGGTGCTCTTCCTGCTCGGCCAGCGTCTGGCGCAGCTTCTCCACGTCGTCCTCCATCTGGATCTTGTCGCGGATGAGGGAGAAGTACGCCGCGTTAGCGCGCATGAGGGAGACAGTGTACTGGTACGTCTCCCCGTCGTCGCCCATGCGGCTGAATTTGAGCGTGACGAACGTGCCGATCTCCCCGAGGATCTTTGCACGCAGCTCCGCGAGCTGCGCGCCCGTGACGGGCTGCCCGTCCACCTCTTCGATCTCATCGTTGACCTGCACCGTGCCCTCGCGGTCTGCCGACTGGCCCGACAGGATGTTTTTCACGTACACGCGATCAGTGTCGCCCTCCAGCTGCTGGAAGAACAGGCCCACGCCAGCAAGGCCTGCGCGCCCCGAACTCCGGTCAGCTCAGCGCGCCTTGTCGGTAGCACTCTTTACTCACGCACAGCAGCAGCACAGGAAACGCGCAATGCCCCTGCAGCATATCTCTGCGAACTAGCCACCAAGTAATGGAGCCACACGGCAGACACCGCAAACAGGCCGACTGTTCTTGCAAATTGCCACGTCAAAAGTTTGAACCCAGCCAGGAGACTTTTCCATGAATGAAAACCCCCACAAGACCACACCGCCCACACAAAGAACGAGCATATATATTCGCAAGACTCCACGCCCGCACCACTGGCGCCGACATAACACGGATCTCACGCGGCGAATGCTCACAGAGGATTCCGCTTGGTTCTTGGTTGGAAGCGTACCGCCATCATCAGGGGAGGCCCCGACGACTTTCACTTGATGGTGCTGGTGCTGCGGAACCGACTGTTGGGGCATGACGCCGCCTCTTTGCATCATCTGCTGCTGAGGCATGGCGCCGCCCATCGACTGCACCTGTCTGCCGCCCTGGACAAAACCCTGGCTCTGCTGCATCCCCTGGGGCATTGAGCGCATTTGCTGGCCCTGTTGCATGCCACCCGCGGGCATCCGATACTGTGTCTGGCCATTGTACGACTGTTGCATGGGCATACCGCCCCGCTGCTGGGGCATCTGTTGGAACTGCATTTTGCCGCTGCGCCGATGCGTCACAACGTCAAACCAGGCTCCTGTCGGGGCCGACGGCGCCTCTGCCACACCGACAACCACGGAGGATCAGATTTTTCCGCCTGTAAACGCAAACACTGGAATCGCGTTCTGGCGCCGCCCGCCGGGAAGGGATGCACCTGTCCGCGCTGACCTGGAGAGGGGCTCGCGGGACGCTCTCGTCGATGAGTGGATTGACCCTCTCAAATTCCTGAACGTTAACAAATCCCTTGAAAAACAGTTTTAGCGATTTCAGCGGTACAGTTCGGGCGCGATTGATGGGGGAGCAGCAAAACGGAAAAAAATCAGAGCTGTGTGATCTGTCCGATAAGCTGCTGGGATGTCGGGATACATGCGCCCGCTCCATGCTGAGGGCGCGCCAGGGCACATTCTGCGCGGCACTGCCGGGAAATCAATCGCGTCATTAATATATGCGCTAGTTCTTGGCGCGTTTTGCGTGCCTGCTTGCGGGCTTGACATTTCTGGGAGCGTCGCGCTGGGTGGATTGGGCGCTAGACGGGGGGCCGGATGTGCGTTTGCACCGCTTCTCACTGGAGAGACCAGCATGTTGAACAGAAGCGGGCGAAAGATCTGCAGCCATCATTCCTTTTGTTTTTCACCTGCACACAATGTCGCCAGTACATGCCAAGCATCGCTCTCGGCTGGCGAGGAATCGTGCTCGCAGCAGGGCGCGAAGCCGCGGGGGTCCAAGATTGCCGCTTTTGCTGCTGCAGTGCTTGCGGGTTCGGTGTCGCTCACTGCACCGAGGCCAGTCACTGCTATCCTGCAGAGTCCAGCTGGATTCGCGAACGTGCAAGAGGCGAACGGGCTCAGGGAGCATCACGTTGGGGGGCGGCTCATGTTAGCTTTTGCCGACGAGGATGAAGATATGTTTGAGCCAGCAGTGGAGGATAAGGCAGTGGCTCTACAGGTTGCAAACTGTGCATCAGCTCCTGCGATTGCTCGTGTGCTGATGCGATCGCTCAACAGGCATCGGCTGCGCCCTGCAACTTATACATCGAACATAACCCTACCCTATCGCAGGAGGAAGAAGCGGCGGCTACGGTTGCGACAGCACAGCACCAGGAAGCAGAAATCAAGCTCACCTTCCAAGAAAAATGCTTTGCAGGCGCGTTTCTGCTCGTGGCTGTTGGGCTTCCCTGTGTCCTCTGCTGGGTGCTTCCCCGCCCACCCATCTCCCAGCGCCCGTGTGTTCGACCTGAGCTTAGCCACACTGTCTGCAGGTGCGCTCGAGTCCCCCCAAGTGGGAGGGGGAGGAGTAGGAAAAAGGTGCGTAGTAGCAGTAGCAGGTGTGATAGCAGGTGTGTATGTAGCTGTTCGCAGGTACATATGGTGAACTTGAAGGGGACTCCTGTAGGTAAATAGGATCGTGAAAGTCCTGTGAAGAGGTATGCGAGCATTAGTGCCGGCACACAAGCACGTAACAAGACTCTAGCTATTGGCAAGCCAGAAAGGGAGAGAGAGCGTAGGTCAGAGAATGTGTGTGCGTCAGAAAGAGAGCGATTGAGTGGGATAATGAGCAAGACACATA
>Ga0115567_10006700_pt1 | contig 10975 bp, 9 predicted proteins | sample COGITO_mtgs_1204_2_FD_88679 | JGI IMG/M metagenome (GOLD analysis project Ga0115567, IMG submission 88679) | Pelagic marine microbial communities from North Sea - COGITO_mtgs_120412 | ecosystem: Environmental > Aquatic > Marine > Epipelagic | place: Germany:Helgoland, sampling site Kabeltonne... | reverse complement strand
TTAACTGTAATCAGCGCTTGATCTTGTCCCTGGCCAAAGCTCAATAAAAATTCAAACGCTATAGGGTAGACCAGAAAGTAAACAAACGACACTCCCGAGATGAACAGTACAGTCCCACTAAATATAAAAGCGATCCCGTATTTTTTTTCATTTTTATAAAGCGCTGGAGATAAAAAACACCACAAATGATAAAGCCAGAATGGACATGATAAAATCACACCACCTAATAACGATATCTTCACGTAGGCTAGAAAGTTTTCCATCAAACCTGTATAAACCAAGCCTTTCTGCTCGGTAGACAAAAAGGGTTCAATAGGTTGCCTAATAAAATCAAAAAGGATTTCTTTGAATATCCAACAAAGAGCCGCCATCACAACAATCCCTAAAGCGCAGTAGACAAGCCTTTTTCTAAGCTCTCTTAAATGATCAACCAATGTTTGTTCTGGAAGCTCCTCAGCTGCGGTCATCATCGCCGTCCATTGTTTCAGTTTCTGCGGCAGCCTTCAAAGCTTCATCTTCTTTATCTTCTTTATCTTCTTCGATCTCTTTTTCTATTTCTGATTTGATCTTGTCTGTTTGCTGATCTGCTTTTTTCTTTTTGTCGCTATTTAAAAAGTTTTCTTCATCAACAGCATTGGTGATGTCAGATGCAATTGTATTTGTTGTTCTTTTAAGATCGTTAACAAAGCGCCCAATATTTCTAGCTAAGCCAGGAAGTTTTTCCGGCCCAACAACTATTAAAGCTATGCCAGCTAATACGACCATTTCCCAAAAACCTAAATTAAACATACAAGAAAGCTATATCAGTCTGGCGGCTTTGTAAATTCTATTGATTAGAGGCTTTTTTAACAGCCTCCAAAGGAATCCCTAGTTCTATTAGTCTAGACTCTGCAGTTTTAGAGTCTGCCTCAAGGTACCTATCAAGCAAAACAAGAACATCCTCGCCGTTTTTAAAATTAACCTTCTCTCCTAGTATGGAGATCAAATCTACATAACCTGAAAATCTGAGTGAAAGATCTTCATGAACAGGGTTTTTAGAGTCAGAGTATAGACTGCTGTAGACTGAGGAGCCCATTTGAATGTGAAAATTTAAGCCGGAGAGCTTTCTTTTAAAGGCATCAGCAAAAAAACCGGCTCTAAACAAAATAGAATCTCCCAGTTTTTTAAGCTGAGCACACTTTTTAGCCCTCTTCTCTTCTTGTAGGGCTCTCAAAAACTGTTCAGAAATCATCGGTTCTTCACTGATTCCGGTGTCTTGCTTAAGGGAGAAAACAGACCCTGTAAAAAGACTCGCCTCGAGTACTGTAAGCAGATAGTTTTGGGAAACGGGATTCAGATCAAATTTCAGATCTTTTGCAGCCGAATCCAAAAGAGGAACAAACAAGCTCTTTACGCTTATATAAGTTAAAACCGTTTCGTCTTGAGACATTCTAAAAAACCCTCATATTAAAGATTCGGCAACTTGACCAAAAAAGTTTAAATATTAAGCGTTTCTAGACCCGTGAATGTTATTAAAGCGTCCTTTAGCTATTCTTTTAATATGTCTCAATTTGATTTCGAAAAGATTTTAAAAGAAATAGAGTGGCAGTTTAGCAAAAGTTCTGGTCCAGGAGGCCAGCATGTGAACACCACCGACACCAAAGCAAAGTTGGTCTGGCAGTTTACCAAATCAATCAATTTAAAGTCCAAACAGATCACTCAAATTAAAAAGAACTTAAGAAATTATCTGAACAAGTCTCAAACCTGCCTTCAATTCTCTTGCTCAAGCTCAAGAAGCAAAGAGCGCAACAAACAAGATTGCATCAAAAAACTTAAATCACTTTTAGAAACCAAAGCTTTTTTTGAACCCAAAAAAAGAATAAAAACCAAACCATCTAGATCTTCAGTTAGAAAAAGATTGGACTCGAAAACAAAGCATTCTCAAACAAAACAAAACAGACAAAAGGTTAAATACTAAAGTTTAGTTGAACGCTAGACCTTTCCCGTTTCTAAACACTCAAGCCAAAATTTAATCCTACTACTTTTAAATGTCGAAATAGATTTATGAATAACTTAATCAATAAATCTATTTTAAAAACTTTTTTGTGCAGCTTGGCACTTATAATTTTAGTGGGGTGTTCAGCAAATGAGTTTGCTCCTTTTGCTGATGATGGTGGACGCTCGCAAAATTCAATTCCCGGCTCTACCGCATCGTGCGAAATTCCAAAGTCTAAATATCAGATAAATACAGACATTGTGTCTCTAAAGATTAAAAGCACAAACAACATAATTTTTGGTTTTGATGCTCTAAAAGGCTGGTTCAAATTTTTCAAAGCCTCATTTAAAACAAAAAGTGGCGAGCTTAGATTAGAAATGAACATTAATGATTCAATAAACGAAACAAAAATGCTTGCTCACGGCAGTGGCGCCGCTGAAATGAGTAAACGTGAGTTCTCATTTGAGTTCGGAGTAGACGGGTTTGGACTAGGATTCGAAAGGTTCTCTGAAACGCCATTAGGCGAGCTTACTTACAGAGGTTTGGACAACGCGCTCAGCGATTTGAAAGATGATCTTTTGTCTAAAACCGTGCCTTGGAGCACCGTGGTTCAGGCAGTGATTGAAGAACCTGATCATACAGAAGTCATTATCTCTTCTGGCATAGCATCTAATCTGCGCGTTGGAGACAGCTTGGCTTTTTACAACATTGAGCAGGCTTGGTCTGGAGAGCCTTGTAATTCTAAGTTTCTTATGTCGAGAAGAACGTCTCAAGAACCCATAGCCATAGGAACTGTTTTGTATGTGGCGAATCATGCAACACAGGTTAAGATTCAGGTTGTGGGAGATGCAGCTGATAAAATAGCTGTTGGAGCCGAAGGCGTTGTCCACTTACTAAGCGAAGACGATCAATCAGAAGACCGTGAACTGCGCCAAGCAATAACGATTTCAAATATTGCTAGTGCTGAATTAAAATTCGAAAATGAAACAATAGACATTTCACCCTTTCTCGTAAAACAAATTCGAGGCATAGCTGCTGATAAAGGGTTTGTGATTTATAGCGAATGATTCTCCAACCCTCAGAACAAGTCTCAATCCCATTTAACCCCTCTTCAGAATACAAATTTGTTCTAAACAGTTACTTTCGTTGTGAGGTCCTAGACTTAAGATGTATAATTAAATTTCCGATCAGAACCATAACAAAACTTGTGTGGGAGAGTCATGAGTTATATTTTATTAATAGTTTCAGTTGTACTTTGTTATCAAGCTAACGCTGATTATTTACTTAAAGCAGATCGTCATGTCTTAAGTGATTTTGGATCTACAAAACTAGAAAAAACTCTTGCCCTTCTGCCTAGAAAAATCAATAAGAAAAGAGCTTCCGCTATGTGTATGGAGCTTCTGAAAAAAGAGGTTATACCCAACCCTAAAAACATTAATTACGACCCTAATGTAAATGTATTAACTGTAAAAGGGGCCCGCGGAGTCACAGTTTATACTGGCGAAGGCATGGTTAGCGTGAATTCTAACACTGATCTATCATGCTCTCCAAACAGTGATACATCTTCAAAATTTATTCGAAATTGGATCAGCAGCTTCTCCAAGAAACTGACTGCCAAATCCATAACTAAAGCGCGCGCAATCAACTTTTACTGTTCTCGATCTCATGACTCGACTATAAGACAAGCCTCCAACAGCCTAGCTAGAATAATCAACAGCAAAGACAAGTCCGCAGATTCTTCTTCGAACTCTCCACCGATGGAATAATCTATCAAATTTTTCTAGCCCACACTAACAATAAACTCAGGCCCCGATAAAATTTCTTTCATGGTTTTTTGTAAATCTTCGGGCGTCACCTTTTTAATGCGAGCTTTTAAACTCTCATAGTCAAATGGATCTAGTCCGTACAAAGCATCAAACAAAACAGTGTCGCCGATAAAAGAATTTCTTTGCGAAGACATGGCAAACTTACCAACAATCTGATTGCTCATCCACGCCATTTCTTCTGGTGAAAACTTGGACTGGCTTGTTTTCAAAAACTCTTCTTTCATCATAGAGATGGCCGTTTCTTTTTTAGACGGATCACAAGCAATGTAACCACCGAAATAACCACCAAGTAGACCCGCAAAATCCAGAGGTGCTACAGAGTAAGCAAGAGAGGCCTTGTCTCTCAACTCTATAAAGAGCCTGCCGCCCTGGCCGCCTAAAAGTGCTGAGATCATATCTAGATGAAGTTTTTTATCATCTCTATAGGTGTAAGCGGGATAGCCTATAATAATATGGCTTTGGTTTTTTTCACTTTTTAATTCGCTTGTAGCACCTGCAGTTGGGTGTACTACCTTGGCACTCTTTAAAAGAGTTTCACCAATTTCACTAAGATGGGATTCAAAATCTGCCACAAGCTCATTGATCTGCTCTTCTTCTAAATCACCGACAAAAGAAAACACGCACCTTTGTGATAAGATTTTTTGCAAGTATCCGTTTAAAGACTTAGTTGTGATTTTATCTATGTCTTCTTCAACACCAAGGCTGTCTCTAGAGTAGATATGATCTTTAAATAGAAGTTCTGAAAATTCTTTAAAGGCAACCGCCGAGGGCCTGTCGACTCGCGATCTGATTTGGCTCACTAAACTTAACTTCTCTCTTATAAGAATGTCTTCAGAAAATACAGCCGCACTCACTGATTTAGAGAAAAAGCCTGAAAGCTCTCCAAAATATTTAGAAAGTGTAGTTAAGCTCAACCCCACCGAGTGCTTTCCAGAAAAAGCATTGAAATTAGAACAGTAAAAATCCATTTTAGCAGCGACCTCTTTTTCACTAAGGCCTTTGAACTCACGCCCCCAAAGATTTCCGAATAGCGAAACAAGCCCCTGCCCCTTATCTGAAGCCAAAAGCTCTCCACCCTCAAAAGCGATCTTTGCTGAAACAACCGAACCAATAGATTGAGGAACAAAAATAACTTGGCTTCCACGCTTAGTGGTCCATGATTTCTTAGTCGCACTTGATGCTTTTCTTTTAAGATCAATACTCTCTGGTTTTTTATTTTCTTTAGGCGCTTTGAATGCAGGGTTAATGTTTTTCAGTTCAAAAAGTTTTTCTGGCAATGCTTTAACAGCCTCACTTAAATCTCCCTTAGATAAAACAGAGAGATAGGGTTTCTTTTTAAAGAGCTCTTTCGCAAAAATTTTCAAATCATCTTCATTAAGACTTAGTATTCTATTCTTCTTTTCTTCTGTCTCTCCAACTTTGTTGTAGTAAAGCCAGTCATCGCCAATAGTTCTACAAAGTGATGCTATGGACTCTTCAGCGTAGGAGGCTTCGCTGTCAAAAATATTACGTGCTTTTATAATATCAGTTCGAATATTCTCTTGTTTGAAAAACCCTTCAATAGCTTTGGGAAGCTCGACAGCAAGCTTTTCTATTTCATCACCAATGGTCACTCCACTAATTACAAATATACCATTTTCTTCACCGCCAAAATAAGAGGCGCCAATTGATCGACAAAGACCTTTTTTAAGTTTTAGTTCGTCATATAAAAATGAGCTCTCACCCTGACCTAATAAAAGAGACAACAGTTCTGCCGTTTCACTCTCTAAACTTTTATAACCCTGCATCGGCCAAGAGATGTAAAAATAATCTTTTTCAAATTCAGATTTCTGATGTGAAACGTAGTCTTTACCAAGGGCCACTGGCGGCCTAAGCCTGTCTAGCTTTGGAAGACCTTCGAAGCTTAAATCTTTAAAATACTTTTCAAGAGTTTTAAGGTCCCCATCTTCAATGTCTCCCACACAGACAAGCGACATATTGTGACCGGTGTAGCGCTCACCAAAGTAATTTTTGATTTCATCTACAGGAACTCGCCTTATGTTTTCCTCTGTTCCAATTACAGGTAATGCATAGGGGTGACCTTTAAACATTTGATCAAAAAGCATTTTACTAGAAACTCTACCCGGCTGATCCAGGCCCATTTTAATTTCTTCAACAACGACCTCCCTCTCATTGTCTACTTCAGTTGGGTCAAATTTAGGGTGAATGAGCATTTGTGATAAAACTTGTGCGGCGACTTCAAATTGATGCTTGGGCACAGTCACATAAAAAACCGTCTGATCAAAAGAGGTGTAAGCATTAAGTTCTCCACCGGCGGCCTCAACCACCTGGGCGATCTCTCCCGGCGCAAACTTTTCTGTGCCTTTGAAAACCAGGTGTTCAATAAAGTGACTCAAACCCGCCTCAGATTTGAGTTCGTCAGCACTCCCAGTTTTAACCCATACCTGCAGTGTCACAACTGGAGCCTTGGTTGTTTTTAGGTGATAAACAGGTAATTTGTTTGATAAATAGTCCGTTTTTAAATTTTGCACATTCAACTCCTTAGATTAAATAGTAGAGGGCTAGATGGAAAAAAGCTTAAGCTTATACATTCACATCCCGTACTGCCTTCAAAAGTGTCACTATTGTGATTTTGTGAAGTTTGATGTGAATGAGATCCCTCCCATAGATGACTATCTTAAACTGCTCTTGATGGAACTGGAACTTAATAGCGACTTCCATACCCAAAAAATTGAAAGTCTATACTTTGGAGGAGGTACGCCTTCTTTACTCACAGTCAAACAGTTTGAACTTCTGATGACTGCAATTCATTCACATTTTAATTTATCCGAGAAGTGTGAAATCACTCTCGAAATAAACCCCGGCACTGTAGATAAAAACAAGCTGGATAACTTGCTTTTATTGGGCTTCAATCGTTTTAGCTTGGGCGTTCAGTCCTTTAACGACAAGCACCTTAATGCGTGTGGGCGCAAACACAGTTCTGGGGATGCTCATAAAGACCTCGCCTTGTTTTCTTCAATGGATTTAAATTTTAGTGCCGATATACTTTTTGGACTCCCCAACCAAAGTCTTAGTGAACTGACATTAGACATTCAAACTTTATCACAATACTCACCTCCACACGTAAGCCCATATAACTTAACACTCCCCAAAAAACATTTTTTCAATGCAGACAGAGCAAGTGATGAAACTCAGATTAAAATGCTAAATATTATTTCCAAGGAACTTAAAAAAATTGATATTTTTAGATATGAAGTTTCCAACTTTTCAAAAAAAGGCTTTGAGTCCAAACACAATCAAATCTACTGGAGTGACAAAACTTACTTAGGTCTAGGAATGGGGGCTCATTCTTATATTAAAGACTCTGGTGATTGGGGAAAAAGAATGTGGAACACTGGTTCTTATGAAAAATACGCCCATTGTGTAGGTCAAGCTAAACGCCCACACCAGAAATTTGAAGTTTTAAAAAAGCACGAAGCACTAACAGATTTTTTTCACACAAGATTGCGCCCTCTAGTAGGCTTTAGACTAGAGAACGCCGAGTCTAAGTTCGACCTTAACAAACATGGGCTTATTCTGCTTAAAAAGCAGCTGCTCTTATTGGAGCAAAAAAAATTAATCTCTTACTCCAAAGGCCATTGGGCGTTAACATCTACTGGATTAGAAATGCCAAATGAGGTATTTAAAGAACTCTGTTTTTTAGAGGAGGATTTGCAAAATGTCAGAAAATAAGACTGAAGACAAAAAAGTTAAAGACAATACTCATGTTGATAAGAACGATGCCAAAATCGGCTCTGATGACGTATTTGAAATTAAGGGTCCTGGTGACGAGCTTAAAGAGCTTAAAGAAAAGTTAGCAAAATCTGAAAAAGAATATCTATATTTAAGAGCCGAGTTCGACAACTTTAGAAAACAGGCTATTAGGGAGCGCTCCGATCTTTTGAAATTTGGGGGCGAACCCCTTGCAAGGGACCTTTTAAGCGTAAGAGATATTTTTCAAAAAGCACTTTCTTCAGATGTCACTCCTGAAAATTTTCAATCTTTTTTAAACGGTGTAGAAATGACTGAAAAAGAGCTTTCTACAATTTTTGCTAAACACGGCATATTTGAAATTGACTGCAAAGGAAAGTCTTTTAACCCCGAGCAAGCTGAAGCGCTCAGCCAGGTTCCAACAACCGATGTTCCTGAGGGTCATGTGTATGACGTTATGAGAAAAGGCTACCTTTACCACGATAAAGTTCTTCGCCATGCACAAGTCGTCATTGCCTCCAAGCCTTCTTAGGGAACCACTTTGAACTTAAACGCTCAATATAAACTTTTAGGACTCAAGCCCGGCGCTTCGATTTCTGATATAAAAAAAGCCTATCGTAAAATGGCTTTAAAGTACCATCCAGATAGAAACCCTGGAATTGAAAATCCTGAAGAGATCTTTAGCAAAATCAACGAGGCCTATAAAACTCTAGCCGAATTTACTCTTTCAGCAGAGGTTGATGAACAAGGTAGCTACAATGGCTTTGATGAAGATGAACCGACCAACCCAGGCTGGGCTTCTGGCGGCTCAACAAAAAAAGACAGTTCTCAGGCCCCTCCTCATTACAAATACTCTTTACTCTTAAGTTTAGAAGAGTGTGCTCTCGGTTGCTCAAAGGTGATTCATTTTTACCGCACATCTCCACTGGGGGGTAAAGAGGAGGTCAGACTAGAAGTTAGTGTTCCTATGGGCGTAAAAGAAGGTCAAAAATTAAAGCTACGCGAAGAGGGCCCTGTTTTAAAATCTGGTAAAAAAGGCGATCTTTTTATTTATATAGACGTGCTTCCTCACCCTATTTTTGAAAGAAAAGGACGCAATGTTTATATGGACATGCCTATTTCTCTTGAGACTGCCTTGGTCGGAGGAAAAGTTGATATCCTTACACTTAGTGGAAAGGCCGTTCTCACAGTTCCTCCAAATACACATACAGGCAAAGTCTTCAGGCTTAGAAAAAAAGGGTTCACGAAACTTGGTGGTGAAGGACATGGCGATCTTTTGATTCGAGTTATTGTAGACTTCCCAGAACGACTTAATGCCGAAGAGACTACCGCTCTTAAGGTTTTAGGGCGCAAAACTCCGCCATTGGTTCAAGAATACTCTAAAAAAATTCAAGAAACGCTCATCAATAGAAAACGATAGGACTCTCTTATGAAAAAGTTTATACCATTTATTTTTCTACTTTTCTTTGGTTGCCAGACTGCAACCAAAAAGCAGGTTGCCGCCCCCGCTCCAGAATCTTACAAGACTGAGCTTTTGAAATCCCAATCTATCTCCAAAAAAAACCCTGACCTGGCTATTGCAAGACTTAATCAGCTGCTCACTTCAAGCTCTGAAAACAACCTAACAGATGATGCGCTCTACTTAATAGGTGATTTACTCTACAAGTCTGGAAACATTAAAGCTGCTGAAAAATCTTTTTCCAGAATATTAGACTCAAAGTACGCCTCTCCATTAGATGGAAGAGCCTTGTTGTACAAAGCAAAAATCGCTTCAAAAACTGACAAAGAGTCGGTGCTTAGAACTCTTAGATACATTGATTATAACCAACTGCAAGATCAGACCAGCTTAGAACAAGCTGAACTGATTAGAGCGCCCATCTTTTTACAAAACGAACTATATAAGAAATATTTGAAAAGTGCGGCAACAATTTTAAAAATCACCAAAAATCAAAACACTGCTTTAACAACGCAGCGCCAAGCAAACGACGTTATAAAAATTAAGCTCTCGGGCTATCAAAGTAAAAGCATCCTTGATGACGATGAACTTTCATTTTTTCATGCTCAAGCCGCACTTAATTTAGCTGAATATTATTTCAACAATGATCAACCTGAAGATGGCATGATGGTTTTAGAAAGAAATGCGGAAATCTTAAAAGGCTCTGAATTGAAAAGCAAAAGAGACGAACTCATCATGCGCGGCCAACTTTTTCTAACCTCAAACCCTGATGTGATCGGCGTCATTCTGCCATTAACTGGAAAGTATCAATCTGTGGGACACCAGATACTTAAGGGCTTACAGCATTCATTCGATGTATGGGGACAAAAATCAGGAATAAAATTTAAACTCGCAGTACTTGATTCAGAGGGCGATCCAGATCAGGTCGCACTCGCTTTTGATGAGCTTATGAAAAAAGACAAACCAATTGCTGTCATTGGTGGGCTTGTAAGTAAAACTGCTGAAATTTTACTACAGAAAGCTGATAAATTTCAGATTCCAACTTTAGTTTTAAGCCAAAAAGAAGGGCTTACATCTAAATCGCGCTATGGATTTCAAACCTACCAATCACTTGAAAGTTACACTGCCTTTGTTGCGGCCATCGCTTACAAGGATGCAGGCTTCAAAAAAGTTGCCATTCTTGAATCTGAACAAGCTTTTTCAAAAAGATACAGTCAAGCCTTTCAAAAAGAATTCACTAAACTCGGTGGAGAGATCACAGCCGTTGTTGAATACAACCTTAGTGAACGACGCGCCTTGCCTAATGCTGTGAAAACATTAGTTAAGCTCACTTCAAGCGGTGAACGCGAAGAAGAATATAAACTTGCCGTTGCTAAGTGGCGCAGATCTTCTCGCTCAAGAGGGCAAACAGGAATTCCTGATATTGAAAAAGTCTTAGATCCAATTATAGATTTTGATGCCCTTTTTATAGCTGACGGCGCAAAAAATGGTGGGCTGATTGCTTCTACACTTGCTTACTTTGATGTTGAGGGCCTCCCTTTAATTGGAACTCATCTTTGGAATGACAACGATCTTATTGAGCGCGGTCAGAGATTTGTTGAGCGTGCTTTTTTTGCTGATTCGTATCATAAACCAGAGTTACAAGCTTCAACTTGTGGACAAAACTTTATGCAAAAATTCCAAGAGCCCATAAGCAGCTACAGTTTTAACGGAATCAAAGCTGGTACAATAATTAAAAGCAGTTACAACGCCTTTAATATTGATTCACGAAAAGCCTTGCTTTCAGCACTTATGAGAACATCTACACTCACTGATGCTTGTGTGCCAAAAGGACTCATCCGTGAAGGCCGAAATTTCACCAGCACACTGACACCTCTTACAGTTATGAACAAGACTATTGTCCCTCTGAATGCTGACAACATACTCAGAAAAACAGACGAAGGTCTGAATAATTGATGTCATAATTCT
>Ga0115567_10006699_pt1 | contig 10975 bp, 10 predicted proteins | sample COGITO_mtgs_1204_2_FD_88679 | JGI IMG/M metagenome (GOLD analysis project Ga0115567, IMG submission 88679) | Pelagic marine microbial communities from North Sea - COGITO_mtgs_120412 | ecosystem: Environmental > Aquatic > Marine > Epipelagic | place: Germany:Helgoland, sampling site Kabeltonne... | reverse complement strand
CAGGTCTGATGTGTTCGACTATATTGAATGTTTTCACAACCCGCGGAAGCGGCGAAGAGTGGCCAAGCGCGATCTTGAGTGCTCGGCCCTTTTAGAAACGTCCGTAGAAGCGGGGTAGAACCCAGGGCAAAGACAAAGGCCGGTGGTCGATTAGGGTTAACGGAAATTGGCGCATGACGTTCGAATTTCAGGACGGCAACGCTTACATTCTTGATTATGAGGATTATCACTGATGACTATGCATAATCCGCCGCATCCCGGTGAATTTATTCGGGAAGTTTACCTGGAGCCTTTCGGCATCAGTTCCCGCCAACTCGCGTCCAGCTTGGGCGTTTCACCTTCCACTTTGTCTCGACTGCTCAAAGGGGATAGTGGCATTAGCCCTGAAATGTCTTTGCGGCTGTCGAAGGTTCTCGGGCGTACTCCTGAGAGCTGGTTGGCGATGCAAGATATGTATGACCTATGGGTGGCTCGCGGCACCGTCAATCTGGATGGTATTCATCGCCTGGATTTCGAAGCAGCTTAACCAGTGGCTGTTGTCGGACGCGCCTGCGCTGGCGCTCCGGCACACCGCAAAGCCAGGCGTTACATTGCGGTGAACGCAACATGAAGATATTGAAGTACATTTTGATTTCTTTGCTATGTGGTTTCTTTTTTACGCTCGGATCAGTTTTGGTAATTATCTACGTTCTCCCCAAAATGTCTGAATTCGACTCTGAAGCTTGGCACAGAGAACAGATCTCGAAAGGCGAATCAAAAAATTGAAATACCTTGTAGTTAGCTACACCTAGAAGGCTCCTTCGGTTCATCGCCGCCAGAGCGTTCGAGCAGTTGTGTCTTCCACTGTGTGATCTGATGGGGGTGCACATCGAAGCGTTCAGCGAGTTCCACCATCGTCTGCTCGCCTTTGAGGGCCTCCAGGGCCACCTTGGCTTTTGAACTGGTGTTTGTGATTTCGGCGCGGTCTTCTGGCCATGTTGATTCTCCTGAGTAGGGACAATACGATGCCCTAAGTCAGACAGGGAATCCACTTATAGCGCTGTTCAGATTTCCGGGGCCATCTCTGGATCGGATGGCATTATTAATCGGGTACGGATCGATGCTCGTCCCCCGTTTATTAAGTAGAGCCGAGCCAGCCGCAGGCGGGCAGGATTGAATCACAACGGCCTCAGGGCCGTTGCGACCCCGTTGGGGCTTCGCCGCTTTGCGGCTCGTTGCAAAACGCTCGCGCGTTTTGTGAACCTGGGTACGCTCGCCGGAAACACCGCTCGCTAAAGAACAGAGCCGGCGTTCCGCCGGTTCAACAAAAAAGGCCACCCTGTGGGTGGCCTTTTTTGTTGAATTGGTCGGGACGGCAGGATTTGAACCTACGACCACCACACCCCCAGTGTTTAGAGTACAAAAACCTACCCCATTAATATTAAATGGTATTTCCTGGCAGATCAGTTACTCGCCAAACGTCCGCCAGGAGCGATTTCTGAAGGCTCAAACTCGCCGAAACTGTATCGAGGGATCCGAACCCTGAGCATGCTATTTTGCGCCTCGCCATGCCTCCTAAATGCCTTGTAAATCAGAAAGTTAAAAAATGAGCAGGGCATCAGAGGGCATCAGAGGGCATCAGAAGGCGTGTGGATGGTCCTATGGTGGCCCCATAGACCTCAAGCCGCGACAGGCCTGGCCTTCTCGATTCGAGCTCGCCGTTTTGGTGTGTTCAGCGCCTTCCACAACTCGTTTCGCTGCTGCAAGTTCAGCCAGAAATCCGCTGTATTACCAAAAACCGTGGCCAGCATCAACGCCGTATCCGCCGTGATGGCACGACGATTGGTGCATAGCTCGTTGACGGTCTTTCGACTCACACCCATCGCTTCTGCCAGTTGCCCCTGGGTCAGCGCCATTGGCACAAGGAACTCGTCGGTAATCATTTCGCCCACACTGACGGGTTGTCGCTTAGTAATATTCATCGCCTGCCTCATCGATAATCGTGGTTATCTAGATAGATGTCTTGAGCCTCGCCTCTCTCACCTGCCCATGCGAACACCAGCCGCCATTGTTTGTTAACGCGAATAGAGTGTTTGCTGGCTAACTTTCCTCTTAACTTTTCAAAATGGTTACTCGGAGGTGAACGCAAATCTAGGTCACAAGTCGCATCATCGATCAACTGTAGCTTTCGGAAAAGCCGGTCTTCGATCTGAGCCGGAATCTTCTTACTGCCTCTGTCTGCCAGATAGAACTCCTGAAGCCACCGGTCCCGAAAACTGTGAATCACGAGCAACCCTTCTTAATTGTGAGATACTGTAACGCTCCTAGTTACTGTTTGCAAGTATCTCGTTCACACGCTGTCCCTACCAAAAACCTGTGCCTGGCGAATTGGTAATTCCCCTATAATATCTGATAGTTAGCAGTTGCAGCCATCATCGATTGAGTACTACCTTCGGACAGTATGACAGATGTTGTTTACCTAATTTTCCAACTCCTTGCCACCATAGCCAAACTTCTACGACCTGGTGGCAGTCGAACAGTGATCGCTGAAAATCTACTTCTAAAGCAGCAACTCATCATTCATAGCAGGTCGCGGCACCGAGCCCAAAATCTGACCACTCGGGATCGTACGCTACTTGGGTTCCTCTCTTTATTCCTTCATCCCAGTCGCATCGCCCGTATCGCAATCATCCTCAAACCGTCTACGCTACTCTCGTTCCACCACGCACTGATAAAGCGCAAATACCGGACGCTGTATTCTCCACATGGCGGTAAGAAACCCGGGCCAAAAGGCCCGTCCAAGGAAGTAATCAATGCCATTGTCGAGATGAAACGGCACAACCCGCGATACGGATGCCCTCGTATTAGCCAGCAGATCAATCTGGCCTTCGGACTGGATCTGGACAAAGACATTGTTCGGCGTGTCCTGGCACTCCATTACAAACCGGATCCCAGTAACCGGGGTCCATCCTGGCTCACCACCCTCAGCCACGCCAAAGACAGTTTGTGGAGCATCGATCTGTTTCGCTGCGAGTCGATAACACTGAAGAGCCACTGGATCATGGTAGTCATGGATCAATATACCCGCAGGATTATTGGCTTTTCAGTTCATGCTGACAATGTAGATGGCCCTGCGCTATGTCGAATGTTCAATGAGGCAACCAGTGTGGAAGGCTGGCCTAACCGAATCAGTACGGACAATGATCCGCTATTCCAATATCGACAGTGGAAAGCCAATCTCCGCATCCTGGATATCGCGGAAATCAAATCAATCCCATATGCCCCCATGTCACATCCATTTGTTGAAAGACTGATTGGCAGCGTTCGCCGAGAACTTCTGGACCAGACCTTCTTTTGCACCGCGACTGATCTCGAAAACAAATTACGAGCGTATAAGCAGTACTACAACGAGTACCGTTGTCATTCTAGCCGGGACGGGACGACTCCCACCAAATCTTTCGACGAAAATGCAGTTGATATCGGCCATTACCGCTGGAAAAAGCATTCTCGCGGACTATTCCAACTCCCAATAGCCGCTTGAATTACTAATTCGCCAGGGACATGGACGTAATTTCTTACTTTCAAACCGATTGAAGGCCGCATTGCTCGCAATGGCATGCGCATGCCGTAGTTCGGGGTCCGCCACCATTAATAGCCGCGTAATCTCTACTTTTGGCGGAAGCTAAAAAAGTGATGATTACACTTGTTTCTAGTCCCAATGAATGAAGGCGTCCAAACCGAGAGGAGCAGACTGAACATCTCGATGACGGCATGAGATGCGGCGGTGAAGATAAGACTGGACAACAGGACTGCGCTGGTAACTGGGTCAACCCGTGGTATTGGCCTGGCTACAGCAAGAAACCTTGCCTCAGCCGGGGCAACGGTTTACATCAATGGCAGAACTGAAGACAGCGTAGAATCTGCCGTTAAGCACCTTTCGGCTACAGATCAGTCCACATCCTTTATCCCACTACCTGCCGATGTCACTACTGAAGCTGGCATCGCGTATATTAAACAAACAATTCCAGACATTGACATCCTTGTTAGCAATGCTGCCGTATTCGACTGGATAGAGTTCTTCGATACAACTGAGGAAGACTGGCTTGACCACTTCAAAACCAACGTTCTGCCAGCGGTTGGTCTTGCCAGGCACTACATGCCGGGCATGTTTGCCAGAAAGTGGGGAAGAATCGTTCTTGTTGCTTCCGAGGCAGGCTTTAACATTCCTGTCGACATGATTCACTACGGTGTTGCCAAGGCGGCTGAAATTGCATTGGCAAGGGGCCTGGCTGAACTTACCCGGGGAACTGGTATTACCGTTAATAGCGTGCTTCCGGGACCTACAGCATCGGACGGTGCCGACACATTTCTCGAGAACTATGCTGCCGAACACAACCTTCCCATAGCCGATGCTGAAGCGCATTTAGTACACAATATAAGACCAACATCTTTACTGGGCCGATTAGCTACCTGTGAAGAAGTTGCCAATATAATCACCTATATCTGCTCAGTGCAGGCTTCCGCGACCAACGGCGCTGCGCTCCGCGCCGAAGGCGGCATTCTGAGGCACCCTGGTTGATCATCGGCAGTAGAAAAGCAGCTTCTCATCCATCTACATGATTTCTGCCTCTCATCGCCATAATACTATCTATAGACATCGCCAGGTCATAGAAAATAACAGGTCTAACTGCCATGCTTGAAACAGCTGACTACATTGCCATCCAGAACCTTGTCCACCTTTATCCCAAACGACTCGACTCAGGCGATCTGATCGGGCTCGGTGAGTTGTTCGCCAATGCAGCGGTGTACTTTCAGGGTGAAGCGGAACCCGTTCGAAGTAATCCCGCTGAGATCACGCGACGTTTCAGCGATTTCCTTCGCCTCTACGACGGTATTCCGAGAACCCGGCACGCCATCGTCAATTTGATCGTGGACCAGAGTTCTGCAAGCAGTGTTGAGGCCAGCAGTACTGTCATCGTATTCCAGCAGGCAGACACCCTGCCCTTACAGCCCATCATTACCGGTGACTACCGGGACATTTTAGAGAAAGTCGATGGCCTGTGGCGCTTTACCGAACGTCACATTTCCAATGATCTCTATGGCAATCTGGTTGCACACGGCCGCTTTGCCATTGGACCAGGCGCAAGCTAGTCCCCATGTACCCGGCTATCCATCAATGCCACGATAAAGACCGGAGGCTTCACCTTAGATGAGGGCTCAAAAACTCAAGCTCGGTATGTTTCTTGCGCCATTTCATCCCTTGAACGAAAGCCCAACACTCGCAATGGAGCGTGACCTGGAGTTAGCCGAATTTGCTGATTCACTGGGCTTTGACGAGTTCTGGTACGGGGAACATCACTCGGGCGGATATGAGATTTCTCCATCTCCTGAATTGATGATCGCCGCAGCTGCGCAACGTACCAAGCGAATTCGGCTTGGAACCGGTGTAGTCTCCCTCCCTTATCACAATCCTCTTATGACGGCGAACCGTCTGGCTCAGCTCGACCACCTGACATCTGGTCGCCTGATGTTCGGTGCAGGCCCGGGGCTACTTGCCAGCGATGCCCACATGCAGGGTCAGGACGTAAGAGAAGCCAGAGACAAGCTGGACGCGGGATTATCGGTCATTACCCGATTGCTCAGCGGAGAATGGGTCACCGAGCAATACGACGGCTGGTATGACCTGGTGGAGGCCCACTGTCAGGTCATGCCCTTACAGCAGCGTATCGAATTGTGCGTGGCCAGTACCTTTTCCCCGAGTGGGGGAACTCTGGCTGCCAAATACAATGCTGGCATGTTGTGTCTGGCCTCAACTGTCTATGGCGGGTTCGACGCTCTTTCTACTAACTGGAAAATTGCCTGTGAAAGCGCAGCCAACGACGGCCGCATGATGCATGCATCCACCGTCCGTTGCGCGACCGACATCCATATTGCTGAGACAAGTGAGAAAGCCATAGAGCAGGTTAAAGAGCGCTATGAACAATATCGACTCTATATCAAGAACCAGTCGGATCATTTGAAGGATTCCCCGGCCCACAAGACATTGGAGGACCTGATCGAGTCCAACGAAGTGATCGTGGCTACGCCGGACGATGCTGTCGCCCAGATTCATCGTCTGGAGGAAAAAGTCCCCGGATTCGGCTGCCTGTTGATCCTTGATAAGAACTGGGCTGCCACGCCTGACAAAAAGCGTTCGATGGAGATGCTGGCAAGGTACGTGCTACCCCAGGTCAACGGTGACAATGTCAATCGCATGAAATCCTTTGATTGGGCTAGAGAAAATCGTGAGGGCTTCGTCGAGGTTGTCACTTCCGCCACCGAGCGTGCATTCAAGAAGCACTCTGAGTTACAACCAACATAGCGATTACTGGTCGCCTTGTAACGACATGGATTAGGACACGACTATGAGCAACAGCGGCACGAGTTCCGATCAACTTCGAAAAGACAATAAAGCAATTTTTAAAGAAATGCTTATGCACCTCGGCAAACGTGACTATGACAACTGCGCGCGTTATCTAGCTGACGATGTCTATGCCGACTGGCCTTACCGCCCGATGCCGACCATACCAGACCGTGTGACCGGAAGACATAACCTTATTGCCTATTTTCGCGGTGACATTGATGGCTCACAAACCGAAGGCCTGGACGAATTCACCCCACTCTCCTACGAGATGGAGAATATTCATGAACTTCTGGATCCGAATACATTGATTGCCGAGTATTCATCTCACGCTCAGCATATTCCCTCTGGTAAGCCGTACAACAACAAATATGTCGGAATTATCAAGCTTACCGACGGGAAGATATGTTACTGGCGGGAGTACGTGAATCCGGCCGTCATTTATGAGATCTACGATATGGTCAAGTTACCTTCGCAGTAGGACAAGCGCTACCGTGCACCAGAAGACATTTCAGGAGTTAAATCATGCGTTCTGCCAATTTCATTGAGCCTGGCCACATCGAGATGCGAGATGACGCATCGCTACCCACACCAATCGTCGGCGAAGTCATCGTTGCCGTTGAGAGTTGTGGTATCTGCGGCTCAGATCTTCATCTGTACCGCAACAATGCACATAGAGAGTTACTTGTACGAGCCACCCCTGAGGGTTATGAGGTTCCCGGGCACGAATTTGCCGGACGGATTTCATCTATCGGGAAGGGAGTGAAGAGATGGAAAGTAGGTGACCGCGTCGTTGGTGTCACCGGGCAAGGTGGGGGTATGGCCGACTATGTGGCGGTGCCGGACAACCCCTTCCAATTGGTACCCATGCCTGACGCTGTTAGCTTCCAACAGGCCGCGACTACTGAGCCCTTGGCAGATGGGCTGCAAATGATACGAAAAGCGGCGGCCAGCAAAGGAGAAAACGTTCTCGTGTTCGGTGTTGGCATTATTGGCTTAGGGGTCATTCAGGCCTATTGCGCAACAGGGTCGGACATAGGCAAACTTATTGCGGTCGATGTACACCAGGCCCGACTCGCCAAAGCGCTGGAGGTGGGAGCCACCGATGCGGTCAATGCACGCGATGGCGACCTTGTTGAACAAATTCAGGCGATCACTGGCGAGGAGATCAGTTGGCGTGGTACGTCAGCGAATATCCATGTGGTGATTGACTGCGCCGGATATATCAAACACATGCCTGGGCCACCGCCACTTGAGACTGCATTAAGACTGGTATCCTGCGAGCACGGAAGAATCGTCTGTTTCGGCGCCTACGAAGACAAGATGCTGATAGATATGATGCCGCTGATCAATAAGCAGCCGGTTATCATGGGCTCCAACGGCTATGCAGCCGAAGATCTGGTACATGCGCTGGAACTGATGCGCGACGGCAAAGTCGATCGCCAGAGCCTGATTTCGCACAGCTTTCCACTTGATCAAATCGCTGATGCATTTTCCACCCAAGATACACCGGAGGCTATCAAGGTGATGATTGACGTGCGGGCGCAGGCAAGCTGAACGCAACGATGCTGTCTCCCAAATCCGTACCAAGATAGGCATGACCACCTGCCGAAATGACAACATACTGGCGGCCGTCCTCCTCTCCGCGATAGGTCATCGGCGTCGCCTGGCCTCCAGCCGGTAAGCGGTGCTTCCACACTTCTTCGCCCGATGCCGTTTCAAAGGCCCGAATATAGTTGTCTGTCGTGGCGCCAATGAAGGTGAGCCCTCCTCCGGTTGTCAACGCTCCGCCCTGATTGGGAACGCCCAGTTCAAGCCACATGGGAAACGGCGCAACATCACGCGTCGTACCCAGTGGCCGATCCCAAACGGTTTCTCCGCTGGCAAGGTCAATTGCCCGCAATCCGCCCCAGGGCGGCGCCGTACACGGTGCGCCAAGGGGTGAGAGAAATAATTTCAGGTCAAACGCATAGGGTGAATCAGGAATCGGGTATACCGGGCCGCTTCCATTGGCAATCAGTTGGTCGACCCGCCCCCGGGGTATCAATGTAACAATACTCGCGACACGCGTGTAGTTGGCAATCAGCAGCCTTCTATCAGGATCAATGGCCACGCTGCCCCAATTTGATGCTCCAGTGTGTGCCGGATAAAGGATAGTCCCCTGCTCGCCAGGCGGCGTAAATAGCCCTTCAGAACGCTGTCGACGATATACATCAAGACATTTACCCCGATCCCAGGGAGTAAACCCCCAAATATCAGCCTCGGTCAGATTAGCGTCCAGCAGTGGGGCAGGCTTGCTTGGCACCGGCTGAGTATCAGACATGACCATACCGCTAACATTACTAGTGGGAAATCGCTTCTCTTCGATAGGAAAAATCGCTTGTCCGGTGATTCGATTGAGAAAAAATATGAAGCCCTGCTTAGTAGCCTGCGCGACAGCGGGTATGGGGCCGTCTGTGCCCGGATAGTCAAATAATACGGGCTGGGCGGGAACATCGTAATCCCATATATCGTGATGAACGGTCTGGAAATGCCATCGCACTTCACCGGTTTTTGCATCCAATACCACCAGTGAGCTGGCATAGTAGTCGAGGCCATTGCGCGTACCACTGTAGAAATCGGGCGCTGCATTGCCCGTTGGCACAAACACCAGGTTGTTCTCAACATCTACAGAAAATACACTCCAGGCATTGGGTGTGCCCCGCTGCCAACGAGAATCTCCCGATTGCTTGTTCCATTCCGGAGGGACCGGGTCCCAGGCCCAGCGCAGTTCTCCGCTTACAACATCGAAGGCCCGGATGACTCCGGGTGGTGAATCGAGTGTCTGGTTGTCTTCAACCAACGCACCTACGACAGCGATATCATTGATGATCGCTGGCGGTGACATCACTTTATAGTGTCCCGGAGTCACTGAACCGAGACCATCGCGAAGGTCGACCTTGCCGTTCTGGCCGAATTTCTTGCAGTACTCACCGGTTTTTGCGTCCAGTGCGACAAGGAACGCATCGACGGTACCCATCAATATGCGCTCTTTGCAGGCAGCTCCTTCAGCAGCATCTTCGGACCGGTGATAGCTCACGCCGCGGCAGGTCATGACATAGTGGCCTGTTTCTGCGGGCTGGTGGCGGTACACCCAGCGCTCGCGTCCCGTTTCGGCGTCTAACGCAATCACATGGTTACGCGGAGTACAGACATAAAGCAGTTTGCCAATCTTGAGCGGGGTGGCTTCGAAAGCCGGCAGTTTCATGGATGCCAGCCCCGCTCCTTCAATCAGGTCACCCGTGTGATACTCCCAGGCGACCTCCAGCTCATCAACGTTCGCTGTGGAAATATCTGCCAATGAAGAGAACCGCTTACCTCCCACATCTCCACCATAACTGGGCCAATCTCCCCTTTCCACACCAGCCTCCACCCTGCCAGACAACAAGCACATCACTGCCATTAGGGTTAACACCACCGCTGCCATGGGCTGCATCATTCACTCCTCTCGGTGTTCAGGTTGGCAAGGCCAAACTTTTATCTGCCAGAATATTAGACAGATTGTGAATGAACTCGCTGACCACTCTTCATCCAGACGAATGAATGGTCGATGAGTATTCACTGTAGTCTTGTAAACAATAAGAATGAGGACAACCTATGCCCAATCGCTGGTACATTCTTGGTATTGCTACCCTCGCCCAAAACATCGCCATTGGTCTTACCTTTGGTAGTTACGGTCTACTGATTGCTGAAATTGCTGAGACATTTGGCAGTAGTCGCTCACAGGTGGCATTGGGGATCGCATTGATCACTCTGGTAATGGGGCTCATGGCGCCGGCGCTCGGTTACGTGCTCGATCGCTGGTCCATTCGCAATACTATGATCCTTGGCGCGGTGGTGACTTCATGTGGGTTTTGGCTGGCTTCACAGGCCACGACTCTCGCCGCTCTTCTTATTTGTTTCGGCATCGTTGTTGGTATAGGCATCACCGCGATGGGTGTATTGCCCGCAAGCAAGCTGGCTGCGAACTGGTTCCCAAGTAGCACCGGCAAGGCGCTCGGTATTGTCAGCCTACCCATTGTGGTCGCGTTGGGCCCCCCCATCTTTGTACGTATTATCGAGGCTGAGGGTTGGCGAGCACTGTTCACTGACTTTAGTTTGGTTTATCTGCTAGCAGTTCCCTTTCTGGCTTTGATTAAAGATCAGCCCAGTCACGATCAGCATAGTGAGGAACCTGTAGTAAGTGATGATGCAGGTCTTTCCGCATGGAGCGAGTCACTCCGTGATGCCCGGCTTTGGATTCTAGTCATTGTTGCAGGGATCATGTTTTCTGGTGGCATCATGTTGGTAACGCATGTAGTGCAGCATGCCATAGACATTGGAATCGATTCGACCAGAGCGGCTTGGCTACTGTCCGTAAACGGGGTTACCGCAATGGCCGGAGCCTTGTTCTTTGGCTGGTTGGCCGACCGCATCGGTGCTCAAGGGGCTATTCTGGTCAATCTCACACTTCAAGCTGTGGCTTGGGCTGCCCTGCTGATGCAGGCTCAGTTCTCTGGACTTGTGATCACTATATCTGCACTGGGACTTTGTGGTGGAGGCGCCTACCCTGCATTG
>Ga0115567_10006696_pt1 | contig 10978 bp, 6 predicted proteins | sample COGITO_mtgs_1204_2_FD_88679 | JGI IMG/M metagenome (GOLD analysis project Ga0115567, IMG submission 88679) | Pelagic marine microbial communities from North Sea - COGITO_mtgs_120412 | ecosystem: Environmental > Aquatic > Marine > Epipelagic | place: Germany:Helgoland, sampling site Kabeltonne... | reverse complement strand
TATCTGACCATATAATTATACTAAAAGTGGTGGTTTATTAGGCGGTAACATTAAGATTGTTTGATCATAAGAAGCCAGAACTTAGACCAAAAGGTGATCAATAGTTTTCACACAGGCTGGGTCATCAGCGGACTTTAAATGACAAACATAGTAATGCACGTTAGCTGACAAGGTCTTACTAATAATCTGAAAGAATATAAAGTCGATGGAATACGTTGAAGTAAAAGCTAGTGATGTTCCAATGTCATTACTGCTTGAAGCAGATCCTTCTGAACAAAGTATTATCTCTTACCTCGATGACTCCTGGTGCTTTGCTGCTAAGTTACAAGAGCAATTGTTGGGAATTTGTGTTGCTAAAACGATAGCCTCTCAAGTGGCAGAAATATTCAATTTTTCTGTGACACCAGAGTATCAAAAACAACGGATTGGCTCTAAGTTACTCAAGTTCACTCTAGCAGAGTTACGCAATAAAGATATCAAACGAGTTGAGTTGAGTACGGGTACATTCGGTTATCAGCTGACTCACTACCAACGTATCGGCTTCCGAGTTGATGCTATTGTTAAAGGGCATTTTCTTGTTAATTATTCTGTGCCAATCTATGAAAATGGTATTCAACACAAAGACATGCTTAGGTTTTATTTGAACCTTTAAGAACGCATATAGCAAATAAACATTAGCAGGACATCTTTTAGCTACCGACCAAAAGCGGATTTAAATGTAACACTGCTACACGCTCATAGCGGACTAAATGGGTTGTCAGATCGAACGGCTATATACTGAGATAGCGACTGTTCGAAGTGCTTATTATGCGCCACTGGATTGCGCCAAAAGCAGATGTTGATAAAGTTATGGTATTTAAACTTGAAGCCCTATTAAATCGAAACCTGCAACTCTTGTTACTATCTGCTAATTTGAACCAGTTAAAGAAATAGCCAACCAATACGCATATTGGTTGGCGAACTTAATTTAAAACTCGTTTTTATGGCTAACTTCCAATACTTGGCCGTTTTTACTAATTTGGAAGTAGATAGTGCTGTCATTTCCAGTATTGTTTGCACTGACAATATAAAAACTGTCATGGACACTAACAACTGTGAAATTCTCGGAGAAAGGCAGATAAATGCAGTGGCTAATAACTTGAACCACAAAAAACACAAATAGTACGGAGCAAAGATCTAAGAACAAAGAACAGGTTGGTTTACCATGGTTGACTCTGATCATTTGTCTTCCTGATAATATGACCTGCCCAATACAATTTTTAATTTTCAACCGCTCTAACCTCTTGCAACGAACTCGGCCCCGTAGGTTGTAACAGATTCCAACCGTTATCGGATTTACCTGCTCAATGCGATCCTAAAACCTGCGTGATAAGTACGAAATTCTGCGGGTATCCATGTGCGGTGAGAAGACCTAAGTTGTGATACGGGACTGGTGAAGTCCCCGCCCCGTAAAACACGCCCCTTACACTTCACAGCAGATATTTCCACCCAATGGCGACCATCATTTGGCGCTCCTTCATAGGTTTCATACCAGCAATCTGCTGTCCATTCAGAGACGTTATCTATTAGATTGTATATTCCAAAGCTATTGGCTTTGAAGCTTCCAACTGGAGCGGAAAATTGATAGCCATCACTACAATCTGAGGTTTCATTTTTCCAGTCTGGAAACGCACCGCGTAGGCTCTTATCTGCGTGATTGACTTGCGTACATATTGGTTCATCGTCACGCCAAGCATTGGGCGATTGTGTGCCCGCTCTGAGTGCATACTCAAACTCACTTTCAGAAGGCAGCCTATAATCCAAGTCCGTTTCGGTTTTGAGCCACGCTACATAGGCCATCGCATCGTTCCAGCTAACGCACACAACGGGGTGGGACTCAGATTGTAAAAAGCCGGGATTTCGCCAGGAATGTTCCGCTACCCAAGTCATCTTAGGGCTGTTTTTCACTTTTGCCGACCAGCAGCCCTCAGAGCTGTCGCCCCAAACTACGACATTGCGTTCAGCATCGCTAACATAAGCAGTAGCCTGCACAAATGTACGAAATTCCCTAATGCTCACTTCCTTTTTTGACAGGTAAAATCGGTTAATACTTACCTTGTGCGCAGGCCCGTATTGCTCTTTATATCCCAATTCATCTACTTGGCTGCCTTGTACAAAGGTGCCCGCAGGCAAGGCTTGCATAGTTAGCGAAACTGACTCGTTGAGCGTATTCGCTAAAGTCACAGTTGATATATAAAGTGGCGTCAAAAAACAAATTAATTGAGGAATTTTAAACGTTAATATTCTAACTAAGTTCACTAAAGCGTTCCTTCTAAGTAGGGTAAACTTGAACCAGTATATTCAGGTTAATCGTTTCATTGCGTTAACAATTAAAGAGTCCACCTTCTAAAACTTGCAAAACTTGATCTAAAGATTTAGTCGAGTAATCACAGGCTTATGAAACCAGTATAGTCTTACAGTTATAAAAAAATGTTAATAGGCCTACTCGTTCAATTCAGCATAAATAAGGATGAATGACTGATTTATTAAGGCTCATAAAATGAAGAAGACCACTTACGCTAGCAATTTGCTTTTTGGGGGGCTATAAGGATTGTTATACCTATAGGCGTGTGACGATTAATTGAATCAACGAATCAATGGGGATCAGAGTTGTTGATTTTTAAAATATCCGCTTTGGGTCGAAAAACTGACCTAATCCCAGACTATCTGACAATTTTCTGTGTGTCCGTTTTTCGCTCAAATATTTGAAAGCCCTTCACTACCATCAAAAATACGTATTGAGTCCACAGCGACGATAGTTGGAAGATGATGTGGATTAACAAAACCATCAACGTTAACTAACAACAAAGTAATCTAAAACTCACTGTCGGCAAAGCGGACGCCGCGCGGCCGATGCTTTTGACTTACCCTCGCATGTATGTTCGCCAATTATCTGGTGAATTTCGTGGGTCAATTTGCATGGGTGAAACTGGATTCTTTAGAAGCACAGCTTCGCCCAGTTGACAGCTCGACAGGCGGCCTCCGCACGGGACGTCGAGCTTGGGTGCCGATCATCAGTGACGTGTGATTGACTAGCTTAAGGGATATCCTAATTATTCTAAGCTCTCTTGCTCCTTATTTATCAAAGAAAAACACTTCTGGTTCTATGGATAAGGCTTAACTGGCTCTATGTGTAAAAGCTTAGCTTGCTAGTATCAAATCATCATATTTACAAAAAATTAACATTAGCTGCATGCCTTTCTTTAAAAAATGTGTGTAGTGGGCGAGCTATGGCTTTTGATCAAATTTGCTAAGCCCTAACTATTTTCCGTTGATATGGATACCAATGCTTACCTCGTATGGACAAATCTAATTAAGGAACAAATATGAATCATATTAAACTATATTCATTGGCCTTTACCTTATCGATGGTTGCGATGGGTGTCCAAGCTGATGCAATCGAAGACTTTGAAGATGGCGACTTTGCTGGCTGGACAACCTCTGGCACAGTGGCGATTAACACCAGTAAAACAATAGGTGCTTATTCAATGCGCCTTAAAGGTGGAGCCACTGCACTGCGCAGTTTTGCCGCCGATGGAGATGTCACGGTTGCTTTAGCGGCCACTAGCCTAGAAAACAACAATTTCTGTGATGTCTATGTATCAGAAGATGGGGTTAACTGGGGTAGCCCGATAATACATTTGAGTAATGGCCAAGATAACGGTTCGTTTTCCACCGCCACCTCATCGACTTCCGGTGGCACTACCCACATCCGTTATGTGCAAACCGGCTCAGCGGCAGATTATTGCTACGGGGATGGTATCAGCATTATTGGTACCGGTGTACCTGCACCTAGTGTACAAGTTTCAGGCAGTGGCACTTTTGGTAATCTGCTGGTTGGCACTAGCGCCAGTAACACTCTTACCATTGCAAATAGTGGTAACGCCGATTTAACAGTCAGTAATATTAGTGGTGCAAGTGCCCCTTTCAGTTTGAGTAACGATAACTGTAGCAATACCACAGTAGCAGCCGGCAATGATTGTAGTGTTGATCTGGTATTCACCCCAAGTGCTGAAGTTAGTTATAGTGCCAGTCTTACTATTGCCAATAATGATACAGCGCAAACGGTTGCACTAAGTGGTACTGGTACAGCTGAACCTGTCGACCCGCCACCACCCTCAGGTGATCTGCATGTATTTAGCGGTGATGGCAATGTTGCTCGTAGTGCACTTACCTTTAGTGCGTTAAATAACACCAGCCTTAACATGATGGACTTTTCGAATTACAGCCATGGTGTGGCAGAAATTGATGCCGACAACTCAAGCGCCCAAGAGCCTAGCAATACCTTTCAAGGTCGCTTAGTGCTCAATAGCGGTAACGCAACAGCCATGAACTTTAGCGAAACCACCTCTGGCCGAGCACAGGCTGGCAATTACAATAGTCCAGGTACTTTACCAGCGTTTGATTTTGAGTTTGTTCAGGTAGGCTCGCACATTATCCCTAAAACACGCGGCTTAATTGTCAGCGGAAACATCGGTGCTCCAGACTACCAAGACTGGAATTATATTTTAGAGCCCGGTCGAGTTTGGGATGAAAATAACGATCAAGGATATAGCCGTGTGGCGATTCCCTTTGCGTTACAAGAAAATCAGGCCAACTGTACCCACAATGGTGTGCTGACGTTTGCCTTTAAAGACGATGGTTCAATCACCAATGTCGCCGTGCAAGTCGGCGGAGAAACCTGCTTGTACTTCCAATATGATTTGTGGGATTTAGTCCCCGCACAATATGTTATCGCTAATGTGTCAGGTGCAGCCACCTTAATTTCAGATTATGAAGCAGAAGTACTCAACCGATTACCGGTTAAACCTATTGCCGAGATGGCAAATGATTTTCCTGGGCTTCTGCCAGCCAATATTGCCGCGGAACAATCGTCAGCACCCACCACTCACGGGGTGTTATATGCTGGTGTTCATTATGCGGCTCCTTGTAGCACTCGCCATGGTGATTACCCTTTCTGTGAAGTAATGGGCTTACCTTCTTACTCTACGGCCAAAACGGCAGTCGCTAATTTCTCCCATGCATTGCTGACTCAACAAGACAGCAACGCCCGTAACATTTCAGTGTCTAATTATGTGCTGGAATGTCAGGATGGCATTAATGGCACTAGCTCTATATGGAGTGATGTTAGCGTAGAAAATGTCTTAGATATGGCAACGGGTAACTATCGATTATCCTCTTATGAGGGTGATGAAGGCAGCTCAGCAACAGTAAATGAGTTTTTCTTAACCTTTACACACGCAGAGAAAGTGGCCCATGCATGCGAGCGTTACATTCGTAAAGACGCTCCGAATACCCACTTTTCGTATCATTCTTCTGATACATACATTGCGGGCGTAGCTATGGATGACTACTACACGGGCGATCTTTTCAATAAATTAGTGGATGAGGTCTACAAGCCGTTAAACCTTAGTCCTGCCACTTATTCCATAGTTCGTACCGAACAAAGCCCAGCTTATCCTTACTGGAGCCACGGAATGACTTGGCACGCCGATGATATGGTTAAATTAGGTCAGCTCATTAATGATCGAGGAGTGATTAATGGTCAGCAAGTACTAGATGGCAATATTATGGACGACATGTTGGTTAAAGGCGGTGACTTGGGCTTAGAAACCTACGGCTCTGAATCAAGATATCTTAACGGAGTATGGACTTATGATATGGGTCAGCGCGCTAGCCCAATTTGCCCTACTGGTTCATGGGTGAGTTACATGTCGGGTTACGGTGGTATTGGTGTGGTGTTGTTTCCTAATGGCGCCGTTTACTACTACGTGAGTGACAGTGGAAGCTATGCTTTTGGCGGCGCGGAAGTGGAGCTGAATAAAATTAGCAATATCTGCGGAAGTTAAGCATAAAACGCAACCCATCGAACCTTGTCGAAATCTAATTCGGCGAGGTTTTTTTGCTTATACAGCCGAGTTATTCGACGAAAATAGTGCAACCAAGGCAATGAGAAGTAATACTTGTAACCGTGGCGAACTTCTAAAGCCGCAATTGAAAAGCCGCATGCGACTGACATGGATGTTGGAAGGTAGAATAACGCAGGAGCAGTTATCGAGATAACGGTAGGTAATGGTCTAATTAAACTAAAAGGATTTATAACTTAATTAGACCATTACAGGAGCCACTAGAGCAGATATCGACAAGGTCGATTATTTGCCTTCATAGGATGGGGGCTGATATTTTGAAAAATTCAAATAACGGCCAAAAGCGGGCGCAGAAGCACAACTGCTTCACGCCCATAGCGAACTAAATGAGTTGCTAGGTCGAACGGCAGAGATATTAATAAAACGGACAGTCGGGATTAATATTTCTGCCCGCAATAATCAACGGCTCTGCCCCAGAGGTTGTTAACCATCGGTGATCTGCCCAGCTTAATAAGCCTAAGCAGAACCCCGATATTATTAGCACCACAACGTGCTGGCACGTGTCTATTCGCTAACGTTCCAATGTTTTCGCTGTGGCTGAAACCGTCAATCGACGACGTTTAAAACCCACCACAGCACACAAGCCAAGTAGCATTATGCTGATAGCACCCGGTGCTGGTACTGGTACTGAGACCGGGGGCGCTGCGCGCAAAAACGAGAATAATCCTGTGTCGGTGGTAAGTTGGTAATCAACTAGTCTGTTTTGACTGTCAAAGAATTCGATGCTCAACACTCCCGCCGTGCTGCTAAAATCAGCACCAAAATTGCCGCTACCAACACCAACCGAACCAAGAAAGCTATTACTAAACTGAAGTGTTGTAGAGAGTGTTTGGGTTATACTGGTTCTATAAGCGCTGTTGACATCCACCGTCAACGACTTAGTGAAAATATTGGTGACATCTGATGAACCGAGCGGCGTGACGAGCCCATCGGCAATAGTTAAAAACGACGCCATCTGATTTACGCTGGGAACGCCGAAGCCTGAAGTACTATATTCGGTTATCATCGACGCACGGTTACCATCATAGAATAAGCTTTCGTCGACATTTTCGTAGTTATTACCGTGAAACCGAGTGGTGGTTTTCATCGTAAGTGCCTCGCCAGATGCAACATTTGAAAAGCTGAAGAGAAACGAGTCTATGTATTGTACTAATGCAAATGTTCCTGCCGGATATATCCCGTACGCACCAACGTTTCCGCGTATTAGCCCGTCAAAAATGATGTCTCCGCTGGTTCGTAATCCTCCCAGAACATAACCAGTAGCTGCGGTCGCCGTGATGTTATAGTCGAAGGCGGGGCTACCACCTATCGAGGAGCGGGTGTCTGAGTAATTACAAAACGCACCGCCAGTGGTAGTTGCGTCCTGTTCCCTGAGGCCACAATCAACACTTGCTTGCGTCACGAGACTTGCCATGGCTGATGTTGAGACTAGTGCCGACATCAGCAACAGTGCCACTGATACTTTGGAACCTGACAATTCAAATTTAGTATTCATTATATTATCCCTGAGTAAAAAGCTGAGCCCGTAGTCGTTCGCTATTATAAGATGTTGAATTTTTCTAATCTGGTTTTTCATCTGTAACATTCCTGTATAAATCATTGAATTATCCCAATATAAACTGCAAGGTTTTTCCATAGCTTTGAGTGAGCCCAACAACTTTAGCCCTGCTTGACTGCACTTCTCAAGTGAAGCTCTTTGATTTAATGTGAGTTAATGTGAAGTGTTTTATAATCAATACGTTACATTTTGTTTTTGAAGTTACACAAGACAGTTATTGCGTATTAATTGAGCTGAATTTATAGTGATGTCTGTTGGTAAAGGATGCATTAATGGCTAAGAATTTGGTGGGGTATGAGATTGGTGAATATCAACTCGATTTAGTGAATAGAAAGTTATTATGCCAGACATCGGAGATTACCCTATCCGAGCGCGGGTATTTGTTACTTTTAACCCTAGCTCAAGCTAGTCCTGAGATAGTCACTAAACAAATATTGATGGACAAATTATGGCCCAACCGTGTGGTCAGCGACTGGGCACTTTCCCGTTTGTTATCGGATACTAGAGCCTTATTACAAAAAAACAGCAAGCAAGCTGATCCTATAAAAACTGCCCACGGGATCGGATATGCCCTTACCCAAGTAAAATCAATCTACCATCAGGATAAAGTAGCGTTAGATCAACCACCAAACTTGGCAGCATTGTTCTGGCAATACCTTGGTCGTTATGGCTTGGTTGGCATAATTGCTGTGGGGCTTTTGATGCTTATCTTTTATGTACAATATCCTAGCGAGCCTGAAAAAAAACCTTACACTGACCGACAGATCCATTCTATCGCTGTACTACCTTTAGCCATCTTTGCAAAAAATCAGGAATTAGAGATTTTTGCTGATGGGCTGGCTGAAGAACTTATCCATCAGTTAACTAGGCTACCCGATTTGAGTGTGGTGTCTCGAAACGCCACCTTTGCCTTTAAAAACCAAAATATCGATCCCCGGGAAATCGCCAAACAGTTAAATGTCACCCATATTATTGAAGGTTCAGTTCGTCAGTCTGATAACAAGGTGCGCATTACCCTACAATTAATCCGGGCTGAAGATGGGTATCATCAATGGTCTAAAGTGTTCGAGAGTAAACAGTCAAGCAATATGGCAGTACAGGAAGAAATTGGCAGCAGTATTGCTGCGCTGATTTCACCAACGTTTGACCAAAGAAAGTTCAACATCATGCGCAACCACCCTAAATCCGATGCCGCTTATGCACACTTTTTAAAAGCGGCGGTGTTAATGGGCAAAGATGAGCCTAAGCTTTTTGGCGAAGTCAAAAAAGAGTTAAACAGTGCTTTGGCTCTAGCACCCGACTATGCATTGGCCCATGCCGCTATGGCGAGAGTAATACTATTGCAACACCAGTTTGCCAAACTGCCCCTGACCATTGCAGGTCCTGAGGCCAGACAACATATTGAGACCGCGCTAAAAATTGAACATTCCTCAGCAGAGGCATATTGTGCATTAGGCCTTTATTATACTTATCACAGTAATTTCACCGAGGCGGAAAAGGCTTATCGCAAAGCTTTATCTATTAACCCTGCGTTATTTTGCGCTCAGCATAATCTTGGTTTTAGCTATTGGATGCAAAATCAATATGTCTTAGCCAGTCAGCACTTTGAATCAGCACTGGCCCTCAATCCGCTTTCACCTATGAGTAACTTTGCTTTAGCTGATACACTTTATGCCCAAGGTTTCCTAGGCAAGGCGATTGCACAATTTGAACATTGTCTCGCGGTCATAGTCGATTTTCCTGCCTGTTTGTTGGGCTTATCTGGCTTGCAATTAATTGCCGGCAATGAACAACTAGCGACAGAGTTGTTAGAAAAAAGTGCCGGTATCTTAGGTGAAGCTAACCAATATGTGATGGGCAGCAGGGCACGTATGGCACTGTGGCATAACGATCTTAGGGTCGCAGAAGAATATCTGCAGCCATTGATCAGGGTTGATGGAGAATACATTCACCTGCGACATATGACACAAGTACAGTTAGGGCTTGGAAAGATAACTTCTTGGCATCAAAAAGCAGAATCCTTACTGACTCAAAATCCCAGTAGTAATACTTTACGTTTAATTACTGCACTGTCGGCGTACTACAACAATGACTGTGCCAGAGCCATACAATTATATGAGCAGGTAATGGCTGAGAATCCCAGTAAACACAGTGGGTTGGATGATTTTTCCATGGGTATATCCCATATTAGTAATATGCTGGTTTGTTACCAAGAGGCGAATGATGAGATTGCCACTTTCGAAGCCAAGGCGCTTTTTACTGACCATCTGTCGCAACTTGATACGTCAGCCAAAGCCGTTTTGGGTATGACCTTTATACAACGAAAATATGCCTGGCTAAATGCAACGCCTACCGAAAAGTCGCAATGGCAAGATGAAAAAAAAGCCCTCAACTGGCCTCTGACTTGGCTAGAAAAAGAGCGTTTAAGATAGCTATTTTCTTATCTTTTGCACTACCCTCGACTTAAAGCTCGCCGACTATTACTTCAATTTAGTAGGGTGAAACTGAATTCTTTAGAAGCACGGCTTCTACCAGTTGAACAGCTCGACAGGCCGCCGCCGCGCGGGAAGTAGAGATTGGGTGCCGATCATCAGGGACTTGTGATTGACTACTTTGAAGGTTTTGAACTCAGTTGAGGCCGCTAACTTTACCGAATAATCGGATGAAGTGCATTGCCCTCGAGCGGCGCTTTTTATGAAATACGTCCTGTATTTCACCCTTCGGGTCATCCTGTGGATGTTCAAATTTTTTCCATAAAAATTTGTGCTTACTTTTTGCGGCTGTAGGTAAAAATTAAGTCATTTGGCAGGGAGGCCAATTGAAAAACCGCATGCGACCAACATGAATGTTGGAAGGTAGAATAACGCAGGAGCAGTTATCGAGATGCGTTAAGCGACAGCGCATTCTTTTGCGCTTTGCAAAATATTAAAAACACGCTTCACGCCATTTATACGAAATACGTTTAGCATTAGCTAAACAACTATTACAATAATCATCAATCTTAAAAATTGAAGCAGTGGCAAGGCGTTGCGATTTTGATGTTCCAAGGCAGTTCCGTCGCTTATGGGCCAGATATCACAACAGCCCGCCTTCAACATTTCACCAAGGAGTCTCTAAATAATGCGTTATATGCTTTTGCTGTTAACACTACTTTCTACACTTACTGTTACCGCACAAACCAAACCCGAGTTGCAGCAGCAACTGCTGAATATGGCCGAGCAAAGTCAACAAATACAAGCAAGACAAAAAAGTGAAAGGCAAGAAGTACTCAAAAGTATGGCGATGGATATCGTAAAGCTACATACGCAAACCCTAGATGGAATAGTGCAGCTACAAGGTTGGCCGACCAAGGCACAAGTCACAGAGCAAGGTGTAAGAGCCGCGTTTGCGTTAGTGAGTCATTCAAATAACTTAAGTTTTCAGCAAGATATGTTGCCCTTGATTATTCAGTCTT
>Ga0115567_10006693_pt1 | contig 10981 bp, 13 predicted proteins | sample COGITO_mtgs_1204_2_FD_88679 | JGI IMG/M metagenome (GOLD analysis project Ga0115567, IMG submission 88679) | Pelagic marine microbial communities from North Sea - COGITO_mtgs_120412 | ecosystem: Environmental > Aquatic > Marine > Epipelagic | place: Germany:Helgoland, sampling site Kabeltonne... | reverse complement strand
GTTGCGCGTGTTTCACGAAAATCAGTGAGTCAGGTTTTTCGCGAAACGCTTTAATCGGCAAGGCCGGGCTGGTCCAGAAGGTGCCGGCCCGCGCGGTCCTCGACCTCGATCACCCAAAGATCGGGATCAAACCCGCGCTGGCGCGCGATGGACGCATCCACATCCGCCTCGGCGCCCGCGGCCAGAGGTGCCCAGGTGCGCGCGCCTGACATCAGATCGAAGCTGCGTTGATATGCGGCGGCATTGCCATCCAGCGTGTTCAGCTTGACCAGAACCGCGCCCGACGTGTCGTCGCCATGGGCGGTGACAAATGCCGGAATGTCGAGGCCGCGCAGGCGCATAAGATATGCATGAACCCAGAAATCTGCCGTGAGGCGCGTCACGCGGACGCCGGGATCTGAGTATTTTTGCCAAGATGAAGCAGCGCCGCGTGCATCAGTTGCCGTCCTTGAAGTCCAGACCCATCTCGGAGTAACGCTCGGCCTCCTCCAGCCAGCCCGGCCGCACCTTGATCTGCAAGAAAAGATGGACGCGGCGGCCGAGAAACTCCTCAAGCTCGGTACGCGAGGCGGCGCCCACCTGTTTGATTGTCTCGCCCTTGCGGCCCAGAACGATGCCCTTGTGGCCGTCCCGCATGACATAAACCAGCTGATCGATGCGGACCGAGCCATCGTCGCGCTCTTCCCAGTTCTCGGTCTCGACGGTCAGCTGGTAGGGCAATTCCTGATGCAGGCGCAGCGTCAGCTTTTCGCGGGTGATTTCGGCGGCGATCATGCGCATCGGCAGATCGGCGATCTGGTCTTCGGGATAGAGCCAGGGGCTTTCGGGCATTTCGGTGCTGAGCCACTGGCGCAGGGCGTCGACGCCGTGGCCCTTTTCCGCCGAGATCATGAAGGTCTCATCGAAGGCGAACCGCTCGTTCATGTCCTTGGTCAGGGCGAGTAGCCTGGGGGATTCGACCCGGTCGATCTTGTTGATCGCCAGAACGGTCTTGCGGCCCCGGGTGACGTTCGGCAGGTTTTCGAGGATGCGGCCGACGCCCTCGGTGATGCCGCGATGCGCCTCGATCATGAGGACCACGGCATCGGCGTCCGACGCGCCGCCCCATGCGGCGGCGACCATCGCGCGGTCAAGGCGCCGCCGCGGCGTGAAAAGGCCCGGCGTATCGACGAAGATCAGCTGCGTTTCGCCCTCGAGCGCGACACCGCGAATGCGCGCGCGCGTCGTCTGCACCTTGTGCGTGACGATGCTGATCTTGGCGCCGACCATGCGGTTCAGCAGGGTCGACTTGCCTGCGTTCGGCTCACCGATCAGGGCTACGAATCCGGCGCGTGTGCTCATGGGGTGTCTTATCCATTGGTTTCAGGCCGCACTCCTACCCGATCGACGCCGCAATGCCCAGAGGGGTGCGCCGGGAGACCACGCCTGAGTGTGCCGGCGGGGGGCCTGCGGCGCCCGGTCGCATCTGGGTTTGCGGGATCGTGACATCTGAAGGCGGGTAGATGTCAATCGCGAGGAGACATCGTGTTCAAGGGTCCGGGACTGTCCATCGCACTTATCACCGCAGCGACGCCGGGGCTGCCGGCCGTCATGCTCGCCGCGCTCTGGGCGCTTGCCACATTCGCCGCGCAGCGCGCCCCCGACGCAATCACGTCGGGGGCGTTTGCATGTCCGGGCCAGCCTCGAGCCGGGCGAGCAAGGCCAAGGCCGCAGCCTGCTCGGCCTGTCGTTTGGAGCCTGCGGAAGCCGCCTCCGAGGCGCCGTTTTCCAGCTGCGCCGTGATGGTGAAATGCGGCGCATGGTCGGGCCCGGTCCGGGCGGTCTGGGCGTATTTCGGCGGCATCATGCCCCGCGCCTGCGCCCATTCCTGCAGCGCCGTCTTGGGATCGCGCGCGTCCTCGGCCACGGCCTCGATACGCCCCGCCCAGAGGCGAATGATCATCGCGCGCGCCGCATCGAACCCGGCGTCCAGATAGACGGCGGCGATGACCGCCTCCATCGCGTCGCCCAGCAGCGCCTCCTTGCGCCGCCCGCCCGACAGCATTTCCGAGCGCCCGAGTTTCAGCACTCTGCCCAGATCGATCTCGCGCGCGACGTCGGCGCAGGCCTCCTTGCGCACCAGCGCGTTGAAGCGCGGGGCAAGCTGGCCCTCGGATGCGGCAGGATCATCCGCCAGAAGCGCCTCGGACATCACGAGGCCCAGCACGCGGTCGCCCAGAAACTCCAGCCGCTGATTGTCGGCGCGGCTGGGGGACGACATCGACGGATGCGTCACCGCCTCGATCAGCAGCGCGGGCCGGGCAAATTTGTGCCCCAGCCGCGCGGCAAACGCGGTCAGATCGCCCGAAAGCTTCACTCGAGCCTCTTGAAGAAACGGTCCCCCCGCCATGTCCAGAAATAGAGCATGGAATTGCCGGCAGATGAGAATATGACGCGGTTTGCACGCCCGATCAGGTTCTCGTAGGGGACGAACCCCACTCCGCCGACCGTCTGGGGGTAGCGGCTGTCGGTCGAATTGTCGCGGTTGTCGCCGAGAAAGAAATAATGCCCCTCCGGCACCGTGAAGACGCCTGTGTCGTCCGAGCGCTGGTCGTCGATGTTCAGGATGCTGTGCGCACGGCCGTTCGGCAACGTTTCCATCTGGCGCGATTTTGAGCATGTGCCGCCCTCGCCCACGACGCCGTTTTCGCAGCGCGGCCGGCTGCGCATCGATCCCTGAGGCGCGTAGACCTCGTCAAAGGTGCCTGCATCCTCAAGCTGGACGGCGGTGCCATTCAGATGCAGCACGCCGTCCTTCATCTGAACGGTGTCGCCGGGCAGACCGATCAGGCGCTTGATGAAATCCTTGTGATTGACGGGATGGCGAAAGACGATGATGTCGCCGCGCTCGGGCTCGCCGCCCCAAAGGCGGGTGTTGTCGCCGTCGAGAAAGCCGCAGATATCCTCGGCATCGATATCGATGCCCAGCGCACCGATGCTGACCGACGGGCAGGAGGCGTAGGAATAGCCGTAGGCCATCTTGTTCACGAAGAGGAAGTCGCCGATCAGCAGCGTGTCCTTCATCGACCCCGATGGGATCCAGAACGGCTGAAAGAAGAGCGTGCGGAAAATACCTGCGATCAGCAGGGCAAACACCACCGTCTTGATCGTCTCGATGATGGGATTGCCAGTCTTGGCGCCGTCGGCCATGCGCGGTCTCCGCTGAGTGTGTGCTGTAATTCGAGATGCTTCATGGGCGCGGGGGGCGCCCAAGTCAACCCGCAGCCGGGGCCGCTCCGGAAGGCGCCGCTACGGCAAGGGCCGCGCCTCGATCACGACGAAAGCCTGCGCCCACGGGTGATCGTCCGTCAGCGTGACGTGGATCAGCGCGGTGTGCCCTTGCGGCGTCAGTTCGGCCAGACGTGCGGCGGCCCAGCCGGTGACCTCCATCACGGGCTGGCCGGTCGCCAGATTGCTGACGGCCATGTCCTTCCACCCGATACCCATGCGCAGACCCGTGCCCAGCGCCTTCGAGCACGCCTCCTTGGCCGCCCAGCGTTTGGCGTAGGTGCCGGCAGTGTCGGCGCGCGCTTCGGCCTTTTTCTGCTCGATATCGGTAAAGACGCGCTGGCGGAAGCGATCGCCAAAGCGGTCGAGCGTGCGGGCGATCCGCTCGATATTGGCCAGATCGGTACCGATGCCAAGGATCACTTTGCCCCCCCGCGCGTCACGGCTAGCCGGGATCGCCGCGGCGCGTCTGCTCGTTGCGCACGCCAAGGCCAAGGAAAAAGCGGTTGCCCAGCAAGTAGATCACGGCGTGAAACCCCAGCATGATCCAGAAGGCGCGCGTGCCGACAGGCGCCACGCTTTGCGCCGATCCGGCGGGGATCACGAACACCGCCACATAGCTGAGCGCGACGTTCAGCGCCAGGGCCAGCGCGGTGGCCAGAAGGGCAAAGTTCCACGCCTCCGCCGGGTTGGGCGCACGCCCCTCGCCGCGCACGAAGGACCGCCCTTCCAGCAACGCCGCGATCATCGCGGGCGCCAGAAGCTGCCCGGAGGCGCCAAGACCCGCGTCCGCCCACGTGTTGAGCGCCAGCACGATCAGGGCAGAGAGCACCGCGACCCCGAGAAAGACCGCCGCGTAGCGGATGTAATTCATCGGGCCGCCTCCATCAGCGCGCGCATCCGGGCGATGGCCGCCTCCAGCCCGATGAAGACCGCCTCGCCGATCAGGAAGTGGCCGATATTCAGCTCGGCCACCTCAGGAAGTGCGGCGATGGGCGCGACCGTGTCGAAGGTCAGGCCGTGGCCCGCATGAACCTCGAGGCCGAGCGAGTGGGCGTAGCTCGCCATTTCGCGCAAGGACGCAAGCTCGGCATCGCGCTGCTCGAAATGCGCCTCGGCATGGGCATCGCAATAGGCGCCGGTATGCAGCTCGATCACCTCGGCGCCGGTGCGCGCGGCGGCGGCGATCTGGGCGGCATCCGCGCCGATGAAGATCGAAACGCGGCTGCCCGCCTCGCGCAAGGGGGCGATATAACGCGTCAGCTTGGCCTCGTCGCGCGCCACGTCCAGCCCGCCCTCGGTGGTGCGCTCTTCGCGCTTTTCGGGCACGAGGCAGACGGCATGCGGCTTGTGGCGCAGGGCGATGGCGGCCATTTCCCCGGTCGCCGCCATCTCGAAGTTCAGCGGCACGGACAGCCGGTCCATCAGCGCGTCGATATCGCTGTCGATGATATGGCGCCGGTCCTCACGCAGATGTGCGGTGATGCCGTCGGCGCCCGCCGTCTCGGCCAGCAGAGCGGCGCGCACCGGGTCCGGCACGGCGCCCCCCCGCGCGTTGCGCAAAGTCGCGACATGATCGATGTTCACGCCGAGGCGCAGCTTGGATGTATCGGGCATCAGTACCCCCAGAGGATGAAAGTCCCGCAAGCGAGCGGGACAGGCCTGATCCTACACAAAGCGCGCCGGGCCGCGCCGTCAAGCCGCCTAGCGCGGGGGGGGCGCATGGTGTGACGCTTTGGCATCGTCCACCGCCGCCTTTTGCTTGAGCGCGATCCATTTCGCCTTGAGCTTGGCCTGCCGGCGCTTCTGGTACACCATGATGATGGGCAGCGAGAAATAATACGCGGCCATGCCGGCGATCAGCCCCACGACGATCCCGCCTACCATATAAGGCTGAAATACGTCCCGGTAGAACAGCGCAAGCTGGTCCCAATGCGCATTTTCATGTGTGACGATGGCGAAAAGATTGTGCTTGAGATCCCCCGCCGCACCGCCAAACTTTTCGGCAAGGCTGAGGTTCGAGACGGCCGAGACATTGCGGCCCGTGCCCAGCAGGAAATGCCCGGTCTGAAGCGAACTTGCCGCAATCGCCAGAAAGGTCAGCGGATTGCCTACGAAGGTCGCCAGAAGCGCGGCGATGATGTTGCCGCGCAGGATTTTGGCGATGAGCGCGGCCAGCACGAAATGCAGCCCGAAAAACGGCGAGAACGACACCAGCACGCCCGCAAAGACGCCCCGCGCGATCCGGTGCGGCGGATCGGGCAGGCGCGTCAGGCGATGGCGCACGTATTTCGCCGCGCGCGTCCAGCCCCCCTTGGGCCAGAAGAATCCTGCCGTTGCCCTCCAGACGGATCTTCTGTCTCGTCGCTTGAAGACCAAGGCAGGCTCGCTTTCTAACTCAGGTGGCGCCCTTGCCGGAGGCACGGGCCATGTCGCGGTGACGCTCGATCTGGGCAACGTCGCTGTCGGCGTCCAGCACGCTGATGACGCTGTGCAACTGCTCGGCGTCGCGCAGCTCGATCTCTGCGAGGATGCGATAGAAATCCGGCTTGCGGTCGATGAATGTCAGGTTGGAGATATTGGCGTTGCACTCGCCGATCAAGGTGCAAATGCGTCCCAGTACGCCCGCGTCGTTGCTCATCGTGATGTTCAGCGATACCGAGTAGACGGCGGCATGGGTGCCCGAATGCCAGGCAAGATCGATCCAGCGGTCGGGCTGGTCCTCGTAGGTCTGCAAATTGTCGCAATCGATGGAATGGACGGTCACGCCCTGCCCACGAAAGGTTATGCCGACGATACGCTCGCCCGGCAGCGGCTCGCAGCAATGCGCCCGCTCGAACCGCTGGCCCGGATCGAGGCCGATGACGGCCCGGTCGCGCCCCACCTCCTCGCCGCCCTGCGGCGCAAGATCGGGATAGACCGCGCTGACCACCTCGCGCGCCGTGATCTCGGCGCTGCCGAGCCGCGCCAGAAGCGAGCCGGTATCGCGCAGGCGCAGATTGCGGGCGGCCGCCGTCAGCGCCTTGTCGGTGGCACGCTTGCCGACATGCTCGAACGCGGCGCGGGCCAATTCGCGGCCCAGCTTGATATAACGGCCCCGGTCCTGCTCGCGCAGGGCGCGCCGGATCGCGGATTTGGCCCTGCCGGTGGTGGCGATATCCAGCCAGCTGGATTGCGGCATCTGCCCGTCGGCGATGATTACGTCGACCGATTGCCCGTTCTTGATCCGCGTCCAGAGGGGCACACGCATCCCGTCTATCTTGGCGCCGACGACGGCGTTGCCGATGCGCGTGTGGATGGCATAGGCGAAATCGATGGGCGTCGCGCCGCGCGGCAGTTTGATAACGTCGCCCTTGGGGGTGAAACAGAACACCTGATCGGAATACATCTCAAGCTTGACTGCTTCGAGAAACTCCTGATCGTCCTCGGCGTCGAACTGATCGGCCAGCGTGCTGATCCACTTGGCCGGATCGACGGCAAAGGGATTCTCGCTGCGCACGCCGTCACGGTAGGACCAATGCGCGGCCACGCCCGATTCGGCCACGTCATGCATCTGGCGCGTGCGGATCTGCACCTCGACCCGCTTGCCATCCCGGCCCGACACCGTCGTGTGGATCGAGCGGTAGCCATTCGATTTCGGCTGGCTGATATAGTCCTTGAACCGGCCGGGCACGGCGCGCCAGCGCTGGTGGATCGCCCCCAGAATGCCGTAGCAGTCACGCTCGGACGCGCAGATGATGCGAAAGCCGTAGATGTCCGACAGCCGCGAGAAGGCCAGATCCTTCTCCTGCATCTTGCGCCAGATCGAGTAGGGCTTCTTGGCGCGGCCCAGAACATCGGCCTCGATACCGACCTTGGCCAGTTCCTTGCGGATGTCGCCGGTGATGCGCGTGATCACATCGCCCGATTCGCGCTGAAGCGTGATGAAGCGGCGCATGATCGACGCGCGCGCCTCGGGATTGATAACGCGAAAGGCCAGATCCTCCAGCTCTTCGCGCATCCACTGCATGCCCATGCGGCCTGCCAGCGGCGCATAGATATCCATCGTCTCGCGCGCCTTCTGCACCTGCTTGTCCGGGCGCATCGCCTTGATCGTGCGCATGTTGTGCAGCCGGTCTGCCAGCTTGACCAGGATGACGCGCAGGTCCTTGGACATCGCGATCAGAAGCTTGCGGAAATTCTCGGCCTGCTTGGTCTCGCTGGAGCTGAGCTGGAGATTGGTCAGCTTGGTCACGCCATCGACCAGATCGGCGATCTCGGGGCCGAACATTTCGGCGACGGCCGAATAGGAGGCGCGCGTGTCCTCGATCGTGTCATGCAAAAGCGCCGTGACCAGCGTGGCATCGCCCAGCCGCTGCTGGGCGAGGATCGCGGCGACGGCGATGGGATGCGAAAAATAGGGCTCGCCTGAATGGCGCGTCTGGCCCTCGTGCATGCGCAGGCCATACTCGTAGGCCCGGCGCAGTAGCCCCTCGTCGCAGCGGGGGTTGTATGTGCGAACCAGCGCGATCAGGTCATCGGCCGTAATCATTACATTCACCTGCCGCGCGCCGCGGCCACCCTGAGCTCAGAGGCCGGGGGCGTCAGCCCTGCCCTTGGGCCCGCATCAGCTCGCGCAATAGGCGCTCTTCGGACATGTCGTCCTCGGCGGGCTTGTCGGCCTCGCCGCCCATCAGAAGGGCCATCTGGTCCTCTTCGGGCTCGTCGACCTCGATTTCGGTCTGGTTCGATTCGATCATGCGCTCGCGCAGCTCGGCGGCGCTTTGCGTCTCGTCGGCGATCTCGCGCAGGGCGACGACCGGATTCTTGTCGTTGTCGCGGTCGACGGTCAGCGCCGCCCCGGACGAAATTTCGCGGGCGCGGTGCGCGGCAAGCAGCACCAGATCGAAACGGTTGGGAACCTTGTCGACGCAGTCTTCGGTCGTTACGCGGGCCATGAGACCTCCGGAATATGCAGGATCGGGGTGTAAACCTGCTCTCTACGCGGCAGCGCGGCAAGGTGCAAGCGGGTTATGGCAGGGCGCGGACCCCCGCGACGCTTTCGGGCGCAAGGGCGGCCAGCATCTCCGGCACCGTCTGACCCAGCACCGGGTGGCGCCACCGGGGCGCCACCTCCGCGAGCGGCTCCAGAACGAAGGCCCGCTCGTGCAGGCGCGGGTGCGGCAGGATCAATTGCTCGGGCGCGCGCTCCATCTGGGTCTCAAGAGGCAGGGCGCGCCATGCATCATAGGTCGCACGGTCCGGCAGCACCTGCGCGCCATGCGCGATCAGATCCAGATCCAGCGTCCGCTGCCCCCACCTGCGCCCGCGCGCGCGCCCGAAACGGCCCTCGATATCGTGCAGCAGCGCCAGCAGTGCCCCGGCCTCCAGATCCGACGACAGGCGCGCGGCGGCATTCACGTAATCGGGCCCTGCCCCCGCAGGAAAGCAGGGCGTGGCGTATAAACGGCTGATCGCCTTTACCCCGACGCCCGCACCCTCCAGCGCATCCAGCGCCGCGCGCAGCGTTTCGGCGGGCGTCCCCACCTCTGACGGCATGTTTCCGCCCAATGCGATGAAAATATCGTCAAATGCCCTCGCGTCACCCATGTGTAATGGATCCTCCAGCGCTTGTTTGGCGTTGAGTTGCCAACTAAGACCTACCCCGCGACGCCCCGCACGCAACCCCCATCCGCCCAGTTCCGCATCCGTTGGAGCGAAAATTCACCTTCTCGCCGCGCGGCACTGCTGCCGCTTTTCGGGCCGAAAGGAGCAAATCATGTTTTACAAAGACGAACGCCTTGCACTCTTCATCGACGGATCGAACCTCTATGCCGCCGGCAAGGCGCTGGGCTTCGACATCGACTATAAATTGCTGCGCGCCGAATTCATGCGCCGGGGCAAGCTTCTCCGCGCGTTCTATTACACCGCGCTGCTGGAAAATGACGAGTATTCCCCGATCCGCCCGTTGGTGGACTGGCTGAACTACAACGGCTTTTCCATGGTCACCAAACCGGCCAAGGAATACACCGACAGTCAGGGTCGCCGCAAAGTCAAAGGCAACATGGACATCGAGCTGGCCGTGGACGCGATGGAGTTGGCGCCGCGCGTCGATCACATCGTGATCTTCTCGGGCGACGGTGATTTTCGCCCGCTGGTCGAATCGCTGCAACGGCAGGGCGTGCGTGTTTCGGTCGTGTCGACCATTCGCAGCCAGCCCCCGATGATTTCGGATGACCTGCGGCGGCAGGCCGACAATTTCATCGAGCTGGACGATCTGAAGGACGTGATCGGCCGTCCCCCGCGCGAGCCGCAAGCCGACCGCGCGAACGCCTACGAGACGCAGAACTGAGGTCGGCAGTTTCGATCGCGCTCAGGCGATGCGCGCGATCGTTTCGGCCGCAATGGTAAAGCCGTGTGTCATCCCCTGACCGTTCGTATTGGTGACGGCCGTTACACCGCTGGCCGGATCGACGCGCACCAGGGCTTGGCCCGGCGCATATGCGTAATGGCCGGTCCATCGCGCGGCGATGCGGGGTTCGGGCAATTTCATCAGGGCAGCCGTCTCGGCAAGGATCAGATCGTCGACACGGGCCGGATCGTCGGGCGCGGCGCCTTGGCCATAATGGTGCGAATCGCCCAGTGTGATGCTGCCGTCATCCTCCTGCGCGATGATCACATGGACCCCGTGACTGGCCGCCTCAGGCATCGTGTCCTTTTGCAACGCGCGCAGCGCGGCCAGACTGTCGCACCCCGAAAAGGCGCTGTAGCGCGTCATGCTGAGCCCTCCCATCACGAATGGCCCAAGGCGCCAACCCTCCGGCTGCGGCTTCGTGCGCAGCATCTGCAGGCGGCAGGTTGACACGCCGCTCTGCGCCCATGCGCCGGGAAAGAGGCGCGCAAAGTCGTTGCCGCCGCAGACAACGATATGGCGCGCGGTCCAGGTGCCGGCCTCGGTCTCGATATGGCCCGCACCGGCCCCGGTCACCTCGGCACCGAAATGCATATGGACGCCGTGCACGCGGGCAAGCCACGCGGCCATCGCGGCCGGCGCGCCGCGCTGGTCCGCCTTCCACGCCTCGGGGCTCCACAGCCCGCCCATTGCATCCTTGCCCAAGCCGGGCGCGAAGCCCGCGAGATCCTCTGCCGCGATCAGCGAAAAATCCTGCACGTCCGGGCCGGTGGCTGCCGCCCTCTCGGCCAGCACATCCATCTCCTCGGGACGCCGGGCCACGAAAAGGCATCCCGCCTGCCGCAGCGATATGCCCGCGCCCGCCGCCACCTCCTGCCACGCGGCCAGCGCCGCGCGCGCACTCTCCAGCTCCGGTCCCGGCTGCTGCGCGGCAATGGCCAGCATGCCGAAATTGCGCACGGTCGCGCCCGTCGCCGCCGGATTGCGCTCGAAGACCGCGACACGCATCCCGGCGCGCACGCCTTGCCACGCATGGGCAAGGCCAAGTATGCCGCCGCCGACAACTGCCAGATCGTAATCCATTCCCGCTCCCTTGATCTCCTCTCTTGCCAGACCTTGCGCGCCCGTCTCGCCCGGCGTCAAGCGCGGCTTTTCCGCCTTGCCCTCTGGACGCGTGGCCTCGCGTCCCTTACCTCTTCGGGCAAGGAGCGCTGCCATGACAAATCCACCCCTCACCCTTTATCTCGCGGCGCCGCGCGGCTTTTGCGCGGGCGTCGACCGCGCGATCAAGATCGTCGAGATGGCCCTGACCAAATGGGGCGC
>Ga0115567_10006687_pt1 | contig 10985 bp, 12 predicted proteins | sample COGITO_mtgs_1204_2_FD_88679 | JGI IMG/M metagenome (GOLD analysis project Ga0115567, IMG submission 88679) | Pelagic marine microbial communities from North Sea - COGITO_mtgs_120412 | ecosystem: Environmental > Aquatic > Marine > Epipelagic | place: Germany:Helgoland, sampling site Kabeltonne... | reverse complement strand
CTAAACTCTAGCACTAAAAGTGGGATTGAGAATGCCAACACAAATGCAGCTATTGTATGGACAACGCGCGCGACACCCTCTGTTCCATACGGTGCAATAGCGGTAATGACTTGACCAATCTGTCCAACATAAAAATATATGGTGAATCTTTTTGTTGTTTTAAACGTTTGTTTTAAGTATCGTTCAAACAGTAAGACCGTCACTGCAGATGCAATTAAACCACCGCTAAATAACAACTTCGAGTTATCGGTTACCCCTAAATAGCTCAGCGGGCGGTCATCAAACAAACTGAGGCCCGCCAAAATCATTCCGAGCCCTACACAGCCGTATAAAATAGCGACTGTCGCGAGACCCATGTACCGAAACCAACTTGGGTAATGCTTAATTTGTATCATTATCTTCATAATAACAGATGTAGTCTATACTACTTCGCATAATTGCATCTTCATAGCTGTCTAAATTCGAAATCTTATTTAAATAAGATTTTAAGTTCAAACTACACGTGTACGATTATTTAAGTGCTCCAAGCTCTAAAGTTTCCCAGACATTTAAACAACTGAGCCTCATCGATATCACCACTTGATCCATCGGGAAAAACTGCTTCGACAGCATTTGGATTAACACCACCCTCACTATTATATATCTTCTGCATCATGGCAACCTCCAGAGCTGTGTCTAAGCCGTGTACCTGAGCAATACTATTAATATGACGCTTCTTTATCGGTAATTGATTGGCTGGTTGTTTTGGTGTGACGGGTATTTTTTCAGACATAGTTATGAATTAGCTTATTATCATATCACTATGAGTAAATAGTTCAAGTTTAGCCTACGACTCTATCTTTCCTCGTGGATTGATTCTTTGAACAGTTACTACCCAGTAATAGCAGGTATAGAGACACAGCAATAGGCCGAGTCCACCAAAGCCAGCTGCTGATGAGTATCGTTGACTGATCAATCCAAACATCAGTATTGCCGGAACATGAACCACCTGAGTGACGAGACTAAAAAACGACTCACTCGTTGCTCGGATTTTTGACGGTAACTGTCTATTTATGTCTGCCATGGCTGTAATCTCGATAATATAAAAAGCCAAAGTACTCATAATCAGAAGTGCCGCTCCGATAAAGCTTTGAAATAACCAAGTACTAACAAATCCAAGCGAGAAGATTATCAGCATAGTACCGAATAAAAAATCATGCCTAAAGCGTTTGAACCAAAAAGTTACGGTATTAAAAATAGCATCAAAAGCACTCCCAACAGAACCCAAAAGCCCCAGTGCGATCGCACCAGCACCCAAAAACGCATAGTAAACCTGGGCATACTCATCAAATATCAACATGGGCACGGTCACTGCTGTTATCAGAACAGCAAAATGTAGAAATCGAGGCTGACGAACTAAAAACGAGTACGTCATCTGTACATGCTGCCAGTAATTAACTTCATTTGTTGATCGATGAAATTTTGGCTCCTTCAGGCTGAGTGCCACGCCTCCTGCAATAAACATACTTGGTAGCGACAGCCAAAAAGCTGCCTCTAAGCCGTATCTTTTGCCAACAAATCCGCCTATTGATGCAGCTAAAACATAGCTCAGTGCAGCTATCGCTCGTTTACGTCCGAGGTACTTCTCGTATGTATCCTCGAGCTTTAACTCTTTGAGAGTATCAAATAGGATCGATGTGTCTGTTCCTGATAGTAATGCACTGCCAACTCCAGCAAGTAGCGCACCGAGAGAGAATGCCCAAAAATCACTACCCATCGCAAAAGCTATAATATAGAGTATAAAAAAGAGACAACTAAGGCTGAGTACGTACTTTCGACTCCAGCGATCACTGAGAGCGCCGCTTGGAACCTCAAAGAGCAAAATCGTGACAATATACACCACCTCTATGAGCACAACCTGCGTTATGGATAACCCCTGAAGCTGAAGAAACACCTTGTCAAATGAGTAGAAGAGTATCAGCACGCGCAGTGCCGAAAACGTATAGATTTTAGCTATATTTGACTTCATCTATTCATGATAGCAAAACTAATTATCAGATACTTTAAAAGTCAATAAACATGGTGAACAAAACGCCTTCGGTGAGTTTATTGGCGGTAGTCTCTCATTTCAATATATCTATAGGTGCTCGTTCTCATTCAGGTATACTAGAGATATAAACAGGAGTCCGTAACATGTCCATGCCAAAACACCTTATTCTTGTCAGACACGGTCTCTCGGAAGGTAATTTTGCCCGAGATATGTCAAAAGAGGGCGACTTCTCCTACTTTGATGACACCTTTAGAGAGCGCCCAGGTCACGAGTGGCGCTTAATGCCTGAAGGTGTTCAACAGGCAAAGATAGCAGGCACTTGGTTAAAAAAATACGTCCTTGAGGACTGCAACATATCAAGCTTTGATAAGTACATGTACTCGCCTCACCGTAGGACCAGAGAGACAGCCGCATCACTCGGCCTGCCAGAAGCTAGGTGGCAAATGAACAGAATGCTCCGAGAGCGATCATGGGGAGAGATAGAAGATCTAAGTCGCGAAGAACACGCAGCTCAGTATCCACGCAACTACGCCTGGCAGAAAAGAGACAAAATGCACTGGGCGCCGCCCGGCGGTGAATCGATCGTACAGATTTCTGACGGCAGAGTGCGTGAATTTTTTGACACACTACACCGTGAGCACGATGAGAAGGGTGTTGAGTCTGTGATTGCTGTAACCCACGGCGAGTGGATCTGGTCAGCACGATTAGCACTTGAGTATATGTTTAATGAGGAATGGATGCGCTCAGACAGCGATCCAGATGAAAAAATCCACAATTGCCAAGTTGTACACTACACTCGTATAAACCCTACAACCGGCGAGGTTGCACCGCACCTTAAATGGCGTCGCTCTGTGAATGCGGGCCAAACTGGTCAAGGAGTTGGCGATTGGCATGAGAGCACAAGAAAATTTTTAACAAACGATGAACTTCTCGCTCAGGTAGAGAAACTCCCTCGACTCTGGTAATTACAACTAAAAGCTATAAAGATAAAAACTCCAGGCAAGCTGGAGTTCATATCTTGGTAGCGGGAGTAGGACTCGAACCTACGACCTCTTGGTTATGAGCCAAGCGAGCTGCCACTGCTCCATCCCGCGTCGTCAAAAACCTGTATAAATATTATATCCAGATTAAGTTAGTATTGTAACAGGTGTCAGACGATTGATCAAGAGGGGCCGATAGCTTTATTACCCTGAAAGAACTGCCACCAATCGCTGACGTTGGCCTTCCAGCCAGTGGACTGCTTCTTCATGGGTTTTACGCCGTTTTTGGCAATTGCAGACTTAGCGTCTTCACCATTTTTTGGCAGGTAGATCATGTTCTCACCAGGAGCAGCCTTACTAAATTTATCCCGCGCTGCCACCTCTAAAAACTCATCTGTTTTGAGGTACGCAATCTGATACTTAAGATTTTGGTTTTTTATCTCTTGTAGCTCCACCTCTGCGGTTAGCTGATTATACTTTTGCTGCAAATAATAGTTACGCTGCATAGCAGTAACGGTGTTCCAGGCTAAACCAAGCGCCATTAATAAAGCGCCAACCAGTATTAGATCGTTAAAGTCCAGATATTTTTTGACAATATGCAGCATGTTTGTTTTACCTTTGTATCTACTAGTATATAGCACTGCACAAATTCTCGCCATGATGGTATACTCACTACTGTTGGCCAAACAGATTAATAAACAAAGCGCAGCGACTTTGTTAATCTGAGAGGAGAAGTATAGGCGTAAATTGTAGCTTTTGGTGACAACCAAAACAAGATAGCGCCGTCGACTTCGACGACGACGCGGGGGTGTAGCTCAGTGGTTAGAGCAGTTGGCTCATAACTAATTGGTCCCTGGTTCAAGTCCAGGCACCCCCACCATATATCGTTGATTGACCACATAATGCTATGTGGTCTTTTGTTCTCACACTATTTCGGCATTGGAGGTGGTGGACGACGTGGTAAGTCTTGTACCACCTCAGGTTTACGCTTTTTAGGTAATCCGTGAGCTTCTCGTATTGCGGCAAACATGCTGAGACCTTTTAGTCTTGCCTCATGAGGAATGAGACCGTCTGCTTCTAGATTCTGATCGCTCTGTGTATCTACCGATGCACGTAATGCAGATGCGCCTGTAAAATCCTGTAATGGTGGTCGTGCATAATTTGGTCGTCTTCGAGATTCGGATGCGTGAGTGCGCTCAGAACCACGAACAATAGGTGAATCCTGTTGCAGGTGTCCACCAGCGCTGGCGAGCTTATCGTCGTATCTATCGTAAGCCGCTTCAGCAAGACGTTCAGCCTCAGACATCTCAGCCGTTAGATCCGAGTGTTCTCGAGTGGAGTCATCTGACGTGTGACGTTCATGCATACTCATATCTTTATTATAACACTACTTATGCTTATTTGTCAATAGATGCGTACAGTCAATGCACTACTCCCAGCGGAAAAATCGGAAGGCAATTATATAGATAATGATGAGCCATGCGCTAATCAGGCCGATCTGCGGAGCAATCTCTGTTAGGTGCTTGCCTTCAGTCGCAATCAGACGAATACCATCAATAATCGGTGTGAGCGGTAAAAAGCCTGATATATTCTGCAACCATTCAGGCATTAAAAACCGTGGGAAGAAGGTTCCGGATAAAAATAACATCGGGAACACGATAATATTACCCAGCGGTGCTGCTTGACGCTCGTTCTTAGCCCAGCCACCCAGTGCAAGTCCGATACCTAAGATCGTGACTGTACTGAGTATCAAAAATAGCGTCAGCTCAAAATAGTTACCCACCACCTGAAGATCAAACAGAGTCAACGCAACTGCAAACTGGACCGCAAAAGCGAGCAGTCCGATCAGTGCCTGTGAGGCCATGGTCGACAAAAAGTACTGCCAGACACGTAGTGTCGTTGTGTGGAACCGTCGTAATATGCCCTGTTTTTTGAGCTCTGGGAACACGTTAATTGGACCAAATATGCCTATACCGATGATAGAAAAGCCAAGTAAGCCCGAAAAGATATAGTCAAAAGATGACAACCCTCGATCATTTGTCTGTTCACTCGAGACACTAAATGGTGTCTTTGTATCAACAAGCTTTTTGTTCATCCCTTGAAACTGCGCCTGTAAAATTGATTGCAGCGTCTGACCAGCCTGTTGGTTATTTTGTGAGTACAACACTTTAGCCTCACCGCTCGGAAATGCTTGCCCATCTTTTATAACGCCGAACGTTTTTGGAAGCACAATGGCAGCATCTAACTCGCCCCTGTTCATACGCTCCTTAGCTTGGTCAAGTGTTGTGATCTCCTCACTAACTTTTATGACCTCGTCTTTTTTAGCCTGCTCAACGTACTGCTGAGAGAACGAGCTCTTTGAGTTATTAATTAATGCAACATTGAACGATACGTCAGAGTCTTTGCCGAAAATTCCACCAAAGACAAATAAAAAGATTAGGGGAAACGCTATGGTAAAGAATATTGCGGTCTTATCTCTAAAAAATCGTTTTGTGCTGATTTTTGTAAACACCCAAACGGTAAATAATTTTTGTTTCATAACTATGTCCGTAGCTCCTTACCGGTAAGATCAATGAAAACATCCTCCAGGTTGGCTTGCTCGACTGTTTGATCTTTTTTAAAACCTTTTTTAAGTAGTTGCTTGATGAGATTCTTTGGTGTATCAAGCGCGATTATTTTGCCCTCGTCCATAATTGCAACGCGATCACATAACACCTCCGCCTCGTCCATATAGTGTGTCGTGATGATAACTGTCACACCACGACGTTGTACCTCTCGTACAAGCTCCCACAGGTTACGTCTGGCTTGAGGATCGAGTCCAGTTGTTGGCTCGTCCAAAAAGAAGACAGTCGGGTTGTGTACCAAGGCTGCTGCAATTGAAAAACGCTGCTTCTGGCCACCTGAAAGATTTTCGACAAAACTGTTCTTTTTATCCTGAAGGTTTACATCAGCAAGAAACTCATCAACATTAACTCGTTCACCGTAGGCTGCTGCAAATAGCTCAATTAGCTCTGAGAGCTTTGTTTTATCCTGAAAACTCGGGCTTTGTGGCTGCACACCGATGATACTGCGAATTTTATAGGGGTTGTCTGATACATCAATGTCGTTAATAGTAGCTGATCCGGTATCAATTGATCTGAGCGCCTCAAGCATCTCAAGTGTGGTTGTTTTGCCAGCACCGTTTGGTCCTAAAATACCAAACACCTCGCCTTTTTTAACGTCAAAACTGATACCATCAACTACTGTCGTACCGTCATAGATTTTAGTCAACTTTTTAGCAGAAACTGTTATTGAATTATTTTTAGACATCACATCCATCTTACGCTTAGCCTAAACATCTGTCTAGATAATTTGATCGATCACTCAGCGTAGAATCTGGAGTCTGCGCTTACACCCCACCAAAGCCACGCATACGAGCGTATACAACCGTAGAGCCTGTCATGACTACGAGGGCTGCAAGGAGACCGAGTATTGTCTGGGCTTGTCCAGTACTTGCCAGGGTTGCAGTTGGTGTAGCCACCGCCCTACTAAACGAAGACTCGTAGGCACCAGAGTCAAAGGCAAGGCCTTGGGGACGGGTTGCTTGTCTAGCGTCTGTGGTAAGGCCTGATACGGGTACACCAGCATCAATAGCAGGAGAACCTTGCAGGAGAGCCATAGTAGGAACAAAGCCACCATTGTTGGCAAGTGGAGCCAGGAAGGAGCCTAGGTTGGTGATGTTGTTTTGGTCTGAGGGTTGGGTGAAGTATGAGGAGCAGGTTGTGTCGTCGGAGAGATTGCCGCCGGCGGATGTGATGTTTGCTTCAGAAGTTCCATTAACTCCGAATGCCGAAGAAGCGTCTGCAGTTTTGCAACCGTCGACCTCATTATTGAGCAGAAGGAGATTCTTTGTAGTAAGCGTTGATGTACCTGTATTTTCTGCTGCCCCGAATGCAAATAGTGCTGACCCTTCATTGCCTCCAATAAATCCAGTGCCGTCTGAACTTATGTTAGTAATTGTAGAGTTTGTAATACTTGCATTCATCTGATTGTTATCGTCAGTAATCATTGCAATTATGACTCCCTGAGCAGAACCATTCTGAGATTGTATGCCGTTAATAGTAGCGTTATTGACTCGTGCATTGACAGTTCCAGTGGTAGCTCCACTATCAAATAAACCAGCTCCAAGGACTAGTCCTACTGCCTGATTTGGACCAGAAGCATTAATGTTATCAACGTTTTTTATAGTTATATTAGATATATTGGCGTCGATGTCATATGACCCAATTGAAACTACTGCAGTTGTTAAAATTTGGTCAGCAGAGAGTACTATGTCGTGAACATAAATATTACTGATCTCTGCATTTATATCAGCCGTGGCATTCTCTGAGATCACCCCAATTGTGCTGAAAATTGGGTTAGCGGACGCAAGTGTTGCACCCGTGCCGTCAACTTCAATCTGGTCAAATACTGTATTACCACCAGTTGAAAGTATTGCAGTTGCGTACACGTTGATAAATGTAGTTTTTTCCACGGTTATGTTTGTGGTGCTTGCGATAGAGCCGTAAGCAGAATCTTGGTCCACAACACTCACCCCCATACCCCGCCCGGCAATAGTAATACTCTCGGTGATCTGTGGGAGATCAGCCGTTAAGGTAATCGTTCCTGCTGGCAAGTTAATAGTATCGTTGGCACCATCTCCAGCTGGGCAGTCGGTGTTAGTCGCTGCTTGGTCGTTAATGTTGCCTATGGCTTCGGAAAGTGAACAAGAACTGTTGGTAGTTGTTTCATCGCTGCCGGAGGCGACGGTGAATGAGGCGGCGTAAGATTGACCAGTATTAATTAATACAAATGAAGCTAGTGATATGACACTGGCTATGAGTAGAGTTTTAGTGGTTTTTAGTTTCAATTGATCTCCTTGTTGGTTTGTGGTCGTAGCAAGAAGTTGTTGATGGTGGATATCAAGGGGATATTATAGGGTGTATTGGGGGTAAGCACAAGGGGATTGCGTGATTTTGACTACTAAAAAACCGGCCGGAGCCGGTTTGATAGAACGTCAGCTAAGTTAAGCTGATACTTTTTTCTTGAGAACAAGAAAACCGTTTCGTGGGTTTTCTTCAACCTTGCGGTCTTCTGGAAGATCACATGGCTCGCCCTTTGCGTTGGTGTCACTCTTAGAGAAGTAGTAAATTCTCTGTTCTTTGCCACCACGTAGCTTAGTTACTGATGTAAAAAGGTAGTATGTTACTCCCTTTGAGTTAGTGTGCGAATACTGTGCCATTGTTGTTACTCCTCCTTGATTAGTTCGCGTACCCCTAGAGTAGAGCAGCTTTATACGGCTGTCAACAGGTTTGACCCCTAGAGACCATTTTTGAGACGGTGCCGTACCACAAGTCGGACGATGATGAACTCGCCAATCCGTACGAGTAGCCACGCTAACACCACTACTGTTGAAAGAGTGAAGAACCCAGCTACATCAGGGGTCCAAACTGGTGATACAAAGCTGTATGTAAAACGATTTTTATCTGGTAGAGTGATTTTTTGTGCGGTCACTGCAGAAGCATTCTCACTAGCATACTGAGCGATACATTGTGCAATACTACTCAGCGGTATCCCCCGTCGCTCACACGCCGCTGTACCCTCGGCATAGATATCTCTGCCACTCCCTTTTTGAGCAGCCTGCACGACGGCCTCAGCTTGACGGTTATACGTATTAACGAGCTCTATCGGACGCACCACTCGCGTGTTCATATGATTGAAGATGAAGCTATTAAGCTCCTCAATGGACTCTGATACCCCCACGCCCTTAACGTCTGCCTCAATAACAGCACTGCGAAGCTCAACCATCTTTAAGTTATTATGACGAAGCGTAAATACACTTCCGGCAAGTAGCAATAAAAAGACGACGATCAGCTGCCAAATCTTCACCCGCTTGTGTCGCAACTTGTGTAACACTTTTGTAGAGAACCACCCGTTCATATCTTTATTGTAGCAAACGATGGGTTGATCGTGGCCGAAGTATTGCATACCGCTCTACAAGTACAAACAGCGAGACTAACCCAGTCACTACAAAACAGATCTGTAGTGCACTCACGTCTGAAACTGTAAAGGTAAGGGCGGCAAGCAGTAGCCAAATACAGCACTTCGACAGTTCACTTGTTACCTGAAGGATGGTAAAGTAAGCGATTCGATAGCCTGGTAAATCATCTACAGCCGAGTACATTCCTTTACTTGTTGCCATCCACTGTCCCGTAAATGCCGCCTCATTACCGACGTTTGTCAAAACAACGCCCAGTATATTTTTTGTAAATATACGTGCGATGTACACTAAAGCGTTTACTACTGTTGACACCCTTAGCAGCGCAAGTGGGTGTCTACCATCAAGAACTCTACCGTACACATACGTAATCACTATCGCAATAATCAACGACACAGTGCTCGCAAAGCCAATCTCCTCATACCCAGAGGTTGTGGTGAAGACGGCTAACGTCAAAAACATTGGCCACATACTGTTACTGGCAGTAGCATCGACTCCTTGAGCACCGTGCGAGATGATGTCACGCCAGACTTTTTTATACGGAAACCCCTTAAACTTGATCTTCTGACGAGTCTGTACCTGCTCGGGAGTTGATAGTAGTGGTATCAATGAAAGTGTGTATATTACGATTGAAGCCACTATTGTAAACTGTGGGCCATAGGTTGCTGCAATATAACCGCCGAGCATTGGGCCAGCCGCGCCACCCACTTTTTGTAAAATCATCATAAATCCTTGTTCTTTGCCATTATGCTCGGTATTTTTAATCTTTGAGAAGTCTACATGTAGTGGTATCCAGAGCAAGCTCGCACACAGCGCACTAAACACTGCTGATAACCAGAAGAGCCAGGGCGTAGACTCAATGCCCAGTAGACAAATTAACGATGCGATGCTTGCTAAATGTGACAGTATCCATGAATGTTTTGGGCCGATGTATGCAACAATATACGCGGTTAATATATCTGTAAGCGCTCGTACGATGAAATAAAGTATAAAGTACGTACATATTAATAAAACACTAAAGCCACTACTGAGCATGTATATCGGTACAAAAATACCAAATAGACTGCCGGCGACAGCTCTGAGCATGTTACTCACGTACAGTTCATTAAGCTCGCTAAAGCTTGCGTAGCGCCACTGATGTCGTTTAGATAGTAGTTTATGTGAGATTTTTTTGATCATGTTGTTTTGATTTTTTTGGAACGTAATACGCAAGAAAACTTGCTTCTCTCATACGTAATACTACATACTAAGCATATGCATGTCTACTGCTCTGGAATCGGTGGGGTCGGAATTGGCCCACTTGCACTACTTGCCCTCGATGCAGGATACGCTGTGAGTGGCTCCGACATTCAACCAAGTGAAATGACTCAACTAACAACTGAGAAGGGTGCAGAAATAGCAATTGGGCAGGATGGTTCGCAAATTGAGCGTGCGCATCAAAAAAGCCCAATAGACTGGTTTGTATACTCCTCCGCCCTGTCTGATGACCACCCAGAGCTCAAATTTGCTAAAGATAATAATATTCTCTGCTCAAAGCGTGATGAGTTTATAAACAAGCTCCTCAAGACACAGTCGCTCGATATGATCGCAGTTGCTGGTACGCATGGTAAAACAACCACTACCGGTATGTTAATCTGGCTGTTTCAACAAACAAACACGCCAGTTAGCTACTCAGTTGGAACGAGTCTAAAATTTGGTCCACCGGCACAGTATCACAAAGATTCTCGATATTTTATTTACGAGTGTGATGAATTTGATCGTAATTTTCTTCACTTTGTGCCGTACATGAGTACGATTATTTCAATCGATTTTGATCATGTTGACACGTATCCTACACAAGAGTCTTATAATTACGCTTTTAGTGACTTTATTGAACAAAGTAGACGGGTTCAAATGTGGCACGACGACGCCGATAAACTCTCGCTAGCAAGTACGCAAGACATCGAGGTGCATGACGAGT
>Ga0115567_10006686_pt1 | contig 10988 bp, 10 predicted proteins | sample COGITO_mtgs_1204_2_FD_88679 | JGI IMG/M metagenome (GOLD analysis project Ga0115567, IMG submission 88679) | Pelagic marine microbial communities from North Sea - COGITO_mtgs_120412 | ecosystem: Environmental > Aquatic > Marine > Epipelagic | place: Germany:Helgoland, sampling site Kabeltonne... | reverse complement strand
GAGATAACTGCTGAAAGCATCTAAGCGGGAAACTCACCTCAAAACTAGTTCTTCCTATAGAGCCGTGGTAGACCACCACGTTGATAGGCTGGATGTGGAAGCGCAGTAATGTGTGAAGCTGACCAGTACTAATAGCTCAATTGGCTTGATTTATGCACTGAAAAAAATTTTTGGATTATAGATATATTAAATATTATTTTTTAGCTGATTAACTTTAAAATCGGCTATTTTAAATTTCATTTCTTTAGAATATTTTGTTTGATAAATAGAGTAATTAATAAATTTAGAGTATAAGCCTCTTAGGTAGCTTTTAATGAATATAAATTACATTATTCAATGTCGAATGACTTCAGAACGATTTCCAGGAAAAGTACTAGCACCTTTCTTAAAAAAACCACTACTGGATCACGTTGTGCAACAAATAAAAAAGACAAGTATTTATTCGTCTATTATTTTAGCTACAAGCACTGATAACACTGATAATCCTTTAGCAAGTTATGCTAAAAACCTTGGTTTAAAGTTGGTACGTGGATCGTTAGATGATGTAGTTGAAAGATATGCTTTAGCATTAGACAGTTATAACTGTGATGCTTTTTTTAGAGTCTGTGGTGATAGTCCTTTATTACTTCCAAATCTATTTGATCACGCTGTATCAATTTATAAAAATAAACCTTACGATATAATAACCAACACTTTTCCAAGGACTTATCCAGTTGGAATGAGTGTAGAGCTTATCAAAAGTGAAATATTTTTAAAAACAGAAAAAAATATTATTTATAAAGATGAAAGAGAACATCTTTCAAAACATTTTTATAAAAATTTTAAAAGTTTTCAAATACACAATATAGAGTGTGATTTACCAGTAGATCAAAATTTGAAATTAGCTATTGATGAATATAGTGATTTAAAAAAAATTGAGTCCTGGTTGTCAACTAAAAAAGATAAAATTGAAAATTTATTTCCTATTAAATTTTATAAATAAAAAAGTTGATTAATTGTAGTTCATAATTTTAATAAAAATTAATTTCAATTATCAAAATTAAAAATATTCATTGTTTTAACACTCTCAAAGTTTATTATATTCATCTATGAAGTATAAATTTCACAAAAAAAAAAGACCTTATAAACCAACTAAACACATCCAAATTGAAGATATGGGATACATAAACCTTAAGAATTATGAACAAATTACTTTAAAAAGTGGAAAGAAAAAAAATGATGTTACCAAAATGCCATGGGGCTATTATCTTGCAAATTCGCTAAATGGCACACTATATAAAAATGGATTTAAAACAGCTCTTGTGCTTAGTAATTATCAATCAAGTAAAAAATTATTTATAAACTTGGTTGAGATTGGAAAAGAAAAAGAGTTTAAAAAATATTTAAAATTAAATGAATCTAAGATTTTAATGTGGCTTAACAGGATTAAGGTATGATAAATCCATTTTGGGTTATTATAGATCTTAAAAAAGCAAGAGTCGTAAATCAGAATAAAAAATTCAATAAAATTATATATGACGGTTTTTTATCAAAAAAAAACTTTTATGGTGCAGCAGCAATTTTAAAGAAGTTAAATGACGGATTAATCGAGGTTTATAGAGATCAATTTGGAATACATCAGGTATTTTATTCATTTCAAAAAAACAACATTCATATTTCAACAACAATAGATGGTTTAAAAAAAAGTGGTGTAAAATTAGATTTTTGCATAAAAAAAAATATTACTTTTGTGACAAGCCATTACAGATATTTTGTCCATCCTTCAAATTCTTCTTATTATCAAAACGTTTTTTCATTGATGCCAGGTCAAAAATTAATAATTAGAAAAAACTCATTTAATCTTAAAAAATATATTAATATAAAAGTTAATCGAAAAGTTAAAAAAAGTTTTGAACAACTCGGTAAAGAGTATCTTAAAATTATTGAAGATAGTATAATCGAAAAATTAGAATTAAAAAAAAAATCAATTTTTGCTCTTAGTTCAGGAATGGATTCTTCAACATTAGTAAGTATTGCAAAAAAACTAATTGGAAATCCAAAGGTATTTACAACTGTTTTTGAAGAAAGAACTGACCATGATGAAAGTACAGATGTAATGAAGACCTCAAAGTCGTTGGGACTGAAGCTTTACAAAATACCCATTAAAGAAAGAAGAGTATTTGATGAGTTAGAAGATTTTAGCCATGATGCTGACGAACCGTGTGCAACTATAACTCAACTAATGCACAAAATGGTCTCAGCAAAAATTAAAAAACTTGGATTTAACCTTATTTTTTCAGGGTTAGGTGGAGATGAAGCCCATTCTGGTGAGATTGAAGAATATCTATATTATTTTGCTGATCTTAAATATTTAAAAATGAGTAAAAAATTATCTGAAGATATGGTAGGTTGGAAAAAATATCATTCAACAAAAATTTACCCAAAAAACAAAAAGACTCTAGACTCCTTCTTTAAAAAAGAGATTGATTTTAAACAACAAGGGAAGGTTTTATTGAATATAGACAGATTTTATTCTTATATTCACGTACTAAATAATGAGATAGATGTAAGTAAAATAAACGAACCTATTCTTCGTAATCCTTATAAAAGTTATTTATTAAATAAAATTTATCAAGATCTTTTTCACGAAACTATACCGATTGTATTAAATGCAGAAACATCAAATGCCAGAAATACCAAGGTTTCAAATGTTTATCCCTATTTAAATCATGATGTAATGAACTTTTCGTTCTCATTACCAATAGAATATAGATATAAAAATGGAGTTACAAAACACTTTTTAAGAGAAATTACTAAAAATATTGTTCCAGATTCTTCCAGGAAAAATTATTTTAAGAAAGGTTGGAATGCACCAACTGATAAATGGTTTAAAAATACCTTTAAAGATAAGGTTCTAGATATGATAAATTCTCAAGATGTAAGAAACAGAGGTATATATGATTTGAAAGCTATTAAAAATATTTTATCACAACATATAAAAAACAAACAAAACCACATGATGTTTTTATGGCAATTTTTAAGCTATGAAACTTGGCGCTATAATAAAAAAAATTAATTTTATTTAATCTTGGTATATTTCAGTATCAAGATTAGTCTCCTCTTTTCTAATTTAGTTGTTATAATAATATTTAGTTAATGCATATTAATAATAAGTGATTTTATAAATTAAAGTGGAAAAAAAAAAATAAATTAAGAGCAGGTGTCATTGGTCTTGGCGTAGGTGCGCATCAAGCAAGATCATTATCCTTACATTCAAATACAGAATTAGTTTGGTTGTGTGATTTGAATAAAGATAAGTTGCTAAATCTTAAACGTGAATTACCAGAGGCAAAAATTACTCAAAATCCAGATGATGTATTACAAGACTCCGATATTGATTTAGTTTGCATTGCATCTTACGATCAATTTCATTTTGAACAAGTTATTATGGCTTTAAATAATGGTAAGCATGTTTATGTTGAAAAACCAATTTGTTTATCAAAAATTGAAACTAAAGATATTCGTAAAAAACTAATAGAGTATCCTCAGCTTCGCTTATCTTCCAATATGGTATTACGTACATGTCCTCTATTCAAAAAAGTAAAAGAGAATATAAATTCTAATATGATGGGCGAGATATATTATCTAGAAGCAGATTATTTATGGGGTCGTAAAGAGAAGCTTATTTCAGGATGGAGAGCTGACTCAGATCTCTATTCTATTATTCATGGAGCGGCAGTTCACATGATAGATCTTACGATGTGGCTAACTAAAAAAAAACCTTTAAGAGTTCAGGCTATTGGAAGTGGTATAGCAACAGCAGATACTAAACAAAAAAATAATGATTTTGCATTATTGCTACTTGAATTTGAGAATCAAATGAGTGTTAAAATTTCTGCTCATGGTGGTTGTGTTCATCCACATTTTCACTCATTAAAAGTTTTTGGAACCAACTCTAGTTTTATTCATGAGTCTACGGGAACAGTTTGGGTTGAGTCAAATGATCCTAATCAAAAATTTAAAGTTGAAAAAGAAGAATATCCTGCAAAAACCAAAAGGGAGGGTGCTTTAATTTCTTTTTTAGACTCATTAATAAACTTTGATAAAAGTGCCATGGTATCAGAGGTGGAAGTTTTTGATACGGTTAGTGTTTGTCTAGCCGCAGAACAAGCAGTTAAAACAGGTAAAATAGTTGATATAGATTACTTGTAATACTTTCAGCAATTTTATAGAAGATCAAAATGTTTAAAATTCCTTTTGGAAAACCAATGATTGGACTTGAAGAAAAAGAGGCAGTGATGAAAGTCATGAATGGTTCGATATTAGTTCATGGACCAGTTTCTGTTCAGTTTGAAGAACAATTTGCTGCTTTTACTGATGCTCCTAATGCTGTTAGCGTTTCTTCATGTACGGCAGGAATGCATTTAATTTATTTTGCTTTAGGCTATGGACCAGGTGATGAGGTTATCGTGCCAGCCCAAACACATTTGGCTACTGCCCATGCAGTTGAGCTTACAGGTGCTCGGCCAGTTTTTATAGATGCTGAAAAGGTTACTGGCAATATCGACATTAATGCAATTGAAGCAGCCATAAATTCAAAAACTAAGGCTATTGCAGTGGTTCATTATCTTGGAGTACCGGTGGATATGCCAAAAGTTGTAAAAATTGCAAAAAAACATAATCTTTTTTTACTTGAAGATTGTGCTCTTGCTCCTGGTGCTAAAGTGGAAGGCACTCATGTAGGACTACATGGAGATGCCGGAGTTTTTTCTTTTTATCCTGTTAAACATTTGACAACTGCTGAAGGTGGTATGATAATTTTAAGGGACAAAGGGCTAGCAAAAAAACTAAGATTATTAAAAGCATTTGGAGTAAATCGAAACCATGGAGAACGTAAGATACCAGGCATGTATGATGCAGAAGAACTTGGGTTCAATTATCGTATGAGTGAGATACATGCTGCAATAGGGGTTGAGCAAATGAAAAAATTACCTTCTTTTCTTATAAAACGAAGAGAAAACTTCAATCACTTAGAGGCAGGGCTTAAAAATGTTTCTGGTATTACTGTTTTAAAACAGCCTGTTGATAACCGTTTTTGTAGTTCACACTATTGCTTAGGTATGATGCTTAATCATGGTAAAGCTAATAAACGACCAGCTATTATGGAAGCGCTTGGTAAGAAAGGTGTTGGAACTAGCGTCTATTATCCTCAACCAGTTCCAAGAATGAATTATTATCAATTAAAATATGGCTATGAGGAAAAAAAATATACAAACGCAGCAGAAATTAGTGATAGTATTATTGCTTTGCCGGTGGGACCTCATTTAGAGTTATCTGACATAGATTTTATAATAAAATCGATAGAAGAAGTGTGGAGTGAAATAAATGTTTGATCTTGAAAAGCTTAAAGGAAAGCGTGTAGCGATTGTTGGTGGTGCTGGTTTTATTGGACACAATTTAGCACTGAAGCTTAAAAAATTGGGAGCTGAACCATATGTGATAGATGGATTACAAGTCAATAACATTGGATATTATACTAGCGATTATGAAAAAAATGAAAATGCAGAACGATATATTGCATTTATTAATGAGAGATTATCATTGCTTCGTAAAGTTAAAATAAATCTAAAAATAATTGATGTTCGTGATTATCACGCAACAAGCATCGCAATTAGTGAAATAAAGCCAGAAGCTGTGGTTCATTTAGCTGCAATAGCTCATGCAAACCGATCTAATAAAGATCCTTTTTCAACTTTTGATCACAGTATGAGAACATTAGAAAATGTGCTTGATGTGACGCGTTCTAACGGCATTCATGTAATTTATTTTTCTTCCTCGATGGTCTATGGAAATTTTGATGGTGAGGCCGTCACAGAGGAACGAATCTGTAGTCCGATGGGCATTTATGGGGCCTTGAAGTATGGAGCAGAAAAACTTGTTATAGGATATAATCAAGTTTTTGATCTTCCTTATACTATTATTCGTCCTTCAGCTCTTTATGGAGAGCGTTGTGTAAGCAGAAGAGTAGGTCAGGCTTTTATTGAAAATGCTCTTGTTGGTCAAGACTTGACAGTAAATGGAGATGGCACAGAGGGACTCGACTTCACTTATATTGATGATCTAGTACAAGGTATCATTTTATCTATAACTAAACCAGAAAGTATTAATCAAATTTTTAATATTACCTTTGGTGCAGCACGTTCAATTAATCAATTGGCTGAGATTGTTATGGAAAAATTTCCAGGAATTAAGCTGAATCATAAAACACGAGATGGTTTGATGCCAGAAAGAGGAACGTTAAGTATTGCAAAAGCTCAAAAGTTGCTAGGATATAATCCTCAACATCCAGTTGAAAAAGGATTTGTTCAATATATTAATTGGTATAAGAATTTCGCTGAGAGCAACCCGCAGTTTTTCAAAAAATGAGAATTGGAAAAATTAATACAAAAAACAAAGTTTTCATAATCGCTGAAATAGGTAATAATCACGAGGGCAGTTTTAAGCTTGCAAAAAAGATGATTAATAAAGCTGCAACTGTAGGAGTTGATGCAGTTAAATTTCAAACATTTTTACCAGAGCACCTTGTGTCTTTTGAAGACCAATCAAGACTTAATAAATTAAGAGGATTTCAATTGAGTTATGAGCAATTTAAAGAACTTTCAAAAATAGCTAAAAAAAAAGGATTAATATTTTTTTCAACTCCACTAGATATTAAGAGTGCAAAATTTTTAAATACAATCCAGCCAATTTTTAAAATTGCATCAGGTGATAATAATTTCTATCCTTTAATTGATACAGTGGCTAAATTTGGAAAATCTATAATAGTTTCCACTGGTGTTGCTAATATTGATGAGATACAAAAAGTTTATAATAAAATTTTAAAAGCCTGGTCTAAAAAAAAAAAAAATAATCAAAATTTAGCTTTGCTTCATTGTGTTAGCAGTTACCCGGTTCCAAATGAACAAGCAAATCTTGCATCAATTTCATATTTGAAAAAGTTTTTTCCTGACGTTATTGTTGGTTATTCAGATCACACAGTAGGAATAAATGCAGCAGTATTATCAGTTGTAGCTGGGGCAAGAATTGTAGAAAAACATTTTACCTTAGATAAAAACTTATCTGATTTTAGAGATCATAAATTATCAGCTGACCCAGAGGAAATGCGTTTGATGGTAAATAAAATACGTGAAGCTGAAAAAATGATAGGTAAAGAGGAAAAGAAGTCTCAACTATGTGAAAAAGAAATGAATATTATAGGCCGAAGGTCGATAGCAGTAGCTCGTAATCTTAAAGTGGGGACTAAATTATCAAGTTCTGATTTAACTTGGGTAAGGCCAGGAAAAGGTTTTTCTCCAGGAAATGAAAAAAAAATTATAGGAAAACAAATAAGTAGAAGTTTAAAAATGGGTGAAATAATAATGAAAAGTGACCTTAAATGATTATTAAAAAAGCTATGATTTAATTATGTGTGGTATTGCAGGATATATTGGTAAGTCTCCACCAAGACCAAACGAGCTTAAGCAAACAAGTGAAGCTTTAAAACATAGGGGGCCTAATTTTGAGGGATTTTATTCACATAAATTTCGAGATAATAAAGTGGCTCTAGTCCATCGACGTTTAAGTATTATTGATCTTGATGATCGTTCAAACCAGCCATTTAGTTATGAGGGTACAGTTTTAGTTTTTAATGGAGAAATTTATAATTATAAGGAAATTCGCCAACAGTTAAGAGAATTAGGACATGTATTTAAAACCTTTGGAGATACAGAAGTTTTAGCTCATGCGTTACACCAATGGGGGCAAAATGCTTTAGAAAAACTTGAGGGTATGTGGGCCTTTGCATGGTATGATGAAGCAACCGGTACATTGCTTTTATCTCGTGATAGATTTGGTGAAAAACCTTTATATGTTTTGTCAAAAAATAACGGTTTATATTTTGCATCTGAAACTAGAGCTTTGGCTGCAATAGCAAACGACTCTCTTAAAGTTAACGAAAATCATTTAATAAGAAATTTAGTTAATGGGTACAGATCTTTATATAAAACAAATGAAACATTTTTTTTAGAAGTAGAAGAATTATCTCCTAGTACCTGTTTAAAAATTGATTCTAATGGAAAAACTTTTTCCTACAATTATTGGAAGCCAAAGTTTGTTGAAAATACAAAATTATCATATTTAGATGCAGTTGATATGACAAGAGAGGCAGTTATCAAAGCAACAAAGTTACGGATGAGATCAGACGTTCCAATTGCATTTTGTATGAGTGGTGGTGTAGATTCTAATAGCTTAATCTCTGTTGCATCAAAAATTCTTAAATGTGAAGTACATGGCTTTACTATAGTTAACACTGACGAAAGATATGATGAGCAGTCAGTTATTGATCAGTCAGTGAAAGAACTTGGTATTAAACATTCATCTGTAAAATTATCTAAACATAACTTTCTTAAAAATCTTAGCTCTCTAATAACTCATCATGATGCACCAGTTTATACGATAAATTATTATCTTCATTGGCAATTGATGCAATCTATAGCTAAAGAGGGATATAAGGTATCTATAAGTGGTACTGCTGCAGATGAATTTTTTACAGGCTACTATGATCATCATAATTTATACCTTTATGAAGTTTCAAAAAATAAAATGTTACATAAAAAATCTTTAGACAATTGGAATAAATATCAAAAAAAAATAGTTCGTAACCCATATTTAAAAGATCCTAATTTGTACCTAAAAGACCCAAATTTTCGTGATCATAATTTTATGCACAATGATTTATTTGCATCTTTCTTGAAAGAAAAATGGAATGAACCATTTTTTGAGACTAATTTTACTAAAAGTCTTTTAAGAAATAGAATGTTAAATGAATTGTTTGAAGAAGCTATACCAGTAATTTTGCATGAGGATGATCTTAACTCAATGTATTATTCAATAGAAAATAGATCGCCTTTTTTAGATAGTGATTTATTTGATTTAGCTTACTCTATACCTTCTCATTTATTAATTAAAGATGGCAAAGCTAAAGCAATTCTTAGAGATGCAATGAAAGGAATTGTGCCTGATGTAATTATTGAAGAGAAACGTAAAGTCGGATTTAATGCACCAATATCAGATTTATTAGATTTGAATATTCCAGAAATAAGAAGTTATTTATTAGATGACAGCAACGTATTTAATTTAGTGGATAAAAAAAAAATTGAAAAATTACTTAATCAAAATAATTTTACAAATAGTACTAGTAAATTTTTATTTAATTTTTTAAATACAAAAATGTTTTTAGAAAATCAAGCATCCCACTAATAATGAAACAAAATTTAAATATTTATTATAAAAATATTTTGTATATTGAAAACTGATTAAATAATATTTATGGAAAAAATAACTTATTGCACAAACTGTTTGATGCCAAGCACAAAGCCATATATTGGCTTTGATAATAATGGAATTTGTAACGCCTGTATTTCTAGTGAAAAAAAAAAGAATATGGAATCAGGAATTGACTGGAATGAGCGAAAAAAAGATTTTGATGAAATTGTTTTATGGACTAAGTCACAAAATGCACCATATTATGATGCTATGGTGCCAGTAAGTGGTGGAAAGGACTCAATTACCCAAATTCATCGTTTGTTAGATAAAGATTTGAGAATATTAGCAGTAAATGTAGACTATGGAATAAAAACTGAGATTGGAAAATATAACCTTGAAAGAATACCTTTAATGGGAGCCAATCTATTAATCTTTCGGCCTGAACTTATCTTGCACAAACGCTTAATAAGAATTGGTCTTGAAGAGTATGGTGACCCCGATTTATTAAGTCACACTTTATTACATTCCTATCCTTTACATATTGCAAAACAATTTAAAATTCCACTATGTTTACTTGGAGAGAATTCTGCATTTGAGTATGGTGGTGAAGATAAGCTGGCTTCATCAAGAGAAATTAATAGAGATTGGTTTGATAGATATGCTGCAAATAAAGGGATGACAGCAAAAAAAATTTCTGAAAAATATAATATTCCTTTCAAATATCTCTGGCAATATGATTTCCCTGATGAAATTGAGCTCAATCCGAAAATAAAAGCTATTTTTTGTAGTGCTTTTTTTTCTTGGAATTCAAATGATCATTTGCGTATTGCTAAAAATTATGGATTCAAAGAATTAGACAGTCCAGGAGAAGGGACATATAGAAAATTTGTCGGTATCGATGAGCAAATTAACAGACTTCATCAATACATTAAGGTTTTAAAATTTGGTTATGGAAGAGCAACAGATCATGCCTGTGAAGATATTAGGTCAAAGAAAATATCAAGAGATAAGGCTAAAGAACTCATAAAAAAACATGATTTACAGCCTTTAGGAAAAAAATATTTGTCAGAAATTAGTGATTTTTTAGGGTATTCTGAAAATGAACTACTTCAAATCCTTGAGAAATATAGGAACCTTGATATATGGAAAAAAAATAATGGTGAGTGGTTCATTGATAATCATTTGGAGGATTATTTATGAAGATGAAAATTTTAACAAAACCTCGTTTATTTTCTGTTAATAATATCGAAATCAGAGATTGTGGAAAAATTAAACTTGATAAAAATGAATTAATTTCATTTGTTACCAAAAGTAATAAAGAATATGATTTTGTTGCTAAAGATTGGGGCTTTTATGTGACTCCTTCAATAAATGTTAGACTTAAAAAAGAAGGTTTTAAAGTTGCCATTGTAAAAAATAAAATTGAGAAAATTTTTATAACGGCTGTTGAAAAAAATAAAATAAAACTTTTTGAAAAATATTGCTCTGATGAACAGCAGAGTATTTTACAGTGGCTTAGCTGATATAAAATAATGAATATCTATATCAAGATAGAGGTTAAACGTAGAGAACTTGAGGCAAGATTATTGCTAGCAATGGCCGCTGCCGAAAGAGGTCACCAAGTTTTGCTTGGAGCAAGCAATTTAACATTAGATTTAGTTAGACAAAAAAAATTAAAACCAGGAATAATATTAGAAAAAAGTATT
>Ga0115567_10006679_pt1 | contig 10992 bp, 10 predicted proteins | sample COGITO_mtgs_1204_2_FD_88679 | JGI IMG/M metagenome (GOLD analysis project Ga0115567, IMG submission 88679) | Pelagic marine microbial communities from North Sea - COGITO_mtgs_120412 | ecosystem: Environmental > Aquatic > Marine > Epipelagic | place: Germany:Helgoland, sampling site Kabeltonne... | reverse complement strand
CAGTGGGCAATTCCCCATCCAGCAGGCCAAAGCCGTATCGGCTGCGGTAACCCTGTTCCCACCAGCGCTGGGCTGGAATCACCTCAGCCTTGCGTGGCCAGCGGGGCAGGATTGCGCCGGGGTTGGGGACCTCCTCGCCTTCGCGGATAAATCGTCCGCAGATGATATTCAACACTTCTACCAGGTGTTCAGCAAGATTGGAGTGGGGCGACATATCGGGCCCCGTTGCACTGGTGGCGGCGCCACGCTTGCATTGGTGCGCGAAGAGTTGAGTCGCTTCCACAATATTTTCGGCGGGCACGCCGGTTCGCTGCGCAACGTGGTCGAGGGTGAAGGGCTGCAAGCTCTGTCGAAGTGCGACCAGGTCTCCTACGTGGCTCGCGCAAAATTCCTGATCCTGCCAATTGTTCTCAAGGATAAGCCGCAACATGCCGGCCAGTAGAGTCGCATCCTCACCGGGAATGGGTTGCAGGAAAACATCGGCGTTCCTGGCGGTTTCGGTGCGCCGGGGATCGATAACAATCAACTTCATGCCCCGGTCCTGCGCCTGCTTGAGGCGCTTGGCCGGATTGCGGGTATCGAAGCCAACGGTCGATATGGACACCAGCGGATTGCCGCCTACGATCAGGAACACCTCGCCCCGGTGGAACGGATCCCTGCCCGCAGGCCAGATCCCCAAACGCCCGGCGGCGACGTATTTGGCGGACTGGTCGATGGTCACGGTAGAGAACGCCTTGGGCGATCCCAGTGCCCGCAGCCAGTCGTTCAGTATCATCATGGAGGATGAGGTGAAAAACGCCCCGCCGCCTTTGTAACCGCCGATGGCGCTGGCCCCGTGCTGCTCAAGGAGAGGTTGCAGTCGGTCGGCGATCTCGTCCAGGGCTTGTTCGACGCCGATGGGCTCAAAGCTGCCATCAGGCTGTCGCTTGAGTGGTTGCAGAATACGCTCGGTGCTGTTGTGAGCCGCGCCGGACTGCAAGCCCTTGAAGCAGGCGTAACCCAGTGTGAACGGGTCATCCCGGTCTGCGTCAATGCTGACAACACGGTCATCATCGTCCACTGAAACTTTGATACCACAGTGTCCCATGCACAGACGGCAGAAAGAGCGCTTCGTACGCACCGCCATAACCCGTTCCTCCCCGAGGCGTGTGACCTATTCAGATGGCAATGTGCTTCGCGCTGCCGCCGCCATCGACGGAACCAATACCAGCAAAATGACCCGCTAGCGATCCGTAGGCTCAAACAGCACTCAGGAGGCCAGCGTAACGCGGCTCATTTTTACTCTACAGTGTACTTTCGCAAAGTTCCATTACCGGTCACGAGTGAAAATACAATGGTAAGGTCATTCTGCCCACTCTTTCCAAACACGTTCAAGCTGTAATTCTCGCGCGGGGATGGAAAAGGTCTGCGGATCAGGGTAACGCGACAGCATCGCTTATTGCCGGCGATGCTGAAGTTCGAGCTCAGGCGGGTCCCGGGTTACTGGCGGGCGAATACCATATGGCAGTCGTGATTGCCGGCTCCTGAATAGTGGCGGGCAGCCGGCCGCTATCGCGGGAGCCTATCACACCAAATTTGAAGGGATTGAATCCCCGGTCCTGTGACAGCTACAGTCCCAGGCGAAACGCATCGCGCGCATCGGACCCTTTGATCAAATCCAGACTATCGTCCGCCCCATCGGCAAGACGGTCAGCTCGAAGTTGGCGAAATCATCGAGACTGGATAACAGTGGATGCGTTTCGGGAGAACCCGTCACCCGCAGAATTTCGCTCACCGGTTCATACCGGGCCCGAAGATTCGCATACTCTTCTGTGATCCGGTTTCCGTCAGAGTCCGTTGCCCGGTACATATTGCCGTTGCTCAGGTTGGTATCGTGGGGAATTGCAAAGGCGGCTCGCCCCGGCTTCAGTTTCAGATTGAAGAAAACGCCACAACTTTTCCGGTTTTCGCTGTCGAGATAACTGAACGACAAGTCGGATACTTCCACTCTTCGGTAAATAACGTTTCGATGAATATGCACGATGCTAATGTCGACAAACGCTGATCATTCATAGGCAATAAAAGCCCAGAAGACACCGGGTTCGTTGTACTGCCCGTCGGCATCAACGGTCGTATTCCAAGCCGCTCGACTGGTGGCCGGGTGAGTTTCATCCACACCGAAACCAAAGCCGGTTTTCTGAATGAAATCCGCAGACCTTGCCAGGGCCATGGTAATACGGAAGCAGTTGCCGCCGCTGGCGTATGTGTAGACATCTTCAGAGAACGAGCGAACACCAAAAAGCATAAGCATTCGCTGATAGGCTGGTATGTATGATCACCAAACATCGGGTTCTTGTCGGAATTGGTGGGCACCGTTGGCCAATCTGGGATACGTACCGCATTCGGGGCGCCGCACGTGGGCAGCAAGGAGGCATTTTCCGACTTCGAACAGCCCGGTGACGGGCAAGCACAAGGTAGATAGGGCGAAAACCTAATAAAACTGGTAAGGTCAGCGCATGCAAATCACCGGAAGCACCCACTGAAAGAGAGGTGAATGTCCGGATTCTGTGCTATCGGCTTGGTTTGAGTACCGCCGCTAAAGCGCACGCCCTGCGACTCAAGCGGGGCTGCGCTTGTGCCGGCCTTCTCCAACTTCCTCAATGATCTTTGAGCAAAACGCGTCGAGATCTCCCGGGTCGCGCGATGTAATCAAAGCCTGATCGACCACGACTTCCGAATCCTGCCATTTCCCTCCGGCATTCTCGACGTCCGTCTTGATCGACTTGTAGGATGTGACCTTCCGTCCATCGATGACGCCCGCCTCAATCAGCAGCCAGGGTGCGTGGCAGATAGCGGCGAGCGGTTTGCCGGTGTTGAAGAAGTCACGAACAAAAGCCACCGCCTTGTCGTCGATGCGCAACAGATCGGGATTGATCTGGCCGCCGGGCAGCACCAGCGCATCGTAGTCATCCACACTGGCGCCAGCCAGGTCGACGTCAACGTCAACTGACTGTCCCCAGTCGTCCTCGTCCCAGCCCTTGATAGAGCCAGTTTCCGGCGACACAACAGCCACTTTTGCTCCCGCTTTTTCCAATTGTTGTTTGGGTTCCAGAAGCTCTGATTGTTCAAATCCATGGGCCGCAAGAATGGCGATGGTTGCCTTGTCGATGTTGGTCATACTTTTGCTCCTCACCTAGAACTTTTAAATAGCAGGTTTGCAACGTAAGGAAGCAAAGCGTATGCCAACAGATTCAGCCAAGCCCGGCGCTACATGGAATGACCTGAGTCCCGACAGTAACGGGACGTGAGCAACCGCGGGGCTGTTAACTCCTGAACAGCATGTGGGCGATTCTGCTCATACCCGGGGTAATATTTGTAATTCTTACTGATCGCGATAGTAAATATGAAAAAATCAGGCCTTTTACGGCGCCGGGAAAAGAGCTGCCGCACCCCGTTCCAAACGACAACACAAGTGTGAATCCGATAGCCATGACCAGCCAACAAGCCCCCAAGCCACGACAACCAGTGAGCACCAAAAGCCGCTGTTAGCCCTTTGGCTTATATTGATGCGGTTGTGACAACCTACAGAAAAAGCCAGCACTACAGGCCAAGGGACCCGTCCCGCTCCCGGAGCCGGGAGTCAGGAGTCGCGATGCCCTGTCCAGTAGGCAATGAAGCGCAGCGGGCAGCTGTCCTGTCGCGCCGCATGATAGGACCCGGGGCGGGTTGTTCCTTCGATCTATTGGGTCGACAACGAAAAGCCCAACCGGGTTATTGGTGGATTTCCAGAGCAGGTGTGGCACAGAACTTGATTGCCATTGCATGCGGGAGAGATGCCGCACAATTATTGTAATTCGGAGAGCAAAGATGAGCACTTCTGACGGAACCTTTACTTGCGATCATCCTGGATGTCAATGCGAAGTGGCCGACGACGAAACGCACCCAAAATCCGAGCAGGGCCTGATTTATTGTTGTGAAGCCTGTCGGGACGGTCTCGGCTGCTCACACGCTGACTGCAGGTGCGCACAGCAATGACCTTTGATTTATGTCTCTGATGTTCGGAGCATTAATTCAGGCGACGCTATATCAACCAAGGTTGCAGAGTCGTTCTGGAGACCCGACCATTACACGACGTTTTTCGCTTTGTGGCATAGAAATTGCCTCTACTACATTCGCTGACGGGAATGATCTCGCAGCAGCTCAACATATCCCAGGAGATATATCATGAAGACAAAAGCGACAGCAATCATTGCCTCTGTAGTGTTGGCCGGCGCGAGCCTTGCTTTTGCTGGCGATGAGAAGATGGGCAAGTCCAGCGATAAGATGGATCACACGATGGACCAGATGAGCCAGTCGGCAAAAGGCTCTCTGGCCAATATGAATATCGATGATCTGGAAGGTAAAGACATCGTCGATTCCAATGGTATGCAATTGGGTGATATTGATGAAATCGTTACGGACAAACGTCGAGGTCCAATGGCAGTAATCGGCTTGAAAGACAGCAATAAGGAAGTCGTTGTCCCCCTGGACAAACTGTCTATGTCTAGTGACCGCAAAAACCTTACCACCAAACTCACTCGAGAAAAGCTGCTGGCCATGCCAGACTATGATCCTATGGATATGAGCAGCATGGATAAATAAACCGCATGCTTTAGAAACGGCAGATTCCATTCAGCCACTATTTCGAGCCGGGGTTCCGGCTCGAAAACCAATTGGCGTCAGCCAGTAATAACCAGACCCCGCTCAGACTAATTGCTCACTCGGTAGTGTAAATATTCTTTCGCACTTTTTCGGTTCGATGGCCTTCAGGCTTCGTGCTGAGTTTTTATATCCTGCTGCCTAAACCAATCCATCGACATGTACTTTCGGATTTCTCGCTCGCTACTCGCGGAGATGTCGTAGTCTGGCGCCTACCAATATCGTCGTGGACCTCACCGGCCCCGCTGCGGTTCAAGAAAAGCAGGGAGAATTCACTCTGGGTCGGACGACTCCGCCAAGTCTCAATGTGCTTGTAGGCCTTCTTGCTCAGCTTGCTGGCGGTGGCGGTGCACCGTGTGTCCCGGAACGCTGCCCTGCCGAAGCGGTAATTGACGGTGCTTTCTTGTAAGGGTTACAAACCCGCCTGTAACAGTTGCTGCGTCTAGCGGAGTGATTGGTTTATACAGGCGTCATGGCAATTCGCCATGACGCCTGCCTGGAACTCGGCGAGCCTCGCCGGGCTGGCAAACCAAGCCCAGCAGCCCACCAGGCAGTGGCTGGAAAATGGAGGGGCTAGTCCTCCATCCGCTTGAGGTTTTCGAACTCTCGCTCGGCTTCGTCGCGGCCTTTGCCGTATTTTTCCTGCATAACGCCAACAAACTCTTCCCGGCGACCGGCTATCCGGTCCAGATCGTCGTCAGTGAGGTCGCCCCACTGGCTCTGAATCTTGCCTTTCATTTGCTTCCACTTGCCTTCAAGAATATCCGTGTTCATTGCAATTACCTCGTATCAATGCGGGACATTAAATGCACCTGGCACTGTTGCTTCGGTGCACGTTTACTATAAAGCAAAATCGGTGCCACATTCACGATAACATGGAGTGACCGGGTGATCTGGGCTTGTGGCGACCCGGGGCTGTGGTGAGGTGGGAAGTAGAGGTAGCCGTACTGCTGGAATCGACGTCGGAGCCAGTCGGGAGCTTCATTCGCCGAACAAGCGATCGACGGTTACTCGTGGGGCATGGTCAAGGTCCTTTTCGTGCCAGAAAGGAGGTGTTAAGTTTTAGAATTAAACAGGCCTGTATGCGACTCTTTTGTCGCACTTGCCTTGACGCCTCGACGGTGCCCGGTGTGATGCGCGTCTCCAATGCGCTCAGGCGGGGACCAACATTCACCAAAAAGCGTGATCGATTATGGCTCAGGAAATTGAACGCAAATTCCTTGTCACGTCCGAACAGTGGCGCAATAGCCCCTGCGACCTGTTGCGGCAGGGGTACCTGGTGCAGGGCGAGGTAACTGTCCGGGTTCGGGTCTCCGAGACCCGCGCGTGGATCACCGTGAAAGGCCCCGCCACAGGTGCCTGTCGGGATGAATTTGAGTACCCCATTCCGTTGCAGGACGCCGGGGAAATGCTCAGCCTGCTGTGTCGCGGCCCGCTGATTGAGAAATACCGTTATCGGGTGCTTTACAAAGGCCTTGTCTGGGAGGTTGACGAGTTTCTGGGCGAGAACAAAGGCTTGATAGTAGCCGAAGTTGAATTGCTATCGCAGTCACAATTGGTGTCGTTGCCGCCGTGGGTCGGGCGCGAGGTAACAGGGTTGCAGCGCTACTACAATTCGAGCCTGATCACCAAGCCCTACAGCCAGTGGAGCCAGACAGAACGCCAACAGGCCCCCGAGTCAGGCGCTTAGCGCCGGGTGTCTGATCCTGCCCGTGGCGTCGGATACCGCGCTGTATTGTATTTCGAAGCTCTCGCCACCAAGCCTTCCCCACCAGCAGGTGGTCATATCAATGCGCATTTGCCATTGTTGTTGGTTGGGAACCGTATTTGGCGCAATCGCGGCGGGGTCTAGCACAGCGCAATTGGTTCCCTGCTGCCACCGAGCCGAGCGGAACCACAGCAGGCCGGTAGCCGCCTGTCGATGGGCCGAACCCAAAGCCTGTGAAAAACCGTAATCACCCGGATCTGATATACGCGGCCACCACCCGGACTGCTCTTCACTTGCCAGGTTGCCGGCCCGGGGGTGTGAGACCGCAAAATGCAGCGATGTCCGGCCGTCCTGAATCACATCCAGAGGCCCCAGGTCTGCCAGTCCCTGCTGGAACAGCCACAAATAGACTGCGGACTCGGCCATGGCGGTGTTGAGCTCTCGGGACCCATAGAGAATTCCCATTTCAGTGGCCAGGCCGAAACGTGATCCGTGGCGCAAAGGTGGGTAGCGAAAAGGGGCCTTTAGAATCCAGTGGAGATGCCGGGTTGTCGCTGGGTAGCTGGGCTTGTGCTCATCCAGCAGTTGCTCCAGGCGGTCTTGCTCCGCCGAAGACTGGGTAATGTTGCGGGTCGCGGCCTCTTCCTGATGTTCCACAATGCGCCAGATATGGCCGCTGGATTGTCCGGTGTGCAGCAGGGCCGGCTCGATCACAGCCGACCACGCATTCCGTCGAGATAATTATTGACGCTGGCCAGACCTTCATACGTCATCACCAGATCCTGCGGGGTCTTTTGCTGCAAATGAGCATTGGCGGTTTGCATCCAGTGCTGCATCTGCTCCCGGTTGCCACCCACAATGGCGTACAAAGACCGATACACCCGAACCAGGCCCAGCGCCAACTCGACCGATTTGGTATTGGACAAACAGGCGGCGCCGCGAGAGTAATTCTTCATCGAGGCTGCGCTGACACCAATCACGGATGCCAGTTGGCCGAGCGTAAGACCGAGGTAAGTACCCGCATCCAGCAAGGCGCTGGTTACGATCTCTTTATCGGAGCGCGCTGGGATGGCCTGGGACATATTCTCCCCCTTTTCGAATCAATCTTGGTATATTTATAGCCCATATAAAAATATATGTCTACAAATAACCCAGAATCGGCCACCTGAACTGTGGGAGTACCAAGCCCTCCCCGGCCCCCGACCTGTAGGGCTCACCCTCTGCGCACGGCTCAGGGGCCGACCGAGCAGGCACAAATGCGACTGAGATGTGCATAGGGCATGTCGGTCTGCTCATGCCAGTGGTTGAAGGCGGCCTGAATGCGCAGCAGGTCCCGCTTGCTACCGGGACTATCTGCTATATCGAGACCAGCGCGCTGCAGGCAGCGGACTACATCACCGGTAATAATAAAAGTATCGCGGCCCATGTTACGCAGCAGACGCTGTCCCGTCATACCGCCGAGTCGACTGCCGTGTTTCTTCAAATGCGCGAACAACCCCACCAGGTCACTCGAGGGCCACTGCGCAACGAACCTGCCAAAACCGCCGTATTGACCTGCCACGTCCAATAGGTAGCGAGCGTTGTGCTGGACACTGATGACTTTTAGCCGGTTGCGGATAATCTGCGGATTCTGGCTGAATCGGTCAATCTGTTCAGGACTGAGCATGACCACTTTTTCGGGCGGAAAGCCGAAGAAAACTTCTTCAAACCCATCCCACTTGTTGTCCACTACGCGCCATACGAAGCCGGCTTGAAACACGCAGCGCGCCATCTCTGACAACCAGCGATGATCCGGGCTGCGCGCCAGTTGTCGGGCGCTTTTAATCGGCGGCAACTGTTTAGACAGGGCAGCCTTGCCACCCTGAAAATCCAGTGCCCGCTGGCGAATGTCTTCAAAGGTCTCCATGTTTTTCCCCGGGATTTATCTGGTGCCGTGAGTTGGCGGTGAGCGGCTCAGGGTGCCAGTGGTGACACGAGATTGAGGTGACTGCCCTGCCTGCCACCTCGCAGATCAATTCGCACGTCCATCTGCTCCCTGAGTTCCGTGACGTGAGAAATAATCCCCACCATGCGGCCGGCCTTCTGGAGTTCCATCAGGGTATTGATCGCCAATTCCAGCGCCTCGGTGTCCAGAGATCCGAAGCCCTCATCAACAAACAGGGTATCGAGCGCAATGCCGCCTGTTTGGGATTGCACCACATCCGACAGGCCCAGAGCCAGTGACAGCGCAGCCATAAAGCTTTCTCCGCCCGACAGCGTGGCCACAGGTCTTGCGCAGCCGGTATAATCATCGTGAACTTCCAGGTCCAGGCCCGCAGCGCGCCGGCCCTTGTTGGGATCCAGCTTTCGAATCAACTGGTAGCGCCCGGCTGACATTTTTGCCAGGCGCATGCTCGCCTGCACCAGTACGTCATCAAGCAAGACACCCAACACATAGCGTTGCAAGCTGATTTTGGCACCTGTATTGCCACAGGCTACATCGGCCAGTGTACCCACCACTTTATAGCGCGCCTCCAGATCCCGGTTGGATTCGCGCTGGGCGGCCAACTTCAAACGGATATTGTCCAGTGCACTCAGTCGCTGTTTGTGGCGCTGCAGCTGCTGCTGGGACTCTTCACGCCGGTCTCGCGCTGACGCTTCGGCCGCCTCCACCGCGGCCAGGTCGAGAACCGTTCGGCCCCGTGTTTCCTGCTCCAGTGCCAGTACGGTCGCCTTCACTTCGGTCAGAGCGGATACATAATCGGCCAGATTCTGCTCCAGGCCGTTCATTTCGGGCTCGCCCATTGCTGCCGCACTGCGTTCGCCGTCAGTTTCGAAGGGGCTGGTGGCCAGGGCGTCCTGGTAGTCAGCATTCCGCTCTCGACACTTTTGTGTCTGTTGCTCGACCTCCTGTTCGGCGCCAGTTTGGGCCGTCTGGGCGACCACCTGTCGGCGATCTGCTCTGGCAAATTCTGTTTCGGCCTTGTGCCGCGCGCTATCGAGCGCGGTCAGGGCCACTTGAATCCCGGCTATTGCCTCCAGCAGCGCCGCCTGCTCCCGGTAAGCGGCCGGCAATTCTGCTTCGATGTGCGACAGGCGGGACTGCTCCAGGGTCAGTTCCTCTTTCGCCTGGGCGGCGCGCAAGGTGCGCTCTCTAACCGAGGTCTCGGCACTATTCAGTTCAGCCAGAAGCGTTTTCTGTTGATTTTCGCTGGCGATCAAAAGTGCGCCATCGGCCTCGCGCTGGGCCCGTGCGTTCTGGCAGCGGGTCAGCTCGGCTTCGAGTGCTGTTACTGGCGTTCCGGCGAACTTGTCTGCCGTGTCCGCCAGGTTTCGGGCTTGCGCGCGGTGACTGTCCAGCTGGCTCTGCAAGCGGGCAATCTCGCGTTCACAGTGCAATAAATGCTGGTCCGCATCCCGACCGATCTGCTCCTGGGCTTCAATACCCTGCTCATCGGGAATGGTCTGCACTGAATCAGGATGATTGGCAGCCAGGGTGTCTCTGTTCGCTGGCAGCGGATGGGTCGCACTGCCGCAAACCGGGCACGGTTCGCCCTCTTCCAGCGCGCTGGCCAGTAACCGGGCCTGACCGAGATGCTACGCACGCCGCAGCTGCCGCAGCGTGTCCGCTTCCCGCGCCACTGCAGTCCGCAGCTTGCTGCGCTGCAGGTCCAGTTTGGCGAGCTGTTGCTCAAGTTGCTTTTGGGCGGTGTGCAGCTGAGCCAGCTGGCGCTCTCGGGCCAGCGCCTGCTCAATGTGAAGCAACTGCACTTCAAGCCCCGACTGGTCGCCGAGTCCGGCGCGTAGCCGCTCAATATCCGCTGCCAGTAGCTCTCCCCGATCCCGCAACCTGGCGAGGCTTAGCGCGGCCAATTGCTGGTCATCCTGAATACGATTCAGGGCCGCCTCCCTGTCGGCGACAGCAGTTCTGGCGGTTCGCAGGCTTGCAACGCGTGGCAGGTAGGCCTGCAACTGGCTTGATTGTTGTCGAAGCGATTCCCGTGCAGGGCTTCGCTCCTGTTCCGCCGTCAGTGCGGATCGGGCAGTCGCCAGCTGGTCATCGGCCGCAACGAGCTCGGCGGTTGCCGATTTCAGCGTCGACCTGGCGCCCTCGAGCGACTGTTCGCTTTCCTTGAGGCGCTGCATGGCTGGAATCAGCTGCGCGGCGGCTTTGGCCAGCTTCAATGCGCACCGTGACTGCTGTATCCGGGGCTCTTGCGCAACCAGCGCCTCTCGCTCCTGCCGGGCTATATTCAGGCGCCCTAGCGTAGCTTGTAAATGCTGTGTTTCGGTCAGTTTGCGGTCGGCCTGCTGCCACTGGGCGTAGGCTATCTGGTAATGCTCTTCACTGTCTTTGACCAGCGCCGAGCTTTTTTCCAGTTCCGCCAGCAAGCTGCTTTCGTCGCTGACTTCGCCGGTTTCCAGAATGCCTCGAAGCATCGCGTGGCCCGCCTCAAAATCCCGGCGGATAGTCGAGGCAGACTGCTTCAGGCGCTCTTCAATGGTTTTGTAAACTCCGGTCTGAAACAGTGATTGAAAAATGTCTTCGCGTTCCTGAGAGTCGGCCATCAGCAACTTTCGAAACTGGCCCTGAGGCAGTACCATCACCTGCCGGAACTGGTCAGCAT
>Ga0115567_10006678_pt1 | contig 10993 bp, 9 predicted proteins | sample COGITO_mtgs_1204_2_FD_88679 | JGI IMG/M metagenome (GOLD analysis project Ga0115567, IMG submission 88679) | Pelagic marine microbial communities from North Sea - COGITO_mtgs_120412 | ecosystem: Environmental > Aquatic > Marine > Epipelagic | place: Germany:Helgoland, sampling site Kabeltonne... | reverse complement strand
TACGACAAAGAGCATTATCATGTCGTGAAGTTTGGGGAGGACGCAGAGCTTGGGCAATAAGACGGCACATCCGGCGCGCTTCGCGCTTCGGAACATCGCTATTTTGATCCCCCGGATCAAAATTTTGCGGAGCAAAAAGAGCTGGTGCGGCTGAGAAGACTCGAACTTCCACTCCTCTCGGAACCAGAACCTAAATCTGGCGCGTCTACCAATTTCGCCACAGCCGCACAGCCATTGCGAGGCGCGCTTTGGCGGATGCGCCGCGGCGCGTCAACATGCAGCGTCAGCTTTTGCGCGCCGTCATCGGGGCATGATGGAGCGACCAGTAGCGCGCGGCGATGCCCGCAAGAAGGTTGGCAACAGCAATACCGATAAAGGCACCCATCAAGCCATGCACCCATGCGCCCAGCGCCGTAAGCGGGGCGTAGAGGACAAGGCTGCGGATAAGGGTGAAGACGAAGCCATATTTCGGCCGCCCGAGCGCATTGAATCCGGCGGCCGTGACGAAGACGAAGCCATAGGCAAAAATCGTGACGGGGACGATGTAGAAATACGGTACGGCCAACTCGATCAAGGCTGGATCATTCGAGAAGACGCTGAGCAATGGCCGCGCAATCAGGGCGAGGATGACCGCCATGAGCGTACTCCAGATGATGCAGATTTTATAGGAAACCCGGAACGCCTCTTCGACGCGGTCGGTCCGTCCCGCCCCGCCATTTTGTCCCGTGACAGAGCCGATACAGGCCGACAGCGCATAAAGCAGACCGACGCTGAGCAATTCCAGCCGCGAGGCAAGGCTGAAGGCGGCGAGGCCGACTTCCGATGTCATCCGCGTGATGGCGACGGTAGCAAAGAAGGTGCCAACAGGCACGATGATATTGGTGCCCATGGCGGGCACGCCAACCGCAGCGATGGTCGACCAGGCATGGCGGATCGTACTCAGATGGATGCCTTTGAAATCCACCGCGCGGCGCAGGAAACGAACGAGGTAAAGGCCGTAAATCGCGGCAATCGTATTGCCGAACACGGTTGCGAGCGCCGCACCGGCCACGCCCATTTGCGGGAACGGGCCGATACCAAAGATTAAAAACGGATCCATCGCCATATTTAGCATCGCACCGAGGATCATGATGGACGATGGCAGCATCGCTTCGCCATGCGCGCGTAGCGTATTATTGCACATGGACGCGACCGATACGATCACCAGTCCCGGCAGCGAGATCATCAGGTAGGACAGCGCCTCCATCCGGACTTCGCCGCTCGCCCCCATAAGGCGCGTCACGGCAGGCACGGAAACCATCATCAAGCCGACCAGCACGCTCATCACCAGCAGCGCGAACAGGATAGCTGCGGCGCCGTGGCGGTTGGCGCGTTCCGATTCGCCTTCGCCAAGGGCGCGGCTGATCGCGCTCATCGTGCCCGCGCCAAGCCCGATATTGGCGCTATTGCCGATGAAGGTCAGCGGAAAGGCGATACCCAGCGCGGCGAGCGCAACCGTCCCAGCTTTGGGATTGGCTTCGCCGCCCAGATTGCCGAGAAAGAAACTATCGACGAGCCCCGTGCTGATCAGGGCGATCACGGCCAGTGAGAACGGCCCGAGCATGCGCAGAATATGTTTCTGAACTGGGCCTTCGGTCAGATCGACCTTGGCGCCGGACTTTGCCGGCGCGTCAATCGCGTCAGACAAGGCTGGCTCTGCTGTATCGGGTGTCGTCACACTTCGCCATGCAACGAAAACGGCCGCACCGATAGGGCCAAAGGCGGATAATCCCCATACTTGCGCGAATATTGCCAGATTGATGCCCAACTCTGAGATCAGCGTGTTAGTGATCCACTTCACACGCGAAACTTCGGATAAACCATGCCCACAACCATCATCGGCGACATTCACGGCGAGGCCGATCTGCTGCGGCAGCTACTAGCCCGGATCGACCCGGATGATGATCTGATCTTTGTCGGCGATTTGATTGACCGGGGGCATGATAATCGGGGGGTGGTGAAAACCGTTCGTACGCTGGTGGAGAGCGGCCGGGCGATCTGCCTGATGGGTAATCACGAACTGAGCGCCGTGCTTTATCACACCCGGGGTCAGGACGGCGCGTGGCTGCGCGAGCATACGGATGTTACACAGCAAAAGCATGCGGCGTTTTTGCGCGATTATCCGGTCGGTGATCCGGACACGCAGGATGTGATCGATTGGTTTAAGGGACTTCCCGTCTTTATCGAGCGGCCAAATCTGCGCGTGATCCATGCGCAGTGGGACGCGGCTTCAATTGACCGCCTTCGCAAGTCCGGCGGCGAACAAGGGAGCTTGCCGACGGACTGGATTGACCGCTGGCAGAACGACCCCGGTTTTCAGTCTGCGCTCGAAACCCTGACGTCCGGACAGCAATTTCCGCTGCCGCATGGCCAAACATATGTCGACAAGTCGGGCCATAAGAAGCGCGATGTCCGGCTGTCCTGGTGGAATGCGCGCGATGCCAAGCGCCTGTCGGGACAGATTGCGGGACCGACCGAGCGACAACAGCGTTTTGACATGTATCCGGCGAAACACGTCCCTCACGCCTTTTATCCGGCGAATGCACCAACCATCGTGTTCGGCCATTACAGCCTCGATGATGATCAGCCCGTGCGCGCGCCCAACGTGATCTGCGTCGACCATACCCGCCGCGAAGGCGGGCCGCTGACAGCGTGGCGGACGGATGGGAGCTGGTTTCAGGTCAAATAAAAACCCGATCCGCAAGGACCGGGTTTTCTAACTTTCATATGTCAGCAACGCCTATTCGTCGTCTTCGAGACGCGCGGCGGCTTCTTCGGTCATGTCAAAATTATTATAGACGTTGGAGACATCATCAATGTCTTCCAGCGCGTCCATGATCCGCACCACCATCGGAGCCAGATCCGGATCATCGATTTCGTTCTGGGCCTTCCAGACTAGATTGACCGACTTGGCTTCGCCGAACTTAGCTTCAAGATTGGATGCGACCTCGCCCAGATCGTCGCGCTGAGTCCAGATCGTGTGCACGGGTTCATATTCATCCCACTGGTCCTCGGACGGTTCGTCATGTTCAACGTCATCGCCGCCCGCCTCGATGGCGGCTTCCATCACCGTGTCTTCATCGGCGACGGCAAGCGGATATTCGATCTTGCCGAGCTGGTCGAACATATAGGCGACTGAGCCGCTCTCGCCCATATTGCCGCCATTTTTCGACATGGCAGTGCGGACTTCCATGGCGGAGCGGTTAGTGTTGTCGGAGGAACATTCTATGATGAAGCCAATGCCGCCGGAACCGAAGGCTTCATAGCGCAGCTCTTCATAATCTTCGCCTTCGCCGCCCGCACCTTTGTCGACCGCGCGCTGGATATTATCCTTGGGCATGGATTGGCCCTTGGCGTTGGCGATGGCCAGCCGCAGGCGCGGATTCATGTCGGGATCGCCGCCGCCCATCTTGGCGGCCACGGCAATATCCTTGGCAAGTTTGGAGAAGAGTTTGGAACGCAGCTTATCCTGGCGACCTTTGCGGTGCTGGATATTGGCCCATTTGGAATGGCCGGCCATGGGGAACCTCGTGGTGATCTATCATATCGGACTGTGGCCGCCCCTCTAGCGAGGCAAAGGCGCGGCGGCAAGCATAGCCATCACGCACGAATGAGGCGACGATGATCCATCGCTGGATCAACAGGGCCGCTTATGCCTGCCTATAATTGATAATGGCCCATGATATGAGAATGACTCTGAGCCTCATCCCCTTTCTAGGGCAGCGTGATCAGCTCCAGATCCCCGACGGTCAATTCCATGACATTGGTGATCTGACTGCCAAGCGCGGTCACGCCGACATCCATTTTGAAGCTGGAGACAAACGGATAGCCGTTCGGCGCGAGAGAACAGCCTTGTGTCATGTCCATCCGCTTGATCTTGGCCACAAGCAGAACCGTCATGGGCCGGGTGATGTTGAACGCGCCGCCGCGGATATGGCCGGACGGTTTGTCAAAGACGATCTCGCCATCCAGCCGGTCTGATAACTTCTTCGCCATGGAGCGTTCCTTGCGGTCTAGTTCCCGGTCGCCCGTCTGCATGAATAGCGACACCATCCGTTCCGGCGTGGGCCGTAATCGCGCAAACCTGTCCGTTTGCTCAATCACCGCGAAATCATCCGGTGTCGGCACCGGTCCGGCGGCATTGCACCAAAAGCTCTGCGCCTGCGCGGCGGGGGTGCGGTCTTTGTCCTCAATCTCTTCGATCATTTCGCGCAAGGCTTTTTCCATTTCCCCGCGCGCATCCTCGCTTTGCTCCAGCACGGTGACGCGCTCGCCAGCCGGCTGGGAGGGGTCAATGCGCAGCTTGGCGAGCAGCGGCGCGTGAATTTTATCGCCCTTGGACCCTGACACCACCACATCGACCGTATGGCGATAAGGCACAAAGGCGGGCGGCTGCGCCGTGCCTTCCGCTGCATTGCGTTCGAGAATATCAAAAATATCCTCGGCCTGTGCGGGCACAGCGAAACCGAACGCGGCAATTAAGGGAAGCAGGATCAATTTCATAAGGCGTCTTTTGCCATGTCAGGAGGCGGCGACAAGTGAAGATGTGGTGAGACGCGGTTCAGCTACGGCTCATCAAACCGCTGGAATTTGCTCCGCCAGCAGACCGCCGACCCGGATCGGCTCCGCCCGCACGGCGAGGCCCTTGCCGTTGGTTTCAACAAAAAGACCGCAGAGTGTGCCCGGCCCGCTGGCCGGTTCAAATCGTCCGGACCGCATGCGGGTAGTGAAGCGCCGCATCGGCTCGTCCGTTTCCATGCCGATGATCGAATTATAATCGCCGCACATGCCGGCATCAGTTTGATACGCCGTGCCTTGCGGTAAAATGCGCGTATCGGCGGTGGGAACATGTTGGTGCGTGCCGACGACGAGCGAGGCCCGGCCATCGCAGAAATAGCCCATCGCGTTTTTCTCGCTGGTCGCTTCGGCGTGCATGTCGACGACGACAATATCCGCGACCTCGCCGAGCGGCGCGGCGGCCAGTTCGCGCTCCGCCGCCTGAAACGGGTCATCCAAACTGTCCATGAAGACGCGGCCATGTAGCGACACAACCAACATCTGATAGCCATTCACATCATACAGGTTCGCCCCGCGCCCCGGCGTGCCGGGCGGGTAGTTGGCGGGCCGCAAAACGCGCGGATCATTATCGATCATGTTCAGGCTTTGCGGCTGGTCAAAGCTGTGATTGCCCAGCGTCAGCACATCCGCCCCTGCGGCAAACAAATGCTCTGCCGTGCCGGAGGTGATGCCAAAGCCCCCCGCCGCATTTTCGGCATTAATGATGACAGCGTCCAGCCCCAGTTGTTTGCGCAGACGCGGCAGATGATCGGACACAGCGTTACGGCCTGAGCGGCCAACAACATCGCCAAAGAAGGCGAGTCTCACGTCTCTGCCGAATCTGATCCGCGCGCCAAGGTTTTGGTGACGCCATCCAGTTCGGACGCATCAACAGCGCGCGTATTATCACCCTTTTCATAGGCATCGACGATCTTGCCGACCAGCGGGTGGCGGACGACGTCGACGGCTTTGAAATGGATCTGGCTGATGCCTTTAATCCCTTTCAAAATACCCAGCGCGTGGGCCAGACCGGAGGGCTGCCCGTGCGGGAGGTCCGTCTGCGAGGGATCGCCTGTGACGGCATATTTGGCGCGTTCACCCAGCCGCGTCAGTACCATTTTCATTTGCGGCACGGTTGCGTTCTGCGCTTCGTCGATGACGACGAAAGCATCGGACAGTGTCCGTCCGCGCATGAAGGCAAGCGGCGCCACTTCGATATCGCCCGCGGCGCGGCGGCGGTCCACCTCGTCGCGGCCGAGCACCATATGCAGCGCATCCCAGATCGGCTGCATATAGGGATCGACCTTCTCGTTCAGATCGCCGGGCAGAAAGCCCAGCCGTTCGCCCGCTTCAACGGCGGGACGGCAGGCAATGAATTTATTGACTTCGCCGCGCGCGAGCAGCGACGCGCCATAAGCGGTCGCCAGAAAGGTCTTACCCGTCCCGGCGGGCCCCACGCCGAACACAATCGTGTCGTCGCGCATGGCGTTGATGAAGGTTTCCTGCCGTCCGGTTTTCGGCACGATCGGGCTACGGCGCGGAAAGGGGATAATCGCCTCAGCGCTCGCGGCTTTGACTTTGCCTTGCCCCATGGCGCGGATCAGCGCCCGAATATCACTCGGGCCGCACGGCCAGCCGCGTTCGAGCCGCTGGTAGATTTCCTTGACCAGCTCGCCCGCGCGGGTGCGGCGCGGCGTGTCGCCATTAATATGCACGGCGCTGCCGGGCGCTTCGATATAGACGTCAAACGCGTCTTCGATCAGCGCCAGATTTGCATGGTTCGGCCCGCATAATTTGCGCACCAAAGCCGCGTCGGAAAATTCAAGTATGTCGGTTTGTTTGCTCACGAGCGATATGTAGGGACTGAACGGCGTAAAGGCGAGGACCGATTGTCATGTCTCTTGCCAAACTGTCTCAATAGCTAATCTCTGGTCAAATCGTCATTCGGTGGTAGAGTGAATAGCAGAAAGGTCTGGTTGTATGGCAGCCGCAGAAAAACGCAACGAACTCGCCAATGAGCGCACAGAGATGGCCGAGGACCGCACCATCATGGCCAATGAGCGGACGTTCGCCGGATGGGCGCGCACCGGGATGGCGGCGATGGGGATTGCGCTGGGGTTCAACGCCTTGTTCGGTCGGCTGGAGCCGAGCTGGATACCCAAGGCAATCGCGTCAGGCTTTTTGCTCATCGCGATCACGATTTTTGTGTCCGCCTACCTCCGTGCGAAGGCGTTATTCGAGCGGCTTGAAACCCATTCCGTGAACCGGATTTCGCATCGCAACCTGATTATCGTGACCTGCGCCATGATCGCCGGGGCGAGCGCGCTCATTGTCTGCGTCTGGATGCTGGACTGGACGCAGTAAGGCTGGGGATTATTGCGCGCGGATAAAGTCCGCAATGGCGGGCGCAATCATGTCTGCCAACGGCAGGTCAGGATTGGCGTAGGTGGCCATATTTCCGGCCATGTCTTCGGGGCTTTCTTTCAGCACATGATTGACGCCGGGCAGGGTGACCAGTTCGGCCCTGTCGGTGACCCCTGCCAAACGCTCCGCATCGGCCATCGTCACCTGAATATCCCGGTCGCCCTGCAGAACCAGGATCGGCACATTCGCGCGGGCGGCGAGGTCAGCCGGATCGGTGTCGAAGACGGAAATCAAAAACCCTTGCACAGCCGGAGCAAACACGCCCTGCAAGGCGGGGTGCATAGACGAGACATCAACACGTTCACCTGCTTCCAGCTTATCAATTGCGCCAAGCGCGGCGTCTAGGATTGGCGCATTGGCCGGATTGGCGCGAAATTGCTCTCGCAGGACTTCAGCAAGCGGCCGGCCCGGTGCCGCGACCAGTATCAATCCGCAAATCCCGTCATTATTCTGCGCAGCCGCTGCCGACACCATAAGGCCACCTTCGGAATGACCGAGCAGATAGACGCAATCGCGTCCCGTCTTGTCCCGCAAAGCGTCGGCCCAACCGAGGTAGTCCTGCGCATATTGCTGGGTTGTCACGGCGTTGGGGTCGCCCGCGGCAGTGCTGCCAAACATGCCGCGCTTATCAATACGCAAGGTGGATAATCCCTCCGCCTGCAAAGCCTCCGCCAGCAGGCGGTAGCTGGATGCGCGAATGCCCATCGGGCTGTTTCCGTCGCGGTCAGTCGGCCCCGACCCCGGAACGATCAGCACAGCGGGTGCGTCATCGCCGGCATCCCGAAACGATCCGGCGAGACCATCCAACATCATCTCGCTATCGACGGTCGGCGGCGTTATCGGCGCTGGCGCGGAGGCTTCTGCCGCCGTGGGTTCGGGCTCTGTCTCAGTGGTTTCAGTCGGGCCGCATGCTGCCAGTAAAGCGGACAGAAGCGGGGCCAGTAGATAAGGTCGAAGATCGGTCATAAGGCACCCTATCCGATAATTCGCGGTCTGTCAGGTCTGTTAGAAACAGCCCTCTCAAACGATTACGCCCCGCTCGCTACTGAGCGTCTGACTCGTCTTTCGCGTCCTGCTTATCGGCCATTCGCACGGTAATTTCGGCGGGCTGGCGGATATTGATGTCGCGCTGCGGGAATGGAATTTCGAGATCATATTTTTGCAAGGCAGAATGAAGCTCCCAATTATAGTCCGCAATGACGCGGGCAGGACGCTTGACCGCCTCTTCGACCAGCCAGACGACCAGTTCGTAATTGAGGCTGCTATCGCCAAATTCCACCAACCAGACTGACGGCTCGTGACCTGACGACTTCTCCGTCCATTCGACGGCGGCGGCGGCTTCGAGACCGGCTTTTTTCACGACTGCCTTATCCGTGCCGTAAGCGACGCCGAAGGAGACGCGCAGGCGTCGGCGCGGATCGCGCAGAGTCCAGTTGATGACCTGCGCCTTGATGAATTCCTCATTCGGGACGAGAATATCGACGGAGTCATTGGTGGTGACGAGGGTTGAGCGGATATTGATTTCGCGCACCTGCCCATGAACACCCGATTGCAATTCGATGAAATCGCCGACCTTGATCGACTTTTCGAACAGGATGATGATCCCGGAGATAAAGTTGGAGAAGATCGACTGCAGACCAAAACCAATACCAACGCCAATGGCGCCGCCCAGAACGGCGAAGGCGGCCATATTGATGCCCATAGAGGTGAGCGCAATATAGACGGCCAAGATCATCAAACCGATCTTGGCAACCTGTCCCAATAATCCGGACATGGACGGCGTCAGCCGCTTGGAGGATTTCAGCTGTGACTGCGCCGCGTCGCCAGCAAGCCGCCCGATCCAAAGCGCCGCAATGGCGACGACGAAACTCGTCAGGGCTTGCAGCACAGTAATGCGCGTGTCGCCAATGGTGATCCCTGCGCTGCTAAGCGCATCCGTGACGGGATCAAGCCATTCCAGAATATATAGCGCCGCGACGCCCCACGCCACGAGCGCGATCAAGGTTCGCAGCGGACCTTCTTCCATATTGCGCGTCAGCAGACGCACGATGATGGCGGCGTTGGTCAAGCTTGCTGCGATACGCAAGATCGGAACGGGCTGCTCCGCGCTGCGAAAGGCCACGACGGCAAGCCATAGCAGGATAACGACGAAGACCGGCCACATCACCCCGGCCAGCGCATTATAGATCCGGTAAAGAATATCCGTGCCATCGCGTGCATCGCGCTTGGCCTGCATATAGCGCTTGGGCTTTCGCGACAGCACCCAGCCCAGACCGACGGCAACGATGATCGCAAGCCCCTGCCACAGCGTGCTCGCCGAGAGAAGCGAGTCGACCGTATTGGCGAAGGAAGACTGCACCGTGTCGATCAGAGACTGAATATCCTGACTGGCCGCGTCCTGCGCATCCTGTAAATCGACGGCGGGTTCGATATCGCTATTCGCGGCATCTTGGGAGTCTGAGGCTTGTCCCCCAGAAGCCTCAGACTCATTGGCCTGAGCATCATCAGAGGCCTGAGCCTCATTAGTCTGAGCCTCATTTTGCGGCTCATCCGTCTGAGGTTGGGCCATCTCGGCCGCTTGGGTCTGATCCTGTTTCATGGGAGCATTACTAATGGCGCGGACCGCAACTGCAAGACTGTTGTCGTCGCACCCTGTTTTATCGTAAGGCGGCGGGAACAATACGTCCGCCTATGGCCTCATCAGGAAATACCATGACCGACACACCCGCACCAACGTCTGCACAAAAAGGCTTCCTCGGATGGGTCGAACGAACCGGGAACCGCCTGCCGGATCCGGTCTTCATCTTTTTCTATTTGATCGCCTTGCTGGTCATTATCTCTGTCGTGCTCGCTTTCTTCGGCGCGTCCGCCCTGCATCCGACACAGACCAATCCGGACGGCACGCCGGTCGTCATTCAGTCGGCCTCACTCTTATCTGCTGAGAATATTCAGCGGCTCTGGGTCGAAATGCCCAAGACCTTCACCCACTTCCATCCGCTCGGCTATGTCCTCGTCGTGATGCTCGGCGCAGGTGTGGCCGAACGGTCCGGCCTGTTCGCAGCGGGTATCCGCCAAGCCGTGCGCGGCGCGCCTTTGTTCCTGCTGACGCCCGTCGTGGCGCTGGTGGCGATGCTGTCCAACCATGCCGCCGATGCGGGCTATGTCGTGATGATCCCGCTCGCCGCGATCCTGTTTGCCTCGGCCGGACGTCATCCGCTCGCCGGGATTGCCGCCGCCTTTGCCGGTGTGTCAGGCGGCTTTTCCGCCAATATCTCGCCGGGGCAGCTCGACGCGCTGCTGTTCGGGATTACCGAAGCCGCCGTTGACGGCTCCGGCCTTGACCCGAGCTGGACGATGAACATCGCCGGCAACTGGTGGTTCATCGTCGTTCTCATGTTTATCTATCTGCCCGTCATCTGGTTCGTCACCGACAAGATCATCGAGCCGCGCCTGGGCACATGGGTACCCGATGAGCGGCAAGCCGCTGATTATGGCGATGAAGACAAACCGCTGACGGGTGCACAGCGCAAAGGTCTGCGCCGCGCGGGCCTCGCCATGCTCGGTGTCTGTCTGCTTTGGGCCGCGATGACCTTCGGGCCGGGAACGCCATTGTTGGCAGACGAGACCGCCGTGCCGGGGCAGCCTTGGTATGTCACCGCGACACCGTTTTTCCGCTCGCTTGTCGCTGGGTTCTTGGTGCTGTTCCTCGCTGCGGGCTGGGCCTATGGCAGCGCGTCCGGCTCAATCAAAAACCACCGCGACGTCGTCGAAATGATGGCGGAAGCGATGAAGGATATGGGCTATTACCTCGTGCTCGCCTTCGCCGCGGCGCATTTTGTCGCCATGTTCAACTGGTCCAATCTGGGCCTGATTAGTGCCGTTCATGGCGCCAATGGTATTCAGGCCAGCGGTCTGCCGTTGCTGATAGCCTTGGGATTGATTGTTCTTTTCACCGGACTTCTCAACCTTTTCG
>Ga0115567_10006672_pt1 | contig 10997 bp, 9 predicted proteins | sample COGITO_mtgs_1204_2_FD_88679 | JGI IMG/M metagenome (GOLD analysis project Ga0115567, IMG submission 88679) | Pelagic marine microbial communities from North Sea - COGITO_mtgs_120412 | ecosystem: Environmental > Aquatic > Marine > Epipelagic | place: Germany:Helgoland, sampling site Kabeltonne... | reverse complement strand
CTGGGTACGGTCGTAAAAGGGGACAATGGTCACTTGTGAGGTGCGGCCATCTGCCAGAACTTTTGTTGGAAGCCCAGATGACAGTTCAGCGATTTGCTCTTTTACATTATTAATGACTTCCATAGGGTTGGCGCCATATCGCGCTACCACAACACCACCAACAACCTCGGCACCTTCTTTATCAAGAATACCACGCCTTGTAGCTGGTCCTAAATGGACGTTTGCTACATCCTTTATACTTATAGAGGTGAAGTTTTCTGAATCTACGACTGCATTTTCTATGTCTGAAATCGATTTCACATATCCTAAACCACGCACGAGATATTCGGCTTGATTAATTTCTAACGTTTGAGCACCTATGTCTTGGTTACTTTCCTTGACAGCCTTTGCTATCTGGGAAAGGCTGATATTATACTGACGCATTTTTTCTGGGTCAATATCTACCTGATATTCCTGAACATAGCCACCAATAGATGCCACTTCTGAAACACCGCCTGCAGAAGACAATCCATATTTCACATAATAATCCTGTATGCTACGTAGCTCATGCAAATCCCAACCACCAGTAACATTACCGTCTTGGTCACGACCTTCGAGTGTGTACCAGAAAATTTGACCTAATCCAGTAGCATCTGGTCCCAAAGATGGGTTTACTCCATCAGGCAACAAGTTTGCTGGAAGTGAATTGAGTTTTTCAAGGATCCGACTACGTGACCAATAAAACTCAATATCTTCTTCAAAAATGATATAAATACTAGAGAAACCGAACATAGAAGAACTACGAATGGTTTTAACTCCAGGAATACCCAGAAGTGAAGTCGTTAGTGGATAGCTAATTTGGTCTTCGATATCCTGCGGAGATCTCCCTTGCCATTTAGTAAAGACAATCTGTTGGTTCTCGCCGATATCGGGAATAGCATCAACTGCAACAGGATTAGTTGGTAAAATGCCAGTATCCCAATTAAAGGGTGCATTTACGACTCCCCAACCTATAAAAAGAGTTAAAAGAAGTACTGCTACAAGTTTGTTTTCAATTAGAAATTTAATCGCCTTATTAAGCATACGATTTGATTATTAGATAGTTGAAATTGTGCGAAGTAAAAAATACCTTACACGAGATTTAGCCCACTGCAGTATAACTGCTGGGCTTTGTTTCAAAAGTCTAATAGATCAAATTAAGAATGTCTGATGCAACACTTGCACGTCCTGTTTGACAAAGGGCGGAGGATAATCTTTAAAAGGAACATCTGTAGATGCTGTTCCCTCAAATAAGTTTAAATAAGAATAAGTAAATGAGACAACAAAAACTTGTTGCTCGGAACTGAGTGAATCAAAAGAAACCTTTAGATTATCTTGCCCTTGTTTTACCATTTGCTCATCAGAGCAGCAAGATTTTTGCGATACCATTGGCTTTTCACAAGAAGTAGTTACTTGCTCTTTTGCCATTCCGCAAGTTTCTACTTGTTGAACAAAAGAAAAATCAATAAGTGTATCTCCACAATAATGCATATCAACAGTAAACGACATCGTAGTCAAAAGAACTACGGCCGCCATAAAAACTGCCATTAATTTGTGGATGAAATGTTTCACTTAGACGAAGTTAAAAATTTAATTGACATTTAGGTGGTCTTTAACTAAACATCGAACTTAAAGTTTAAAGTTCAGTACCAAAAAACTTTAAAATAGTCCAAACTTTTATTTGTTTGGGTATCATTAAATTACATTGACCATGTGAATTTTAGTGAAACAAAAAAACGCTCTAAACATTTAGTTTAAAGCGTTTTTAGGAAAATCGTGACCTCGACTGGATTCAAACCAGTAACCTCTTGAGCCGTAATCAAGTGCGCTATTCAGTTGCGCCACGAGGCCTTGTTGTAAATAAACAAGATTGCAAATATATTTCTTTTTACATTTAACACAAAATTACTAGCAACAAAAGAAATGGATTTTACCAAGTATATTAGAGATGTTCAAGATTTTCCAGAAGCGGGAATCTTGTTTAAAGACATTACCCCACTCTTACAAGATGCCCACGCATTAAATTCAGCCGCTAATGCTTTAGTAGATTTATTAGGTAACACGCCTATAGATAAGGTATTAGGAATGGAAAGCCGGGGGTTTATTTTTGGACCCTTGCTTGCGTCAAAATTAAATGCAGGTTTTGTGCCAGTAAGAAAACCGGGTAAGCTGCCAAGAACTAAAATCAGCGAAAAGTTTTCTTTAGAATACGGCACAAACATTTTAGAAATACATACAGACGCTATAAAAAAAGGAGAATGTATTTTAATACATGATGATGTGCTTGCTACAGGCGGGACAGCAAAAGCTGTTGCTAAACTAGTCGAACGTTTGGGTGGAGAAATTGTGCAGTTTAATTTTCTAATAGAACTTTCTTTTCTAGAAGGAAGAAAACAGTTAAATGGTAAGAAGGTAAAATCGCTAATTACCTATTAATTTAATGCTTTAGTAGTTACAAAATAACGCCAGCCAATTATTGCCATTTGTAACTTAGATGCCTTGGCAAGATCTAAACGTTGCTTAGAGTAAGAGGGTAGGAGTACTTTATTTAGTTTAGCTAGGAAGGTGTACATGTATTTTTGGTTTAGGGTAGGTAGCTATGAAAGATACAAAAAGTACCGAAGCACACGAAGGTGTACTTAGATTTCTCTAAACTTCAAATAGATTTTAACTCATAATCTTCCTATTATATTTACACAAAACAATTTATGCAATATATTTTATTAGTGCTTGGTGGTTTGGTTTTATTAGTGGCAGGCGGTAACTGGTTATTGAAATCTGCTGTAGACCTATCTCTAAAATTAAAAATGCCCAAAGTGGTTATTGGGCTCACCATAGTCTCTTTTGCAACCTCTGCACCAGAACTTATTGTAAGTATTAAAGCAGCCTTGGAAGGCTTCCCAGATGTGGCTTTGGGTAATGTAGTGGGGTCTAATATTGCGAATCTTGGGTTGGTATTAGCTATTACTATTTTGTTAGGTAGCATACCCGTAAATAAGAGTTTCTATAGCCTAGATTGGCCTGTGATGATGCTTGCTTCTGGACTCTTTTTTGTCTTTATTTATTTTGATGGTGTTCTTGTTTTTTATGAGGGACTTGTGATGGTTTTGCTGTTGCTGATTTTTTTAGTCTATCTACTAAAATTTAAGGATAATACAGAAGAAGCGGAAAGTGAGAAAGCTACTTTATTATTATCTAAACAAGCTACTTTTTTCTATTTAGCTGCTGGGGGTGTTGCCCTCTGGGGAGGATCGGAATTGTTGATAAATGGCGCTGTTGGGTTGGCAGCAAGTTTTGGCGTACCAGAGCGTATTATTGCCATTACCGTGATTTCTATAGGTACAAGTATACCAGAGCTGGCGGCTTCTATTATCGCTATTATAAAGAAGGAAAAGGGAATTTCTATCGGAAACCTTATCGGTTCAAATATATTTAACCTCTTAGCGGTTTTAGGAATTACCGCTATGATTACCCCTATTACTGTTATGGATCAAGGTTTACTTACCAATGATATTTTTTGGATGATAGGCATCTCTCTTTTAATACTACCACTTGCTTTTATGCCAAAAAGGTTGAAGTTGGGTTGGCGAGAAGGGCTACTATTACTTGGCGTTTATATTGCCTTTGTATTAGTAACAATATCTTAAGAACGTTTTTAAACAAAAAAGTCCTGATCTAGAAGATCAGGACTTTTAAATATTTTCGTTAAAAGGCTAATTAAATTTTAGCACTTTTTACGGTTTTAATTATTCTACCAGCAATCTTGTAAGGATCTCCGTTAGAAGCAGGTCTTCTGTCTTCCAACCAACCTTTCCAACCACTTTCTACAGTAGCAATAGGAATACGAATAGAAGCACCACGATCTGAAATTCCAAAACTGAAATCTGTAATAGCAGCGGTTTCATGTAAACCAGTCAAACGTTGATCATTAAATTCACCATAAACAGCAATATGTTCTTTAACCACTGGGCGGAAAGCTTCACATATTTTATCGTAAGTTGCCTTATCTCCGCACGTTCTTAAAACATTGTTAGAGAAATTAGCATGCATGCCAGAACCATTCCAGTCCATATGCTTTCCTAGAGGTTTTGGATGATAATCTATATAGTAACCATAAGATTCTGTTAATCTATCTAATAAATATCTAGCTACCCAGATTTCATCACCTGCTTTTTTGGCACCTTTTGCAAATAATTGAAATTCCCATTGCCCAGAAGCAACTTCTTGGTTAATACCTTCAAAATTAAGACCAGCAGCAATACATAGGTCTGCATGCTCTTCTACTAAATCTCTACCATGTGTGTTTTTACCACCTACAGAGCAGTAATACATGCCTTGCGGTGCAGGATAACCACCTCTTGGGAAGCCTAATGGCAATTCTGTAGCAGTATCCATTATAAAATATTCTTGCTCAAAACCGAACCAGAAATCATTATCATCATCATCAATATGGGCTCTACCGTTAGAAACATGAGGTGTTCCATCGGCATTTAAAACCTCCGTCATTACTAAAAAACCATCTTTTCTTGCAGGATCTGGATAAATAGCTACTGGCTTTAACAAACAATCAGATGCGCCACCTTCTGCCTGTCTTGTAGAGCTACCATCAAAAGACCACATTGGGCAACCTTCTACAGTACCATCAAAGTCGTTAATAACTTTAGTTTTACTTCTCATGTTCTGAGTTGGAAAATAACCATCCAACCAGATGTATTCTAATTTTGTTTTGCTCATAATATGCCCTTCGTTAATGTTAACTAAGTTAATGAGTAACAAAAATATGTTTTTTAACTAATTATCATAATTTAAAAGGGGGTAAATGCTGTTATAACACTGTTAATTTTCTGCCTACCCTAAATTTTGGAGGGTCTTTTAAGATATATTTAAAATATGCGTGTAATTTTATCAAATCAATAATGAAAAGAGTATGGCATCTGTAAGATTTAGTGCATTGGCAGAAAGTAAGAATAGAAAGAGTATTCCCGTAATGGAGACTGGAAGAAGGTCTGCCTCTTTTGGAAGTCACGTATTTAGTCATAAAACTATGTTGCAGTATCTTACTAAAGACGCGTTTAACAGCGTTATGAATGCGATACATGTAGGGGAAAAGATAGATAGGAAAATTGCAGACCAAGTAGCTGAGGCTATAAAAAATTGGGCAATAACCATGGGAGCTACCCACTATACGCATTGGTTTCAGCCACTTACGGGAGCTACCGCAGAAAAGCACGATGCTTTTTTTGAACTGATGCCAGATGGTACTGCAATAGAAAAATTTGGAGGAAGGCAGTTGGTACAGCAAAAGCCAGACGCTTCTAGTTTTCCTAGTGGGGGTATCCGAAATACTTTTGAGGCGCGTGGCTATACCGCTTGGGATCCTTCATCTCCTGCTTTTATCTACGGCGCAACATTATGTATCCCTACGATATTTGTTGCGTATACTGGAGAGGCACTAGATAATAAAGCACCATTGCTAAGAGCCTTAAATGCCGTAGATAATGCGGCAACTGCAGTAGCAAAATATTTTGATAAAAACGTAAGCAAGGTGAATGCAACGCTTGGCTGGGAGCAAGAGTATTTTTTAATAGATAAAGCCTTGGCATACTCTAGGCCAGATATCATCCTTACAGGTAGGACGCTTGTAGGCAGTGCTGCGGCAAAAGGGCAGCAGTTAGACGATCATTATTTTGGAGTAATCCCTACCAGAGCACTTAGTTTTATGAGTGATTTGGAAACAGAGTGTATTAAATTAGGAATCCCCGTTAAAACGAGGCATAACGAAGTAGCACCCAACCAGTTTGAAGTAGCACCTGTTTTTGAGGAAGCTAATTTGGCAGTAGATCATAATTTACTACTTATGGATGTTATGGATAAAATAGCAGACAAACATTCCTTTAAGGTGCTTTTTCATGAAAAACCCTTTGCAGGAATAAATGGTTCTGGCAAACATAACAATTGGTCTTTAGCTACAAATACGGGCGTTAATCTTTTGAGTCCAGGAGCTACGCCAATGAAGAATTTACAATTTCTAACCTTCTTCATCAACACCATAAAAGCGGTAGATACTTATGAAGAGTTGCTGCGATCTTCCATAGCTTCTGAGAGTAATGAGCACCGGCTAGGAACGAATGAGGCGCCACCCACAATCATGTCTATATTTATTGGGGAGCAACTAAGCAATGTGTTAGATGAGTTAGAAGGTGTTTCGCAAGGAAAATTATCGCCACAGGAGAAAACAGCCTTAAAACTAAATGTAGTTGGTAAAATACCAGAAATTTTACTGGATAATACAGACCGTAATAGAACCTCACCATTTGCTTTTACCGGTAACAAATTTGAAATGCGTGGGGTGGGTTCTAAAATGAATTCTGCTAAGCCCATGATGGTTTTAAATACTATTGTTGCTAGGCAGCTTAAAGATTTTAAGAAAGAGGTAGATGGGCTTATTGATAAAAAAAGCCTAAAAAAAGATGAGGCTATTTTTAATGTTTTAAGAGAGTATATAAAAACGGCAAAACGCATACGCTTTAACGGAGACGGCTATAGTATAGACTGGCAGCAAGAAGCAAAAAGGAGAAAGCTTAGTAATAATAAAAGTACGCCAGAGGCACTTAAAATACTTACTTCTAAAGAGAGTATTGCGCTATTTGAAAGTACCGGTGTTATGAGCCAAGTAGAGTTGGGGGCAAGATTAGCCGTAGAGCTTGAAACCTATACCTTAAACCTTCAGATAGAAGGGCGTTGTTACCAAGAATTGGTCTACAACCATATTATCCCTGCGGCTATTGCTTATCAAAACACCTTAATATTAAATGTTACAGGCTTAAAGGATATTTATGGAGCAGCACATCAAAAATTCTCTAAAGGACAATTGACGATGATAGAGGATATAGGAACGCATCTAGTAGCTTTAAAATTAAAGACAGATAATATGTTAGATGCACTTAAAAAAGCAGATAGCGTAACAGACAGTAGCAAAAAGGCAGCAATGTATACTAACATAGTAAAACCTTATTTTACCATGATAAGGGAACATTCAGATGCTTTAGAGCTTATTATAGATAATGAGCTATGGCCTTTAACTAAATATAGAGAAATGCTTTTTGTATAGTAAAAGTTTAAATTTTATCGTGCAAAATTTATATAAGTAGTAGTTTAGTATTACTAGTAAATCCTTTAAATAGAACAAAATGTCCTTAGACAATAGTGAAAGATATAAGCAGCGTGGTGTTTCAGCATCAAAAGAAGATGTACATAATGCTATTAAAAATATTGATAAGGGATTATTTCCTAAAGCATTTTGTAAAATAGTGCCAGATTATTTAACAGGAGACAAGGAATACTGTTTAATTATGCATGCAGATGGGGCGGGTACAAAATCCTCTCTTGCATATATGTATTGGAAAGAAACGGGAGATCTTAGTGTTTGGAAAGGCATTGCCCAAGACGCTTTAATAATGAATATTGATGATCTTATTTGTGTAGGGGCTACGGATAATATTATGCTTTCTTCTACTATTGGGAGAAACAAAAATAAAATTACTGGTGAAGTGTTGTCAGCAATTATAAATGGTACAGAAGAACTTATATACGACTTAGCTAAGCACGGAATCACCATCCATTCTACGGGTGGTGAAACAGCAGATGTAGGAGATCTAGTACGTACCATTATTGTAGACTCCACAGTAACCGCAAGAATGAAAAGGGCCGATGTTATAGACAACGCAAATATTAGTGCGGGCGATGTTATTGTAGGTTTTTCCTCCTCTGGGCAGGCAAGTTATGAAAGTGATTACAATGGAGGCATGGGAAGTAATGGACTTACTTCTGCAAGACATGATGTATTTTCTAAATACTTAGCAAGCACTTATCCAGAAAGTTTTGATGCAGAAGTGCCAGAAGAGTTGGTATACTCAGGAAAGATGAAACTTACAGATCCTATTTCAGATTCGCCCTTAAATGCAGGCAAACTAGTGTTGTCGCCAACCAGAACGTATGCGCCTATCGTAAAAAAAATACTATCTAAATTTTCTAGTAAAGAAATTCATGGTTTGGTGCACTGTAGTGGAGGTGCGCAAACAAAAATTCTTCATTTTATTGGAGATGATCTTCATATTATAAAAAACAACCTTTTTGAAGTACCACCTCTATTCAAACTAATACAGGAACAGTCTGGCACAAGTTGGCGAGAAATGTATCAGGTTTTTAATTGTGGTCATCGCTTAGAGGCATATGTGCCAAAGGAGATTGCGGCAGAAATTATCGCCATTTCTGAGAGTTTTAGGGTAAATGCACAAATAATTGGTGAGGTGAAAGCGGCTACTTCTAAAAGGCTGACTATTAAAGGAGCCTACGGTACGTTTGAATATTAATTTCATACGATTTACAGATTTTTTTCGTTTTATAGACAAATAAAAAGGGCATGGAACGGAAAGCATTTTTAAAAACATTAGGTGCTGGTGCCGCATTTGCAATCGCTTTTCCCTGTTTAGGAGGTTGTTCTACAGATAGTGAGGCAGATGGAAATTTGGTAGAAAGGCCAACTGGAGTAGATTTCACGGTGGACTTAGCATCGGACGAAGGAGCAAATTTAGCTACCAACGGAGGTTTTATTTTGAAAAATTTAGTGGTTGTGGTTAAGAATTTAGAGGGTAATTTTGTTGCCGCCACACAAGTGTGTAGTCACCAATCCTATGATGAAGTGCGGTTTGTAGATCAAGATGGTGGTATATTTTATTGCGATGTACATGGTTCAAAATTTGGGCAGGATGGCATGCCGTTAAACACCATAAAAAATTCAACGGCTAAAAAATTGACTATTTACAACACGGAATTAATTGGTACTATCTTACGTGTTTTTGAATAGTACTTTATGGTTAAGAATTTGTTGGAGCGGAGATATATTGGATTTTTCTGCTTAGGTCATACACTGTATCTAGTACTTTAGTCTTAAATTTCACCATATACTCATTGGTATTCTAGTACATTAATATTCTAGACTTCAGTTTCTTCAAAACAAGCTATTTTTCCATTGGTAATACTGTATGGTTATATCTAGAATTCATTGAATAATTGCAGAAAAAGTTCCATTTGGAGCATTATCCTCGCCTAACTACATACAATAGAGTCTGCAAAATTATTGTAAATTTGTCGCTCAAGGGTAGCAAGACAATGATAGATAAATTAAATATTGTAAAACAGCGATTTGATGAGGTTTCAGACCTTATTATACAACCAGATATTATTTCCGATCAAAAACGATATGTAAAATTAACGAAGGAGTATAGCGATCTTAAAGCGCTAGTAGCTAAGAGAGATAGTTACCTAGAGTTAACAGATAATATTGAAGAAGCGCAGGCTATCATCTCTGATGGGAGTGATCCTGAAATGGTAGAGATGGCAAAAATGCAGTATGACGATGCTAAATCTGGGTTGCCACTACTTGAAGAGGAAATAAAGTTATTATTGATTCCTAAAGATCCTGAAGATGCTAAGGATGTGGTAGTTGAAATTCGTGCTGGTACGGGTGGCGATGAGGCAAGTATTTTTGCAGGCGATCTATTTAGAATGTATACCAAATATTGTGAGAACAAAGGTTGGAAAACCAATGTAATAGATTTAAGCGAAGGTACAAGTGGCGGGTACAAAGAAATTCAGTTTGAAGTATCTGGTACAGACGTTTACGGAACATTAAAATTTGAAGCAGGGGTACATAGGGTACAGCGTGTGCCACAAACCGAAACACAGGGTAGAGTGCATACCAGCGCAGCAACGGTAATGGTATTGCCAGAAGCAGAAGATTTTGATGTTCAAATAGATCCCAAAGATGTCCGTATAGATTTCTTTTGTTCTTCAGGGCCTGGTGGGCAGTCTGTAAACACCACCTATTCTGCAGTAAGGCTAACCCACATACCATCTGGGTTGGTGGCACAGTGCCAGGATCAAAAATCACAACATAAAAATAAAGACAAAGCTTTTAGAGTATTAAGGTCTAGGTTGTATGACCAAGAATTGGCTAAAAAGCAAGAAGAAGATGCGGCTAAAAGAAATTCTCAGGTAAGTAGTGGTGACCGTTCTGCGAAGATTAGAACCTATAATTATCCACAAGGTAGAGTTACAGATCACCGTATTGGCTTAACACTGTACGATCTTTCTAATATTATAGATGGCGATGTACAGCGTATTATAGACGAATTAAGTTTGGTGGAGAATACAGAAAAACTAAAAGAAGCCTCCGAGATTTTTTAAGGTTGTAAACCTACAGATTGGAACTGTTATTTTTAGTAAAAGTTAATTTAAAACATATAGTATTTTAAAGTAATAACCCTGTATGACCACCAAAGAATTAATTGCCCAAATACATGAAAAACAGTCGTTCTTATGCATTGGGTTAGATACCGATTTAGATAAAATTCCCCCACATCTTTTAGCATTAGAAGACCCTATTTTTGAATTTAATAAGGCGATTATAGACGCTACCCACCACCTGTGCGTGGCATACAAACCAAATATTGCTTTTTACGAAGCGTACGGAATTGTTGGTTGGCAAGCACTACAAAAAACTATTGATTACCTAAATACAAATTTCCCAGAGATATTTACAATTGCTGATGCTAAGCGTGGTGATATTGGCAACACTTCTACTAGATACGCAACTGCGTTTTTTGATAAGATGAATTTTGATTCTGTCACGATTGCACCTTACATGGGCAAAGACTCTGTAGAGCCATTTTTAGCGTTTGAGAATAAGCATGCTATATTATTAGCACTAACTTCTAATGAAGGTGCTTTTGATTTTCAAACCAAAAGGGTAGGTGAATTAGAGTTATACAAGCAAGTGCTAAAAACATCTTTAGCTTACAGTGGTACAGAAAATTTGATGTATGTAGTAGGAGCTACAAAAGCATCGTACTTTAAGGAAATTCGTAAGATAGTGCCAGATAGTTTTTTATTAGTACCTGGGGTAGGAGCGCAAGGTG
>Ga0115567_10006670_pt1 | contig 11000 bp, 10 predicted proteins | sample COGITO_mtgs_1204_2_FD_88679 | JGI IMG/M metagenome (GOLD analysis project Ga0115567, IMG submission 88679) | Pelagic marine microbial communities from North Sea - COGITO_mtgs_120412 | ecosystem: Environmental > Aquatic > Marine > Epipelagic | place: Germany:Helgoland, sampling site Kabeltonne... | reverse complement strand
ATCTGCTGGAGCGTTACCCTTATTAAAATAGTCACATGAACTATGACTTAACATAAAAACAGTTACGAGCGATACATAAAGAATTTTTTTCATAATGGTTTGTTTAAAAGATCAATATTAGCACATAAAAGTACTTTAAAACATACCCAATAGCAGGTATATTCCTCTAATGTATAACGAACAAACTAAAATTAAAAATTGTAGCGTCGACAATTTTTATGTATGTAACGAATAGTAAATTAACCTTTTAGTAAAATTTTTACCAGTAGAAGGATCCCCACAAAAACTAAAAACCCAACCAATATCCAAATTGTGCCTTTGTAGTATTTTTTATGCAGCTTTTTATCTTTTCGGTAGCTAAAAATCATTACCACTACAAAAGCAATGAAAAAGATGACTGCAAAAATTAATTGGTTGGTACTAAACATAAATTTGTAGTTTTGAGAAAGCAAAAATACAACTTACATATCAATTTAGTTTAACCTTAAAAAGATCCCTGCCTTCGCAGGGAATAAATATGAAAAATAAAATAGACTCCGTTCATAAATTCCATTCCGCATTTGGTTTAGGAATACAAGAAAATCCCATCGCAGATCTGGGTATAAAGAAGAACCTTTTGCGTTACGAATTAATGCGTGAAGAAAATGAAGAGTACCTGGAAGCCGCCAACAATAACGATTTGGTAGAAGTGGCAGACGCTTTGGGTGACATGCTGTACATTCTTTGCGGTACGATCATCGAGCATGGGATGCAGCATAAAATTGAGAAAGTGTTTAACGAAATTCAGCGCAGCAACATGAGCAAGCTGGGTGCCGATGGTAAGCCTATTTATCGTGAAGACGGCAAAGTTTTAAAGGGCCCCAATTATTTTAAGCCAAACATCCAACAAATACTAGATAAGCAAGGTTGATTTTTAAACGGCTTGTTTTAAAGGAATATCAATATAAATTTGCGTTCCTCGACCCGTACTCGATTCTAACTCAAAGGTGCCATTTAAATGTTGCACGCGTTTTTTAACGCTTAGAAGTCCCATTCCATCAGTATCTTCGGCGGCTCGAACTATCTCGCTGGTATTAAACCCTTTTCCATTATCTTCTACGATGATGTTTATATAATCGTCATGTTTGGTAATCGAAATGTTTGCCTCACTGGCTTCGGCATGCTTAATAATATTGGTAACAAGCTCCTGTAAAATTCTAAAAATTGTGATTTCAAAAGCGTTATCCAGTCGTTCATTTAAGCCAAATTCAGTAAGTTCCACTTTTAGATTACTGCTGAAAGAAGAGTTCGTCGTTAATTTCTGTACCGCGGGTAGTAATCCTTTTGTAGCAAAAACCCCGCTGTTTTTTCTGTGGGCTAGGGCACGAACTTCCTCATAGGTTTCATCTAATAGTTGTTCGGTTTTCATAAACAGCGCGTCATAGTTCTCGTCACTGTCACGATTTTCAGATAGATGCTTGAATTGAAGTTTAGCAGCGGCTAAATTAGCACCTATATTATCGTGCAAGTCTGCGGCTATCCGTTCGCGTTCTTTTTCCTGTCCTTGAATGATGGCATCTATGGTAGCCAATTCTTGTTCTTTTAATTTACGATCTGTTTCCTTTTTATCTAAGTCACGTTCTTTTTCTAATAACTGTTGCTTTCTTTTGGCGTTTTTAAAAATTAAATATCCTATCAACAATAACACTAATAAAATCACAGCACCCACAACTAGTAAACGTATTTGTTCTTTTCTTTTGGCTTCCAGTTCTGTTTGTAGCTCCACATTTTGCTCGTCTTTTTTTGCCACATCATATTCTGTTTCTATTACCTTAAACTGTGCAATCTTTTTTAGGTTTGTTATTGAGTCCTTTATAGTGTTAAATTGTTTATTCCAACGAAGGGCCGAGTCGGGTTTCTTTAGCGTTTCTTCATAATGTCTGGCTATTGTCATGGCGATCTGTGCTGCATAATCTAGGTTGTCTATTGCCATGGCATCGCGATATGCATTTTTTAATAGTGACATGCCTTCTTTTTCTTTTCCGTAGTCCACGTAGATCCTACCCAGCATCATGGTACTATAATTTTTTAAACGTTCGTCTCCTACTTGGTCTGCTATCTTAAGCCCTTCTTCAAAAAAGGAAATTGCTTTTAGCGTATCCTGTTGGGTGTTCATGGCAATAGAACCTAGGTCGTTATAGGCCCGTATTATTTCTCTAAGATTATCTGTTTTTCGTCCTAATTTTACGGCTTGGTGCAGGTAATCTTCTGCAATTTGGGTTTCACGTAATCGCATATGAGTAGAACCTAAGAACGTCAATAACGAAGTCTCTCTTTTAGGATCTCCAAGATTAACAGCAGGTTCATATGCCAACATTGCTTGTTCACTTGCTTTTTTAAAATCTCTCAGATTACTATAAAGAAAGGCCATGCCCATGTAGGCATGAAACTTTTCTTTATTACTTTCTGCCAACTCGACAGATTTAAGTGCAAATGGCAATGCTTTTTCATTTTGTCGCGTGGTCATGTAAAAACTCGAATACCCGCTATAAGTTCGCATTAAAAGTTTTTTGTTATGGCTTTGCTCAGCATAGGATTCTACCTGCTTTAAAATGGGTATAACACTGTCGCTGTTTCCATGATTTTTAGTATAGTTGGCCATTTCCAGCATGGCACTATAATACAATTTAGTAGAGTCGATACTTTCTGAAATATTTAAAGCGTTCTTAGCATATACTCCTGCCTTCTTATTCCGCATAGAATTAAGACGAGAGGCAATTTTTAAATTCAGTTTTGCTTGCTGTGCTTGGTCGATCGTTGGTTGTGCCAGTTCTTTTTTTAGGCTATCAATAAGTCGGTTTTGGGAGAATACAATATGGGGTAGGAGGAGTAAAAATAGAAGTACTATTTTTTTCATGAGAGGCGGATTTTACGTGCTTGCTACTGCATAACCGCTCACAAATACAACTGAAAAAAGAGCCCAAAAAATTTGAGCATGTACATAAGCATTGGGCGTGCAATTACACCCCTAAGCTAACGATGGAAATATTAAAAAACAAATATTTTTTAGAAGATTAAATGCTTTTACCTGATAATCAGAAAGATAAAATTATGAAAGCGGATAGCGCCACCCAAAAGGGTCTTCTGCTAGATTGTGCTGTATTTCCATCAATTGTTTTTTGAGTTTTGTAGCATACTCATGATTATTTGAAGGAATATCGTAGGTCACGTCTTTATAGCTAAAAGCGCTCACAGGGCTAATTACGGCTGCTGTTCCAGCTCCGAATATTTCTTTTAGCGAACCATTTTTTGCTGCTGCTACAACTTCAGAAACCAATAGAGGACGTACTTCAACTTTAATATTGTCTTGTTCAGCAAGTGCAATCACACTTTTTCTAGTTACCCCATCTAAAATTCTATCACCTGTGGGAGCCGTAAGTAAGGTGTCATTAATTCTAAAAAAGACATTCATCGTACCCGCTTCTTCAAGGTATTTATGCTCATTGGCATCGGTCCAGATCACTTGTTGAAATCCTTTTTCTCGGGCTAAATTGGTAGGAAAAAATTGTGCGCCATAATTTCCGGCCGCTTTTGCAAAACCTACTCCGCCATCGGCAGATCTACTGTATTGTTCCGCGATTACTACTTTAACATCTCCTGTATAATAGGCCTGTGCAGGAGACATAAGGATCATAAATTTATATTCGTTAGAAGGAGACGCAGAAACACCTACTTGTGTAGCAATTACAAAAGGGCGTATATACAATGAATTCCCAAGACCTGGCTTTATCCACGCATCATCCATTTTAAGCATTTTCTCTAATGCTTCAAAAAAGAGTTCTTTAGGGAAGGCTGGCATTGCCATTCTTTCTGAAGATTTATTGATTCGCTCAAAATTCTGTTCGGGTCTAAATAAGAAGGAATTTCCACTTTCGTCTTTATAGGCTTTCATCCCTTCAAAAACTGCCTGCCCATAGTGGAAAACTTTAGCAGCAGGCGATATGGTTAGAGGGCCATAGGGTCTTATTTCAGCATTTTTCCATTTACCGTCTATAAAATCACATTCAAACATATGGTCTGAAAATGTGTTTCCAAAAGTTAGGTTATTAAAATCAACTTCAGAAATTTTTGATTTAGGTATTTGGGTAACCGATATGTTTTGCTGTGTAGTAAGGCTCATCTCGTTTTTTATGTTAGACTGTAAATTTACTCAAAATAATGCCCAAAAAAAACGAAAAAAAACCATAAAATTGCAGTATATTAAATTATTATAAACTTTTCGAATCAACTCTATGAAAACATTTTTTTATTTTATAGCAATCGCTTTTGTTGCAGTATCCTGCAAACAGAACACAAATAAAGAAGCATATCAATCTTTTGGAGATAAAATTACCGATAAAGAAGTGATGTCCAAAGAAGAGATGATGGCTAAATATGAAAACCTAAAGCCAGGTGATACCGTCGCTGTTAAGTTTGAAACCAAAGTAAATGAGGTATGCCAAAGCAAAGGATGCTGGATGAAGCTCGATATGGGGGAGCAAGAGGCGATGGTGAAGTTCAAAGACTACGGCTTTTTTATGCCAAAAGACATTGATGGTGAGACCGTAATTGTTGAAGGGAAAGCGTTTGTAGAGGAAATGAGTGTGGATGACCAACGTCATTATGCCGAAGATGCAGGAGAATCTAAAGAAGAAGTTGCTGCAATCACCGAACCAAAAAGAACGTTATCTTTTATCTCTAACGGAGTGCTCTTACAAGAAAAACTATAGTTTTGAAACGTGAAATGCTTACCACAGGTGATGGCTCTGTAACCATACATATTCCCGAATGGAATGAACAGTATCACTCGAAGCACGGAGCGATTGCCGAAGCGCAACACGTTTTTATAAAAACAGGTTTACATCATTTTCTGTCTCAAAAAAGTAAAGATGTCAAAGTTCCATTAGCCATTCTTGAAATCGGTTTTGGTACGGGGCTAAATGCTTTTTTGACGTTACTTGAAGCGAAAAACCTTTCCGTAAAAATCGAGTATACCGGTGTTGAAGCGTATCCGATAAGTGTTTCAGAAATCTCAAAATTAAATTACGCCTCGCTCTTAGGAGAATCTATAGGCATCTTTAAAAAACTGCATGAAAGTACTTGGGAAATTCCTTCAGAAATTAGTGACAACTTTCAGTTAACAAAGAAAAAGAAGCTCTTTTCAGAAATTAAAGCGGTAGAAGCCTTTCACCTTATCTATTTTGATGCTTTTGGAGCGAGAGTACAGCCTGATCTATGGACCGAAGTGATTTTCACTATCATGTATAAAGCCCTTTTGCCTAAGGGAGTGCTTGTTACGTACGCAGCAAAAGGTAGTGTTAGGAGAGCCATGCAAGCGGTTGGTTTTATTGTGGAGCGACTTCCTGGACCTCCTGGAAAACGAGAAATGTTACGTGCCACCAAACCGGGTGAAAACTAAAGGGGGCCTCCAAAATTTCAAAAAGATAGTTATAATCCCATATGTGCTAATCTTGCGTTAAACAGTTTGTTAGACATAAGATATCCTGTATCTTTTCAATGAAAAGAAAAGAAAAATGAAAGTATTGATAGCAGGAGCTACTGGTCTTATAGGTAGCAGGTTGAGTGAAGATTGTATAGAGGAGAAAATGACTGTGCACTATTTAACTACGAGCAAAGACAAAATTGAGAATAAAAAAAACTACAAAGGTTTTTATTGGGATCCCACTAAAGGTGAGATTGATGAAAAAGCTTTTGATGGTGTCACTGCAATTATAAATCTTGCAGGTGCTTCTATTGCAGAACGATGGACAGATGATTATAAAAAAATAATCCTTGACAGTCGTACTGAAACAGCAAATCTGATATTTAAAACACTACAAAAAATACCACATAAAGTAGGTCATTATATATCTGCTAGCGGAATTAGTATCTATCCAAACCATAAAACCAAGTTATACACTGAAGAGGATGAAGCGGTAGATGACTCTTTTTTAGCTGAGGTCGTTCTATTTTGGGAAGCGGCTGCAGATCAATTTAAATCATTAGGAATCGAGGTTTCAAAGGTACGTACAGGTGTTGTCCTAGCAGAAGAAGGCAGCGCTCTCAGCAAAATTGTAAAGCCTATAAGAGCAAATATGGGAGCTCCTTTGGGCAGTGGCAATCAATGGCAATCATGGATACATTTACACGATATTTCTTGCATTTATATGAAGGTTTTGCAAGACAGGATTGATGGAATCATAAATGCCGTTGCGCCTACGCCAGTAACCAATAAAAAAATGACCCAAGAGATTGCAGCTATTCTAGACAAGTTATTATGGTTGCCTAATGTTCCAGGGTTTGCATTAAAACTTGTATTGGGTGAAATGGCCATTCTAGTATTAGAAGGACAATTAGTAAGCTCTAGAAAAATAGAGCAGCACGGATTCAAATTCAAATTCTACAATATTGAAAGCGCACTAAGAGATTTACTAAAATAAAAAAAGCAGCCCGAGAGCTGCTTTTCTATGTATTCAATTAAGCTTTAAATTACATATTTTTTGCCTGTAATTCTATCTGTAACTCGATATTATCGCTAATAAACTTATCACCTAAATTGTCAAAAAGACTTTTTGATCCGTAATTGACATCCCACTTTGTTCTGTCGATCATAAATTTTTCACTTTTTAAAGTCATGTTGTCCCCTGCAAAAGTTACTGCGGCAGGAAATGAAATATTGTTAGTCTTTTCTTTCATTGTCAAATTTCCATTTACCATTGTTTTACCGTTTTCTGTAGTAACACCGGTAAGTTCAAAAGTAGCATCTGGATATTTGTTTACATTAAAAAAATCGCCTTCCTTACCTTCTACAGTACCTTTGAGGTGTGATTCTAAATTAGCCTTCGCTTCTCCTTCCAGATCTTGGTTTTCGATACTGTTCATATCGATATTAAATTTTCCAGCTTCAATCATTTCATTGTTCACTGCTAAGGTACCATTCGATAGTTTAATTGTTCCTGTATGTGTTCCTGTTGGTTTTTCGCCCATCCAGTTAATCACAGACATCTCAGTGTCTACTTCGTAATCTACAGCGCTATCTGTAGCTGCTACAGCGTCTTTTTCTTCACCCGTTGTGGCATCTTTTTTTTCATCTTTACATGAAGTAAAGGCAGTTGCTACAAATACTATCATCGCAACATTTAAAAGTAATTTTTTCATCAATGTCTTATTTAGTTGGTTTAAGTTGCAAAAGTATTCATCAACAGTTAGAAACCTCTTAAATAAATATTAAAATAAGGGCGTGACATTTTGACATTTTTACTGAAATGGCAGTACTTTTGCTCCCTTCAGAAAAAATTAAAGAGAACTCATTCATGAGCAAGAAAGATAAAAACCAAGAAATAGAAGAAATTGCTGCCGAAGAAGTAGTAACGCAACAAAAAGAAACTGTTAAGGAGAAAAAACAGAAGGAAGATAAAAAAGAAGAAATTGATCCTGTAGAATCATTACAGCATGAATTGAATGCTGAACGGGATAAGTTTCTTCGTCTTTTCGCTGAATTTGAAAATTATAAAAAGCGAACCAGTAAAGAACGTATTGAAATGTTCAAGACTGCTGGACGAGAAGTTATCGAGTCCATGTTGCCTATTATGGATGATTTTGATAGAGCCTTAAAAGAAATTGAGAAATCGGATGATGACGACCTATTTCAAGGGGTGCTCTTGATAAACAATAAGTTTAGAGAAACTTTGAAGTCGAAAGGCTTAAAACCTGTTGAAACACAACAAGGTGAGGTCTTTGATGCCGAAATTCATGAGGCGATCACTCAGATTCCTGCACCGAATGAGGAATTAAAAGGTAAAATCATTGATGTTATAGAAAAGGGGTATACCCTTGGAGACAAAATTATACGCTATCCAAAAGTTGTGATAGGACAATAAAAAAAGTACCCATCAATAAGGGAGATATATATGAAAGAGGATTATTACGAATTATTGGGCATTTCTAAAAATGCTACTGCAGCCGAAATAAAAAAGGGATATCGTAAAAAAGCGATAGAATTTCATCCTGATAAAAACCCGGGTGATACTTCAGCCGAAGAAAAATTCAAGAAAGCGGCAGAAGCTTACGAAGTGTTGAGCGACCCGAATAAGAAAGCACGTTATGATCAATATGGTCATAAGGCATTTGAGGCCGGTGGCGGCGGTGGTTTTGGCGGCGGCGGTATGAATATGGATGACATCTTTAGCCAATTTGGAGATATCTTTGGTGGTGCATTTAACGGTGGCGGTGGATTTAGTGGTTTTGGCGGCGGTGGTCGTAGCAGGACTATTAAAGGAAGTAATCTTAGGGTACGCCTAAAATTAAGTCTAGAAGAAATAGCCAACGGGGTAGAGAAAAAAATTAAAGTTAAGCGTAAAAAAGTAGCTCAAGGTACGAGTTATAAAACCTGTACTACCTGTAATGGACAAGGACAGGTAACGCGCATACAAAATACGATTTTAGGGCGCATGCAAACCTCGGCTACATGCAGTACGTGTGGAGGTAGCGGTCAGATTATTGATAAAAAACCTGAAAATGCGGATGCTAACGGGATGTTGACCACAGAAGAAACGGTATCTATCAAAATCCCTGCAGGAGTGGTTGATGGTATGCAGCTTAAAGTTACTGGTAAAGGTAATGATGCACCAGGAAATGGTATTCCTGGAGATCTTTTGGTAGCGATTGAAGAAAAACCCCACGAAAGTTTACAGCGCGAAGGTGATAATTTACACTATGATCTGTACATTAATTTTTCTGAAGCTGCACTTGGTACTTCTAAGGAAATTGATACGGTGACAGGTAAGGTTAGAATTAAGATTGATAGTGGTGTTCAGAGCGGTAAAATTCTTCGCTTGCGAAATAAAGGAATACCAAGTATCAATGGGTATGGCAGTGGTGACTTGCTAGTACATATCAACGTATGGACCCCTAAAGAATTAAACAAAGAGCAGAAAGATTTCTTTGAAAAAATGATGAACGATGAACACTTTACTCCAAAGCCGGAAAAAGAGGATAAATCGTTCTTTGAAAAAGTAAAAGATATGTTTTCTTAACTATTTGTTAATTATTTAAAAAATTATTCTATATTTGAGTATCGTTTAAAAGCGATAATTTTTCTTTTTCATAGCAATTTTTTTTCCCACCCTTCATTTCATTATAGAGGGTGGGTTTTGTTTTTAATCAATTTCCATTTTTTCAAAGCTTTTTATTTTTTCAAATTATCTGTAACGTAATCGTTGGGTTTGTTACTAACATAATGTTGCATGTATAATGCATTCTTGGCTTAAAAATATACCTTTGTTTTATTAAAACTAACTATGGAAAAACTACTAGTAGCTCAAAATGTTTCAAAAAACTACGGAGACTTTAAAGCTTTAAATGATGTCACGATCGAAGTGCCCAAAGGTAGCGTGTTTGGCCTTTTAGGTCCCAATGGCGCTGGAAAAACCACTTTAATTCGTGTGATAAATCAAATAACGATGCCAGACTCGGGTACCGTTATGTTAGATGGCGAACCGTTACAGCAACATCATGTAAGGGACATAGGCTATCTTCCCGAAGAACGCGGTCTTTATAAAACGATGAAAGTGGGAGAACAGGCATTATACCTGGCACAGCTTAAAGGACTTTCTAAAGCCGAAGCAAAAAAGAGGTTGTTGTATTGGTTTGACCGTCTTGATATAGGAGATTGGTGGAATAAAAAAATACAGGAACTTTCTAAGGGAATGGCACAAAAGATACAGTTTGTAGTGACCGTCTTGCACGAACCCAAACTCCTTATTTTTGATGAACCCTTTAGTGGCTTCGACCCTATTAATGCAAACTTGATAAAAGATGAAATTCTACGACTACGTGAAAATGGAGCAACGATCATCTTTTCTACCCACCGCATGGAGTCTGTTGAAGAAATGTGTGACCACATTGCACTGATCCATAAGGGGAACAAAATTTTAGATGGAAAATTGATCGATATTAAACGAGCCTATAAAAACAATACTTTTGAGGTTGGTTTGGTAACAGAAGACCATGCTAAAGTTTCGGCGATTTTAAAAGAGAAGTTTGAAGTTTCTCCGGTACATTTTAAGACAATCAACAATGAGCTACAATATAAAGTTCAGATTGCTGAAGGCGCATCAGCAAACGATTTAGTTAGTTTTTTAACTTCGCAGGGACAGCTTACTCATTTTAAAGAGGTAATCCCTTCTGCCAACGATATTTTTATTGAAACCATAGCCAACAACTAATAGTTAAGATATGAACCACCTTTCCCTTATCATAAAGCGCGAATACTTAAATAAAGTACGCAACAAGTCCTTCATCATCATGACTTTTTTAAGTCCGTTGATCTTCGCCGGAATTTTCACCTTAGTTGCGTATTTGTCAAATTTAAACAGTAGTGATGTTCGCACCATTTCTGTTTTAGATGAAAGCGGAATGTTTTCTGAAGACTTTCAGGATACCGAATCGATACGCTATGAAAGAATAAGCGGTGTCTCTTTAGATGAAGCCAAAGAGACTTCCGAAGCCGAAGAAATATATGGACTGTTGTATATTCCAAAAACCGAAACCATCGACGAATTCGCAAAAAGCATCACTTTTTATTCCGAAGACTCTCCATCGCTATCCACAATAAGTACGATAGAAGATGTGATTGAAGAAAAGGTAAATACATTAAAGTTGAAAGAGGCGGGTATTGATGCTTCTGAAATTGAAGCCTTGCGAATTAAAGTGGATACCAATCAAGAAACGTATAAAGGGAAAGAGACTTCAAAACTAGGGGCTGGGTTAAAGCTAGGTTTTGGTGGTGCCGCCGGTTATTTGTTGTTCATGTTTATCATTATTTATGGAAATATGATCATGAGAAGTGTTATTGAAGAAAAAACAAGCAGGATCATTGAGGTTATTATATCTTCAGTAAAACCAATGAAACTCTTATTAGGTAAGATTTTTGGAACTACACTTGCAGGAATCACGCAATTTACGGTGTGGGTTATTTTACT
>Ga0115567_10006667_pt1 | contig 11003 bp, 10 predicted proteins | sample COGITO_mtgs_1204_2_FD_88679 | JGI IMG/M metagenome (GOLD analysis project Ga0115567, IMG submission 88679) | Pelagic marine microbial communities from North Sea - COGITO_mtgs_120412 | ecosystem: Environmental > Aquatic > Marine > Epipelagic | place: Germany:Helgoland, sampling site Kabeltonne... | reverse complement strand
TGAAGAGATTGAAGAACAAAAAAAAAGAGCTAGACAAAAAAAACTTCCTTATATCTATAATAGAAAATGCAGAGATCTATCTGAAACAGATTCTCCAAAAGGTATAAACCCTGTAATAAGATTTAAAAGTAAAATCGAAGGATCAACTACACTCAAAGATTTAGTTCAGGGTCATGTAGAAATTAATAATAACACAATAGAAGATTTTATAATTTTAAGGAATGATGGAACGCCAACATATAATTTATCTGCAACAGTTGATGATCATCAAATGAATATGACTCATATCATTAGAGGTGATGATCATAAGATTAACACATTTAAACAAATGCAAATTTACTTAGCTATGAAATGGGAGGTTCCTCAATTTGCACATATACCTCTTATTCATACAATAGAAGGTAAAAAATTATCAAAAAGAGATAATGCTTCGACTTTAGATGACTACTCCAAAATAGGGATAATGCCAGATGCGTTAAGGAATTATTTACTTAGGTTGGGTTGGTCTTATGAGGATAAGGAGATATTTACTCTAGAAGAAAGTATTAAACATTTTAACCTAAGCGGTATTGGTAAATCTCCCTCAAAATTAGATATGAGCAGAATTTTATCAATGAATGAATATTATATAAAAAACATAGATGAAAATGAGCTCTATCAAAATTTAGTTGAATATTGTGAAATTTATAAAGAAAAAATAAAACCAGAAAAAGAGATAAAAATTAAACTATCATTAACTTTTCTTAAAAATAAAGCAAAAACGCTAGAAGATATATTTAACAACGCAAAATATATAATATTAGATGAGGTAAAATTTGATTCTCAAGATTTGAAATTAATTGACGATAAGGCAAAAAAAATAATAGCTGAATTTAAAAATAAACTTTCATCAAAAAATAACTTAAATAAAGAAGTTCTTGAACCAATAGTGAATGATTTGATAAAAAAGCATGACACAAATTTTAAAGGAGTTGGGCAACCAATTAGAGTTGCGTTAACAGGTTCAAAATTTGGACCAGGATTATATGATATAATAATATCCTTAGGAAAAGAAGAAGTTGAAAAAAGATTAGGCAATAAGATAGTTACTTAAAATTGTTGCAGCCTCATTCGAAGAAGATGTTCTGGATTTAATACCTTCTAAGGTTTTGCTACAGTCATTCAATTGTTTTTTGATTAAATCAGGATTTTTTAAAAAATAAATTACAGTTCTGTATATCTCTTCTGCATTACATTCTTTTTGTAACAATTCAGGTATTACTTCTCTATCATTAATAATGTTAATGATATTTGCAAATTTGACATTAACTAATAATTTAAAAATCATAAAATTTATAAAACTTAATTTATAAATAATTATCGATGGTATATAAGAGCTTGAAATTTGTAAGGAAACAGTTCCAGATTTGGAAACAGCAAAAATTGAATTAGATAAAATTTGAGATTTAAGATTCTCATCTGAAACTACATCAATATTTTCTAAATCAGTTATTTTAACTTGATTAATAATAAATTCTTTATTCTCATCTATAGCATGTATCACATATGAATAATTATTGTCTCTCATATTCATCAACTTAACAAAATTGAGTAAAATTGGTAATAAGACACTTGTTTCAGATTTTCGACTTCCTGGAAAAATTGATATAATTTTTTTTTCCTTAGATATTAAATCATTTAATACTGTTTTTACTTTTTCATCTTTTTCAATTAATGGATGTCCAATAAAAGTATTTTTAATATTTTCCTCATCAAAATATTTTTTTTCAAAGTCAAATAATAAAAGTATGTGGTCAATAAATTTTTTAATTTTTTTAACTCTATTTTTTCGCCAAACCCAAACTTGAGGCGCAACGTAATGAATTGTTTTTATGTTTTTGTTAATCTTTTTAACTTTTTCAGCTACTCTCAATGTAAAATCAGGACTATCAACACTAAATAAAATATCAGGATCAAATTTTATAATTTCTTCAACAGTTTTATTTATCTTTTTTCTAATTTTTAAAATATTAAATAATACACTCGTAAATCCAAGATAAGTAATTTCTTTAAGATCAAAAATAGACTGAATTCCCAATTTTTTGATATGTGTTCCTCCCACTGACAAATATTCAATATTTGGGTTTTGAGTCTTGAGTTTAGAAATTACAGTTGATGCTAATTTATCTCCTGATGGTTCACCTGTTAAAATAAAAATTTTTTTCATATAACTTTAATAAATATCTTATTTCTATTAGCAAAATTTATACATTTAGTTTTGTCTAAAAAGATATTTTTATTAGATTTAAGAACAATCCCTCTTAAACCATATTTTTTACAGTCTCTTAACGTATTTAGGCCAATTGTTGGTAAATCCATTCTTAAATCTTGTTTTTTTTTAGGTAGTTTGATCAAAATTCCTCCAGATTTTTTTTGAAGTTTTGACATCATCTTTTTAGTTCCTTGATTTCCTTCTGTCGCTATAATTTTGTTATCTTTTACTATTAATGCCTGAACATGATCTAAATTGTTTAATTGGTTAAAATACAAAATCCCTTTTTTAATTGATTTAGTATCTTCTATAGTTGTTTTCAACTTTGTATAACTTCCAGCTTTTAATGACAGTTCAGGATTAAAAAAAACTGAACTAATTACTTTTATATTTTCTTTTTCTAATATTTTAATAATTGATTTAATAATTGCAGCATCACCTAACTTTGCAGCTTTAATCACAGTTGGCATATAATATATACCTTTAAGATCTAGTCTTAATGAGGAAAACTTTGGTTTAGCAATTTTTCCTGCGAATAAAACTTTTTTTGATTTTTTTTCTTTGATTAAGTTAATAATTTTACCAAATTTGCCAATACTTATTCTGTGGGAATTTTTATCTTTTTTAAATTTATTATTCTTTGAAAAATCTATTATAAAATATTTTTTTTTTAGTTTTATAATTTTAGTAAGAACAATTTCTGAAAAATTGGTATCACCTAAAAATAACCCAATCATTTTATTTTGAAAAAGGAGTGCAAATTGGTCTTTTTTTATCTTTCTCTAAAAAATTTATCACTTCTAAAACTAAATCATTATTTTTAAAATCTTCATTTAAGCTATTCAGGTTGTCAGTTAAATTTTCATTTTTAAATATTTCCTTATAAGCATTACTTAGAGTCATTATTTCTTTATTTGGAATATTTTTTCTTCTAAGACCTATTAAATTCAAACCTTGTAAAATACTTCTGTTACCATGAACTATTCCAAAAGGTATTACGTCTCTAACAACTCCACACATCCCACCAATCATTGCAGATCTACCTACTCTTGTAAACTGTTGAACTGCTGAATTGCCACCAATAATAACATTATCTTGGATTTCAGCATGTCCTCCTAATGGTACGTTGTTAGCTAATACTACGTTATTTCCAACCATACAATCATGAGCGATATGTGATGAAACCATAAATAAACAGTTATCTCCAATCTTTGTTAATCCACCACCACCAATTGTTCCTGGATTAATAGTCACATATTCTCTGATTTTATTATTGTCTCCAATTTCTAAATTTGTTTTTTCACCGTTAAATTTTAAATCTTGAGGATCGTTACCAATAGACGAAAAAGGATATATTTTGTTGTTTTTACCGATCTTGGTGTTGCCAACTATACTTACATGAGTTTGTATTTCTGAGTTTTCATCAATTTCAACATTTGGACCAATTATCGAATAAGCTCCTATTTTTACATTGGAGGAAATTTTTGCTTTTGGATCTATAATTGCAGTTTTATGTATCATCTATTTTCTCTCAAAAACTCTCTAATATTCTTTGCAGGATAACCCATCACCTTTGTGTTATCTGGTATATCCTTTATAACTCCGGAACCTCCAGCTATTTCAACATTATTACCTATTTTTAAATGTCCTGAAATTCCTGCTTGACCACCAATTTTAACATTATTTCCAATTATAGAACTGCCAGCAATTCCTACTTGACCAGCAATAATTGAGTTTTCTCCAATCCTGACATTATGAGCAATATGAATTTGATTATCTAAATATGTGTTCTTTCCTATAGTGGTATTAGACATTGACCCTCTATCTATAGTTGTGCCACAGCCTATTTCACAATCATTTTCAATTATAACTATTCCCATGTGAGGATATCTTAAATTTTTATTTTGAGTTGGAAAAAAACCAAATCCATGTTTTCCTATGACGCAGTTATCTAAAATTTTAACATTATTTTTAATTAAACAGTTTCTAACTATAGTATTTGAACCAATTGAGCAATTTTCTCCAATAGAAACATTTTTTTCAATAATAGTGTTATGACCAATTAAACAATTTGAACCTATTGAAACATTTTGACCAATTAAAACATTTTTGCCAAACTTTACCTTATTTCTAAATTCAGTTTTATTAATATCATCGACTGTTATATCAAAATCGTCATTTATAGACTCTGGATAAAATTTAGCAGTAATGACTGCGGTTGATACTAAAACGTTATCAACAACTATTGGTATACATTTTTTAGGTAATTCATTTTTTAGATTTTCAGTCGTTATACAAAAAGATGCTTTTGTATTGTTGGCAGCTATTTTATATTTTTTAGAATGAAAAAAAGTAACTTCATTTGGTTTAGAATTTTGCAAATCTTTTATATCAGTAATATTTTGATCTTTATCAATTTCATTAAATTTTAGATTTAATTCATCAAGAATTACACTAATGCTATATGGACCATTGTTTTTAAAGAAAGGATTAACCATGACAACTTTTAACAAAGCAAAATAAAATAAGTTATCAATAATTATTGCTATTTATTTCTTGTCTACAATTGTAGCAGACCACATAGCATCTGCCATTTTCTTATTGTCAACAAAAGCTTCACCTTTGTATTTCCAAACTCTGCCATGAGATCTTATTGCCTCTATTTTAAGTAAAAGTTTGCAGTCAGGAATTACAGGGTTTCGAAATCTAGCTTTCTCAACACCCATTAGAAAAACAAGTTTATTTTCATAGGTAGATTTATCAATACCATGAGCTGTCAAAGCAGCAGCTGTTTGACCAAAAGCTTCGACTATAAGAACACCGGGCATTACTGGCTGACCTGGAAAATGTCCTTGAACAAAAAAACTGTCTTTTTTTACATTAACTATTCCAGTTGCAGATGTTAATTTTTTAATATCATGAAGTTCATCAATTAACAGCATAGGATCTCTATGTGGTAGCAAATTTTCAATTTCTTTTTTATCTAATTTAATCATCTATTTAATTTCAATAGTTTTAATTTGATTATCAATTAGTTCAATTAGATTGTTAGTAATGTCATAGTCTTTACTTGCAATAAAGATATTTTTTTTATCTAAAAGTATATAAATTGAATTATCAGCCATATATTTTTCAATTATTGGATTTATCAAATTTAAAAAATTTATAATGTTTTTATTTCTTTTAACTTTTAACTCATCTATTTCTTTACTTTTTTCTTTTCTATATTTTTGAAATTTAACCTGTAATAATTTCAATTCTTTATTTATTTCTTCTTTTGAAATTAAATTTCTTTTTGCTAAAATTTTATTTTCTTCATCTTTAAATTTATTATCATTTGTTTTAAATTTGTCGATTTTTAACTCTTCTTCTTTTTTAAGAGTATTTAAAAGTTTTTTACCAGCTAAAGTATTTGTTAATACATAATCAATATCTATATAAGAAACTTTATCTTCAGCTTTTAATAAATTAGTAGATAAAAGTAAAAAAATTAAAATATAAAAAAAATTTTTTAATAAGCTCATTAAAAGGTTGTACCTAAATTGAATCTAAAAGTTTCAGTTCTGTCACCAGTTTTTTTAGTCACTGGATATGCTAAAGTAAAATTCATTGGACCTACAGGGCTCATCCAATCAAGGGCAACACCAACAGATGACCTAATACCATCGCCTTGAATTGATGAATTATAATCAACGCCCCATATATCAGCTGCATCTGCAAAAATTAAAAAATCTAAGCTTTGAGACTCTTCAAAAATTTGAGGAATGTTGGAAGCAAAATTAATTGAGTAAGCATAGTTTCCTCCAATAAAATCATCTCCATCTTTTGGACCAACTCTACCAGACTCAAATCCTCTTAATCTACTTGATGGAATTGTAATCCTTTCTGATAATTTTATATTTTTATTATTTAAAGAATTAGCTGATTGAAGATAAATTGAGATAGATGAAAAGTTTTTTTCAAAAAAATCAAAATAGTGCGAATAATTATAATAATTTTTTATAGTATTTGTGTCGCTAATAACTGGTAAATCTAATGCATAAAAAGATTTAAAACCAGAGCTTGTTTGAAATTTTTGATTTCGTTTATCATAGTTCATATTAAGCTTCAAAAATGAGTCCCAATAATTACCCTCTTGTGCTTGTTGTTGTGCTGATGCAGTACTGTTTGTTTCAATTACTTCATAAAAATTGGAATTATTTAAACCTAAATAAAAATCATTTAGATATTCAAAATTGGTACCGAAACTAAATCCTGTTTTTGTAGTTTTATATCCAAATGTCTTATAATTATCATTTTCAGTTGCTTCAGCTGAAACAAATAATGATTTATCAGAATTATTAAAATTTGGATTTGTAACAGAAAATTTACCTTTAAAGGAGTCACTTGCTACCTCAAAATTAGTATCTAAACCAATTCCATTTCCCAAAAAATTATTTTCTTTTACTCCAACGCCAAAAGTACCCCCAGATGTACCAACGCCAGCTGCAGCGTATATTTCACCAGTGGGTTTTTCCTCTATAGAAATATTAATTGATTTAGTTTTATTTTCATCATTATCAACAATTTTAGATTGTACGGTTTTAAAAAAATTTAAATTTTTAATATTGTTTATAGATTTATTCACTAAAATTTCACTGTATGGATCACCTTCATCAAGCATCAATTGATTACGAATTACCGACTCAGCAGTAATATTGTTTCCCAAAATATTAATTCTATCTACATAAAATTTTTCACCTTCTTCAACATTAAACTGTAAATTAATCAAGTTTTCGTTAATGCTTTCAAGTACATTGGCTTTTATGAATTTGTATTGTTCTAAAGTTGTTATAAGGTCGATTTCATCAAGAATTTTATCAATGGTATTAATAGAATAGGGTTTGCCTTTAGTCTTTGAAAATAGTTTTTTTATTGAAATAAAATTTGTTTCATCAAAATCAGAAGGAAGTTTAAGAGTTAAATTACCAAAATAAACTTTAGAACCTGAGTCAATATTAAAAATTAATTCAAAATTATTATCATCAATTAGTTTAGCAAATGAGGAATTAATTTTTACATTATAATATCCATTATTCCTATAAAAATTTTTCAAAAGTCTTTCATCAAAAAAAACTAAATTTTGATTTAAATATTTTCTACCTGAAATAAATTTCCAAAATTTATATTCAGTGCTTGTTATTATCCTACGGAGTTTTTTATCCTTAAAAACTTTGTTGCCAATGAAAGTAATTCTCTTAATTTTAGATTTTTTTCCTAAATCTATATCATAAGTGATAGAAACTAGATTGTTTTTTGATTGATCAACAAAAATATTTAATGATGAATTGTAATAACCTAGATCTTTTAAAATATTTTCAATTTTTAACTTTTCCTTTTTAATTATACTTTCATTATATGAAGATCTTTGTTTAATTAAGGTTCCTTGTTTTATTGTATCTAAAATTTTTTCGCTTTTAACACCATTGTATGAAATATTTTCAATTATAGGGTTTTCTTGAACTTTAATTGTTAAAATTTGATCTTTAAAATTTAAACTTATATCTTTAAAAAAATTTGTATCATAAAGATCTTTTAAAATTTCATTTAGTTTAACATCATTTATTTCATCATTTATATCAGTTGAAATAAACAATTTAATAGTTTCGTCTGAAATACGATCATTTCCAATTATTTCAATTTTGTTTAAAGAATTTGAAAAAGCATGGCTTGAAAGAAACAACAAAATTAAAAAAAATGATTTAAATAAAATAGTAATTAAATTCATGATGTTTAATAAATTATTTTATTAATTTTTTTTCTAACAAGGGTGTTTAAAAAAATTATAGAGTTGATGTCCCCTGGTTTTTTTTTTGTTAAGTTTTTTATATCTTTCATTTTAATTAATTTTTGAAGAAAAAATGTTATATCAGTAAAATTAATCTTTTTTAATAAAAAAAGATTTACCAATTCATCATTTGCTAGAACAATAATTGTTTCAAGTAAAGATTCTCTGTTTTTTAGCTTTTTTATTATATTAATTGAGGGAAATTTATTTGTGTCAACTTTTTTAAAATTAAGAAAGTTTAATTTATCAATATTTACTTGATCTGTTTTAATTGTCTTTTGATGATTTGTATACAATGAATTAAACACTGGAATTTTCATATTAGTATCATGTGCTACAATCTTTATCATTCCGTCTTTAAATTTTGTAATTGCATGAACATATGATGTTGGATGAACTAATATATTTAGTTGGTTATATTTTAAATTAAATATTTTTTTTGCTTCTATAATTTCAAAAACTTTGTTCATCATTGTTGCTGAGTCTACAGATATTTTTTTTCCCATCTTCCAATTTGGGTGTTTAATCGCTTCAGAAATTCCAATTTTTTTAAATCTTGATTTAGAAATATTATTTAATGGGCCTCCAGATGCAGTTAAGAATATCTTGTCAATATTAGAAATTTTATTATTTGTTAATGCATAATGAATAGAAAAATGCTCAGAATCAACTGGTATAAATGTTGTTTTAAATTTTTTAAGTTCTTTTTTAATAAGGTGCCATCCACAAATGATTGCTTCTTTATTTGCAATAGCTATTTTTCTTGTGTGTTTGATAATTTTAATTGTAGGCTCAAGTCCATAAATTCCAGAAATTGAACTCATAACATAATCAATTTTTTTCTTAAATATTTTATTAAATGAATTGTAATTATTGAAAATGTTAATTTTAGCTAATTTTTGTTTTTTTAATTGTTTATAAGATTTTTCATTTCTTATAATCAAATTTTTTACATTTAAAATTTTAGCTTGTTTCAGTAATTCTTTATAATTCTTATCAGCTGTGAGCAAGATTATATCAAAATTTTTTTTATCTTTTTTAATTATTTCAATTAAGGTTTTTCCAATAGAACCTGTTGATCCAAGTATAGCTATTCTTTTCTTCATTTAAATTAACTCTAGTAAAAAATATGAAAATGGAACAGCAAAAATAATTCCGTCTAATCTATCTAATACTCCTCCATGACCGGGTAATATATTTCCAGTATCTTTAATTTTTGCTTTTCTTTTAACAAAAGAAACAAACAAATCACCTAATTGACTAGTTGATGAAATCAATAAACAAAAAGCTATATTTTTTAAGTTAAATTCTAATTCTAAATAATTTAAATTTAAGCTCAATATCAATGGCACAATTGATGCTATAAATGAACCAACTGTTCCTGATATTGTTTTATTAGGACTAATTTTGGATAATTTTTTACCACCTATAATTTTGCCAAAAACATAGCCACCTATATCTGTAAAAAAACATATAGAAATTATATATAGAAAAAAAACAGCACCTTCCGATTTATGAATTTCATAAGAAAAGTTACAAAATATAAAAAAAACATAACAAAAAGCTATTATATTTAAGATTAAAAATTTAGAGTTAAATTTCTTCAATAAATAGTTTTTTTTAGCTTTTTTTGCGCTTAGCAATTTAGAAAATAAATTATTAGCCTCTAGACAAATAATAATACCTAGAATTAAAATTGATAAAACAAAAATATATTGATGACTAAAATTGATAAAAAATAATAAAAATAATAAAAAAATTGATGTGGTTATTCTTTTTATTAAATTTTGTGACATCAAATATTACCGAAGTTTCTTTTGATTTTTTTAAATTTTTTAATTATTCGAATATAATCTTTTTCATCAAAATCAGGCCATAATTTTTTTTCAAAAAAAATTTCAGCATAGGCTAATTGCCATAATAAAAAATTACTTAATCTTTTAGTATTGCCAGTTCTAATTAATAGCTCGGGATCGGGTATATTTTTTGTTTGAAGATAGTTTTTAAAGTTTTTTTCATTAATTTTATCATTTTTTTTATTTATACTTTTTATTGCATTTAAAATTTCTAATTTTGATCCATAATTTAACGCAAGATTAATTTGAAGTGTTGTATTTTTTTCTGTTTTTTTTTCAGATGACTTTAAAAGTTTATTTAATTTTTTTGAAAAATTTTTTACTCCAATAATTTTCAGTTTAATGTTTTGCTTGTTAAGATCCTTAATTTTATTTAAGAGAAAGCTTTCAAGTAAATTAAATAAGTAATTGATTTCTTTTTTTGGTCTATTCCAATTTTCAGTAGAAAAAGCATACAATGTTAGGTGCCTAATTTTCTGTTTAATAGATATTTTGATAATCTTTTCTACAGTATGTAAGCCGGCCTTATGTCCTTGGTTTCTTGAATTTTTATTTTTTAAACCCCATCTTCCATTACCATCCATAATAATGGCTACATGATTTAGTGGGTTCATTTTATATTGTCATTATTTCTTTTTCTTTTAAAGAAACCTTCTCATCAACTACTTTGATATGATCATCTGTAATTGCTTGAACATTTTTTTCAGATGACTTTTCTTCATCTTCACCAATTTCTTTAGATTTTAAAAGTTTTTTCAATTCTTCATTTGCTTCTCTTCTAATATTTCTAATTGAAACCTTGCACTTTTCACCAATTGATTTTATCAATTTTTTTAATTCCGTTCTTCTTTCCTCATTAAGTTCAGGAACGGGAAGTCTAATTAACTGACCATCGATTTGTGGATTTAAACCTAAATCAGATTTCTTAATTGCAGCATCTATTAATGGAACATTGCTAACATCCCAAACTTGTATATTTATCATTCGAGGCTCTGGTGTAGTAATGCTTCCAACTTGGTTTATGGGCATTTGTTGACCATAAACATCAACTTTAACCAAATCTAACATG
>Ga0115567_10006666_pt1 | contig 11005 bp, 10 predicted proteins | sample COGITO_mtgs_1204_2_FD_88679 | JGI IMG/M metagenome (GOLD analysis project Ga0115567, IMG submission 88679) | Pelagic marine microbial communities from North Sea - COGITO_mtgs_120412 | ecosystem: Environmental > Aquatic > Marine > Epipelagic | place: Germany:Helgoland, sampling site Kabeltonne... | reverse complement strand
GACGGTACTGGGCGAACTGGTTGAAGAACTGCCGCAATTGAGGAAACCCGTTGGCGTTGAGGGCAGGCCCCTGATTCCGACAGGGCCGACGGCACAGCGAATGGTGGCGGCGGTGTCTCCACACCGTGATGTTTTCGTCACGCCGATGGCGGCTGTGGCGGGGTCGGTCGCGGACGAGGTAATGGATGCACTTGTTGCAGGACGCGATCTGAACAAAGCCTATATCAATAATTCCGGCGATATTGCCGTCCATCTGACACCCGGAGAAACGCTCCGCCTGGGCATCGTCGGCGAACTGTTCCGCCCGACAATCGACGGCACGGCCGAGCTGACGTTCGAGGAACCGGTGCGTGGTGTGGCGACCAGTGGGTGGCAGGGCAGGAGCCTGTCTTTCGGGATAGCCGATGCCGTCACCGTTCTGGCAAAGAACGCGGCGGCGGCCGATGTGGCGGCGACGCTGATTGCCAATGCGGTGAATGTCGACCATCCGGCCATTGAGCGCGCGCCGGCGCGCGATATGGACGACCAGTCCGATCTTGGCGACCTGTTGGTGACGGTTGGTGTCGGCGACCTTGATCACGCAACGGTGGATGCAGCATTGGCGGCAGGATACGCGACAGCGAAACGAATGGAGGGTGCTGGACTCATCGCAGGTGCAGTGCTGGTATTGAAAAAAGAAATGCGCGCCACCGGTGCTCTGCCGGGGATGGCGCAGATTACTCTGCCGGTAACGGCATAACATCCGCCGGGAACGGCGAAACAGGAGAGGAAGATCAGAATGGACGACGGAAGAATGGTTGTTGAGACTCGGCCCGAGGGCGATTTCGGCGACCTGGTGAAGGTGCGGAAGTTCGTGATGCATGTCGAAGAGGTCCTGCACGAATTCGGCCCGCCTGCCGAGACGCCGCAGCTTAAGGGCTATATTGCCGCCGTTGCCCAGAACCCCTATGCGGGCCGCTATGTGGAAGACATCATGCCGCTGATGGAACAGCTTAAACCGATGGGTATTGCCATGGCCAAGCGCCTGATGGCAGTCATGGGTGGTCCGAACGCGATTGTCGGATACGGCAAGGCGGCCATCGTCGGCGAAAATGGCGAGCTTGAACATGCAGCGCTATGGCATGAGCCGGGCGGGTACGGCATGCGCGAATTGATGGATAAATCGGCTGCCATCGTGCCGTCGACCAAGAAAGTCGGCGGTCCCGGCTGCACCATCGATGTGCCGATTGCCCACGCGAACGCCGCTTACGTGCGTAGCCATTTCGACACGGTGGTGTGTTCGATCAATGACGCGCCGCGGGCCAATGAAATTGTGTGGATCCAGTCAATGTCCAACGCCCCGCGGATCTATTCGCGTTCGGGCGGCCTGCGTGACGAGGACACAAAAGGCGAAGACGGACTGCGTTAACAGCCCGTCTTAGGTCTTAGGTTCGAAGCTCAAGCCCGCGGAGCGGGGGCGCCTGTCGGTGGCTTCCGCTCCGCGGGTTTTCTGTTGCGTGTTGTCCGCTATTTCTCGGTTTCTTTACCGGTCCACGCTGTGCGGTCGATGTTCAGATCGGGGAACTTGTCCGGATCGAAGACCGGCCGGACGACGCCCGCCTTAAGCTGATCGCGGAAGTCGTTGAGCAGACGTTTCGCGATCGGGAACAGCATCGTCAGGGCGAGCAGATTGACTACTGCGAGAACACCCATCATCGGATCGGAGAAGAAGAACACCGATGTTGCCCCCGGTGCGACGGCACCGAGGAACACGATGGCCGTGATCCCGATGCGCAGCGCGTGAATCGACAGCGGGTTTCTGGTCATCACTGTCATCGCGTTCTCACCCAGGTAATAGTTGTAGATGATGGAACTGAATGCAAAGAGCAGGATAGCCGCCGTCAGGAAGTACTGCGCCCATCCGCCGAGATGAGACACCAGCGATTGCTGGGTCAGAGCAACGCCGTCGATACCTTCGGCGCCGGCGACATACACATCGCCCAGCAGGATCACGAAGGCTGTGCAACTGCAGATGATGATCGTGTCGATGAAGACCGAAAACGACTGTGTGATGCCCTGGCTTACCGGATGACGCACATCGGCCGTCGCCGCCACGTTCGGTGCCGATCCGAGCCCTGCTTCATTGGAAAACAGACCGCGTCTCAACCCTTGAGCAATGGCAGCGCCCATACCGCCACTGACGGCTTCTTCGATACCGATGGCATTGGCGACGATGGTGTAGATCACACCCGGGATCTCGCCGATATTCATCACGATGACGATGAGGGCCAGCCCGATATAGCCGATCGCCATGATGGGGACGATGACATCCGCTGTTTTGGCGATGCGGTGGATACCGCCGTAAACGATGATGGCGGTGCCGGCCGCGAGAACAATCGCGGTAATCAGGCGGTCAATGCCCATACTGTCCTGGGCCGCACCGGCAACCGTATTCCCCTGGAACGCCGGAAAGCCGATACCGAAGGCGGCAATCAGGCAGACCGCATACAGGATTGCGAGCCACTTATAATCGGCACCGAGACCATGAATGATCGTGCGGGCAGGGCCGCCGCGAAACGATCCGTCGGGTTAACGTTCCTTGAACAACTGGGCCAGGGAACACTCGATCAGGCTGGTTGCCATCCCGACAATCGCGATGGCCCACATCCAGAAAACGGCGCCCGGGCCGCCAAGGGTTATGGCGACAGCGACGCCTGCGATATTACCGCCGCCGACCCGCCCGCCGACGGAAAGTAAAAGAGCTTCGCGAGCGGTGATGGTATTCGGGTCGCCCGACTGGTTTCTGCTCGACAGCACCCGGAACATCCGGATGAAATATTTGAACTGAACAAAACCACTGATAATTGTGAAGAAAACGCCGAGCACCACGAGGAAGGGAACGAGCGCCCACCCCCACGTGAGATCGCCGATGACACCAAAGAACGATTCAAGAAGTTCCATTTGTCGTACCCCGTCTATTATTTTTAATATCGGACGGGGTTAGCCTAGCACGTGATTTTGGAATTCAAGCTGTTTTGGCGAATCATTCGCGTCTGGGCATTATCCTGCGTTCAGCGCCTTCCAGACCTTTGCGGGGGTCGCTGGAATACCGAGTTCTTTCCCGCCATTTCCGTCCAGGGCATCCATGATTGCGTTGTAAATCACGGGGTAGGAACCGCCATTACCGGCTTCGCCGCAGCCTTTGACGCCGAGCGGGTTGGTTTTGCACGGCACCGCATGGGTGGTGAAGTTGATATGGGCGATATCGTCGGCGCGCGGCAGCTGGTAGTCCAGAAACGTGCCGGTCATCAGCTGGCCGTCATCGTCATAGATGGTGTCTTCGCCCATCACCTGGCCAATGCCCTGTGCGATGCCGCCATGGACCTGGCCTTCGACGATCATCGGGTTCACGACGACGCCGAAATCATCGACCACCGTATAACGTTCGATCCTGATAACGCCGGTGTCGGGATCAACCTCGACCTCGGCGACATGGCAGCCATTCGGGAAGCTGATCGGCGCGGTCTTGTGGTTGACCTTGTGCGACAGTGACTCGGGCAGTTCGTCTGCACCACCGAGTTCCCGGGCCTTTTCGGCAATCGTCATAATGCCGACGCTTTGATCGGTGCCGGCGATCGTGAACTGGCCATCGACGAATTCGATATCTTCTATCGCTGCTTCGAGCACATGACCGGCAAGTTTTTTGCCGTTTTCGATGATCGTTTCGGCGCATTCTATGATGGCACCACTGGCGGCGATCATCGAGCGCGATCCACCGGACCCGCCGGCGCCGTCGCTCATTTCGTCTGAATCCCACTGGACAAGGTTGATCGCCTCGAAGGGGATGCCGAGCTGGGCCGACAGGACCTGGGCAAAGGGCGTGGCATGGCCCATGCCGAAATCCTTGTTGCCGGTGATGAGCGTGACGGAGCCGTCTTCCTCGAACCGGATGTCGGCAAGCTCCGTGCCGGGACCGGCCGTGGTTTCGAGATACGGCGCGATGCCGATACCGCGTTTCATGCCGGCGGCTTCAGAGGCCTGTTTCCGCGCGGCATACCCGGCGTAGTCGGCACGCTCCAGGCACATGTCCATGATGATTTCGAATTCGCCTGAATCGTAGGTCAGGTCCACCGGCGTCTCGTGCGGGAACATGTCGGGGCTGATCATGTTTCGGCGGCGGATTTCGACACGATCGATGCCCATTTCCTCGGCGGCCTTGTCGATGAGGCGTTCGAGGAAGAACTTGGATTCGGGCCGTCCGGCACCGCGATACGGACCGGTCGGCACGGTGTTCGTGAACACGCATTTGGCGTTATAGGAAATCGCCGGTGTTTTATAGAGGCTGATGATGTTGCGGCTTGTCACCATGGTCGCGGGCCAGGGGCCCATCGCGGTCAGGTAGGCACCCATGTCGCCGACGCCGTCGACGCGGAGGGCCAGGAAGTTACCGTCTGCATCGAGTGCAAGTGCCAGCTCGAACGTCATCGCGCGACCGTGGTGATCCGACAGGAAGCTTTCCGATCGGTCGCCGGTCCATTTGACGGGGCGGCCAAGTTTTTTCGCCGCATGCATCACAACGATGGCTTCATTGAACGCGGAGCCCTTCATGCCGAACGAGCCGCCGACTTCCTTTGAGATAATGCGCACCTTGTCGGGCGTGGTGCCGAGCATGTTGGCGGTCCCGCTGCGATAACCGGACACACCCTGTGTGCCGACATGCAGCGTGTAGCGTTCGGTCGCAGCGTCGTATTCGGCGACGGTTGCGCGGGGTTCCATCGCGGCGACAACGATCTTGGTGTTGGTCAGCTCGACCTTTGTTGTATGCGCGGCGTCGGCAAACGCTTTCGCCACCGCTTCGTCATCGCCCCACTGGAAGTCGAGGCATGTATTGTTGGGCGCCTCGTCCCAGACCGAGGGCGCGCCATCTTTGACCGCTTTAACCGGATCGCTGACCGACGGCAGGGATTCGATATCGCACTCGATCAATTCCATCGCATCGCGGGCCTGTGCGGCGGTTTCGGCAATTACGACGGCGATCGGATCACCGACATGCTTTACCTGGCCGACGGCCATGGACGGGCGCGGCGGGACGACAGCTGCAGACCCGTCACGGCTTTTGACACCGATGGGGCAGGGGATGTCCTTGATGCCGTCGGCGCGAAGGTCCTCACCGGTATGCACCGCGATAACGCCGGGGGCCGCCAGGGCTGATGCTGTATCGATGGACTTGATATTGCCGTGGGCGACGGGTGACCGCAGGAACACGGCATAGGCCTGACCGACCGCGTTATAGTCGTCGGAATATTCACCGCGACCTGTCAGCAGTTTGGGGTCTTCGCTACGAAGAACGGGTTGGCCAATGCCAAATTTAAGTGAGTCCAGAACGGCGTCGTCAGGCATATCGGGGAGCTCTCTGATGAGTGTGATGTGGGAGTAATGTAGCAGAGCGCAATATGGGTGCAATCCCGCCATTTGCTGAAATTGCGTCGCAGGCGCGCATACTTGACAACCCGGCGGGCGCGGACGAACATTGTATGTACACAAACGAATAATCGAACAATTGATCGCCTAGCCGGGAGCGCACCATGCCAGCCAATATCCGTAAAACATCCGTCATCGTCGAAGAAACCCGCCAGGATATCGGCCGAGCCGTAAATCCGCCGACACGCAAGGCAGCAGCCCTTGCCGTGATCGAAAATCCGTTCGCCGGGCGCTATGAAGAAGACCTGACGGAGCTGATGGATATCGGCGCAGAACTGGGCGAATTGCTCGGGAAGATGTGCGTGGATGCACTTGGTATCAAGCCCGAAGAGGCAGAAGGCTATGGCAAGGCGGCAATTGTCGGCGAGAACGGTGAATGGGAACATGCCGCGGCGATTTTGCATCCGAAGCTCGGCGCGCCGCTGCGCAAGGAAGTCGAAAAGGGGGCCGCGCTTGTGCCGTCCGTCAAGAAACTCGGTGGGCCCGGTACCGCAATCGATATCCCGCTCGGCCACAAGGATGCGGCTTATGTGCGCAGCCATTTCGACGGCATGGAGGTGCGTCTTGCCGATGCGCCGCGGGCAAATGAAATCCTCGTCGCGATCTCGGTGACGGATTCAGGACGTCCGTTCCCGCGGGTCGGCGGACTGACGACCGACGACATGGTCGGTGAAGACGGGCTGCGCTAATGAGCGCGGCCTAAACCACTTCCGGAATACGATCTGCTGGCGGGGTATTGCGGCTGCGGCCCGATGCGACCTTGCCGTCGATGACTACCATGCCGACACCGGGGATATCGCCCATCTCGACGCTTTCGAGCAGGTCTTTGCCCGCCGTATGCTGCGCGCGGTCGAGGAACACGAAATCGGCAGCGCGGCCGACTTCGATCAGGCCGCAGTCGAGTTCGCGCTGCCGCGCCGTATTGCCGGTTGCAAAGCAAAACGCGGTTTCGGCCGGCACGTCACCCAGTGATGACAACATCGAGACCATTCGCAGAATGCCGAGCGGCTGGACCCCGGAGCCCGCCGGTCCATCCGTGCCGAGGATGACGCGTTCAACCTGCTTCAGTTCTGAGGCCGTGCGCAGCGCGAACAGGGCGGCTTTTTCATTGCCGTTATGGACGATCTCGATGCCTGCACCGCATTGTTCGCAGAGGCAGCCGATCTGATCGAGGGGCAGGGCGGTATGGCCGCCATTGATATGTCCGATGATGTCGGCGCCGGCTTCGAGCACGACGTCCTTGTCGATCAGTCCGGAACCGGGGATGGACGGCCCGCCGGTATGGATCGTTGACTGAATACCGTATTTACGCGCCCAATCGACCATCTGCTTTGCTTCCTGGCCGGCTTTTACGCCACCCAGACCGATTTCGCCCAGCAGTTTGACGCCCGCTTCGCTCATCTCCTTGAAGTCTTCCTCGACCATGCCTTTTTCCAGGATCGGTGCGCCTGCGTGCATTTTGACGCCGCCGAGTGGAAAGGCCGAGAAACAACGCTGTGCGGTGATCGCCAGCGCGACCACGCCCTTGGGGTCCTTCGGACGACCAGGCAGATGGACTTCACCGGCAGAGATCATCGTGGTCACACCGCCATGCATGGAAGAATCAATCCAGCCGGTCTGGTTCTGGCGCGGGGTCCAGTCGCCAAAAACGGGGTGGACATGGCTGTCAATCAGCCCGGGGCACAACGCCGTGCCATGGGCATCGATTGTGACATCCGCCTGATCGGTATCGAGGTCTTTCTCTTTGCCGAATGCGGTAATTCTGCCGTCTATCGCCACCAGCGTATCAGCGTCGAGCACCGGGTTTTCGAGGGCGCCGGACAACATCAGTCCGACGTTCTTGATAACAGTTTTGCCCTTCGGCACCTCGGGGGCGGCGGGTCCAGCCATGGGATCGTTCCTTATAGAAGCGAGTGAGAAATAGTCGTTAGTGAGAAGCGTCTGTTATTCAGCAGCGGTCGAATTGCGCCGGTCCGATGCTTCGAGGCGTGCACACAATTCGTCCGTATTCTGGACGTCGCCGAAATGCGAATAGAATGCGACCAGCGAATTCGCATGTTCTTCGTCTGAAGACGTGGCGCAACCATCCGACACCATCAACGCGCGGTAGTTCAGCATCATCGCATCCCGGGCTGTCGATTCGCAGCACACGTTTGTGGCAACGCCGCAGACCAGGATGTTTTCGATGCCGTTATCCTTCAGGATCAACTCGATATCGGACGAGCCCTGGATGAAGGCACTGTAGCGTCGTTTGATGACGCGGAAGTCGCCGTCCTGAACATCGAGCTCCGGCCAAAGCTCGAATGGCCAGGCACCCGGTGTCATCGATTCGACGCGGAGCTCGGCTTTTTCCGGCAGGTAGCGTTCATGGGCGGTCTTCCAGGACTCTTTTGTATCGGCAGGTGAGAGGTTCTGGATCCAGATGACGATGCCGCCGGTCCGCCGGACCGTTTCGGCGATACGATTGACGTTGCCAACGACGGTCTGTCCCACCGGACAGCCTGCCTGCTGGCTTTCATCCATGAAATAGTTCTGCATATCGACGACCACGAGAGCCGTCTTTTCGGTCTCGAAGGTTTCCTGAGAATGTTCACGGCCCATACGGGCAGTCATCGCATCGATGTGTTTCTGTGGCATTTCAAATTCGTGTGGCATGTCCCGGCTCCTGAATGTCCCTGTTATATGATCCGATGATACGCAATCCCGGGCCCTAGTTAAAGTTCGACCCGCCATTTGCGTGGATGACCTCGCCGGTGATGAAACTCGCCTTGTCGGAAATCAGGAATATACCGGCATTGGCAATTTCCTCCGGCTCGCCGAACCGGCCCATCGGGAAGCGTAATGTCATTGCCGCGCGCAGCTCGTCGGTCATGCCGCCGACCATGGCCGTTTCTGCAAGACCGGGGCTTACCGCGTTGCAGCGGACCTTCGGTGCCAGCGCGCGGGCGAGCGAGCGGTTGAGCGCGATGATCGCGCCCTTCGATGAAACATAAGCGGGGCCACCCTGGCCATTGCCACCCGTAACCCCGAACAGAACCGAGGTCGAGGTGGTCAGCACGATGGAGCCGCCATCATGCGCCATCATGTATTTGGCGGCGGCCTGGGAAATCAGGAATGATCCGGTGACGTTGACCGACATGACGAAATTGCACTCGTCGGCATCAAGCTCGTCCCAGCGTTTGGAAGAATGCGCGGCGCCCCAGTGCATCAGCGCATCGAGCCCGCCGAACTTGTCGATGGTCTGGTTAACGGCTGCGGCACAGTCTTCGGTCTTGGACACATCGCCGCCAAAGAATGTGAGTTCATCGCATTCGGGGAGTTCCGCGCGCATCCGGTCTTCCTGCGGATCGAACGCCAGGACACGGCATCCGTCCTCAAGAAGAAGCTTTGTACAGGCAAGTCCAATGCCGCTTGCAGCGCCGGTAACGAGGACAGTTTGTCCCATCTAAAATCTCCCGTTTGATTAGAGTCCTAATGATGTGTAAATTATATATGCAAACGAGGCAAAAGAGCTGTTCCGTCAGGAACAAATCAATTGATCTCAGACACGCTCCGGTCAGAGAGCGGTCGAACAGGGCAACATTAGGTCGGCCATTGGCCGGGCGGACACGGGAGCGGGCATGTCAAACTCGTCAAATAATTCGATTCCGAGACCTATTCATTTCGGGCTGGTTGCGATTCCAAGGCTAATCATCGGCTGTATGATTCTGGTCGGGATTTTGATCAACGTCGCAAATGTAATCGGGCGTTATCTATTCCTTGAGCCGATTATCTGGGCCGAGGAAATCATGATCTACATCATGGTCTGGACCGTCTTTATCGGCGCGATCCTGGTCACATACGAGGGCCAGCATCTGAAAATGGACGTCTTCTCGGTGATGTTGCCGTCGCCTTTCAAAGAGATCATCAATTTTATCGCCGTCGCCTCGTTCCTGCTCGTGTGCATTTACGTGATACCGAATAACTGGATCGTCGTGGAACTGATGTTCAACAACGACCAGCGAAGCGTTGTTGCGGAAGCCCCGATGGTGATACCGCATTTCGCACTATTGGCAGGGTTCTCGCTGATGTTCGTTGCGATAGTGGTTCGCTTTCGCGCGCACGTCACCGGTCAGTTGACAGGTGAAATCGATCTTCTCGTCAAGGATTACGGCGAGGAAGACACGACAGCGACCGACGTAAAAAGTTAATCCCTTTTAAGAAAACAGACAGACATTAAGGAGCGTATCCATGGAATGGATTATTGGGGGATTAGCGACGATTCCGATGGAATGGTACATGGGTATCGTTCCGGTCGTGCTGCTCATTCTCGGCTTTCCGATCTTCATCATCCTGCTGGCAACCGCATCAATCGTTTTGATCGTGCACCAGGCAGTGCCGCCGATGGCAATGCATATCAACATGTTCGGCAGTGTCGATAAATTCGCGCTGATGGCTGTCCCGTTTTTCATCTTTGCTGGTGAAATCATGGGGCAGGGCGGTATCTCCAAGCGGATCGTCGCCTGGGTGATGTCGATTATCGGCAGTGTCCGTGGCAGTCTTGCCCTGACGACGGTTGGTACCTGTACAGTCTTTGGTGCCATTTCAGGCTCCAGCCCTGCAACGGTTGCCGCGGTTGGGCGACTGCTCTACGCACCGATGCGGCAGGCAGGGTATACTGAGCGGTTTTCATCAGGTCTGATTTCTTCATCAGGCGCCATTGCCACAGTCATTCCGCCGTCAATCGGCATGATCCTGTATGGCGCATCGGCTGAACAATCCGTCGCGCTGCTGTTTGTTGCCGGTGTCATACCGGGGCTTCTGATTGCGGCACTGATGGCGGCGTATATTTACATCTACGCGCTCCGTACGGGTATCCGCGAGGCCTCCGGCTTTTCGTTGTCTCAGTTCTTCACGGCCAGCAAGGAAGGCGTCTGGGCGCTTGGTACGCCTTTCATTATTCTTGGTGGGATTTATGCGGGGATATTCTCTCCGACGGAATCTGCCGGTATCGCCTGCGTATACGCGATTATCGTCACCCGGTTTATCTACGGCGATATCTCCTGGAAGGGTATCTGGACGGTCTCCGTCGATTCCATGTACCTGACCGCACAGGTGCTTATCATCGTGGCTGCGGCAGGCGTGTTTTCGCAGCTTCTGACGATCAGTGGCATTCCGCAGGATGCGGTCGCGGCAATTCAGGATATGAACCTGGAGCCATGGATGGTGTTGATGGTCATCAACGTCTTCCTGCTCCTTGTTGGCTGTGTGCTCGATCCGGGCTCGGCTATCCTGGTCCTGACGCCATTGCTGGCGCCGATTGCGATGGCGATGGGCGTGGATCTGATCCACTTCGGCATCATTATGACGGTGAACCTCGCCATCGGCATGTTCACGCCGCCTTTCGGTCTGAACATCTTCATCACACAGGCGCTGTTCAAGGTACCGCTGTCGAGCATCTATCCGGGTTTGATACCGTTTATCTTCGTCAACCTGGTCGCGCTCGTGATTATCACTTACGTGCCGGAACTGTCGCTCTACCTGACGCAGTTCGTTAATTAGGAAG
>Ga0115567_10006660_pt1 | contig 11007 bp, 10 predicted proteins | sample COGITO_mtgs_1204_2_FD_88679 | JGI IMG/M metagenome (GOLD analysis project Ga0115567, IMG submission 88679) | Pelagic marine microbial communities from North Sea - COGITO_mtgs_120412 | ecosystem: Environmental > Aquatic > Marine > Epipelagic | place: Germany:Helgoland, sampling site Kabeltonne... | reverse complement strand
ATGTTTTCAATATTCTTAAGTTCATCAATTAGATTTTTTTTTATTCCATGATGAACAATTTTATTAGCCATATGAGTATTAACACCCACTAAATTTTTTCGAGCTTTTATTATTTCCAACCCATATTTAAGTTTTCTTTTTGGATCATCATGTTTTGAAAGATAAACCTCATTACCCTCATCAAGGAGGCCTTTCATTGAACCAGTATTTGGACAATGGGCTGTTACTATTTCATTATTAATTTTAACATCAGCAAAAAAACGTTTATATCTTTTGATTAATTTGCCTTTTATTAAAGACTTGGTAAATTCCATATTCAAATTATACATATAAAATGACAAAAAACACAAAAGTAAATGCAGCAATATTAATAATTGGAAATGAGATTCTTTCTGGAAGAACCCAGGACACAAATACAAGCACATTAGCTAATTGGTTAAATTCAATTGGAGTTAAAGTAAATGAGGTGAGGGTTATTCCTGATGTTGAAAAAAAAATTATTGTTACTCTCAAAGAATTAAAAAAAGAAAATAATTATGTTTTTACCACTGGCGGTATAGGTCCAACACATGACGATATTACTGCTGAGTCAGTTTCTAAAGCATTTGGACTAAAGTATGAAATACACAAAGAAGCTTATAAAATTTTAGAAGCCTACTATAAACCAGGTGAATTTAATGAGGGTAGACAAAAAATGGTATGGATGCCCGAGAAAGCAGAATTAATATTAAATCCAACAAGTGGAGCTCCAGGCTTTAGTGTTGAAAATGTTTTTTGTCTTCCCGGAGTTCCTTCAATTTTAAAATCAATGCTGGGTGGTTTAAAAAATAGAATAGTGGGGGGAGAACCAATTTTAAGTCACACAATTAGTTTAAGAACTGTTGAAAGTGAAATTGCAAATTCTTTATCAAAAGTACAGGATAAAAATAAAGATGTAGAAATAGGAAGCTATCCCTTTTTTCATGCAGGTAAATTAGGTGTTTCAATCGTAATCCGTTCTGAAAATCAATCTAAAATTGATATCTGTAATTTACAAATTTTAAATTTTATAAAAGAAAAAAAAATTGAGATAGTGGATAGATAAATGCTTTATTTTGCTTATGGAAGTAATCTTCATCATTTTCAAATGAAGAGAAGATGCAAGGATAGTATTTTTATTAAAAAAATTAAACTTAAAAATTTTAGATTAACTTTTAGAAGTAAATATAGAGCTGCTGATATCGAGCCAAAAAAAAATTCTGTAGTGCCTGGTGCCTTGTTTGAAATTTCAAAAAGTGATGAAAAAAAACTTGATGTTTATGAAGATTTTCCAATATTATATAAAAAGTACTATTTTCTATATTATGGAAAAAAAATAATGACATACACCATGGTTAAAAAAACACCTTTTAAATTTCCTACAGAGAGATATTTAAATGTGGTAAAACGTGGTTATAAAGATTGTAAACTTGATTTAACTTTTTTAAAAAAAGCATTAATCAGAAAAATTTAATAAGTAATAATTAAAATAAATAAGATCATTAAAAAAACTTAAAAATAATGTCTCAAAAACTTAAATTATTTTTTAATTCTCATGAAAAAATAATATATCTAATTTTTTTGAGTTTTATATTTGCTATGACGGTTCAGCAGTTTGAACTATTTAAAGGAAATGCTAATCACTTAATTCATTCAATTAAAGAATTTGATGATAATAAATTACAAAATGACTGGATAGCTAATCAAGAACACCACCTTCCACTTTTTACTTATTTTAATAATTTATTAATTAAAATTTTTTCCAAAAACATAATTTATTTAATACACACTTTATTACTTGGGGTTACTCCTTTTTATCTATTTTTAATCTCAAAAGAATTATTTCCAAAGCTGGATCAAAAATATTTAAAGTTAATATGGTTTGGTGTTTTTATATTTATATTTCATGAAAATAGTTTTTTTTCAGGCGTTGCCGGTCAATCTTCTATAGATGCTGGGTATCAGCCAGCAAGTTTTTCTGTGTTTTTTTTTATAGGAATTTATTTTTTTTTAATAGAAAAAAATTTTTTAAGTATTTTGTTTATTTGTTTAGCTGCAAGTTTTCATCCAACCTATGTATTGCATTCAGGTTTTTTAGTGTTAGGAATTTTAGGATATTATTTTTGGTCAAAAAAATATTTAAATTTTTTTAAAATTTTAACTATTTACTCAATATTTATATTACCAATAACTATATTTATTATTCTCAATTTTTTTACAATTGACAAAAATTTAACTTTAATTGGTCAGAAGATTTTATTAGAGAGAATACCTCATCACGCAAACATCCATAGTTGGCTTTCATATAAAGATTTTTTTTTCTTAGCAACTTACGTTTATGCGATTCATTTAATTAAAAAAAATAATCGATTTTTAGTTTTCTTTACAATATTCGGACTATGTCCAATTTTATTAAGTATAGTTCAATATTTTATTAACAATACTTCTATAGCATTAGCCTTTCCTTGGAGATCTTCAATCATTATTGCGCCAATTTCTAGTATAATCATTTTTTCATATTTTCTAGAAAAAATTAAATTAAATGAGTTCAAGCTAAAATTAATAAGTTATTTTTTAATAGTACTAACTAGTACTTTCTTTTTTATCAAATCACATTACATAAAAAATCTTAATAGCGATTTTAGAAACAAGTTAATTTTAACTCAAGAAATAAAAAAAAATTATGATTTAGTTGAAAGAATATTAGTACCAACTAACTTAAGTCATGTGAGGATGAATTCAGGTCTTCCTATTTTTGTTGACTGGAAACATCATGCATTTAGATTTGATCAATTAATTGAATGGGAAAAAAGAATAATTCTGGCAAACAAATTTTACAATAGCAAATCTGAAAATGATCAATTATTAAATTTAAAAAAAATTCAAATAGTTGAAAATATCTCTCATATACTGATAAAAAAGGATGAGCTTAAAAAAGAATGCAGCAATCTAATCAATCATACAGAGTTTGCATTAGTGAGTGTCAAAAATTGTTATGAGAATAAATTTTGATTCATTTATTAATTTATTTTTAAATAGAATAATTTGAAGTTTTAAAAGGTAATTAATAATTTGAAAATTTTCTTTGCTTTATTCTATAATATGATTAAACAATAAATATGTTTGAAAATTTTCAAATTAACACAAATTCAGAAATTGATTTATCGCTTATTGTTTTAAATTTATTAATTGCTTTTTTAATATCACTGCTAATAAAATTTCATTATAAAAAATTTTCTACAACACTCACAAATAGGGATGATTTTAGTAATTTATTTCCATTTATAACTCTAACTGTTGTTTTAGTTATTTATATTGTAAAATCATCATTAGCTTTATCATTAGGGCTTGTTGGCGCACTGTCGATTGTTAGATTTAGAACCCCGATTAAAGAACCTGAAGAATTAGCTTATTTATTTATATGTATCGCTGCTGGACTTGGATATGGTGCAAATCAAACAATACCAACTACAGTCGCTGTAATTTTGATATTATTTTTACTTTATCTGCTTAAAATTAAAAAAATAAGAACAACTGAGAAAAATATTTTTTTAAATTTAGAAATAGAAAATATAGACAAAGTTAATACATCTGAAATTTCAAAAAATATAAACCAAATTTTAAAGTCAGAGAATGATAATTTTAATTTACTAAAACTTGATGTATCAAATGAGCTTTTTCAAGCTACGTATATTATTAATTTAAAAGATCTAGACAAATTAGAAGTAATAAATCAATCATTACAATCTAAATATCCTAATATTAAAATTAATTTTGTTGATCAAAATCAGGTTCCAAATATTTAGTTTAAATAATGAACACTTATAGAAGTGAGATAAAATTTATTTGCTACCAACATAATTATTATCTTTTAAAAAATTGGATTAAACTACATAAATATAATTTTTTTAAAGAGTACGGTGATAGAAATGTTAATAATATTTATTTTGATACATTAAATTATAAAGCTTTTAATGATAATTTAACAGGCTTACCCTCTAGACTGAAAGTTAGATATAGATGGTATGGTGATCTATTCGCAGAAAAGAATAAAAATGAAGGTTCTTTAGAATTTAAATTTAGAAAAAATATATATGGATATAAAAAAGTTTTTAAAATAAATGATTTAACACTTAATCCTAACTCAAATTGGACAACAATTAAAAAAAAAATTTTAAATTCTTTACCCCCTGAATATAAAATTTTATTTAATATTAATTCTGAAAAAGTATTAATTAATAGATACAGAAGAGAATATTTTATTAGTAAAAACAAAAAAATTAGAATTACACTTGATAAGGATATAAAAATTTTTGATCAAAGATTAACTTTCAAAAAACCTAATTTTACCCTAAAAAACTATACTCAAGAATATTCAGTTGTTGAAATTAAATTTAACAAAGAAGATAAAAATTTTTTAGATGACTTGGATATCAATATACCAATTAAAGCTAGTAGAAACTCAAAATATATAAATGGTGTAAGATCTGTTTTAGGAAAATAATGAAATTTATAAAGAAAAAAAACATTAATTTAAAATCAAATTTTTTTCTAAAAATATCTCTTTTTATAATAATTTTTTTTATATTAGGAATGTGGACAGAAAAATATGATTTATTTAAAAAACCAAATGTTTTGTTTACAAAAATTTATGAAAATTTATACAGTAAAGTAGTATCAGAAGTTTATGATATTGAAGAATTGATTATTGATATTGATTATAGAAATTTTGAAAAAATTAAAAAATCTAGAGAAACTGCATTAAAAAATCAGTATCTAAGACAGAGTGATGCTAAATGGTCTTCTGCAAAACTAATTCATAATAATAAAAAAAATAAAATAAAAATTAGATTAAAGGGAATGCTTGGTGATCATTGGAATCATCCATATAAATGGTCGTTTTATGTTAAAATAGATGACGACAATTCTTCAATTTTTAATTTAAGAAGATTCACATTGCAACCTCCCGAAACTTTAAATTATCTAAAAGAGTGGCTTTATATGAAGGCACTAAAAAAAGAAGGTTTGATTTACCATAGAACTAAATTTGTAGAATTAATAATAAATGGAAATAAATATGGTCTCTATACTTTACAGGAAAGAAGTATGAAAGAATTAATTGAAAATAACAAAAGAAGAGAAGGACCAGTTATAATTTTTTCAAATCAAGAAAGATTAGATGAAGAAATAAATTTAAATAATTTAAGTGCTAATAAAATTTCAGATTATTTTTGGAGATCTCAAATATTGCCGATTCAATTTAAAAGTTCTTATAAAGGAACTGTTCAAGAAACATATCTAAACAAAGCAGTTAGCCTTTTAGAGTTGTTTAGAGATAAAAAATTAAGAGTTGATGAAGTGTTTGATTTAGATCAAATTGCAAAAATTATGGCAATTAGAGCTATTTTTGGCTCAACTGAATTTGATGTAGATGACATGAAGTTTTATTATAATCCTGTATCTAATTTATTAGAACCAATTTCTAAAGAAGTTCACTCTGAGCCTAAGAGATTTTTATCTGAATTTAATCCTTGGGTTTTCAATAGCAATAATCTGAGATACCCCAGGCAGAAGCCTTTTTTAGATTTATTTTTTAATGATGAAGTATTTTATGAAAAATATCTTAATGAATTAAATAATTATTCAAATAATGATTATATTAATAATCTTGTTAAGCATAATGAAGCTGAATTTGAAGAAGTAAAAAAAATACTTAAATTAAATTTTCCTTCAGTTGAATTATTTACAAGTAAAGACTTTGAGAATATTTCTACTTTTATTCAAAGCACTCTAAAACCAATCCAAAAACCGTATTTTAATTTACTTAAAATATCCAATAATAGTTTGGAATTTAAAGTTACCAATACACAAATTCTTCCTATTGAAATAACAGGTCTAGCTATAGACAACGATTTATTAGAATTAGATTCTAATTTTTTTGTTGGTGGTATAGATTTGAATGCAAACTTTTATAATAAAAGTGATTTTCAAAAGATTATTAAAATTGAATGTTTAACTTTTAAATGTAATGAAGAAAACTTAGAAAAAATTAAAATTAATTATAGAATTTATGGTCAAGAAAATATCTATTCAAACCCAATTAAGTTCTGGAATAATAATTTTGACTCAGAAACATTTAATCTTAAATCAAGCAATGTCTCTTCCTTATTGAATAAATATAAATTTATAAAAAAAATAGGTAAAAATTTAGTAATAGAAAGTCAAGAATGGAAAATTGATGAAAGAATTATAATTCCAAAAGATCATAAATTAATAATAAAAAAAGGGACAATTGAATTTTCAAAAAAAGGTCAATTGATTTCATTTTCTCCAATCTATATTGAGGGTGATAATGATAATCCAGTTATAATCACATCTGATTTAAATCAAAATTTAAATATAAACACTTTAAATGAAGAAAAAGGCAATGGTATATTAATAATAAATACAAAAGAAGAGTCTGTACTAAATAATGTTGTTTTTAAAAATTTATCAGCACCTAATGTAATTTCTGGAAAAGGAATACTTGGTTCAATTAATTTTTATCAAGCAGATGTAAAAATATTAAATACTAAATTTTATAATAATTTAATTGGTGACGATTATATTAATATAATTAGATCAAACTTTCATATTGAAAATTCTTACTTTGAAGAAACTAACTCAGATTCAATCGATGTGGATTTTAGTAAGGGCTCAATTATAAACTCAAAATTTTATAAAAGCAAAAATGATGCAATTGACTTTTCTGGTAGTGAAGTTAATCTTGAAAATATATATATTTACGGATCAGGAGATAAAGCAATCAGCGTTGGAGAGGGAAGCATTTTAAGAGCAAAAGATATTTTAATAGAAAATTCAAATATTGGGATTGCAAGTAAAGATAAAAGTTCAGTATATTTGGATAATGTTACAATAAATGATGTTAATATTGGTCTTGCAGCATACATCAAAAAAATTGAGTACGGAGCACCTGAAATAATTGCATCTAATATAAAATTATCAAATTATAAAAATGATTTTATTTCAGATTTAAACTCTAAAATAATTATTGATGAAAGGGTGATTGCAAATACTAATTGTAAAAAAAATATAGAAATATGTAATTTTTTAATAAATTAAACTCAATCAATTTTTAATGCCAAAAAAAAAATATTCAATTTCTATTATTCTACCAATTTTAAATGAAATAAATTCATTAAAAAAAACATTATTAATTTTAAATAAAATTAAAATAGAAAAAGAATACATTGTTATTTATTCTAATAAACTAACCAATATTTCTGTTAAAAAAGAAATTTATAATTTAAAAAAAAAATATAAAAATTTAAGATACTTCAAACAAAAAAAACCATTTGTTGGTGGAGCTATAGATCTTGGTGTTATAAAAGCAAAAAAAGAGTTTATAGCTATTATGGCCTCAGACATGGAAACAAATCCTTATGAATTAAAAAAAATGATTAGTATAAGTTCTAAAAATTTAAATAGTATAGTGTCTGCTGATAGATGGATAAGTAACAAAGGTTTTAATAACTATGGTTTAATAAAATTTTTAGCAAATTTTATGTTTCAAAAAATGCTTAAGTTTTTCTTTAATTATAATATTCTTGATTTTACCTTTGCTTATAGGGTTTATCCAAAAAATGCTTTAAAAGGCTATAGAATAAATGAATTAAGACATGGTTTTGCTTTAGAACTACTACTAGTTCCAATGAAAAAGAATTTTAACGTCATTACAGTCCCTGCCAAGTGGAAGAAAAGAGTTGAGGGATATTCATCAATAACTATAAAGAGTTATTTTTCTTATTTAAAAGTGTTTTGGAGAAATTTATGATTTATATAGCGACAACTACAATTAACAAACCTACTAAGGCACTAAAATTATTTGCTAAAAATAACAATTGCAAATTGATTGTTGCTCTTGATAAAAAATCAAAAGATTTTAAACTCAAAAATGCTATTACATTATCTACAGGTTATCAGGAAAAAAAATGGCCCAAACTATCAAAATTAGTTGGATGGAATTGTATTCAGAGAAGAAATTTTGCAATACTGGAGGCATATGAAAGAGGAGCTGAAACAATAGCATTAATTGATGATGACAATATTCCTTATTCAAATTGGTTTAAAAATATTTATGTTAATAAAGAATTTAAATGTAAGGAAGTTAAAACAAATAAAAGAATATTTGATCCAGTAGGTTACACAAATCATTCTAATTTATGGCATAGAGGTATGCCATTAGAGCTTGTAAATAATCGCAAATATAAAACTGAAAAAAAAATTTTAATTAAACCGGATATTCAGGCAAATTTTTGGAATGGTGACCCTGATATCGATGCTGTTTGTAGAATGCTATTAAAACCTGAGTGTAAATTTAAAAAAAATACTTTTCCTTTCTTTTCAAAAAAAATTTCCCCTTTTAATTCCCAAAATACATTGTTAACCAGAAAAGTAATTAAAGATTATTTTTTATACCCACATATAGGTAGAATGGATGATATATGGGCATCTTTCTATGTTACTTCAAAAAAATACAAAGTTGTTTATAACGAACCTACAGTTTATCAAGAGAGAAATGTACATAATTTGATCAAAGATTTTAAAGATGAGTACATAGGTTATGTAAATTCTTTAAATCTTGTTGAAAGTTTATATAAAAACTCTGAAAATATTTACAAATTTTTACCTAAAAAGAGCTCTTTAGCTTTTGACGAATGGAAAAAAACAATAAAATAAAATTATATGAAAGTTTTAATTTTTGGAGGTGCTGGTTTTGTAGGAAGACATTATGTTGAGCATTTTTTAAAAAAAAATTCTTATGTTGAGATAGTCGACAATTTAGCACCTTTGTCGGGGGGCTTACATCCAAAAAAATGGAAATTATTTAACCCATATAAATACAAAAAGTTTAAATTTATAAATCAAGATTGTAGAAGTTATTTTAAAAAAACTAAATTTAATAACTTTGATTTAGTTATAAATTTAGCAGCAATTGTTGGTGGTAGAGAAGTTATTGAATACAATCCACTTGCTGTAGCAGAAGATCTTGAGATTGATACTGCATTTTGGCGATGGGCAGTTAAATTTAAAAATAAATTTAGTCATATTATCACATATTCTTCTAGTGCTGCTTACCCTGTGAGTTTACAAAAAAAGAATAACTATCGGTTATTAAAGGAGTCAGATATAGATTTCTCTAAAAATAATCTTGGAAAACCCGATCTATCATATGGTTGGGCAAAACTAAATAATGAATATTTGGCTTCATTAGCTTTTGAGAAATATGGAATTAAGAATACAATATTTAGGCCTTTTTCTGGATATGGTTCTGACCAGGACTTAAATTATCCCTTTCCAAGTATAATTAAGAGAGCTGTTAATCATAACACTAAAAATGACTTTATTGTTTGGGGTACAGGAAACCAATCTAGAGATTTTATTCATATAAAAGACGTTGTTAAAGGATCATTGCTTATTTCTAAAAAAGTTAAAAATGGTCGAGGTATTAATTTATCAAGCGGTAAATTTTTAAGTTTTAAAAAATTAGCAAAAATAATATTAACAATTCTTGGTAAAAAAAATATAAAAGTTATTGGAAATTCAAATAAACCAGAAGGTGTTTTTGCAAGAGGTGGTTCTTTATTACTCCAGAGGCAATTAGGTTTCACTCCTAAAATTGGAATTGAAGAGGGTATCAAAATGGCTATTAAAGATTTTGATAATCTATATTGAAAGAAATCCTCAATATTGACAAAAAATGGGTTATTTAGGCTTAAGTTCAATAAAAAAGCTTTTATTCATCTATAAAAGCTTAAATTTCCTATAAAAATCATTAAAATTGGTTTTTTGTTGTATTATTACAACACTATTAAATTAATTTGATTTTTTCATGATTCTATGAATTTTTTATTTGATCCAAAAAGAAACATGCTTAGTGTGCATTCATTACGTAAATAATTAATTATTTAAATAAGGGTAAAAAATGAAAAAAATAATGACATTAGTTGGTGCTTCAATGTTTTTAGCATCTTCAGTTTTAGCTGGTGGAATGATCGGAATAAAACTAGGTACTGGTGATTTAGAAGCAACTAAAAATAGTTACACTGCTGGTAGCAATACTTATGCTGCTCAAACTAAAAGTGAGAGCGAGCAATTTGGTGCTATATTTGCAGAAATTAGCCTTCCTCAGGTTGAGGGTTTGTCTTTGGGTGTTGAATATATCCCTTTCACAGCGACTGTATCAGTAGATGGAAACTCATCTGACTCACATTTAGAGTTAAGTGAACACACTACTTTGTACGGTTTGTATATGAAAGATATGGGAGATGTAAATGCATTCTTTAAAGCTGGTTATGCAATGGCTGATATAGGAAACGTTAAAGCAAATTACGCAACTACAACTGTTAATTCAAATGACAGTAGTCTTGAAGGACCAATGATTGGTGTTGGAATTCAAAAAGATCTTGACGCTTTAGTTGGAAGACTTGAGATAACTTACACTGATTACGATGATGTAAGTGTAACAACAACTTCAAATGGTAGTGCAAGTGTTAAAAAGTCAGCAGAAGCTAATTTAACTACAATCTCGTTCTCAGTAGCTAAATCGTTTTAATACTATTTAATAAAATCTTAAAAAGGACCCTTCGGGGTCCTTTTTTTTGTTTAAATTTTGCTTGATAAACTTCAAACAATCAAAGTCACACACTAGCCACACAAAACATAACTTGCAGTTGTTTGATAACTTGAGTTATAAATAAATACGGATATAACAATGCGAAATCTAGGAGCCCTCGTGGTGAAATTGGTAGACACAAAGGACTTAAAAGCCGAGGGATAGAAGTTAAAGTCAGTCCATAGCAGTACAAGGTAGTCTAAAACATCCTATAAAATCCCATTCTCCAATTTAGCTTTTAATTAAGATCAGAAAATAAGGCCAAATTAATTTTTGCAAACAGGAGCAAAACAGGAGTAGAGTAAAGTTTAATT
>Ga0115567_10006658_pt1 | contig 11008 bp, 10 predicted proteins | sample COGITO_mtgs_1204_2_FD_88679 | JGI IMG/M metagenome (GOLD analysis project Ga0115567, IMG submission 88679) | Pelagic marine microbial communities from North Sea - COGITO_mtgs_120412 | ecosystem: Environmental > Aquatic > Marine > Epipelagic | place: Germany:Helgoland, sampling site Kabeltonne... | reverse complement strand
TCACAGTAGCCTTGTTTGAGGTCTACAAAGCCCCCCAGGACGCTTCCTCCCCAACCACTCCCCCCGACCGTGGATTTCCACTTTTTCCACGCAAACTTGTGAGGAAATAACGCTTGAACATCTTTACAGACTACAAAGAGCCATCACCCGCAGAAAAACTGACTGTTTGTCATTAAACGTATCTATCTCTCCCTTCCTTTGAACGTCAAATGGGACCCCCAGAATCCACACGCCCCGGGACAGGCTATGCTTGCCAGAACAAGAGACCAAACCCTCTGCTGCAGATCCCGCTTGACGAAACCGACAGAATGCAAAGAGGCGGGCTGGAACAGGTTGCAATGTGGCGTGGCGTGGCGTGGCGTGGTGCGCTTCATCGATGCAGGCAGCAAGTCGAGTGCCCCCTGTCAACCATGATCTATGCCGACAATATCATAGAATTACCAAGCCCACGCCCCTCGCGCACCTACATTTTGCTCTAGAGGACTGTGGTCGCCGGCCGCGAAACAGGCTGCGCGGTGCCCTCCTGTCCCGGGAGTTCGCAGTAGACGTTGCCCTTGGAGATGCGGGCGATCTCCTTCTCCAGGCGCGCCATCAGCGCCTCGCACGCCTCCTTGCGCGTGACCTTGCTCACGGTGTCGAGGTTGAAGAGCGAGAGCGTCAGGCGCTGGTACTCCTGGTTCGCCGCGTCCCAGCGCGCCTTCATCCCGCGGATCATCTGGCGGCGCACCTCGACGGGCAGGCGCTTCACCAGGCGCCCTTGGTGCATGTAGGTGCTCGACGCCACGCTCGCCGCGTCGTCGTAGTCGTCATCGTCGTCGTAGTACGACGACGCCACCGACGTCCGGCTCACGGTCGTCACCGGGCGCGGCGCGTGCGCGGCGGCGCCGGCGCGCATCAAGATCGGCACGCGCTCCTTGGTCATCATGTACGGCTTGGGCCCCGCCGGCGCGGCGTCCTCCTCGTCGCGCCGCAGCGTGCTCCGCAGCACCTTGATGGCCTTGACGCGCGAGCGGCGCTGCGCTGACCCGAGGTCCTCCCCGCGCAGCACCGCCGCGATGTCCGCCTTACGCGCCTCCTCCAGCGCCTCGGCCTGTTCCGAGCGCGCGCGGTGCTTACGCGGGTCGAGCCGCGCCTGCGCCGCCTCCCACGCGGGGTCGCCGAACGTCCCTGTGAGGTTGGGCACCATGCGCTTCTTGAGCCCGCGGCGCAGCGCGTCGGCGCCGACGATGCAGTCCACCTGGTTGCGCGTCACAAAGTCCGGCGCCTCGTACGTGTGCGCCGCCGCGGCTGCGAAGCAGTCGGCGGCGCGCGGCGCGGGCGGGCGCTTGAACTGCCCCTCGTCCGGGTACTGGAAGCGGTGGGGCGCGGGGAGCGGCGGGTGCCGCTGTCGCGCGCGCAGGAATTGCGCAGGCTGCGGGCGGGGCGCGTCGGCCCTCCCCATCCAGCTGTACGCCTTGGTCGGGGGCGCGTCGGTGCCGGTGCCGACGATGTTGAGCACCCCGGGCGCGCCCGTGTTCTGCAGGCAGAGCGTGGATCCTGCCACAGCACGCGCTCACGCGCGCGGAGCGGCGGGTTGGCAGGCGGCGCGCAGCGGATGTGTGGGGACGGCGCGTGCCTGTTGGCGCCATGGTCGGGTTGTAACGCGAGCGGTAGTGCGTTCCGTTGCGGTACGCATCGCCCTTGCGCACCGGCGTCGGCACCCTTACGTTAAGCCCCAGCGGATTGCCTGGCCACGGGCGCTCGACATGCTCCCCGCCCGCGAGGAGCTGCCAGGACGCATTTTTCGGCTTGGCGTGCAGAGGGTTGCGTCCGTGGAAGTCGTCGGGGTTGGGTAGGGGCCCGTTCATGTTGGATCCGCCGCAGACCTGCCGTCGATCGAGTGAGTCCCCTCCCCGCATATGGGCGGCTCTCGCGGCCTAGCGGCGCGACCCTCACAAACCCCTGCCCGTGAACACACCGCACCTTGCATCTCTGCTGTCGGTGAAGTCGCTAATTACAGTGCAGTGTGGGATGTGGCAGCGACCTTCCGCGAGAACAGCGGCCCGTTGATCCCACGCGCCTCATCGCTGTGGTTGACCGTAGCGTACACAACTTGCGAGTGTGACGCGCTGCTCGCATTTAGCATTCGCCCGCCATCTTCTAGCGGCATTTCGATCGGCTACGCGACTTCACGCCGTCGCTTTGGCCGCGCCCAACGCGCAGAGTGAGGCTGTAGGATCCGCGGCTATCTGGGCAGAATAATAACGGTTCTGCTCACGCGGTTCCCGATCCCGAGCCGCCCACCTGTCGCTCAGCAGAGGAGCCGTGGTATCCCGCTAGGACGTTGGACTACCGCCTTATCCGAATGCAGGCAGCGGTTTCGCCCCCGATGGCCTGTGGCTGAGCGCCGGCAGGACCCCGCGGTGGATAGTCGGGTCCAAGGTGCGGCAAACTGCCTGCCTGGTCGCGTCCTGCCAGGCAGTACAAAAAAGCTCGCTTCGTAGTGTTGTGTTACACTACGAAGCTGAGCACCTCAACAGTGAGTTGAGCAGTCCGCAGACGGCAACATGTGCCAGGGCACCGTCGTCAAGCCGGACCTCCCGGTCCCCATGCCGGGGAAGGTCTCTGACCCGCGGCTAGCACCCAACGAGGTTATCATGCCACACCTTTCCCGTCCCTTTCGCACCGCTGCGACCCGGAGTGCGGATGCTGGCGCCCATTTCGGGTGCCCGGCAGTACCTAAAGCGTGCGACTTCCCTCTGCCCAACCTGCGCATGCGAGCGTGGTTCCAGCCTCCACGCCGCATTTCGGTGGCACAAAACGGTCGCTTTGTGCGCTGTGGGACAGTCACGCAGCGTCGGAGGCCTTCAGATCCTTTCGCTTGGCGGTGCAACACTCGTTGGGTCACTGCGCACCTCCACCGCGACAGGCACCGGGTGCTCACTACCTCCTGGCACAGGTTATCCTGGAGGACTGGGTGTACGATCTGGAGAAGTTTGCCGCCGTGCATCCCGGCGGGGCAACGGCAGTGAAGTTGTTCGGGGGGAGCAACGCGACGGCACATTACTACATGCTGCACCAGCACAAGGAGATTCGACTCAAGCTGCTCGCACCGTTCCGGCTCCGGCCTGCCGGAGCGCCCGTTGGACCCTCCGCACGTGAGGGTGACCCTGCATTTATCCTCAACAGTCCAGCATACCAGGATCTCAAGACCCGCGTGCGCAAGGCGATCCCAAACCAGGTGCCGACCCTGTTCCCACCACAGCGCGCGGGGCGCCGGTGGTGTCCCGCGGCAGCATGCTGAGGTGCGGCTCCGCGAGGCGCAGTTTGCGACTGCGGAGTGGTACGTGAAGGCAGTCGGCATCATGGCGCTCGTCTGCTACCTCGAGTACTCGTCGCTTGCGCACGGATTCAACCTGCTCAAGTCGACCGTGCTCGGTGTGCTCATGGCCATGATCGGGCTGTGCATCCAGCATGACGCCAACCATGGTGCTGTGTCCGCCTCCGGGTGGGTCAACCGCTTCTGGGGATACACTCAGGACTGGATCGGCGGGTCTGCGCTGCTGTGGCAGCACCACCACGTCCTGATGCACCACGCGGACACCAACGTCGAGGGCGACGACCCGGACATCACGGGCGACCTTGTGCGGTTTCACACGCTCACCGACTGGAGCCCGAAGCACCGTTTCCAGGCGATGTACACCTGGTTCCTGCTCCCCCTGCTCCCGCTCAAGTGGCACTTTGCGGAGGCGTTTGACCTGCTGAAGATGGAGCACATGGGGCGCCCCATCTCGCCGATGGCGCAGGGCGAGGCCAACATCGCGCTTGCGTTTCGCGTGTCCTTCCTGCTGCGTTTCTACGCGCTCCCGATGTACTTGTATCCTTCGCTGCACACGGCGATCTGCATCGTCGCGTGCTTCGCGTCGGCGGGGCTCTACCTGGGGGTCAACTTCATCATCTCGCACAACTTCGAGGGCGTGCGGTGGGTTCTCTCTGATGCCGACCGGGCTCGGCACACCAAGCGCGACTGGGCGTTCGAGCAGGTCGAGACCTCGTCAACTGTCGGTGGGCGCGTCCTCGGCTTCTTCCACGGCGGGCTCAACTACCAGATCGAGCACCACCTCTTCCCGCGCATCTCGCACGTGCACTACCACAAGCTCAAGCCCGTTATCGAGCAGGCACCCGGACCCCGCCGTCCTCCACTGCCCCCGGCTCCGGCTCGTTCGGACCCAAAGCCCCCACCGCCTTCCCCCCGGACGCGATTGTGACGAATGCGGGCACGTGAGCAGTGGTGCAAGGAGCAAGGGTTGCGGTACTCCTATTACTCATCGCTCCCCGCCAACATCGCCTCGACCTGGCGCCACCTCAACGCGCTGGGCAAGGATGTGCACGCCAAGGCCGCCTGAGCTCTGCGCACGTGCGCGCGCATGTGCTTATGAATCCGATGCGCCCACCACACGCCCATTTGCCGCAGTCACCGCGCCCGCCGCCGCACGCGCGCCGAACTCTCACAGCTCGATCGAGATGCCTGTGTGCTCCTCCAGAAGGCGCCGGCTCGCCTCGAGCACGGCCTCGCCCGGCTCTGGCGCGCCCGCGGAAAGCGACACCGGGAGGAAGCGCCGTCGCAGGAGCGCGTCGGCTGCCGCTGCCTCCGCCGGGCTGGCGGCCGCGTCCTGCAGGAACGACACGAGGTTCTTGAGCAGCTCGCCCACCTTCTTCTCGCCCTCCTTGGCGCGAGCGCGCCCGGCTGCGACCTGCGCCTCCAGGGCCTCGGCCTCGGCCTCGCGATTCCTCATCGCCTCCTTGTCGCCGGCGCCCTCGTCCCCAAAGAGCGCCAGCCGCTTGCTCACCTCAGCGAGGTCTGCCTCATCCCGCACGAGAGCTTGCTGCGTCGCGCGCAGCGACGCCAGATTTTCCACCTCTTTTTTCTGCAGCGTTGCCACGCGCACCTTTCCAGCGGCCAGCTGTGTCTGCGCGTCGCCGCCATCGGCACTCGCAGACTCCAGCAGCTTCTGCTTCTTCTCTTCGCGTGCTCTATCCTCCGCATCGTGAGCATCTGCCTCTGCCTGCTCCTCGGCCAGGATCTTGCGCTTCCGCGCAAGCACGCGCTCAAGCGCCTCAATCGCCTGCGTCTCCTTCTTCAGCGCATTTGCGTCCGTCCGCTCCGCCTCGCGCAGTTGCCGCACCACCTCGGCAGCCTGCCGTTCGACCGTGACGCTCGTCTCTGCCGAAAGCTTCTTGAGCTCCTGGCCGAGCGCAGCTTTCTCGGCAACTTTTTCCGCCATGAGATCTTCAGACTTGGCACGCAGAGACTCACACAAGCGCACGCGCTGCGCCTCGCGACGCTGTGCAGCCTCACCAGAACTCATCAGAGTTGAGACTGGGGTTGCAAATGCGAGGCGCTTCTCGTCAAAAGTCTCAGCGGCGGACCAGCGAGCAAATGGCTGGAGCTGAGTAACCATGTCTCCGAAGGCCTGGTGCAGCTTCACACCGCCTCCGCCAGGCATCCTTGCAAGGAGGTGGATCGACGACCACTGGTTTGAAGTTCAAATCCGCCTGCTCCATCCGCGCGTCTCGCGTTTTTCAGTCCCCCGAGGGTCCTTCGATAACGTGACCGCTGTACTTTTTAGCCAACAATATTCGATGAGTCAACTCCCCAAAAGCCAAGAGTCGCTGATATGGCGAGGCGTCTCGCTGCGGGGGGCGCCCTGTCGCTTGTCGCCGTGGCGCTCCTGGCTCTGTCCCTTGCGGGCAGTGCTCAGGCAGACACCATGGTCTCCAGCTTGCCAGGTCTGTGCACATCTCTACCGAAAGATAGGGTGAAAAGGAGCCTACTGTCGAGCCCGGGCCAGCGCGGGCAGCACAAGCCTCGGCGGACTCTGCCTCGGCGGACTCTAGACGTTGCACTCTGTGTGCTGCGATGTGGCATGCATTGGGAGCCATCGTACTTGCACTGAAAGTCATGTGTGTTTTGTGCAGCTGGGGCTACGGGGACGGGGAAGCTGGTGTTCTCGGGCTTGAAACCGGTCGAGAGCCGGCATCCGGCCAAGATGCAGTCGCTCGAGGATGAGGGGGATGGGGAGGAAGAGGAGGGCGACGCTGTCCCTGCAGTGCCCGTCGTCCCTGTGCAGGACAACTACGAGGCTGCCACGAACGCTGATGATCTCATCACGCAGGCCCTCGAGCACGGCACCCTGTCGGCGGCCCAGGCCAAGGCCATCCTCGCTGCTGCCAAGGCCGCGGCGTCTGCGGACGCCGCCAAGGTCGCGGCTGCCAAGAAGATTGTTGAGGCCGCGAAGGAAGCGCAGGGCGAGGCTGCTGAGGACGCCCAGGATGCGAATGAGGCGGCGGCCGCATCGGCCAGCAAGGTGGCGGAGGACGAGAAGGTTCTGCGCTCTGATGAGGAGGCCGCGGGCCCGCCCGCGGCGATCGCACAGCAGAAGCAGGCAGCGCTGAACTCGGCCAACCAGCGGCTTGCTGCGGCCATGGCGTATGCGGCGACCCAGACTCGCAACATGGACCGTGCGCTCGCTGCGGAGACCGCTGCGAAGGCTGCTGAAGATGCTCGGGCAGCCATGGCCAGGGCCAAGAGCGAGGCTGATTCTGCAGAGATCGCGGCCCGCAACCTTGCGGACGTCAGCTCGGACGGCAGCAGCGCGGCGGGCGGGGGTAACGATCAGGGAAGCCAGGGTGGCGGGAGCGCGGCCGGGGACACCAGCGTTGGGGAGAAGATCGGCATCGTGATCTTCTTCTTGCTGCTCTCCGGCGCACTGCTCTTCTGGTGGTTCCAGTTTGGCCGCGGCTCCGGCGGCCAGGGGGTCCCGACCGACTCGATGCCCCAGTCCAACTACGGGACGTCGAGCTACGGTATGCAGGACACAACCGTGTGATCCGCGCAAGTGCAGGGCGCAGCCGCCGGAAGAATGCCGGGCGGCGGCGCAGGGGGGCAGGCGCAGACATGCCTGGTCAGGGTCGACAGTCAAGGCGCCTGCGGTCTGGAGCTTTCCCAGTGTGGGCGCGTCCAGAGTGCTTGAAATACATCATGTGTTTCACTCGAAACCATTGTGCGTGGTCACGTCTGTGGCAGCATTCGCTTGAACCTTGCTACAGAACACCCCCCCCCCAGTGTCGCAGGCCTCTTCGCAGCGCGTGCTATCACACCGCACGTACTGCGTCACTTGCATGTCCGGACAGTGTCCCAGCACCTGTGCTCGCACGTTAAGTCGACAGCGGCGCCAGCACGCGGCGGCTCAGTCTGCCGCAGCCGCTCGCTGCCTGTCTGGGGCGGGGGCGCGCCTCTTCCACAGCGCCAGCGTCCTCTCCCAAGACCGCTTGGAGCCCTTGCTCTTGGAGCACCCCCTCAGCGAGCGCAGCGAAGCGCTCGGCGGCCTCAGGGACGTGCGCGCCCTGCACGAAGAGCGCGCGCGTCTCCGCGCCCAGGAGCCTGCGCGGCGCGTCACCAGCGCGTCAGCACATGGGCCGTGGCGGGCGAGCGGGCGGGGCTGGAGCGGCAGCTGGGCCGGCGGGCGGGCGCCGCACGTGGCGAGGGTCTCGAGGAGGGGCGCGGCGGCGCCGGGGTCGTAGACGAGGTCGGCACAGAGCACCACGTCCGGCGGGCGCCCCTGGAGCTCCTGCCGCAGCACGCGCGCCGCGCCCGCCGCGCCCCACGCGAGCGGCGCGAAACAGGCGGGGCGCCCGGGGCAGTTGCGCTGGATGGCGTCGGCGAAGCGCGTGGCGACCGGGCACGCCCCGAGGCCCCCGTCGCTCGTCAGGTCCGTCATCACCACAAGCTCCTGCCCCGAGTCGGCCGACAAATCAGTCAGCAGAGTAGAGCAGGGAAGAGAACGAAAGGGAGGGCGGGAGCGAGAGAGATGGGGAGAGAGATGGGGAGATAGAGAGAGGTGAGACCGCGCCGAGGCGGGCGCAGACGATGCCGAGCAGCCCCGTGCCAGCGCCGAGCTCGAGCACGCGCTTCCCGCGAACGAGTGCGGGGCGGTGGCACAGGATGAAGGCAAGGAGGAGCGACCCGTCCCACACGGTCACTCCCGTGTCTCCTGGAAACGGAGAGCGCATGTGACGGATCGGCGATGAAACAGGAGGCAAGGGGTGCGCGGCTGTGGGAAGCACCCGAGTCGCTGCTTACGTCCACATTGCGGGCCCGTTCTCTCCGCTGGGGGCGTCTGCTCCTGCGACAGGACGCCACATCATCAACCTTTGAATGAGCTTGCAGCAGCCACGCCACGTTGCAGGCGCTCATGGGTGTGTGTGTGTGGGTGGGGAGGGGAACTTGAAGCCCTTGAGCGGCACGCTCAGGTGCGACGACGGGAACTGGTTCACCGTCACGACGAAGCCGTCGGGCATCCGGAACTGCAGCGGCTGTAAAAGGGAGGGGAGATTGGGGGCGTTCAGGCTATGGCGTCGGCACACTTTGAGGGCACTCATGACCGAGTCTCACCCGGCGGAATCGATCCTCCCACGATGCCGCGTCCCTCCGCCACGCGGCCGGGGGCGCAGTCTCGAACTCCGCACCGACCACCCCTGCCAGGCGCGCGATAGTATCAGGATGGGCCACATCAGTATGATATCCACGAGTGTGGGGGGCGCTGGGCGGCGCGCTGGGCGTACACTGGATCCCCCGGCCCGTGCGCAGTGGATCGGCAGATTTTGCTCACCGATAGCTTGATCGCCACCGACGCGCCCGTCCCCGAATCGACTGTCGGCGTCGGGGATGAGGGACGACACCACCAGGAAACACAGAACCCGCCGCATCGGCGCGGGGTTCCGCGGCGCCATTGCCCTCGCCCGCGCCGCGGGGATGCGACCCTTGCACTCCTAGGCGGGCCCGACTACAAATGTGCTCGATCTATCTAGAGACTCTGTTCGCTTCCGTTCGCGCGGCCTGAGATTTTCATATTGGCCTAACAAGCTCACTACGGTAGTGAGGGAAGCGTTGCGAGGTCGGAACGGCACAGACCGGGCTTCCGACTTTTAAAGTTCTGCGTTATTAGAGAAGGGGGCTCACAACAGTGCACACTACTAGACCAGCTTCAAGTCGAGGGTGCGCTTGACCCGCCCCGCTTGAACGGGACCGAGCCCTCTGCCCTGTGTCGCTCTTAGTGGTTTCCATTTGGTTCCAGCGATCCCTCTCGTCCACCTGGCGGCTGGATAGCGCCCCGCGCAGCTCCTGGACGCGTGGGCGCGCGGCCATCGAACCCTGGATTTCGTTTTGTAGGCGAGCCCCGGCGCATCGGTAACGCCGCGCGCGAGCACGCGCGCCTGCGCCCCACGTGTCGTAGCGAAGAAACTACGGTGGTCTTGCCCTCGAGCGATCGCTGGCGCGAGCGACCGCTACGCAAGGAGCACACAAACCTGCTGCTGACCCTGAGCGTTCCTAAATGGGCGCTTCGAGTCATCGCGAGGGCCTTGCCTCCTAGCGCCCCGTGCGGTTCCTAGCGAGCCTGTACTGTGCCCCTGAAATTTGGCCTTGATTCGACGCAGGCTGCAGCCATGGTCCTTGGCGACGGCGTGACCCCGATGCGGGTGTCGAAAAGAAGGCGCATTGCAAACAAGAATGCAGCCGCAGACCTCGCCGCAGCAGGCACGCGAACCCTGACTCCCCGGTTTGGCTGTGCGTGCAGCGCCCAGGATAGAGAGAACAGAGTCTTGATGAGCGTCATCCTGACGTCCGTCGCACACACGCAGCTCGGGCAGCACGCGCGATGGCTCGGAGCAAGACGAAATCGCCGCGGCGCTCGCAGCTCGCAGACGACGAGATCGTCTCTTGTCGCCCGCGCAAGGGAAAGCGCAGCGCCGCTTCCTCGCGCGAGGACGAACCAGGAGAGGGAGGGAGCGGCAAGCGCAGCCTGTCGCCGGCCGAAGGTGACTCCTCCTCTCACGGACACCAGCAGCGGGGGCTCGTGCCCCTGTCACCATGAGCTTTCGCGGCTCTGGCCAGGCTTCCAACAGGGGACACGTTGTGTCCCCCCACATTTGCACGTGTCCTCTCGCGTGCCCGGCTGCTGAAGTATTCTGCCCCTGGCCTCGCGCAGAGGTGGCCAATGGTGCGCGGCGAAAGGAGGCGCTGACGTTGCGGCTCCAGCGGGCGCTTGAGCGAAGCGCCCCAGCGGGCCGGGCTCTGGTGAGGCGCCGCGACCCGCGAGACAGCGTGCGCGCACACAGAAACAGTGGGCGTTGTGTGCGCGTGCGCGCTCATCCGCGCGCGCGAGCGCCGGCGGTGGGGGGGCGGGGCTCTGATCGCTGCGAGACGCGCAGGATGAGGACTGGGACGAGGCGCAGTGGGGCGCGGCAGACCCTGCAGAGCTCCGCAGCGAGCGCCGGCGCAAGGCGGGCGCGGATACGGAGGCCGACGGCGCCACGGGGCGGGCGGCGCTGGGCGCAGCGAACCTTTGGGGGTTCAAGGACAGCCCTTTCACGCGCGGGTGGCTGCCGTGCGCTGCGGACACCTCGGCGCGCACGTACCGCTCGTGGTTCCCCGCGTTCACGGCGCGGCACGTGGCCCTGCCGCTGCGGTGCTACAACGACGACGTGACCGCGATCGCCAAGGACGACCCGGACTTCCCGCGCCGAACGCGGTGCGCCCGCCCGCCCGCGCCGGCCCCGCCCGCGCCGCGCCGCGGCTGACACGGCGGCGCGCCTGCGCAGGCACGACGGGCGCGTGTCGCGGCGGGCGGCGCGGCGCAACAAGTTCTGCCCGCTGGATGGGGAGGCATCGCCGCCGCCGCCGTCGTCGTCGTCCTCCAGCGACACGGAGTCCTCGACCGAGGAGGAGGACGAGAGCGAGTCGGACGACAACGGCTCGAGCGGCGAGTCCGCGTCCGGCAAGCGCAACGCGCGCGACGACCCCCTCGACCCCTCGGTGTGGTGTGCCACATGCGGCCGCGGCTTCGCCTCGTCGCAGGCGCGCTCCTCCCACAACAACTCCGCCAAGCACCGCCGCAACGTCGCCGCGCGCGCGGCCGCCGACAAGGCCGCCGCCCAGGCAGCCGCGCGCCGCGCGGCCGAGGAGGGG
>Ga0115567_10006655_pt1 | contig 11012 bp, 8 predicted proteins | sample COGITO_mtgs_1204_2_FD_88679 | JGI IMG/M metagenome (GOLD analysis project Ga0115567, IMG submission 88679) | Pelagic marine microbial communities from North Sea - COGITO_mtgs_120412 | ecosystem: Environmental > Aquatic > Marine > Epipelagic | place: Germany:Helgoland, sampling site Kabeltonne... | reverse complement strand
CATGCGGCTGGCCCGCGCGTCCGTGCGCCAGAAACGCATCCTCGCCCCCGGCGGTCCAGAGCGAGGCGTCCAGCGCATCCATCCGCGCCGCGTCGGGTCCGCGCACCGCCACGCGCCAGCCCGCGCCGCGCGCCTTGTCCAGCAGCATGGCAAGCGTGCCCTCCAGAGGCCCGCGCGTCAGATGATAGAAATAGGCGGCGCCCATGGGCGTTACTTGGCCTCCCCCGGCATATCCTCGACAAAACGGTTCAGCGCCATGACGCCCCAGCCCGTCGCACCCTTGGGCGCGTAATCGGTGTCGGATTTCACCGACGCGACGCCCGCGATATCCAGGTGCATCCATGCCATCCCGTCCTGAACGAAGCGCAGAAGGAACTGCGCGGCCGTGATCGAGCCTGCAGGGCGCCCGCCGACATTCTTCATGTCGGCAATCTGGCTTTTCAGTTGCTCGTCATAGGGTTTGCCCATCGGCATGCGCCACGCGCCCTCGCCCTCCGCGCCAGCCGCCTTGAGGAAGGCGTCGCAGAGCGTGTCGTCATTGCTGAAAACACCCGCATTCTCATGGCCAAGACCGATGATGATCGCGCCGGTCAGGGTGGCCAGATCAATTATGGCGCGGGGCTTGTAGGTTTCCTGCGCGTACCACATCACGTCGGCCAGAACGAGGCGTCCCTCGGCGTCGGTGTTGATCACCTCGACGGTGTCGCCCTTCATCGACGTCACTACGTCACCGGGACGCGTCGCGCGCTCCGACGGCATGTTCTCGACCAGACCGACAAGGCCGACGACATTCGCCTTGGCCCCGCGCAGCGCCAGCGTGCGCATCACGCCCGCGACGACACCGGCGCCGCCCATGTCCATGGTCATGTCCTCCATGCCGGCGGAGGGCTTCAGACTGATCCCACCGGTGTCAAAGACGACGCCCTTGCCGACCAGCGCCAGCGGCGCATCGCCGTCGGTGCCGCCGTTCCACTCCATCACGGCCACCTTCGAGGGGCTGGCACTGCCATACCCGACGCTCAGCAAGAGGCCCATTCCCAGCGCCTCCAGCTTGTCCTCCTCCAGCACGGTCACCTTCAGGCCAAGGCTTTCCATATCCTTGATCCGTTTGGCAAACTCGGTCGTCGTGAGGTGGTTGGCAGGCTCGCTGACCAGATCGCGGGTAAAGAACACGCCCTCGGCCACCGCGCGGGCGGCCTTGGCCTCCGCCTCGATCTCACCCGGCTTCGACACCATCAGCGTCACCTCGCCAAGGCTTTTCTGATCGCCCGTCTTGCGCGCTGTAAAGCTGTAGGCGCGCAGGATGATGCCCAGCATCAGATCGACCGGGCGCCGCTGCTGCGTGGCCAGCACGGTCATGCCGTCCTCGCTCAAAAGCTTGCCAAGCGCCGCTCCGCCCTTGCGCGCCTCAATATCCTTGGCGCCCCGTTCGAGGCACAGGATGTCGACCGCCTCGGCCTTGAGGCCCGCAGGCCATGCCAGCGTCTTGACGTCGCCGGATTTCATCCCTTCGAGCGCGCCGCCCTCGATCATCCGGGCCAGCGCGCCTTTGGTCAGCTTGTTGACGCGCCGCGCGCCCTCGCCCAGCTTGCCGTCCTTGCCGATGACGACGGCGATGCGGCCCTTGGCGTCTGCCAACGCGTCCAGATCGGTCTCGGTGATGCGGGTCGATGCGGGTTGGGTCATGGGGCGCTCCTGAAATTGGGTTGCGGCCTCGAAGGGGCCGTGATGTGTGTCTGGCCCGGACTCTGCGCATTTTCCGGCCGAGTGCAATGGCATGCGGATCATCGGCAGCGCCTGGCCTGTCGCCGCCCCGTGCGCGTCATTAACAGTTTTCCCGCGTGCCCGTTTGGGATAGCGTGCCGCCAGATATTGTGTGCATGGGGGAATAGCGCGTGGCCAGATTCGACAGATACATGCTGTCGCAATTCATGGTGCTCTTCGGGTTCTTCGCGCTGGTGCTGGTGTCGATCTTCTGGATCAACAAGGCGGTGCGCATGTTCGACCGCCTCGTCAGCGACGGGCAGTCCGCGTGGGTCTTTGCCGAATTCACCGCGCTCACCCTGCCCGGCGTGATCGGTGTCGTGCTGCCCATCGCGGCCTTCGCGGCGTCGGTCTATGTGACCAACCGCCTTTCCACCGAAAGCGAGCTGACGGTCATGCAGGCCACTGGCTATTCGCCCTGGCGCATGGCGCGGCCCGTGATCTATTTCGGCGCGATCGTCGCTCTGATGATGTCGCTTCTGGCGCATGTGCTGATCCCGCTCAGCCTGAAACAGCTGGAGCAGCGCCGCTCCGAAGTCTCGGGCAACATCACGGCCAAGCTGCTGACCGAGGGCGAGTTCCTGCACCCTGCCTCCGGCGTCACGTTCTATATCCGCGAGATCACGCCCGAGGGCGAATTGCGCAACGTATTCCTGTCAGACCGCCGCCGCGCGGGCGCACCGACGACCTACACGTCGTCCCGCGCCTATCTGGTGCAGGAGGGCGGCGGCACCCGGCTGGTCATGCTCGACGGCCTTGCGCAGAATATCGCGGCGGACGGCCAGCGCCTCTTTACCACCCATTTCGATGATTTTTCCTACGATATCAGCCGGCTGGTGTCGCAAAGCGCGCTGAACCTCGACCGGATCGACTTTGCCACCACGCCCGATCTCATCCGCGACCCCGGCGCGGTGGCCGAAAGGACCGGCGTCACGCTGGGCGTGGCGGTCACGGCGCTGCATGCGCGGTTCGCGCAGGCGATCCTGTGCATCGTCGCGGCGCTGATCGGGTTCGCCGCGCTTCTTCAGGGCGGCTTCAGCCGGTTCGGCGTCTGGCGCCAGATCCTGACCGCGTTCCTTTTGCTGATCGGGGTCAAGCTGGTCGAGGGCGGCGTCGCGGGCCCGGTCCTCGCGGCGCCCATGATGTGGCCCCTGCTCTATCTGCCCGCGCTGATCGGCTTTGCGATCGGCTGGATATTGCTTTATTCTGCGGCGCATCCCGGCGTTTTGCGGCGCCTGCGCGGCATCCGTCAAAGGCCGTCCGAAGGGGCCGCGACGTGACATTGCATTGGTATTTCGCCCGCAGGTTCCTGTGGACCTATCTTGGCATCACTGCCGTCTTTGTGGTTCTTCTGGGCCTGATCGACATGGTGGACGAGCTTCAGGATTTCCCCGACCTGCCGGTCTGGGACGTGGCCGAGATCGTGTTGCTGAACCTGCCGCATGCCAATTACGAGATCCTGCCGCTGATCATCATCCTTGCCTCGGTCGCGCTGTTCGTGCGCCTTGCGCGCTCGTCCGAGATGGTGGTCGTGCGCGCATCGGGCCTGTCGGGGCTGCGCGGCATGAGCGCGCCGGTGCTGATGGCGGCGATGGTCGGCCTTGTGTCGATCACGGTGTTCAACCCGCTCGTCGCGGCCTCGTCCAAGCGCTATCACGATCTGGTGGCCGGCTATAGCGGGTATGGCTCGAACATCCTCGCGCTCTCGTCCGAGGGCCTGTGGCTGCGCCAGGGGAGCGCCAAGGGACAGACGGTGATCCACGCGGCGTCGGCCAGTGCGGATGTGTCGGTGCTGAATGACGCCACGTTCATCTCGTTCTCGCCGCAAGGCGAACCGATCCGCCGCATCTTTGCGCGCAGCGCCACCCTGGGAAGCGGCGAATGGCAACTCGCGGACGTCAAGCTCTGGACACTGTCGACCGGCGACAACCCCGAGGCAGGCGCACAGAGGATGGCCACGCTGTCGGTGCCATCGGCCCTGACACGCGAGGGGATCGTCGACAGTTTCGGCAAGCCGGAATACATCCCGATCTGGGATCTGCCCGGCTTCATCGATCAGCTGGAGGCGGCTGGATTTTCCGCCCGGCGCTATGCGGTCTGGTATCAGATGGAGCTGGCGCGGCCGATCTTCCTGATGGCCCTCGTCCTGGTTGCCGCAGCGTTCACAATGCGTCATGTGCGCACCTCCAATACCGGCATATCGGTACTGGTCGCGATCATGCTGGGTTTTTCGCTGCACTACATCCGCAACTTTGCGCAGGTTCTGGGCGAAAACGGGCAGATCCCCGTCATTCTGGCCGCTTGGGCGCCGCCCGTCGCGTCATTAATGCTTGCCCTCGGCATCGTTCTGCATATGGAGGACGGATGACCCGAACGCGCACCCTCGTCGTCGCCGCCTGTCTGGCGGCGCTCACACTGGCCCCCGCCGCCGCACCGGGCCAGCAGAGGCGTCCACCGCAGGCCGCACCCGCCCCCGCGCTGCTGGTTGCCGATGACGTCACGATCGACGCAGGCCAGACGCTCACCGCGACCGGCAATGTCGAGGCGGTCTATGATGGCCAGCGCCTCAAGGCGCGCAGCATCCGCTACGACCGCACGACCGACCGGCTGACGATCACCGGGCCGCTGACGCTGGACGACGGGCAGTACACTATCGTGCTGGCCGATGAGGGCCAGCTGGACCGCGATCTGCGCAACGGCATCCTGACGGGCGCGCGCGTGGTCATGGACGACCAGCTGCAGCTTGCTGCCAATCAGGTCAGCCGCAATGACGGGCGCTATTCGACGCTCTACAAGGCCGCCGTCACATCCTGCCGCGTCTGCGGCGAGGGCGACGTGCCGCTGTGGCAGATCCGCGCGCGGCGCGTGATTCACGACGCCGAGACGCGGCAGATATTCATGGAAGGCGTGCAGTTCCGCATCGGGCGCGTGCCCGTCGCCTATTTTCCCCGCCTGCGCCTGCCCGATCCGACGGTCGAGCGGCTGACAGGGTTTCTCACGCCGACGCTCTACAACTCATCGCTGCTCGGCTTCGGTGTCAAAGTTCCCTATTTCATCCGCCTCGGGGACGACAAGGACCTGACGCTGAGCCCCTATATCACGACCAAGACCCGCACGCTCGAGTTCCGCTACCGGCAGGATTTCGTGAGCGGCGGCATCGAATTCGAGGGCGCCGTCAGCGACGACGATCTGGCCCGGCGCGAACGGCGCGGCTATGTCTTTGGACGCGGTGTCTTTGCGCTGCCGCAGGATTACGTGCTGGAGTTCGACATTGAGGCCGTCAGAGATGACGCGTATCTGGTCGATTACGGCTATTCGGGCAAGGATCGCCTCGACAGTGAGATCTCGATCGAGCGGGTGCGCCGCGACGAATGGCGCCGCGCCGCGCTGACTTATTTCCACACGTTGCGCGCTGGCGAGACGAACGCGACCCTGCCTACATCGGTCGGAAATCTGGACTACGAGAAGCGGTATTTTCCCACCCGCGTCGGCGGCGAGCTGCGCTTTGCCGCCCAGGCGCACGGGCATTACCGGACGTCCTCGCTGCGCACCGACGGGCCGGATATCGACCGCTTTGCCGACGGGCGCGATGTCGCGCGCCTGACCGCCAGCGCCGACTGGCTGCGCAGCTGGACGCTGGCCGGCGGGGTGCGGGCCGCGTTCCAGACGGGTGTGGCGGTCGATCACATCGACGTGCGGGGCGCGGCGGCCACCTCGCGCAGCCAGTTTACGGATGCCGTGCCCAGTGCCGCGCTGACGCTGCGCTATCCGCTGGCCAAGACCACCGCGCGCGGCACCGTCCACATGATCGAGCCGGTCGTGCAACTGGCCTGGGTGGGCGGCAGCACGCCGAACATTGCCAATGACGAAAGCACCCGGAGCGAGTTCGACGAGGGCAATCTTCTGTCCCTGTCCCGTTTTTCCGGAAATGACCGGCGCGAGCGGGGCCTCAGCGCGGTCTATGGCCTCAACTGGACCATGTCCACGCCCGGCGGTCTGCGCAGCACGTTCAGCCTGGGCCAGATCGTGCGCGAGAGCGCCCAACTGGAGACGACGGGCGAGCAGAGCTTCTCGCTGTCCTCGGGGCTGGACGGGGCGACGTCGGACCTTCTGGTCGCGGGCCAGATCGCCACGCAGAACGGGCTGACCCTGACCGCGCGCAGCCTTTTCGACGACGCGTTCGGCACGACCAAGGCCGAGGCGCGTGCCGGATGGCGCAACGCGGCCGTCGATCTGGGCGCGACCTACATCTGGCTGCCCAACGATCCACGCGAGGATCGCGGCGGCACGGTATCCGAATGGGCGTTCGATGCTTCCTATCGGGTGTCGCGCCACTGGACGGGCAGTGCCGAATGGCGTTATGACGTGGCCAGCGACGAAAACGTCAATGCCGGTGTCGGCGTCACCTATACGAATGAATGCGTCGATGTCACTCTTTCCGCCTCGCGCCGCTTCACCTCTTCCACTATCCTCGAGCCGTCGACGGACATTTCGCTGACCGTCGGCCTGCGCGGCTTCAGCGCCCGCGCCGAGGACAAAAGCTATGTTCGGGAATGCAAGAAATGACCATGATGACCACGACCGCCTCCAAGACCCTGCGCGCCATCGGCCTCGCCGTTGCGCTGTCGCTGGGCGCTACTGCCACGACCCTGCCCGGCGCCGCCACGGCGCAGGGTCTGTTCGATCCGGTGGTCAAGGTCAACGGCGCGGCCATCACCCGCTACGAGCTGTCCCAGAGGGCCGAACTGCTCAAGCTGCTCCGCGCGCCCGCCGATCCCACGCGCCTCGCCCGCGAGCAACTGATAGAGGAACGGCTCAAGACGCAGGCTGCCGCCGCTCAGGGCATCGTCATCGACGACGAGCAGATCCGCGCCGGAATGGAGAATTTCGCGTCGCAGGGCGGACTGGAGGCCGATCAGATGATCGCTCTGCTGGAGCGCGGCGGCGTCAGCCTTGAGACGTTTCAGGCCTTTATTCGCGCCGGCCTGCTGTGGCGCGAGGTTTCGCAGACCCGTTTTGGCGCCCGCGTGTCGGTCAGCGAGGCCGATCTGGACCGCGCCCGCGCCGCCATTTCGGACCGCACCGGCGTGCGCGTTCTTCTGTCCGAGATCATCATTCCCTTTCAGGGCCGCGGCGAAGAGCAGGTCATGGCCAAGGCCCGCCAGATCGCCGATCTGACCTCGACCTCGGCCTTCAGCGCCCAGGCGCGCCAATTCTCGGCCACGCCCACGCGCGAGTCGGGCGGCCTGCTGCCGTGGCAGGCGGTGACCGAGCTGCCCCCGATCCTGCGCCCCCTCGTTCTGGGCCTCGCCCCCGGCGAAGTGACCGATCCCCTGCCGCTGGACGGCGCCGTCGCGCTGTTTCAGCTGCGCGACATTCAGGAAACTGACGCGCCGCAGCCGTCCTACAGCGCCATCGAATACGCCGCCTACTACATCCCCGGCGGGCGCACGCCCGAGGCGCTGAGCCGCGCAGCGCAGATCGACGCGCAGACCGATACCTGCGACGATTTGTATGGCATCGCGAAGGGCCAGCCCCCCAGCGTGCTGGAGCGCGGCACCAAGGCGCCGGGCGAGATCCCGAACGACATCGCCATTTCGCTCGCCAGGCTCGATCCGGGCGAGGTGTCCTATGACGTGACGCGCGCGAACGGACAGACGCTGGTGCTGCTCATGATGTGCGGGCGCAGCAACGCCATAGAGGGCGCGGGCGAAGCGGCTGTAGCGGCCACGGATGGCGCCGAGGCGGATGGCGAGGCGACAGATGGCGAGGCCGGCGCCAGTACCGAACAGCTGGGTCAGCAGATCGCGGCCCGCCGCCTTGAATCCTTCGCCAACGGCTATCTGGAGCAATTGCGCGCCGAGGCGCGCATCATCGAATACTGATGCCCGCCGCCGCGCCCCTGCCCATCGCGCTTACGTGCGGCGAGCCTGCGGGCGTCGGCCCGGAACTGGCGCAAAAGGCGTGGGAGGCGCTTGGACCGTCGCTGCCGTTCTTCTGGATCGGCGATCCGTCCCACCTGCCCGGCGGCTGCCCCGTGCAGCTGATCGACAGGCCGGGCGAGGCTGATCCGGCCAGGGGCCTGCCCGTGCTGGCCCATCCTATGCCCGGCCCGGTCGTGCCCGGCGCGCCCAATCCGGCCCATGCGCAGGGCGTGATAGACGTCATCGCGCGGGGCGTTGATCTGGTGCGCGACGGCGCCGCGCTCGCGCTCTGCACCGCGCCCATTCACAAAAAGGCGCTTCAGGACGGCGCGGGCTTTGCCCATCCCGGCCATACTGAATACCTCGCCGCCCTGACCGGCACGCCCCGCGTCGTGATGATGCTGGCCAGCGACCAGTTGCGCGTGGTGCCCGCGACGATCCATATTCCGCTGGCAGACGTGCCCGCCGCGCTGACGCGCGAATTGCTTCTCGATACGATCCGTATCACCCATGCCGGACTGATCCGAGATTTCGGCGTCGCCGCGCCGCGCATCGCCGTCGCGGGGCTGAACCCCCACGCGGGCGAAGGCGGCAAGATGGGCCGCGAAGAGCTGGACCTGATCGCGCCGCTGGTGGCGGGCCTGCGCGCCGAGGGGATGGATATCACCGGGCCGACATCCGCCGATACGATGTTTCACGCCGCTGCCCGTCTGCGCTATGATGCGGCCATCGCGATGTATCACGATCAGGCGCTGATCCCGATCAAGACGCTGGATTTCGACCGGGGCGTCAACGTCACGCTGGGCCTGCCCATCGTGCGCACGTCGCCCGATCATGGCACCGCGCTGGATATTGCGGGGCGCGGGATGGCCAACCCCACCTCGCTGATCGAGGCGCTGAAAATGGCGGCCCGGATGGGCGCCGCGCGTCTGTCATGAGCATCGACGCGCTGCCCCCGCTGCGGCAGGTCATCGCCGCGCATGAGCTGAGCGCGCGCAAGTCGCTGGGCCAGAACTTCCTTCTGGATCTGAACCTGACGGCCAAGATCGCGCGGCAAGCGGGCGATCTGACCGGCGCGGACATTCTGGAGATCGGTCCCGGCCCCGGCGGGCTGACGCGCGGCCTTCTGGCCGAGGGGGCGCGTCACGTGCTGGCGATCGAGAAGGACCCCCGCTGCCTGCCCGCACTGGCCGAGATCGCCGGGGCGTATCCCGGACGCCTGACGATTATCGAGGGCGACGCGCTGACGATCGATCCGCTGGCGCACCTGACGCCCCCCATCCGCATCGCCGCCAACCTGCCCTATAACGTGGGAACGGAGCTGCTGGTGCGCTGGCTGACGCCTGCGGTCTGGCCGCCCTTCTGGGAGAGCCTGACGCTCATGTTCCAGCGCGAAGTGGCCGAGCGGATCGTGGCCGTGCCCGGCTCCAAGGCCTACGGGCGCCTTGCGCTGCTGGCGCAGTGGCGCTGTGACGCGCGCATCGTGATGCACCTGCCCCCCGAGGCGTTCAGCCCGCCGCCCAAAGTGTCGAGTGCAGTCGTCTATCTGGCCGCACTGGCGCAGCCGCGCTATCCGGCCGAGACCAAGCTGCTGGAGCGGTGCGTGGCGATGGCGTTCAACCAGCGGCGCAAGATGCTGCGCGCGGCGCTCAAGGGCCTTGCGCCCGATATCGAGGACCGCCTGATCGCGTCGGGTATCAAGCCGACCGACCGCGCCGAGACGATCGGGCTGGAGCAGTTCTGCGCCCTCGCCCGCACGCTGGAATGACGCTGGTCATCGTGCTGCCCGCCGCCGGGGCGTCAACGCGCATGGGCGGGCGCGACAAGCTGATGGAGGATGTGGAGGGCGCCCCCCTTTTGCTGCGCCAGACGCGGCGCGCGCTTGCCACCGGCGCCGACGTGCTGGTGACGGCGCGCGCCGATGCCCCCGCGCGCATTGCCGCACTGGAGGGCAGCGGCGCCCGCATGATCCCAGTCGCAGACCCGTCCGAGGGTATCGCGGCCTCGATCCGCGCAGGCGTCGCCGCCTTGTCGCCGGGCACCACGGCGCTGATGATCGTGCTGCCCGATCTGCCGGATATCGACACGAGCGACATGCTCGGCATCATGGCGGCGCACCGCGCGGCGCCCACGCGCATCCTGCGTGCGGTAGCCGCCGATGGCACGCCCGGACATCCGACGCTTTTTCCAGCCGAATATTTTCCGCGGCTCGGCAGGATCGAGGGCGACAGCGGGGCCGCGCGGCTGATCGCCGGTGCCGGGTTTGATTCTGTGCGTCTGGAGGGTGCGCGCGCAATCACTGATCTCGACACGCCTGCCGCATGGGCCGCGTGGCGGGCGCGCAATATGTGACGGGCGGGCGCGTTCAGGCTGCGCAAGAAAGCGAGACCTCTCGATTTCGGGGAAAAGCCTGGACGATGTCCGGCGTCTCGCGTGCGCTTGGTACCCAAGGCCGGACTCGAACCGGCACGCCTTGCGGCGGGGGATTTTGAATTTTCACAAAATATATATTATTCATTGACTTATGCCAATCGACTCCCACTCAAATAGGCTAAAAAAGTGTGCCACTTGGGAGTCGACGGGCGTGCATATGAACACAACGGTAGGCGGCTTCATCCACGCTAAAGTAATCGCGCTTAACCCCGAGGTGCCATCGGACCAGTTTGGGAGGCAACAGCCGAGCGGCGCAAATGGGCGTCCAAGGTCCGAATGTCTAAACCTTCTTTTCAGTGGCAGGTCATGTCTTCTAACTCGGCAATAACATAGGAAATAAAGACGTGAAGATGGCTCATATCCCCGCCTGTGATGAACTCAAGCATACCGGATCCGTTTCCGATGTCCTTGAGGATATTGCCATCTGGCTGGAAATCGAGACCAGCGAGATTTTCATTCTCTGGGTTGAGATGCATCCGACCCGACCAACCAATGAACTGTCACAGGTGGTCCTGCTGCACCAGCATGGCAGGAGCGGACCCGATTTCCCGGCGTTAGCATGCCGCCGGATTGAGGCGCTGGGATATCGGATTCGGCGCCGCAGATCAGGCATCGAAATAATCGGTCCAATGCCGACCTCACATCTGTCTGCTCATGCACGTCTGGCCGCGGTGTCACGCGTGCGGACGGCCCTAAAGAGACACTCCCACTCAACGGAGATTCATCGAATGTGTAGTAGACGGACAGACATTTCTGTGGACCCAGTGCCCACACAGCCTGACCCTGACAACACATGATCGGGCACACCACCAACTGTCGGGCCACCTTCAGATCAATCGTCAAAAGGGAAATCCATGTCCGACTTTGCCGCGCCAAAAATCATCTTTCTTG
>Ga0115567_10006653_pt1 | contig 11013 bp, 13 predicted proteins | sample COGITO_mtgs_1204_2_FD_88679 | JGI IMG/M metagenome (GOLD analysis project Ga0115567, IMG submission 88679) | Pelagic marine microbial communities from North Sea - COGITO_mtgs_120412 | ecosystem: Environmental > Aquatic > Marine > Epipelagic | place: Germany:Helgoland, sampling site Kabeltonne... | reverse complement strand
CGCCAGTAGGTCAGGGCGTTTGGCACGTCAGACCCTTTCCTGGTACCCCGCCACGTCGATCTTGAGGTCCAGCCCCGTCCCGGTCGCGCTGCTCGGAGCCACCGTGTATTGCAGCACCTGGCCCGAGTCCACGTCCATCCAGAACTGCGACGACATCGGGATCGTGGCTACCTGCGGCCACACCCGCATTGCGCTCGTCGTCGCCGTGCTCTCTGCCGAAGTATCGCCGTTACTACACGCCGGCAAGAGCGCGGTTGTGCCGATAAGAAATGTTTTACGAATCAGTGAAGCCATAGCGGAGCATCCCGAATTGGTGGTGGGTTTCAAGCCGCGCATAACCGAATCGCAGTCTAAGGTCCGCTTAAAATAGCGTTAGATGTGGATATAGGGGCTGGCGAACGCGTAAGAGAGGGGATTAGCGAATAGAAGAGCGTCCCTCGACCCAGCCCTTTATTGCGGCGGCGCCACTGGCGCCTTTCATAAGTTGCCCATCGAAAATGAAGGACGGGATCGTGGATATCCCCGCAGCGCCAGCGCGTGCCGCAGACGTTTGCAGCGTTTTGAGATGCGCTTCCTCAGCCAGACACGCGGAAATACTGGCCTCGTCCGTTAGTCCTGCATCATTGGCGAGGGAGTCATACTGCATCTTGATGGCTGCCCCGTCATTCTTGGCGACCGCATCAAGAATGGCGGGCTGACGAGCAAACTGATTTTCAATGATGTCCATATATTTTTCGTCACCCGCGCATTCCGCCATTAGAAACCCTGTCAGCGATAGTTGGATCGGCGCGCTCGACAATGGGCGGAAAACAACGCGCAATTTGTCAGTTTCAACTAATTCGGATTTGATCGTCGGCCACTCATTGGCAAACCAGCTGCCGCAATGCGGACAAACATTTGAGGCGTAGACAATGAGGGTGTTCGCGGCGTCAGCGCTCCCAACCGTGTGGTCCATTGGCGCTTCGCTGAAAACATAATCCGGCGCTTCGTGCCGGTGACCGTCATCCGTTGGACCTGCCAAAGCTGGCGCGGCTGTCAAAAGGGATAGAGCGATAAATGCTGCGCGGATCATGGCTGGTTCCTCATTACTTCGCGGCCAAGCCGCCCCAAAACATCCTTTAACCGCTCGTTGCGGACTTGTGTAAGGCCTTCATGCAGTGCGTGTTCTTCTGACGGGGTTAAGCCTCGTTGGGGTTTTTCGGGCGGTTCGGTGGACAGTTTCGGTGTGGCTTGAACAATTTGCAAGCGCTGAACATGATCCGCGCCTAGATGCGTGTTCAGCCTTTGCAGAATTTGTCCAGACGCCGCGAGGATCATTGCCGCAGCCGGACCCGGCGCGCTAATAACGAGTGTGCGCTCTCCATTACTGGCGCGAAACCGAACCGGACTGCTGATTTTGGACCAGCGTGGCCCCATGATTTCGGGCCATATGTCAGCAAGGGCCAGCGCTGAACTACTGCGTTTCTGTCCGCCTTTCTTGGCCAGTGGCCGCATAACGCGGTTGATCGCCATACCGGCACTTGGGAGCATCCGCGCCTGCGGACGGGCACGGCGGGCTTCGAGATAGCGCTCGATTTGGGCGCGCTCGGCCGGAGTGAGAGGGCGATGTGTCACAGCCTGCTTATCCGCCATTGCAAGCGCGCCGTAAAGCGTACAGGTCTGCGCGCTAAATGTGGACGGATAGGCAAATCACCGACATGCGCGCGGCGCTGCTGGACTGGTATGATGCGCAAGGGCGCACTTTGCCGTGGCGCGTGAGACCTGAGGACCGCGCGAGGGGCATGACCGCCAACCCTTACGCCGTATGGCTGTCGGAAATAATGTTGCAACAAACGACGATTCCACATGGGACGCCCTACTGGTACAAGTTTCTGGAGCTTTATCCGACTGTTGAGGATCTGGCCGCTGCGTCGCTGGACGAGGTGCTGACCCATTGGGCCGGCCTGGGCTATTATGCGAGGGCGCGAAATCTGCATAGATGCGCGGGCATTGTTGCCGCTGAGTATGGCGGGGTGTTTCCGCAGACGAAAGCCGAGCTCCTAAAATTGCCGGGCATTGGCGATTATACGGCGTCCACCATCGCTGCGATCTGTTTCGATGAGGCAACCAGCATCGTTGATGGCAATGTCGAGCGTGTGATGACGCGTCTGCACCGGGTACAAGCGCCGCTGCCCAAAGCCAAACGTGAAATTAAGGCGCTTGCCGCTGTTCTCGCAGATCCGCAGCGGCCCGGCGATTACGGGCAGGCCGTTATGGATCTCGGCGCGACCGTCTGTACTCCGCGCGCGCCGTCATGTTCAGCCTGTCCATGGTCGGGATGGTGCTTGGCGAAAGAGTTTGGCGATCAGGAAGGCTATCCGAAGAAGCTGAAGAAGAAGAAACAGCCCGTCCGCTATGGCCATGCCTATGCCATGATCCGCGAAGGATCAGTCTGGTTGCGCCGTCGTCCGCCGGAGGGGCTATTAGGCGGAATGGTTGAGGTACCAACATCGGAATGGCTGGATGTGATGCCAGCCGCCATTCCGCCCGTTGATACGGCGTGGAGTGAGAGTGTCAGCCCCGTGAAACACGTCTTCACTCACTTTGAGTTAAGGCTGGATGTCCATGTGGCGACTCTCTCGGAAGACCCTGACATAGATGGTTTCTGGGTTTCAAAAAGGGACCTGCCTACGGTTGCTATTCCCAGTCTTTTTAAGAAGGTGTTAGACAAAATTAACTTTTAAATGTCTACGGATGAGTGAGCGAGGTCGTCCCACATCGGCCTTGCTCGCCTCACCCTACAAACGAACAGACAGATTTAGGCCTTCGCCATTTCTGCACGGATTTCTGTCCGATAAGTATCGATAGACATCAGTCCCTTTGCGCCCATGACGTGCCAGAAGGTCCAGCCGTTACAGGACGGTGCGTCGGTCAGATAGGCACCCACCTTGTGGATCGAGCCTTCGAACCCGTCTTCTGCAGCCAAGCTGCCATCAGCACGGACACGGGCGGAGAGTTTGCCTTTTGCTGAGAACAGCTTCGCGCCAATATCAATCATGCCGCGTTCGACCAATTGCGCGAACGGGACACGCGGCTCGGAGCGTTTGGAGCGGGTGATCTTGATGGCTTCTTTGCCGGCCGGGCGGACTTTGGCAATGCGTTTGCGCGCGTGGGCAATATAGTCATGTTCGCGTTCCAGGCCAATGTAATGACGGCCCAATTTCTTTGCGACCGCGCCTGTTGTGCCTGTTCCGAAGAACGGATCCAGGATCACGTCACCCGGATTGGACGTGGACAGGATGACGCGGTGCAGCAGCGATTCCGGCTTTTGCGTCGGATGGGCTTTGCCGCCACCTTCGGTTTTCAGGCGCTCGTGACCCGTGCAGATCGGCAGCGTCCAATCGGAGCGCATCTGTACGCCGTCATTCATCATTTTCATCGCGTCATAATGGAAGGTCGGGCGAGAGCTCTCTGATTTGGTCGCCCAGATCAGTGTCTCATGTGCGTTGGTAAAGCGTGTGCCGCGAAAGTTCGGCATCGGGTTGGTCTTTCGCCAGATAATGTCGTTCTGGATCCAGAATTGCTGGTCCTGAAGCACCGTGCCGACGCGGAATATATTGTGATAGCTTCCCATCACCCAGATCGAGCCATCCTCCTTGAGGACGCGCCGCGCCGCTTGCAGCCAATCATGACTAAATAGATCATAAGCATCCATCGTGTCATATTGGTCCCACGCCTCGGTCACGCCATTCACCGTGCTGTTGTCCGGACGGGACAGATCGCCACCCAGCTGTAGGTTATAAGGCGGATCGGCGAAAATTAGATCAACCGAGCCCGCAGGGAGGCTGTTCATCAGATCAACACAGTCGCCTTGCAGAATCTGATTGAGCGGGAGCTCAACGGCTTCGTCTGTTTGCGACGGCGCAGCGGCCGCGCAAGACTTGGATGTATTATCGGAAACGACGCGAAGATGGCTCATGGGGGTCCTGACAAAGGTGAGTGTCTCAATTGAGGTCAAATCTGTCGCCGGATGGTAAAGGCAGAGTTAAGCCCTTATTTTCCAAGGGTTAACGGAAATTAGGAGGGGTAAATATCCACAGGCCCGGTTTGTTAACTTTTGCCGTTGCGCTTTACGGTCTCGCATGGCCATAAAGAGGGAAACAAAGGGACCTCTTATGAAAACTACACTTCTCGCCACAGCCTTGTTTATGGCAGCTTCGCCCGCCTTTGCCGCAGATATGAGCACCGATCTGAGCGCGGCTGTTCAAGCCGATTACGATGAGAACCTGTCGGAGCTTTTTGTTTACCTTCATAAAAATCCCGAACTTTCTTTTCGCGAATTTGAAACATCAAAGCGTATCGCTTCCGAACTGACTGCGCTTGGATATGATGTGACGACCGGCGTTGGGCAGACTGGCGTTGTCGCTGTGCTGGAAAATGGCGAAGGACCGACTGTTATGATTCGGGCGGATATGGACGGGCTTCCAGTCAAGGAAGATACAGGATTGCCTTATGCCTCGACAGCGCGGCAGGTCGGTGTGGACGGCAAGGAAAATCCGGTCATGCATGCCTGCGGTCATGATGTGCATATGACGTCGCTGATCGGAACGGCGCGGCAGTTGATGCGGCTCAAGGATGACTGGTCCGGCACATTGGTGCTGATTGGCCAACCCGCCGAAGAGATTATCTCAGGCGCGCGCGCGATGATCAAGGATGGGCTTTATGAGCGCTTTCCTAAACCGGATTACGCGATTGGGTTTCACGTTGGCGCGTCTGGGCCCGCAGGGAAAATCATGGTTCCTAAAGGGCTCGCCTATTCCAGCTCTGACAGTGTCGATGTTCATGTGCATGGCGTCGGCACACACGGCGCAGCGCCGCATCAAGGGGTTGACCCCGTACTGGTCGCCAGCGCCTTTGTCGTGAACCTGCAAAGCATCGTCAGCCGGTCAATTAGTCCGCTACAGCCCGGTGTGATTACGGTCGGCACTTTCAACGCCGGCACAAAGAACAATATTATTGGCGATAGTGCCGAGCTGAAACTGACCGTTCGTTCGGATGATCCTGATGTACGCACGACATTGCTCGATTCGATAGACCGTGTCGCGCGCGGAACGGCGATGACTTACGGTGTTCCGGAGGATTTAATGCCAACCGTCACGCGGCTGGACCGGAATACGCCGCCGCTGAAGAATGATGAGGAAGCGGCGACATATGTTGAGGAGTCCCTTGTCGCGGCCATGGGGGCGGATCGGTTTATCGAACCCATCCGTCTGGGCATGGGCGCCGAAGATTTCGCGGAGTACATCACGCCGGAACTGGGCGTGAAAGGCGTTTTTCTATCGATCGGCGGAACGCCCGTTGATGAGCTGGAGACGGCTGCGTCACACCATTCGCCTTTCTTCAAAATCGCGCCGGAGCCATCCGTGACAGCCGGGACGGAGGCGATGACGCTGACCGCGATGAGCCTGTTCGATCGGGAATAGGACGAGAACTCTTTACCTGCGGCGCAAGGCGCTTTCGTTTCATAGTCTGTGGACCGATTGGAGAAGCCATTCCAACGGTCCACACAATCCGCTAAGCCTGATCCATGCGCCAATATCTCGATCTTCTTCAACATGTGATGGATAATGGAACCGACCGCGGTGACCGAACCGGGACCGGGACGCGCGGCGTGTTCGGCTATCAGATGCGGTTCGATCTGGCCGACGGCTTTCCGATGGTCACGACCAAGAAGCTGCACCGCAAATCGATCATTCACGAGCTCCTCTGGTTCATCGCGGGCGATACGAATATCGGCTATTTGCAAGAGAACGGCGTCAAAATTTGGGACGCTTGGGCAGATGAGGACGGCGATCTCGGCCCGGTTTACGGCAAGCAATGGCGCCGCTGGGAAGGGCCGGACGGCAAGGTGATTGATCAGCTTAAGCAGGTGATCGAGAACATCAAAACCAATCCCAATTCACGCCGCCATATTGTCTCGGCCTGGAATCCGGCAGACGTCGAAGACATGGCGCTGCCGCCTTGTCACTGCCTGTTCCAGTTCTTCGTGGCGGATGGAAAGCTCTCCTGCCAACTTTACCAACGCAGCGCCGACATCTTCCTCGGCGTTCCCTTCAATATCGCCAGCTATGCGCTGCTCACGCATATGGTCGCGCAGGTCTGCGATTTGGAGGTCGGCGATTTCGTGCATACGTTCGGCGACGCGCATATTTATCACAATCACTTTGACCAAGTGAAAGAACAGCTCACGCGCGAGCCGATGGCGCTTCCGCGCTTGGCGCTGAATGAGGATGTGACGGATATTGAACAGTTTACCTATTCGGACGTTAAGCTCACGGGTTACAAAGCGCATGCGCATATTGCCGGGAAAGTAGCTGTTTGATGATAACGAAATATACTGTTTTAGGTTTTGCTGCAGCAGGATTGCTCTGGAGTGGGTGTAGCGACACCTCGTCTCCAGTGGCCAACGAACCGACCCCACCCCAAACGGAGACCGTTTCCGAGCCGGCGACAACTGTGCAAGAAGACAACACCTCATCCGATATGCGGCCTCTACGCGATGGCGAAAAAATGGCCCGCTGCGTGATCAAGCCTGACCGCTATGACGGCGAGTGCGTTTTCCGTCCGCAAGCGAACGGATCTTTTTCGATCAGTCGAAGGGATGAAAGTTCATTCGACGGCGGCGTGACAATGGTCACCGTGTGGGTGACGGTGCCGGGTGAAGCCGAGGTGAGCGGCTTAACGGTCTCTGGCAACAATAGTCGGTGGGGCACAGCCACGCGATCCACCGATGATCCAGCCTGTTGGGTGGGCGCGGATTTTGAAATTTGTGCTTATTGATTGAGATGCGGTTTTCCTGCGCACTAGCTGGAATTCACCGCTCCGTTCAGGCTGAAGCCCTCTCTTCGCGGCGCGACGGCGAATTGATCCCCCGGATCAATTCTCACGTCACGCCTTCTTAACAAACTCCGTCTTTAGCTTCATCGCGCCGATACCGTCGATCTTGCAGTCAATATCGTGATCCTCGTCCACCAGACGGTTGATCTTGACCTTTGTGCCGACCTTCACGGTCTTGCTCGTGCCTTTGACTTTCAAATCCTTGATCAGCGTTACCATGTCGCCCTCCACCAGCTCATTGCCATTGGCGTCGCGGTACACTTTGGGCGCATCGTCGGCGGCGGCCCATTCATGGGCGCATTCCGGACAGATCAGCAGCGGGCCGTCTTCATAGACATAATCGGAGCCACATTCGGGGCAGGGAGGTGTTTCGGACATAGCGTTCAGATCAGGGCTAGAGGGATATAGGAAAGGCTGGCGATGATGATGGTCAGCCGCGTCAACATGCTGCGCGCAATACCAAAGGGCAGGGCGACGGCTTTGCTGGCGAGCCAAAGAACCAGAGCGAAGACGGGAAACATCCAGATCGGCAGAATGGCGAGCGAGATAAAGGCCGCGGCCAGTACGAGCGCGGCCAATCCAGCCGCTGCTGTGGTCACGGATAGCTCCCCCGCCGCTATGGGGCGGTTTGGCTTGGCGTCGCGGCGGTCCTGATGAATGTCGCGCAGATCGTCGATCAAGGCGAGGGCGGCGACGGTCAGCATCCACATCAACGTCGCCCAGAGCGGTAGCCAGAGATTATCGGCGATCCCTTTATAGAACGCCGCGAAAACAAGGATGAGAAGCGGCAGCGGAAACCACAGCCGCCAAGGCCGCATGGCTTTGAGCAGCGTGCCGAGATTGGGCGTACGGTCTTCCAGAATAGTCACGGCTTCGCCGGAGGCTGTCCGGGTCTTCGCGGTGTTCTTTGGCGGCCTCATGCCGTGACCGCTCTGAGCGGCCTCCCAGACAGCATAATCCTGCGTACTGTTACCGACATAATCGAAGCCGTCAGGGAAGCGCTCATGGAGGAACGCCGCCTTGTTCGCGGATGTCATATTATAGGTCGGGGAGGTGCCGAAACTATCGGTGATGAAATCGAGCCGCGCGCCCAAGCGGTCCACTAAGGATTGTTCCGAGCCTGAACAGAGATAGACCTCTCGCCCCTCCGCGGCGGCCTGCTCGGCAAGAGCCACGACTTTTGGCTCGAGCGGCATAACGTCGATATCGAGCGTCTCGCCGATCCGCGCGACCATTTCCTGCTTCATCTGGGGCTTATCGTCTTTCCCGACGCGGGCGTAGTGCAGGGCCTTTCCCGGGTCGCGGATCACGGCGGCCAAGATCATTTCATGCGTCAGGTCATTTTTCAGGATTGTCCCATCGACATCCAGGATGAGGGGGCGCGTCATGTTGTGTCTCGTTCCATGGTCTTGCGGATGATCCACCAGATCACCAACGCGCCGAGCATCTTGCCGCCAATACTCATCACCACATTGGGGAATGTGAACTGATTGTCGCGGATCGCTTCAGCGCCGAACAAGAATACGGATGTATCCACGGGGGCCGCAATAGCGGAAGAGAGCAAAACACGGGTCGAGAGCTTCAGCTTTGTAAAGGTGAAAACCGTCCAATCGACCAACTCAGAGATGGCAAACGCCGCGCCCGATGCCAGCGCCAGCTCGCCGCCCGATGTCACCCATGTTAGCCCCAGCGCCACCGCCATCGCCAGCAGAACCCAATGTCCGATCTCGCGCTGTGCAAAGTCCCGCACGACCAACACGAGCCCCGTGACAATCGTCACCGGATTGAAGGCCCAGCCCAGCCCCGGCAGTTCCACCATGGGGGCCCATTTGAAGCTCCAATTTATGAACGGGATCAACAGCACATAGACGAGCGTGATGATCACGGCGCGTGTGGGTGTGGAGAACGGCTCTTTGGCGGCGTAGGTCGACATAATCGGGCCTATACGCGGCGCGCGCGCGGCTGTAACCCTTCTCGCCATGAATTTGCGCAAACCTATACTCGCCGCCATCGTCGCGCGGTCTAAAAATGGCGTCATTGGACGGGATGGCGATCTGCCGTGGCGGCTGCGCTCGGATTTGCAGCATTTCAAACGCGTGACGATGGGCAAGCCGTGTTTAATGGGGCGCAAAACATGGGAAAGTCTGCCGTTTCCGCTGCCGGGGAGGCCCAATCTGGTCCTCACGCGCGATAGAAATTACTCAGCAGATGGTGCGGAGGTCTTTCATGATCTGCATGCGATGGTCGGACGCGGCGCGGAATTGGCCGGATCACTGAATGTTGACGAAGTGATGATTATTGGCGGCGCGCAGATATACAAATCTCTTATACCCTGGATAGACCGCGTCTATGAAACAGAGGTGGACGCCGTGATCGACGGCGACGCCTACTTTCCGGATTTACCAACAGATCAATGGGAATCGCGTGACGAAATCCAACATCCGGCAGGCAAAGGCGACGATCACAGCTTCACGACGCGCGTGCTGGAGCGTCGATTGACAGTAGAGCGTTCTTGAAAGCTGCGCCGCCATTCTCCACATAGGGCCGGATTCGATTGGAGACCATGAATGGCGGACAATAATTCTCCCTGGGGGCCGAAAGGCGGCTCAGGCGGTAAAGGCGGCTCCCCTTGGGGCAGTGGCGGCAAAGGCAATGGCGGCAAAAAACCGGGCGCAACGGGTGGCGAAGGCCGCTCTGCCGATCTGGACAATGTCATTGAGGGTTTCAAAACCCGCGTGAAATCCGGTGGCCCACGCCGTCCGGGCGGCGGCGGCGGTGGGCCACGCAATATTAAGATTGGTCCGCTCGGTCCGCTCGGTATCGCGCTCGCTGTCGGCGCGCTGATCATGATTTCCACTTCTGTCTATACGGTCGACCAGACGGAACGCGCCCTCGTGCTTCGGTTTGGTGACTATGTCCGTACCGAAGGTCCGGGCCTGAAATTCAAGCTGCCGAGTCCGATTGAGACAACCTACAAGCAGGAGACCGAGATTATCCGCAAGGATACGATTGGCGGGAATGATGCATCATCGCTCATGCTGACAGGTGACGAAAATATCGTCGATATCGACTTCACCGTTTTATGGCGCATAGACGATCTGAAAGATTATTATTTCGAAGTCGAGGATCCTGCCGCTGCGGTTGAAGCTGTTGCTGAAAGCGCGATGCGCGAAGTCATCGGTAAAAACCGCCTCGAAGGCATCATTACAACGGATCGTCTCGCCATTACCACGTCTGTGCGTGATCTTATGCAAGACGTGCTCAACGAATATCAAGCGGGTGTGCGAGTCGTCGAAGTGCAGTTGCAAAAGGCTGACGCGCCCGATCAGGGTAATGTTGTTGACGCTTTCCGGGACGTGGTTGACGCCGCGCAGGAACGCGAAACGACGATCAACCAAGCGACCGCCGTGCAAAACGATGTTGTCCCGCGCGCGCGTGGTGATGCAGCGCAAATCCTGCAGGAAGCCGAAGGTTATCGCGATTCAGTTATCGCCGAAGCGGAAGGTGAGGCCGAGCGCTTCAATCTTATCTATCAAGAATATCGCGAGGCGCCTGTCGTGACGCGTCAGCGTATGTATCTGGAAACGATCGAGGATGTTTACGGCCCCGCCGAAAAAATCGTTCTTGATAGCGATAGCGGGTCGGGCGTTGTGCCTTATTTGCCGCTCGATAAATTAGGCGCTAACCGCCCACGTGGAGGCCAGTAATGAAAAGCCCTCGTCTTATTATGATCGCCGTCCTTGGCGGCTTGATCATTCTCGCCTTGATTGCTTCGCTCTTCACAGTTGAAGAGCACGAGCAAGCGATCGTATTTCAGTTTGGTGAAGCCCAACGCGTTGAAAATCCGTGGGGCGAAGAAGCCGATGCTGGCTTGAAAATGAAAACGCCGTTTATCGAAAACGTCGTTTATCTGTCCCGCCGGAACCTCGAAGTTGACTTGCGCCCTGTCGAATTGCTGGCCGCGGATCAGGAACGGCTGATCGTGGACGCCTTCGTGCGCTACCGCATCACCAATGCTATTCGCTTCTACGAAAAACTCCGCAACGAACGCGGCGCGCAGGATCAGTTGCAAGCGATTTTCGACTCGACCCTTCGTGACGTGCTCGGCCGTGTAGATACGCCGGAGATCATCTCTGG
>Ga0115567_10006651_pt1 | contig 11016 bp, 8 predicted proteins | sample COGITO_mtgs_1204_2_FD_88679 | JGI IMG/M metagenome (GOLD analysis project Ga0115567, IMG submission 88679) | Pelagic marine microbial communities from North Sea - COGITO_mtgs_120412 | ecosystem: Environmental > Aquatic > Marine > Epipelagic | place: Germany:Helgoland, sampling site Kabeltonne... | reverse complement strand
GCTTCGGATGAGTCCGCGCTCAAAGTGCCCGCGTCGAGATTGTCGATTACAGTGCCATTCGCGCCTCTTAAAGTCATTCTATCTTGCGACGCATCGTCATATTCTACGACCCGTGCCGTGGCTCCATCGACAACGCCCTGTAATTGGCCCAAATTAACGGCATCATTCGCCGCTGTGCCATTTGCGACGCCGGTGACCCGAACAGGCCCGCCGCCTGCGCCCGCAAACGCGACCGTATTGGTTGGCGCTGACGCGCCGATGCTGGGGTCCGCATTGCTGACATAGCGGACAGGCACATTGTCGACCTCGGTCACCAGACCTGAGATGGCGGCGCTATTGCCTTGGATGTCTGCATCATTGTCTTGGATCGCCGAACTGTTGCCTTGGATTGTCGTGCTATTGCCTTGGATCGCTGTGCTGTTGCCTTGGACCGTCTGATTGGTGGCGAAGAGCTGGGATCCATTGACAGCTTCGGTGGAATCCGCGCTTAACGTGCCGGCAGCGAGATTGTCGATTGTCGTTTGATCGACACCGGCCAAGGTGACACGATCCTGCGACGCATCGTCATACCCGATGGATAATTCCGTGGCGTCGGCAATCAGGCCCTGAACCTGACCGAGCGGTGTCGCATCGCTCGCCGCTGTGCCGGGAGCCAAATTGGTGATTTGACGCTCGAAGCCGGGCGCGCCGACTGAGACAGACCCGAAGGAGTTGATCGGTCCTCGTAACCCAGGGGCCGTAGCGCCGTTTAGTGGCCCTCGATTTGCGATTGAGCCATTGCCGAGCGCAACGCTGTTGACGGCATTGGCGGTGGCGTCTGTACCGATTGCGATAGCTCCGGTGGCATTTAGCGCCGTCTGGGCGTTGTTGCCAAATGCGATGGAGTCAAGTCCGCCAGCGGATGCCGCTTCCCCGTTTTGGCCCAGACCGGAAATCCGGTTTCCACCGATGGAGATGCCTGCCTCTTCGTCGAGTCGAAAAGAATCGGATGTAAGGTTGCAATCTTCGTCTGCGCCAACGACGCGGACGCCATCCTCGTCCACACCGAGAACCTCCAGAGTAATCGGGTCTCCAGCAGCGGCGGCCGACAGGATTGCTGTTGTGTCTATGGACAGCGGATCCAGAATTCCCAGACCCGGAAGGACGCTCAACGCATCGACGATTGAGTTCGTTGTCTCCTCGGTCGGTTCGACGACCCCGTCGATTACAGGACCGAGAATGTCACTCACAACGCTGGGTGGCAGGCTAACGCCGGAACACGCGCTGACCACTGCGTCTTGTGCTCTCGTTTCAAAAGGTATGGCCATTGATGAGATGGATGCAACCGCAGTCATTGGGTATAAGTATTTGCGCAAAGAGGTAGAAAATAAATCGTGCAAAACAACATCTCCAGACAGCAAAATAACGGGTTTATACCTTAGGGTGTATTCCTCTTTAGAATTTGTTAAAATCGATGGTTAAAATCCTCCAAGGCATCATATATGTGACGAAACTCGTTTGGATTGGGCCATTTATCTGGTTGGGACGAAGGTCGTCGTTTCCGAATATCGGACTACAGAAACAGCTTTCCCGCAGGATTTTCCGTTTCTTCCCAGACGGGGAAGCCAATCGCGGCGAGGCTGTTTTCCAGCGCCGCCTTATCATCATTAGGCAGGTGAAAGCCGCACAGTACATGACCTTCCGCCGCGCCGTGATTGCGGTAGTGGAACAGGCTAATATTCCAGCGCGCATCCAGCGCGGTCAGGAACTGGCCCAGCGCGCCGGGCCGTTCGGGAAATTCGACGCGGTAAAGAACTTCCGTCAGATCCGTCTTCGGGTGACCGCCGATAAGGTGGCGCAAGTGGCGTTTGGCCAAGCGGTCATGGGAGAGATCCTTCGCGGTGACCTTTGCCATCTTTAATGCGTCCATGACTGCGTCCCGCTCTGCACCGGATTTGATCTTCAGCCCAACCAGCAAGCTCGCATCGCGGGCGTTCTGATAGCGATAGGAAAACTCCGTCACGGCACGATTGCCGAGCGCTTCAACAAAGCCGCGGAAGGCGCCGCGTTGTTCGGGAATAATGGCTGAAAACAGCATTTCCTCGCCCGCGCCAAATTCCGCGCGCTCGACCATATGGCCGATCCGGTCGAAGTTCACATTGGCCCCCGAAATCGTCACGACGCAGTCTCCGACCGGGGCTGTGCCGTCTGCGACATCGCGTTTCAGTCCGGCCAGCGCGACCGCGCCCGCCGGTTCGACCACGGTGCGGGTCAACTCGAAAATGTCGCGGACCGCCGCGGCAATGGCATCGTTGCTGACGGTCAGGCTGCGGCTGACGACCTGCTGGCAAATTTCGAAGGTGAGCGTCCCAAAGGTCCGCACAGCGACGCCGTCGGCGAAACCGTCGACATGGTTGAGCGCGACCGGATGCCCCGCCTCGCGCGCCGCGCCAAGGGTGGCTGCGCCTTCCGGCTCGACGGGGATGATGTCCGTGTCCGGCGAATGCACGCGCGCATAGCTGCCGATGCCGCTGACCAGTCCGCCGCCGCCCGTGCAGACATAAATGGCCGCGACGTCGCGCGGTGCGTCTGCGAAGATTTCCTTCGCGACCGTGCCTTGTCCGGCGATCACGTCAAGCTCGTCAAACGGATGAATAAAGACTGCGCCGGAGGTTTCGGCATGGGCCATCGCCGCCGCGCAGGCGTCGTCATATGTGTCGCCGATGAGCCGCGTTTGCGCGCCGCTCGCCTGCACCGCGGCCACTTTGATCGGCGGGGTTGTGACAGGCATGAAAATGATGGCGTCAACGCCGTAATAGGCGGCAGCTTTAGCCACCCCCTGTGCGTGATTTCCCGCGCTGGCGGCGCACACGCCGCACGCTTTTTCCGTGTCTTTTAGCGACGCCATACGGTTGGCGGCACCGCGGATTTTGAACGAGAACACATCCTGCAAATCCTCGCGCTTAAGCCAGACATTGCGGCCCAGATCCGATGAGAGTTTTGGCGCAAATTGAAGCGGGGTTCGCGCGGCCAGCGCGTAAACACGCGCCGCGTCAATGCGGGCGGCGATATCGTGTAAATCAACCATGTAGACGTGCCGCGACCGCGTCGCCGACCTGCGCGGTCGTCAATGAGCCGCCGAGATCGCCTGTGACCTCGCTGGCATTCAGCGCGCCTTCGACGGCGGCTTCAATCGCGGCGCTCTCTTCACTCAGCCCGAAGCTGAGCCGCAACATCCACGCCGCCGATAGGATCATGGCGAGCGGATTGGCTTTGCCTTGTCCGGCAATATCCGGTGCGGAGCCGTGGATCGGCTCGAACATGCCGACCTTGCCATCAGACAGCGAGGCGGACGGGATCACGCCCATAGACCCGCACAGAACCGAGGCTTCATCCGTCAGAATATCGCCGAACATATTCTCCGTCAGCACCACATCGAAATCGGTTGGCCGCGTGAGCATATGCATGGTCATGGCATCGACGAGCAGGTGGTTTAGCGTGACTTCAGGATAGTCCTTGGCAACCCGCTCGACGCTCTCGCGCCACAGCCGGGACGTCTCCAGCACGTTGGATTTATCGACCGACGTCACAATCTTGCGCCGCGTCATGGCAAGGTCGAAGGCCTTGATCGCGATGCGCTCGACTTCGGCTTCAGAATAACGGCATTCGTCAAACGCGCCCTTTTCGTCGCGGCCTTTTGCGCCAAAATAGATGCCGCCTGTCAGCTCGCGCATAACGACGAAATCTGTGCCCTCAAGCCGGTCGCGTTTTAACGGCGCGCGGTCCAGCAGCCCGTCATAAGGTTTGCACGGGCGAATATTGGCGTAGAGATTGAGGCGTTTGCGCAGCGGCAAGAGCGCGCCCAGTTCAGGACGGTCGGCGCCTTTGAGGTGATCCCATTTCGGACCGCCGACCGCGCCGAGCAGGATGGCACCCGTGCGCTGGCAGGATTCAAAGGTGGTTTCGGGCAGGGGTTTCTCGCCTGCATCAATCGCTGCGCCGCCGACAAGGTGGTGCTCCGCTTCGATTGTGTGGCCAAAGCGCGCCGCGACGGCGTCCAGCACGGCGAGCGCTGCCGCGCCGACTTCCGGACCGATCCCATCGCCGGGAAGATATGCGAAATTAATATTCATTTTGCTTGCGCCTGTTCATATGCGGCAATCGCGTCCACTTGTCCGTCCAGATAGCCCAGCTCGTCCACGCCCTCCATCAGGCAGTGAGCCGAGAAATCGTCAATGTCGAATTTATAGGTCCCGCCATTCCCCGGCAGACGCACTTCGCGCGCGCGCAGATCCACAGTCACGTCCGCGCCCGGATGATCGAGCAACCATTGATGCGCGCCTTTGTCGATGACGATGGGGAGCAGGCCGTTTTTCACAGCATTGCTGCGGAAAATGTCTGCAATCTCGCTGCTGATGACGACGCGAAAACCGTAATCCGTCAGCGCCCAAGGCGCATGTTCGCGCGAACTGCCACAGCCAAAATTATGCCCGCCGACAAGGATGTGAGAGGCTTTGGCTTCGTCCGTGTTGAGGAAATGATCCGTCGGCGTGTCATCCGCATTCCAGCGCCAATCATTAAAGGCATGACGCCCCAGCCCATCGCGAGAGGTAACGGTCAGGAACCGCGCCGGAATAATCTGGTCCGTGTCGATATTCTCGGCGGGTAGAACGACGGTGCGCGAGGTGAGGGTGGTGAGAGGTTCAATCATGACGTCATCCCCGCCGCGCTCGTGACCACACCGGCGACCGCGCTGGCCGCCGCTGTTTCGGGACTGGCGAGCACTGTGCGCGCCCCCGGTCCCTGCCGTCCGGCGAAATTGCGGTTGCTGGTACTGACGACCAATTCACCCGGCGCGGCCTTGTCGCCATTCATGGCGATACACATGGAGCAGCCCGGCTCGCGCCATTCGGCCCCTGCCGCGATGATGATCGCGTCGAGCCCTTCGGCTTCGGCCTCGGCCTTGACGCTCTCCGATCCCGGCACGACGATCATGCGAACCCCGCCCGCGACCTTGCGTCCGCTCAGCACGGCCGCGGCCGCGCGCATATCCTCGAGCCGTCCATTGGTGCAGGAACCGACAAAGACGCGGTCGACCCGTTGCGCTGCCATCGTCTCTCCCGATTTGACCTGCATGTAATCCAGCGCTTTGGCGTCGGCTTCATTTTCGGATTCCGGGATCCGCGCATCAATCGGCGCCGCCATGCCGGGGTGTGTGCCGTAAGTCGCCATCGGGCGGATTTTCGCCGCGTCCATGCGCACGACCTTGTCGAAAGTTGCGCCCGCGTCGGTCTTTAATTCGCGCCATTGCTCGACGGCGGCGTCATAGTCCCCATTGTCACCAGAGGGCGCATGGGGCCGTCCGCGCAGATAATCGAACGTCACCTCGTCCGGCGCGATCAGGCCGCAGCGCGCGCCTGCCTCAATGCTCGTATTACAGACCGTCATCCGGCCCGCCATGCTCATCCGTTCAAACACCTCGCCGCGATATTCCAGCGCGTAGCCCGTGCCGCCGCCGACGCCGATTTCCGCGATAATGGCAAGGATCACATCCTTGGGCGTGACGCCGTCTGCCAGCTCGCCGGACAGCTCAATGGCCATCGTCTTGGGTTTGCGCATGAGCAGGCATTGCGTTGCCAGCACATGGCCGACCTGCGTCGTGCCGATCCCGAATGCGATGGCTCCGAACGCGCCGTGCGTGCTGGTATGGCTATCGCCGCAGACGATGGTCATGCCCGGCTGCGTCGCGCCCAGCTCCGGCCCCATCACGTGCACGACACCGCGATTGGCGCTGTCCCAGCCGTGGGTTTCAATGCCCTGTTCCGCCGTATTGCCAAGCAGTGTCGCGACCTGCGTCTTGGCCTGCTCGTTGACGTAAAGCGGCGCGCCGTCTTTGTCTTTCAAGGTCGGCGTCGAATGGTCGATCGTCGCCAGCGTGCGGTCCGGACGGCGCACGGGAAGCTCGCGCTCGCGCAGCACCGTGAAGGCCTGCGGCGAGGTGACTTCGTGGATCAAATGCAGGTCGATATAGAGCGTCGCAGGATTGGCCGCACTCTCTTGCGTGACGACATGCGCGTCCCAGATTTTGTCGAAGAGGGTTTTAGGCTGGATCATCAAATGCGGTCCCTTAATTCCTCCCCCGTGCAGGGGGAGGTGGCCGGAGCGAAGCGGAGGTCGGAGGGGGCAGAGTCAGATTGCGAGCGGGAGAAGCTGCCCCTTCCGACCTTGTAACGCTGACGCGTTCCAAACCCACCTTCCCCTGCACGGGGAAGGAATATGCAAATCGCATCCATATTAATGCTGCGCCGCAATGCTCGCCGACCGCACGGCCCGGCGTTCGATGCGGTTGATCACGTCCAGATAGGCGCGCGCGCTGGCCAGCACCGTATCCGTGCTTGCGCCGCGGCCTTGGTAGCTTTCAAATTCGGTCGCCACGCGCACCGTCGCTTCGGCCATTGCGTCCTCGCCGCCGGAGACGGAGGTGACGCTATAATGCTCCAGCTCCATCGGCGTATCGGTGATCTTGCTGATGGCGTCGAACACGGCGTTCATTGGGCCGAGCATTTCGGAGACATGCTCCTGCGTGCGGCCGTCATTATGGCGCAGCCGGACGGTGGCTTTGGGAAAGCGGTTTTCATCCGATCCGGCAGACACGTAAAGGCTCTCGATCACCCATGGTCCTGGCTCGCCGACGGCTTCGCCTAACACTAACGCTTCGATGTCGCTGTCGAACACTTCCTTCTTGGCGTCGGCCAGTTCCTTGAATGACACGAAGACGGATTGGAGCTGATTGTCGGACAGGGTGAAGCCGAGCTTCTCCGCGCGGTTTTTCAACGCTGCGCGGCCCGAATGTTTGCCAAGCACGAGGTTGTCCGTGCTCACGCCGACATGTTCCGGCTTCATGATCTCATAAGTTTCGCGGTTGGCCAGAACACCGTGCTGGTGAATGCCGCTCTCATGCGCGAAAGCGTTCTTACCGACGATGGCTTTGTTACGCGGCACGGCGTTGCCAGTAATCGTGGCCAGCAGTTTCGATGCGCCGTACAGCCCTTCGGTGCGCACATTCGTGTCGAGGCCGAAGAAGTCGCGGCGCGTGCGCAGCGCCATGACGACTTCCTCCATCGCGCAATTTCCCGCGCGTTCGCCAATGCCGTTGAGCGCGCATTCGACTTGCCGCGCGCCGCCGCGCACAGCCGCGAGGCTGTTGGCGACCGCGAGGCCCAGATCATCATGGCAATGGGCGGACCATGTGACGGTCTCTGCGCCCTCGATTTCGGAGGTCAGGAAACGGAACAAATCCTCGATCTCTTCCGGTGTCGTGTAACCGACCGTATCCGGCATGTTGATGGTCGTCGCGCCCGCACGGATGACCGCTTCGCAGACGCGTTTCATGTAATCGCGCTCGGTTCGGATCGCGTCTTCGCAGGAAAATTCGACGTCGTCCGTATATTGCCGGGCCAGTTCGACCCCCGCAACGGCGCGGCGGACAATCTCGTCCTTATCCATCTTCAGCTTGAACTCGCGGTGCAGCGGGGAGGTGGCGATGAAGGTGTGAATGCGGCCATGTTTAGCCGGCTTGATCGCCTCGCCGGACGCGCGAATATCGCCGTCATTACAGCGGGCGAGTGAGCAAACGGCGGCGTCCTTGACCAGTTCAGCAATCGCCTTGATGCCTTCGAAATCACCGGGCGAAGCGGCGGCAAAGCCCGCTTCAATCACGTCAACACGCAGACCTTCCAGCGCTTCGGCCATGGCAAGTTTTTGTCCGGACGACATGGAAAAGCCGGGCGCTTGCTCGCCGTCGCGCAGGGTGGTGTCGAAAATTTTGACGGTGTTGGTCATGGCGATACTCGTTCAGCTTTTAGCGCCTTATATTTCTTAAGGAGAATGTAGTGAGATATCGCGACCCATGTCATCAAAATCACACCGCCCAGATCAGCCAAAAACGCTGACGAAAAGCCAAGCGACGCCGCCGCTATCACGAGGTAAACGACGCTAATAAGTCCTATAACTTGCATTACGATCACGACGATCAATATCCATTCACGTGTAATCACTACGCCCGCTCCGCCCGTTTGCGGCGACCGACTTTTTCCGCGCTGACGACGTTATAAAGCCGCTCCAACTGCTTGCACAAAATGTCGAGATTGCGCGGTCCGCCAATATCCTCGATCCGCACCAACAGGTCGAAGTCGCCGTCCACGCGCTGCGTGCAATGCACATCGCGGTAATCATAACCACGCCGCTCAATCGTGCCGAGCGTGCGCAGCAATGTGCCGGACACATCGTGCAACACGATCTTGAGCGTGCCGGACACGCCGGACGGAGTGAATTGTTTATCGCGTTGGAGTTCAGTCATGACCGGTCTCACTATACTCTTGAAGGCGCTGAGCGCCGAGTTTTCTGGCTCTTTTTAGAAAGAGAATTGCTGCGGCAGAGGGAACGGATACTAGAATAAGCGCGATAAATATGGCTAGAAAATCACCAAATTCGAACGGGGGAGAGACGGGTAAAAAATAGACAATCATCACGCCTGCCAAAGCGGCATGGGCAGCCAAGATAAGGCTTATGATCAGGCCAATATTCGTCCCTGTGATCTTTCTCTCCAGCGACATCCTACCGCTCCATCATATCCGCATTGGACCGGCCTGGCGGCACCAACGGCCAGACGTTCTCGTTCGGGTCGATCTTCACGTGCATGAGGACAGGGCCGTCTGTTTTGAGCAGGCGGTCGATCCCGGCATCGACGTCTTCCGCTGTATTGACGGTAAACGCATCAATCTGGAACGCCTTAGCGAGCAGGGCGAAATCGGGATTGTCGTCGAGGTTGGTTTCTGAATAATTCTTGTCAAAGAAGACTTCCTGCCATTGCCGCACCATGCCGAGCACGCTATTATCCAGCAGCACGATTTTCAGCGGGATGCCGTAGCGGTGCAGCGTCGCCAGCTCTTGAATATTCATCATGATCGAGCCGTCGCCGGACACGGTAATGACCGTGCGGTCCGGCGCGCCGAGTTTCGCGCCGAGGCCGGCTGGCAGGCCAAAGCCCATCGTGCCGAGGCCGCCGGAGGTGATGTGATCTTTCGGTTCGTCGAAATAGCAATGCTGCGCAACCCACATCTGATGCTGGCCGACATCGCAGGTGAAGATGGCGCTCTCCGGTGCGCGGCGCGAGAGATCGTGGAGCAGCTTGGGCGCGTAAACGCCGGGCGCAGCCTTGGCCTGCGCACCGTCATAATCCCACTCATGTTTGGTGCGGCGCGAATAGCACAGCTCGGTCCACTCGGCGATGTCCGGCGCGGCGCCGCCATCAAAAGGATCAAGCGCGGCAAGGTTCTTTTTCAAGCTTCCGTCCAGTCCGACATCAACGTTGCGGAGCTTGTTGATCTCGGCAATGTCGATGTCCATATGAATGACCTTGGCGCCCGGCGCGAACGTGTCGAGCTTGCCCGTCGCGCGGTCGTCAAAGCGCGCTCCCGCGACGATCAACAGGTCGCATTCCTGCACGGCGTAATTGGCCGCGCGCAGCCCGTGCATGCCGAGCATGCCGAGATAGTTGGGATGATCCGACGGCAAAGAGCCCAGCCCTTTAAGCGTCGAGACGACCGGAATTTGTGTGCGCTCTACCAACTCGCGCAGTTCCGCCACGCCGTCGCCCTGCGCAATGCCGCCGCCAATATAAAAGAGCGGTTTTTTGGCTTCGCGGATCAGTTTCTCTGCCGCCGCAATTTCGTCGCTCTGGCCCATTTCCGGCTTGACCTTGGGATAAGGCCGCCAGCGGTGACGTTCCGTTGTGACGGCGTTGGCGACGTCTTTGGGCAGATCGATCAGGACCGGACCGGGCCGGCCTTCGGCGGCGATAAAATAGGCTTCGGCGACCATGCCGGGAATGTCGGCGGGATCGCGCGCGATATAGCTGTGTTTGACGATAGGCATGGTGATGCCGACAATGTCGACTTCTTGGAACGCGTCTGTTCCCATCAGATCGGACGGGACTTGGCCTGTGATGAAGACGACCGGCACAGAATCCAGATAGGCATCTGCAATCGCGGTCACGAGGTTCGTCGCGCCTGGACCGGACGTCGCCAGTGCCGTGCCGACTTTGCCCGTCGCCCGCGCATAGCCAATCGCCGCCATGCCGCAGCCCTGTTCGTGACGGCAGAGAATATGCGTCAGCGACGTCTTCGGCAGCACGTCATAGACGGGCATGATCGCCCCGCCCGGATAGCCAAAGATGATGTCCACGCCTTGCGCTTCTATGGCCTCGAGGAGCAGCTGCGCGCCAGCCTTCGGGTCACGGTTTTCCATGACCTCGGTCTGCTGCTTGGTAAATTGTGTCGCTGTCGTCATCTCAATTGTCCTCGGCATTTATGGCCGGAGTCTCCCGCGGCGCGATGCCAACCCGATGAAGGTCCCGGCCATGACGGCCGGGAACGGGTGCGTTAGTTCTTATCCTTGTCGATAATCTTGTTGGCCGCGATCCACGGCATCATGCCGCGCAATTCCTCGCCGATTTGTTCGATCTGGTGGGCTTCGGTATTACGGCGGCGGGCGGTCATGGACGGGTAGCCCATCGCGCCTTCCATGATGAAGTTCTTGGCGTATGTGCCGTCCTGAATATCCTTGAGCGCTTTGCGCATGGCGGTGCGGGAGCCTTCATTGACCACCGCCTCGCCGGTGACATATTCGCCAAACTCCGCATTGTTGGAGATCGAATAGTTCATGTTGGCGATGCCGCCTTCATAGATCAAATCCACGATCAGCTTGGTCTCGTGCAGGCATTCGAAATAGGCCAGTTCTGGCGGATAGCCGCCTTCGACGAGTGTTTCGAAACCCATTTTGATCAGCTCGACGATCCCGCCGCAAAGAACGGCCTGCTCGCCGAACAGATCGGTTTCGGTCTCGTCCTTGAAGGTCGTGTAGATGATCGCCGTCCGTCCGCCGCCAATGGCCGATGCGTAGGATTTGGCTGTCTCCAGCGCCGCGCCGCCATTGGCGTCCTGCGCCACGGCGATGAGGTCGGGAATACCGCGGCCT
>Ga0115567_10006647_pt1 | contig 11020 bp, 6 predicted proteins | sample COGITO_mtgs_1204_2_FD_88679 | JGI IMG/M metagenome (GOLD analysis project Ga0115567, IMG submission 88679) | Pelagic marine microbial communities from North Sea - COGITO_mtgs_120412 | ecosystem: Environmental > Aquatic > Marine > Epipelagic | place: Germany:Helgoland, sampling site Kabeltonne... | reverse complement strand
TGATGTTAATGCTGGTTTTAGGACATGCCTTGGCATTAACTAAACCAGTAGATTGGCTCATTAAAAAAGCCTTACACTATTGTACAAACACGGCTAACTCAGCGGCAATTGTAGTTTTTCTAACTATGCTAATCGGGCTTTTTAATTGGGGCTTAGGATTGGTTTTTGGAGCCATTTTCGCACGTAAAGTGGGAGAGAAGTCCACACAAGAGAACTTTCAAATAAATTATCCACTTATTGGTGCTGCAGGATACTCTGCTTTACTGGTTTGGCACGGCGGATTGTCGGGCTCTTCTTTAACGAAAGTGGCGGAGAGTAACCATCTTAGAACCTTTATGAAAGGGATTTATTCGGAAACTCAAATAGCAGATTTACCGGAACAAATTACATTTTCGGAGACCGTGTTTAGCCCAATGAATATTGTAGTTTCAATTGTTTTATTGACCGTTATTCCAGTAGTTATTTATTACGTGGGTAAACGGACAAGTCCTGAAAAAATTAATGTCAATTTTGAACGGCCCGCACATCCAGTTACGGAACAATTGTTTGGCGCTGAGCGATTGGATCATTCAACGCTATTGGGTATTGCTTTTGGATTAATTATTCTAATGGTAGCAACCCTGAAAATGTTTTATTTCAATGAAAAAGGAGTTTTAGCGTTTTTCACGCCTAATAATATCAACTTGACCTTACTCGGATTGACTTTGTTTTTTCACCAAAAATTCTCTAAATTTTTAGGTGCATTAGAAGAGGCGATAGGGGGTGTCTCCGGGATTTTAATTCAATTCCCCCTCTATTTTGGAATAATGGGTATGATGAAAGCATCGGGTTTGATTGATACTTTTTCCCAAGCTATGATATCTATTTCAAACGAAACTACCTATCCTATTTTCACTTTTATGTCTGCTGGAATTGTCAATATTTTTGTACCAAGTGGAGGAGGGCAGTGGGCAGTTCAAGGACCTATAATTGTTCAAGCTGCGCAGGAGATAGGGGTGTCACTGCCTAAAAGTATAATGGCTTTAGCCTATGGAGATCAGGTAACAAACATGCTCCAGCCATTCTGGGCATTACCACTTTTGGGTATTACTGGATTAAAGGCTAAAGAAATTCTGCCTTATACATTGCTTTTGTTTTTGTTGGGCTCCGCAATTTTTATCTTGGGTTTATTGATTTTCTAGATATATAGGTTGAGCAATTGACCATTGACATTCTCTGAGCTCAAATTCTTAGAGTAATATCGCGAATTCAACGTCTATTTAAACTACTTCTTCAAGTCAAAGACCGATAAAGAATCTATCAATTACAATTAAGTAGCCCTGTGTTTTTATTAAGTTCAGATAATCAGTGAGTTAAAATTGATTCTATACTGAATTTAAATCCTACTTTTGCAGCCGAATTTAGGAAGATATGCAAGACATAAGAAATATTGCCATTATTGCCCACGTTGATCACGGGAAAACTACATTGGTAGATAAAATTTTACATCACTGTGAACTTTTTCGTGCAAACGAAGAAAAAGGAGATTTAATTTTAGATAACAACGATCAGGAAAGAGAAAGAGGAATTACCATTTTCTCAAAGAATGTATCGGTAGACTTTAAGGGTACTAAAATTAATATTATTGATACTCCAGGTCACGCCGATTTTGGTGGTGAAGTTGAGCGTGTTCTTAATATGGCCGATGGTGTTTTATTGCTTGTTGACGCATTTGAAGGACCAATGCCTCAGACTCGCTATGTACTTTCTAAAGCATTAGAATTGGGTTTAAAACCGATTGTAGTGATAAACAAAGTTGATAAGCCGAACTGTCGTCCTGAAGAGGTTCATGAAATGGTTTTTGACCTTATGTTTAACTTGGATGCAACTGAAGAGCAATTGGATTTCTCTACAGTTTACGGTTCTGCCAAAGATGAGTGGATGAGTTATGATCCTGCTGACAAAACGGACAATATTGAGCCCTTATTAGACATGATTTTGGACAAAGTTCCTGTACCAAAAATTGTAGAAGGAACACTTCAAATGCAAATTACTTCTATTGATTATTCTTCTTATGTAGGAAGAATTGCAATTGGTAGAGTAAGTAGAGGTTCATTATTGGAAAACAAACCTGTTACCCTTGTAAAAAGAGATGGTTCTTTAATTAAGTCAAGAACTAAAGAGGTATTTACATTCGAAGGACTTGGTCGTCAAAAAGCAACTGAAGTTCAATGTGGAGATATTTGTGCTTTAACTGGAATTCCAGAATTTGAAATTGGGGATACTGTTGCGGATTTTGAAAATCCTGAAGGAATGAAAGCCATGACCATTGATGAGCCTACAATGAGCATGATGTTTACGATAAACAACTCTCCATTTTTTGGGAAAGAGGGTGATTTTGTAACTTCTCGTCACTTACGTGATCGTTTATTCAATGAAACAGAAAGAAACCTAGCAATGCGTGTGGAAGAAACTTCTTCTCCAGATCAGCTTATGGTTTTTGGACGTGGAATTATGCACCTTTCAGTATTGATTGAAACCATGCGTAGAGAGGGTTATGAATTACAAGTTGGTCAACCGCAGGTAATCATAAAAGAAATTGATGGAAAAAAATGTGAGCCAATTGAGTTACTTACCATTGATGTTCCGGAAGCAAGTTCAGGAAAAGTAATTGAACTTGTAAACGCAAGAAAAGGCGAAATGGTAATCATGGAGCCAAAAGGAGACTTAATTCACCTAGAATTTAACATGCCTTCTCGTGGTATTATTGGTTTAAGAACAAATATTTTGAACGTATCAGCAGGTGAAGCAATTATGGCTCACAGATTTTTGGCATACGAACCATGGAAAGGAGATATTCCTTCAAGAAAAAATGGAACGCTAATCGCTTTGGAAACGGGTACAACTATTCCGTTTGCATTGAATAAATTACAAGATAGAGGTAAATTTTTCGTTCCTCCAGGAGTAGATATTTATGAAGGTCAAGTGTTGGGAGAGCATATTCGTCCAAACGATTTAACTATCAATGTTACAAAAACAAAGCAGCTTACTAACATGCGAACTCAAAGTACGGATGATAAAGTAAGATTGGCTCCTCCTATCCTTTTCTCTTTGGAAGAAGCGTTGGAGTACATTCAAAAAGATGAATACGTTGAGATTACACCTAAAAACATTCGACTTAGAAAGATTTATTTGAAAGAAGCTGAGCGTAAGAGAAGTATGAGATAATGCTTCTAGAATTAGAATATTAAATGGGTAAAATTGAAGGACTGCGAAAGCGGTCCTTTTTTTTGGTTAAACTTTTTGACGATATTTTTTAATTAAGCCCACGCCAGTTAACACTACGCCAGCAAAAACGATCAAAGTTGAAATTACCAAAAGTGGACTCCATTCTTTGTTCAATTTAAAAATGCCTGATAAGACTATAGTACTCAGCAAAAACATTGAAACTACATCAGTTAACATCTCTAAGTTTTTCAAAATATCGTTGCGCCAAATAATGGCACTAACCCCAGTTATTGTAGTCAAACCAATGGCAAACTCAAAGGTGTAATAATCGAGCCGATAAGGCATCCAAAATAATATTAAAAGAGCAATTGAAAGGAGTAGTGGTTTGAGTTTTTTGAGATGCTTCATAACTGTTAGTATTTGTACAATCAAAGTTAATCGAATTAATAAATAATATTTAATTCTCTCAAGGTTTATTCAAAGGGAGACGAATCTATTCACCCATTCATTAGTTACCTGTTGAATACTAAAGCAGAACATGATTCGATTTATCCCGTATCTTTACCAATCTAAAAATTTATTTATGTTCAAAAACAAAACCATTTTTATAACAGGTGCCTCAAGGGGAATCGGAAAGGCAATTGGATTACGCCTAGCAAAGGAAGGAGCTAACATTATTGTTACTGGAAAATCGTCCGTTCCACATCCAAAATTGGAAGGGACAATTCATTCTTCAGTAGAAGAAATGATTGCCGCTGGAGGAAATGCCATGGCAATAGAAATGGATGTTAGAAAGGAAGACCAAGTGATATCTGCAATGAAATCAGCAGCTGAAAAATTTGGAGGAATTGATGTACTGATAAACAATGCTTCTGCAATAAACCTTCAAGACACTGAACATTTAGAAATGAAACGTTTCGACCTTATGCATCAGGTTAATACTCGTGGAACTTTTATGGCAAGTAAATATGCCATTCATTATTTAAAAGAAAGTGAAAACCCACATATTCTTAACCTAAGTTCTCCTCTTAATATGGACCCACAATGGTTTGCTCCACATGTTGCCTATACCATGGCAAAATATGGTATGAGTATGTGTGTGTTGGGTATGAGCGAAGAACTTAAAAAGTATAAAATAGCCGTAAATGCCCTTTGGCCGGCCACAACCATTGCAACTGCAGCAGTTCAAAATTTATTAGGGGGAGACGAGGTAATTAAAAGATCAAGAACTCCAGAAATAGTTTCTGAATCTGCTTATCATATTCTTAAAAGAGATAGCTCAAAAAACACCGGTAATTTTTATATTGACGAAGAGGTTTTGGCAGAAGAAGGAATTACTGATTTAGAAAAGTACAGAGTTGATTCTTCTGTTGAGTTATTGCAAGATTTGTTTTTGTAGACAAATTATTACATTCTTCTTTTAAAGGAGGATATGCTGAGTTAACTCAGATTATTATTTTTTTCATAGCCGATGTAACTTTTTCCAAACCTAGGGTTCTTACCTATCAAAGGTCTTATATTCGAAATGCGAATTATGGAAAAAAGTCAGGAATCATTTTTAACTCTTTATGAACCCATTCACGAGTCGTTCGTTCGATTTTGTACGGCAAGAGCTTATGGGGTTTTGGAAGCAGAAGATTTGGTTTCCGATTCTGTGCTAATGGCGCTAGAGAATTTTCATAAACTCAAAGATGAAAAGGCCTTTTTGAGTTTTATGTTTTCTATTGCCAGCAATATCGCAAACAAAAAGCACCGCAGACAAAAGTTTACGGGCATATTCAATGAGAAAAAAGCGGAACTAATTCCAGAACAAGGAATTGATGCAGGTTCAAGATTGGATGTGGAGGTTTTGTACCAAATATTGAACAAACTTCCAGTTGCTCAAAAAGAAGCTCTTATTTTATTTGAAATAAGTGGGTTTTCTATAAAGGAAATCACCGAAATTCAAAAATCATCAGAGTCGGCAGTAAAACAACGTCTCAAACGTGGTAGAGAAAAACTCGCCCAATTGTTTAAGTCAGATCGACTTAAATATGAGACCGTTAGTGCGCGGTCATCTGTGTTAATGTCGGTGTTTTTATAAACAAACGAAATGAAATTAGAAACTGTAGATAACTACTTTGATGCGGCTCGCCAAATGCCTTTATTGGTGAGTATGGAAGAAGTAAAGAAAATTATTGAGTTAAAAGGCGTAACCCCTTCACCTAAAAAATCAGGGTGGAACTTAAATTCTATAATTATGACTGCAACTACTTTAATAATAGCTTCAATAGCTGTTTGGTTTTGGAATACTCCAAGAGAATCAGATAACCAACTGGTTAATCAATCCAATGAAAAGCTGAATGAGAGAACTACACTTGATAATTCAACTCCAGAGCCAAGCAAAAATACCACATTTGAATTAGTAAAATTAGATACCAATGAAGTAGGATTAACAATTGCTCCAGTTGAAGAGATAAAAATTCACGATCAAGAAATTGCGCTATTAGACAGCCTCGAAAGTGAACAATTTGAGGAAGAAGAACCGGTATTCAAAGAAGGAAAATCAGCTTGGTGGCCCACAAGTGATGATGAATTGAGTTTTGAAGGAAAAGAGTTTGTTCCCGAAAAAAAGAAGGCTCAAGCAAATGAATTTAAAGACACAACAAAGGAGGTAAAGGGCGAACAAAAGTCTCTTTCAAAAATTATTACATTAGAAGGAGAGGAGTGGTTCAAACTAAAAAATGTGAATGGTGACATAAAGGTTGAAACGTGGAATAGACCTGAGGTTAAAATGGAAATAGAGGTTACCATTAAGGCCAGATCTAATGAAGATGAAGAATTGTTGTTAGAAGATTTCGATGTGAATTTTGTTAGAAATAAAGGAAAAATTGAAGTAGAAAGAAAGTGGGATATGTTCACTGACAAAGGATGTAATTGTCAATTAGACGGAGTAAAAATAAAAACAGATAAAGGTGAAAAATTGAAAATTAAAAAGATTGTGGTAAATTATATTATCACTTTACCAGCCGATCTTAATTTGGAACTAAGAAATAATTATGGAGATATTACTATTCCAACTATTTCAGGAGAGGCCATTGTAAATATTTATCAAGGCAAACTAATTGGGGATAATATAGCAGGAGCCTTAAATATGTCGGCTAAATTTAGCGAAGTAAAACTGAATGATTTTAAGGAAGGGAAAATCAATTTATATCAATCTAACATTCAATTGGGGGCTTCAGACAGCCTTAACTTGACCGCTAAATTTTCAAAAGTTCAGTTGGAGAAAACTAATAAATTGGAACTTTATGGTTACCAAAGTACAATTAATGCAAATGGAAATATTCAGTCCTTTGTAGGGAATATTAAATTTGGAAAATTTCAATTAGAAGGGGATATTTCAACGGTGTCATTAGCTCTTTATCAATCAAAATTTATTGCACATAACATTGATTCTTTGAATATTAATTCTTCTTATAGTTCAATCAATGTTGGCGATTGTGAGGTTATCAAAGTGAAGAAGTCATATCAAGATAAATACAAAATATTGTTGGCTAATTATGTTCATGGCAAATCTCAATATAGCTCAATTGACTTAGGCTCTTTGACCAACAAGTTTGTTTTTGGAACATATCAAGGCAAGCTTACTATTAAAGACATAAAAAATTCTTTTGCCCTCATAAATATCGAATCTAAATACACTCCGGTAAGTTTAAAATTTGAAAATGATTCTAAATACACCTTGGAGGCAAAAACTGCTTATTCTAATTTGAGTTTTCCGGAAAATGGTTTTACTGTAAGTTATAGAGATCGTCAAAATCAAAATTTGAGCCTGAAGGGAGCGTTCAATGCTGAAAAAAGTGGGGTGGCTTCGCTAGTAAATTTGGACAGCTTTCAAGGAAATTTAGAGTTGAAATAGAATTGCTTTTATTATTTCTGATATCATTGATGACAGTTTTCTGAATTAACAATTGACCCAGTTTTTACTTCTATTTATCCTTTATTGTTACTTGAAGAGATTTACTATTGGAATTGTTCCAATAATCCGTTGCTGTTAGAGTTAAAGTAGCACTGACCTCTTCCCCTGGGTTAGGATTGCTTCCTAGGTTATAATTAATTGCTTCATGCTGTGGGAAAGGATGAAATCGACTTCCTTGAATAAAAATATCACCATGAATGATGTCCTGCGTTTTATTGTTGGTAATAGTTAAGACTAGTTTTTTTGTGCCCGAACCCCTGTCCCACACGTTAAATTGAATTTGATTGGTGTGATTATAATAGGAAAGGCCACCTCTAGGGTTTCCGATAGTTAAATAGTTGATTTCTGGAGGTGTTGAATCAATTCTGGCTAAGTTGAAATTTTTGATTGCCTGTGATACATTCCCAAGTTTGTCTCTTGCATAAAACCTTACTTGGTAGCTTCCTCTATAACGCCAGCGTTGCCACATTTTTGACTCTACTATGTAAGTTTCTGCATTGGCTCTACCATTTGTGTTGTAAATAATATTTGTGTCGAAATTAGTCTGTAAATCAATTCCAAAAGAATCTACTTCTGAAGTGTCGAATAAAACAGCTCGAATAGTAAAATCAAAATTGGAAATTAGGCTGTAGTTGGTGTCAGGGTTAATAATGGTTATTAAAGGGCCAGTAGTATCTTTTTGGGGTAAATCAACAAGACCATTGTTCTCATTTTTTTTACAAGAAAATGATAATGAAACAAGAATAATAATTACGACTAAAAATCTCATGGTTCGTTGATTATCAAATCAGTTTTCAAGAATTACAATGGACTTGTATAAAGTCATTATATAAAAGTAAGAATAATTATCCTACTCCCATTCTACTTCTGGCATCCAACCAGGAATGTAAGAAGCTCCCGCAGCCTGTAATTGTTTTTCTAAATCTTGAATTTCAGTTTTTATACTTTTCAATTCATCCATTACAAATGCTAAATCAGTCTTAGCAATTTTCACTTGTTCTACCTGTGTGGCGGTAGGAGCAGATGTTGTTCGCCATAAATAATATACTACATTTCCTAAACGGCTATTTATTGAAGGATTAGTCTCAAATTCCCTTTTCGAAAGACTGTTGTCCCCATATAATTTTATACTTATTTCTTGAAGATGTTTTTGAATTCCTACCACATCTGCCAATAGTTTGTTATCTACCCCAGCAGTGCTTATAATAGCCTGTTTCAAGTACTTGGTTCTCTTCGAGAAACCATTGGTGACCCTGTTTGCTTTTCCAAGTTGGTTTCTAACTCCGGCAGCTTCACTTGCAAATAGTTCAATGGCAGTTCTGTCAAACCCTATCTGTTTGTTTATTTCCAAAAACTTTAGGTTGAAACCAACAGGCTGAACCAATTCTGTAACTTCTCCACCTACAACCTGACTCAATGAAACGGTATACTGTCCGGGTAGAGCCATACGACCAAAATCATAACCCTGATAAATGTTCTTAGGTTCATTTGATTTTAAACTAATAGGAGATTGAGATTCAAGACGTAAATCCCAAACAATTCTTTTTAGACCTGCAGAATACCCTGTTTTTAATTTACGTACAACTTTGCCGCTCTTATCAGAAATGGTAAAAATAAGAAATGGTTTTGATTCTGAATCCTCAGCTCTCATTTCTTCAAATGTTGGATAAGGCACGTCGCTTCCACTTTTTATGAGTTCCTTTTCCTTTTCCTTCCTTGTTTTCTTAAGTGTTTTTGGTGCTTCTTTTATGTAATAGGTAAATACTGCTCCAATTTTAGGGTTTGGTGTGGTAAAATAAGATTCACCTTGAAATGTTTTTCCACGTCTGCCTAGTTTGGATCCTTCCAAATACATTTCGCCATCTTTAATAGAATAGATTTTCGCAATATCATTGTTTAAACCATCTTCAGTAATTTCTCTTAAAGGAGCATAATTATCTAAGACGTAAAACCCACGCCCAAATGTTCCGAGTACTAAATCATTTTCACGTTTTTGAATAGCCATATCTCTAATGGCAACAGTTGGAAGTCCACTTTTCAATTGAGTCCATTGCCCACCACCGTCTACAGTTGTAAACACGCCAAATTCAGTTCCAACAAAAAGTAAATTCGGGTTTACATGGTCTTCTGCTATGCAATAAGCTGATCCTTTGTCTGGGAGGTTAGAACTAATGGAAGTCCATGAAGCACCTTTGTCACGACTTCGATAAACGTAAGGTTTAAAATCACCATTTTTATGGTTGTTAAATACGGCATAAACAGTATTCTCACTATGGCTTGATGCCAATAGCATATTTACATAAGTATTAGATGGAACTCCATTTACAGATTCTACTTTTTTCCAGTTTTCGCCATTATCACTTGTAATCTGAATAAGCCCGTCATCGGTACCTACGAATACTAAATTCTCAAGAACAGGTGATTCGTCAAGAGCGACAATGTTTCCGTAAATTGTAGTGGACTTGTTTTTTGCAACGGCATCCATACTCCAAACCTTTCCCATTACGGGCAACTTGTTTCTGTCAATTTGCCGAGTTAAATCTCCACTTATAGCTTTCCATGTATTTCCTCTATCGTCTGATTTAAATAGTTTATTTGCCGCAAAATACAAGCGCTTATTGTTGTGTGGAGAGATAATGAGAGGCGCATCCCAATTCCAACGAAAAGGGGCCTCATCCTTTTTTGGTTGAGGTTTTATATCAACAGTTTCTCCACTAGCTTTATCATATCGAACTAAATATCCATACTGACTTTGAGCATAAACAATGTTAGGGTCTTTTGGGTCTATAGCCGACTCAAATCCATCGCCACCTTTTGTTACAAACCAATCAGAATTTGCAATTCCTCTTTTGTCGTTTGTTCTAGAAGGACCCATTAAAGAAAAGTTATCTTGAGTACCTCCGGCTATGTTATAAAACGGCTCATCGTTATCAACGGCTACTTTATAAAACTGTGTAATTGGAAGGTTTGCCTTGAAATCCCACGTTGAAGCCATGTCCCAGCTTTCATAAATTCCACCATCGCAGCCCATAATATAATGTTCAGCATTATTAGGGTCAATCCACATGCAATGGTTGTCAACGTGTTTGTTTTTTTCTCCTAATGGACTCCATGAAGCGCCTCCGTTATTACTCACTTGTGCCCAAGTATCCATACTATAAATTTTATCAAATTGATGTGGGTCACAAACTAATTCAACATAGTAATTTCCTGATGATGCATATTTATTCACTTTGCTCCAAGATGCTCCTCTGTCAGTTGACTTATACATCCCCTGAGTTTTCGGAGTTGCTTCAACCATGGCATAAAGTACATCTGGTTTTTGTGGCGAAATGGCAAAGGCAATTCTTCCAACATCACCTTTAGGCAAACCTCCTTCTAATTTGTCAAATGATTTTCCTCCATCGGTCGATTTGTAAATTGCGGATTCTGGCCCTCCACTAATATAAGTCCAAACATGTCTTCTTCTTTGGTGTGCTGTTGCATAAATAACATCTGGGTTTCTAGGATCTAAATGGACTTCGTTGAAGCCAGTATGTTCACTCACTTCCAAAATGTTATTCCATGTTTTACCGCCATCTTCAGTCAAGTAGAGTCCTCTTTCACCTCCTTTACTCCAAAGTGGCCCATAAGCCGCTACAAATACTCTATTCGAGTTTCTTGGGTCAACTTTAACCATTCCAATATGCTCAGAAGTTTTGAGTCCAACATTTTTGAACGATTTACCTCCGTCATTTGATTTGTACAATCCGTCGCCATAAGCAACAGATCGCTGATTATTATTCTCGCCAGTGCCAATCCAAATTGCATTGTGGTTGTTTGGATCAATGGTAACACAACCAATAGAGTAGG
>Ga0115567_10006646_pt1 | contig 11020 bp, 7 predicted proteins | sample COGITO_mtgs_1204_2_FD_88679 | JGI IMG/M metagenome (GOLD analysis project Ga0115567, IMG submission 88679) | Pelagic marine microbial communities from North Sea - COGITO_mtgs_120412 | ecosystem: Environmental > Aquatic > Marine > Epipelagic | place: Germany:Helgoland, sampling site Kabeltonne... | reverse complement strand
GGTCTCGAGGCAGGTGATTACCTGGCCGACCATCCAGTCGATGGTATCGACCATGGCCCCGTAGTACGGGTTAATGTGGCCGGGGCCATCCGGTTCGGCTTCTGGATCATCGGGGAAGGCCTGGCCCATCTTGTTCAGGTAGAGGTCGAAGCGAGCGCGGTCGCGCGTCTGAATGGGGCCATGCACGTAGTAGGTGCAGAAGTTGAGGAAGAACGGGCGGTCGTTGTATTTCTTGAGAAAGCCCAGCGCCAGGTCGAGCGGCTTGTCGAACGGCCGGCCACCTTCGTCCAATTGATAGCGGTCCTCAGCGCCAGCTGTGGCGAAGTCGGACAGACGGTCTGGTTTCATTCGTGACCAGGAGCCAAAGAATGAGTTTTTGTCACTTTCATTGGAGCGCCAGAGGTCTGGATCGTTGTAATACTTACTGCGGCCGTTTCGTTCGCTGAAGCCAAAGTCAAATCCCTGATCTGGGGGGAACGGGTAGCCCGCGGACTTCCCGCCGAGATGCCATTTGCCGACGTGCCCACTGACATAGCCAGCTTTGCGCAGAACCTTCGGTATGGTCGGAGCGTCCAGGGACAACCCATAGGGGTAGAACGGCGGGATATAGGGCAGCCCATTGTGGTGTGGGCGTGGGATACGCCCGCCCATGACGTGGTAGACACCAGTGTTGGCGGGAAACTGCCCACGCAGAAATGCAGCCCGCGACGGCGCGCATGTCGGCGCTGGCGAATAGCCCTGCGTGAAACGGCGCCCCTGGCGCGTCAGCCGATCCAGATGCGGGGTCTCATACACCGGCTTTCCATCTACCTTATGGCTGGCAATATCCTGCCAGCCCAGGTCGTCGATCATGATATGGACGATGTTGGGCTTTGGGGCTGCGTGAAGGGGGAGGGAAGTGATTGCGAAGACCGCAATTGCTGTCAGGAAAGGGCGGAGGGTTTTGGACATGGTCGTGCTGTAATTCCACTGTTCGAGGTACGAGAAAGTGCGGGCCTAATTGCCCGCATCCCACATGGTGTTCCGAGCATCGGCTTGCGGGTTGGATACATCCAGGAAGGTTTCAAAGCCGTGCAGAAACTCGGCATGGCCGTCGACCATCAAGTAATTGGCTCCGTTCCGGTGGGGAATTGGATTGGTCGGGCTGTCCGCCAAGAAAATGTTATAGTGTGTGGCGGAGGTCGAAGTTGCCCAGTTGTGCACGCCCATGCGATTGAGCTGGTGAAAATTCTCGGTCAGCATGATGGCCTCAGAGGCGTTGCGAATCTCGGCCAGATGGCGGGAAAATTCGACCCCGCTGGCATCGCCTGGGCCGATGACGCCCCGTCTCAGATTATCGTTTTCCTTGAGTTGGCTGGCGGAGTAGGAGCGTCTGATTGCATCACCTTGGGCCGGGATGCGGTCGGTGTCACATTGATACATTGCATTCCTGTTCTCCTCTTCCGCGCTCCAGATAATCCAGGCCTGCCGAGGATTGGGTACCTCTGCCCGACCGTCATACCCTGAGATCAAATCATCCCAGGAGATGATGTTGTGATTGCTGACTTTCCGTGTGTAGGGGAAGAAGCTCGCCTGATCATCGACGTACGATGTCATGGCCAGGCCGAGGTTCTTCAGATTGTTCATGCAGGCGGTTCGGCGCGCCGTGTCTTTTGAGCTGCTTAAGGCTGGCAGCAGCAACGCCGCAAGAATCGCGATGATCGTAATGACCACTAGGAGTTCGATCAGTGTAAAGCAGCGCTCCTGGAGCTGCGGGGCGGTTCCGCCACCTGTAGCCTGGCGATCGCTGACTCTCATGGCCCCGAACACAGTCCAGTTGTATGAAAACGGCCGAAAAAATTTGCTGGAAGGCCGCATTCTACCTTACTAGAATCACTGCACCCGTGGCCGAGTAGATGTTGGTCAGGGCAATCGCCAGATCGCCGCTACCCTGATCATACGCGTAGTCGAGTGTCCCCCGCCAATTCGACGGGGTTAGCGTGACTGAGCCAAACGTGCCGCTCTGGGTGCCATAGTCCACGAGGACCAAGGTGGTCCCATTTGAAACGTCGTAGTTGGTCAGGTCTACCGTCAAGTTGTCCGAGCCCACGTCAAAATTCCCTGTGCAGTTCCACGTAGTTACGCCAGTGGCATTTGCCTCAAAGGTGATCGTAGCAGCAATGGAGCCAAGGCCGTAGTTGTCTGTGTCAAGACTGGCACCTGGCTCAATCGTGAACTGGCCGCCGGACGAGAAGCGCGGCCGCATGAATCCAATGTCCATCGTCCCGCCGGTTGCGAGCGTCAGGTCGCCACCGCTTTGCAGGACCAATTCGTCACCAAATCCCGATGACGTCGATGTCAGGGAGCGGCCACTTTCAATTGTCCAGGCTAGATTCATTCGGCTCTGGGCGGTTGGCGTAAGAACGGCGGAGTCTCCGTCGGTGGGGATCTGGTTTGGGTCCCAGTTGCTCGCAGAACTCCAATTGTCATCTCCGGCCCCATCGTCCCACGTCAGCACGCGCTGGATGTCTGTGAGGGCAATGGTCACATCCCCGCCGCCTTGATCATAGGTATACTCAAGTGTGCCGCCGTATCCCCCGGTAACGGTCACCGAAGCAAATGTCTGGCCTGCCAGGTCTCCGACCACGTTGTAATCAACAAGAATCAGCGTGGTGCCGTTCGCAATGTCGTAGTTGCTCAGATCAATCACAAGATTGTCCGAGCCCATCTGAAAATTCCCTGTGTTGTTCCAAGTAGTTACGCCAGCGGCATTTGCCTCAAAGGTGATCGTAGCAGCAGTGGAGCCCAGGCCGTAGTTGTCTGTGTTAAGACTGGCGCCTGGCTCAATCGTGAACTGGCCGCCGGACGAGAAGCGCGGCCGCATGAATCCAATGTCCATCGTCCCGCCGGTCGCCAAGGTCAGGTCGGAGCTGCTCTGCAGCACGAGTTCATCACCGACCCCAGAGGTAGATGAGGTCAGAGATTGGCCACTCTCAATGATCCAGGCGTAATCAAGCCTGCTTTGAGCCGTCGCGGTGAGAATCACAGAGTCGCCATTGGTGGGTGCTGTGTCTGGATTCCAGTTTGTGCCCGAACTCCAATTATCATTGCCGGCACCATCATCCCATGTCAACGCGGCGGCATGCAATGGCGCTGCGAGACATAGCGTGATACCAACCGCACATAACGTGATGAATCGTCGCATGGTTATTCTCCTTCGGTGAGCTTTGGAATGGACGCCACACTCGGCGGCGGGAACTCGGCAATCTCAGGATTAAACACGAGTCGTGAGAGATGTTTCTTGTCGTCGTTCAGCAGTAATTCGAAGCACGTGGTAATGACTTTATGCCAGTCATAGCGGATGCCGATTACCGGCTCGTTGACCGTGGGGCGCAGCTAGCCAGCTTGCATGGAGCAGAGACTGAGCTGATCCGGGATGGACATCCCCAGCAGATCTGCCGTCTCCACGATCTTTTGGGTGATACCAATTGAGCCACCAATGATCGCTGTGCACGGTGCGCTTGCATCCAGTAGACCTTTGACTGCGGCCACATCCACATGCTGGATCTGTGTCGCGAGCGTCATCATGGTCTCATTACACGGCAGGCCCGCTTCTTCCATGGCGTTGCGGTGTCCGCACAATATCGCCTCGGTCACGGTGCACTTGGGGGCGCCATCCGGGAAAAAGCCGATCTGGCGATGCCCGTGTTGAATCAGAAATTCGGTCAGCAGCACCGCCGCTCGGTACGGATTGCCCACGACACACGGCGAGCAACTCAAGTCTTCCACGCCCAGATAGATCGCCGGTATCACCGCAGTATCAACCAATTCCTTCAGCCGGCTCCGGGGTATCAGCGAAATGATCCCGTGAAAATCGGGTTCTGCCCGAAGCGCTTCCAGTCGGCTCGCAATCTCCGTATCCGAAACGCTGATAGACAGGGGCATTACGCGGAGGCCAATCCCTTCGGCTTCCTCGCGAATTTCGTCGATGTTGAATGCGCCAAACGAATCGGTTGCTCGCGCCTGGTTTGTGCGGCTGCCTGCTGGGATTCGAGTATCTGCAATGACAGCCACCGTTCCTACGGAAACATGCCGACCCGGATGTTTGGTCTTCAAGAACAGCCCTTTCTTGCTGACTCGCTTGATGTAGCCGTCTTCTTCCAGTTGTATCAGCGCCGATTCAATCGGCGTGCGGCTCAGTCCCGTTTCGCTGGCAAGCTGACCATAGGATGGCAGCCGTTCGCCCTCGCTCCAGCGACCCGCGACAATCTCACGTACCAACGCGCTGTAGATTTGACGCGGTAATTCCCCACGCCGACCACGCTTCCACGTGGAACCATAGAATGTGTGCGTCTTCGACATCGTACCCTCGATTTCCTGAACTCACGAGGCAACTATAGATGACCCCATAGGCATTTCAATGCATAGCTGTGAATTTATCTCAGGTAAATCAGGAGTCAACTGTCTCTGTTGGGTGGCGAGAGCCCTCCGGTAAAGGAATGCCCTGGCAGGGCCAGGGTCGTGCAGTTCGTCGCTGGATCAGCACACTCAGAGAACGAGGCGTGTGGCGGTACTGTTATGGCAGGAGTTCATAGCGCAGAAAGCTGAAGCCCGGGGCTTCGGCGATCGTGAACGCCAGCTCGCTGTCGGCGCCAGCTGTGACAACCTGCGTAGTCTCTGCCATCAGGTCGGTCAGCTTCATCCTGGTTCCCCGCTTCAGGAATTTCAGGCGGATTGCCCGTGTGGTTTGCGCGTTGTCAATCTGCCGAAAGAGCGTCGCAGGCGCGAATCTGCTCGGGCCAGGTGCCCTCGTGGATGTCAAAGCCACAGCGGTAGCAGTCGGCGTAGCGTCCGGGAAAGGGATTCCCGGCACTCATGGCGATGCAGGTCATGAAGTCATACCAAGAGTTGCTGACTTTGGTGCGAGTGATTGTTTGAGCTGCTCACTGTACAAGGCTGCGATTCGCACCGGCAGATCGGCAACGACCGGCGCTGGAGTCAGGCGCTGTGTCCGCGCGCGGCTGAGGTGGTCGAATCGTATGCGGGAGGCGCCAGGTCCTCGGCGGCTGCGCGCGCAACGACCTGTTGGAAGGTCGGCCCCTGCGCAAGGACCGGAGCCCGATCGGTACTCTCGTGCTGCGCGTCCAGACGGAAGATGCGAGCGACATCGCCGCCCCAGCTTGCCAGTGGCCGCAGACGCAGACGCCTGTGCTCACCACCAATCGGCGCATAGAGCAGCCTTTGGTAGTTGTTGGCTGTCTGATAGACGGTCTCCCAGCTGCCATCGGCTTGTTCGCTCTCTACGACCAGCGAACGCAGCAGATGCCGCGGCACTGCGCAGCGATCGCCAGGTAACGGGTAGCTGCACGGCATGCGCTTGCTGTTGCGTAAATCACTGTCCAGGACCAGCCGCAGTGCATCCACAGCTGTCGCGGAATCCCAGCTCAGCTCAATCGAGGCACCGAATGCTGCTTCCCAACCAAAGCGATCATCGCCACGATTGCGCTCGGTTTCCTGCGTCAGCATGGCTGCGTTGCCCTCGCTCGCTGTAATTACGGATTCACGGGTGAGATCACTCGCTCCACGCGCCTGGCCGGGGAGCCAGGCATCGTCGAGCATCAGCCGGTGTTGCAGCTCTGCCAAGTGGTTACTGCCAATGGTAGCCGGAGGGCAACCGTAGTGGTGGCACATGGCAACTGCAGTCCCGACTGCCTGCCCAATCACGGCGCAAGTCGCCATCACGCGGGTCGATGATAAGGCGGAATGCGTGGTCGAGATATTACGCCCGGCGAACAACAGGTTGTCGACGTTGGCTGAATACAGGCTGCGGTAGGGAATGCCATAGGGCGAGGGCGCCGGATGAAAGATCGTCGGTTCTCCCGGGTACAGCAGGCCCGCCGGATGATGATCGTCCATCGACCAGCCGCCAAACGCCACCACGTCAGCAAAGTCTCCCCCGGCGCGAACGTCATTCTGGGTCAGAATGTGATCGCCCACATAGCGACGATTCTCACGCTTTCCGGGGAGTGAGCCCAGCCACTCGAGAGCCCAGTTGGCGGATTTCTCCCGCTCAGGGGCGCGGTTCTTGATGTAATCCCAGACGCCATAGGCAGCTGGAACCAGGTCGCGCCGAATCAGGTCCGCTTCCGCGATGGTATCCTGCAGGCCCCCAAGCTCGATCCACCAGAAGTTCGCGCCGTTCACCCCCTTCATACGAAACGGAAAGTCCTCGGGAGATTCGAATCGCCAGGCACAGCGTGGTGCGATAAACGGTTGGGGCGAGCTGGTCTTACGCAGCTGAATCAACAGCGAGTTGCCCATGGTCTTGTCATCGCCAAGGCTGGGGGCACTATCTTCATTGAACTCATCCTGCGCCTCACGGCCAACGCGGTACAATGCACCACATGTGGTGGCCAGGATGCTATCGCCAGAACAGTCGACAAACCAGCGCGCTTCGACTTCATGCCAAGTCTGTGTCGTGGTCTCCCAGGCTCGCAGGCGCACGATTCGGCGCTTGTTGCCTGCGACCTCCTCTGCGGTTGACTCGGTCACCGAACAGTTCAGCAAATAGGAAAGGTTGGGCTGATAAGCGACCTTTTCGTAGAGCACGCTGTCCCAGATGGAGTAGTTGCCACTGGGATTGCGGTAGCAGTTCTCCAGCTGGATCTCCTCCAGGATGCCGGTCTCCTTGTTGTCCCGGCCATGTGCCCCGCAAATCCACATGCGAATTTCCGATGACGCGTTGCCGCCAAAGACGGGGCGGTCGTGAATCAGCATGGTCGAGGCCCCATGCCGGGCCGCGGCGATAGCGGCGCAGATCCCTGACATCCCGCCCCCGACAACACAGACATCTACCCGGTGGTTGACAACATCCGCCTGAAATCGCTGCTCTTCAATCATGTGCCACTCCTTCTATGCAAGCTCTTCAGAGAGTTCCCGTACAGGCATTCGCTCTGCCAGCCAGCGCCAGGCCTGGCGGTCGAAGGCGGCGCTCCAGTCGTGGCCGAGGCCAGGTAGCGGGACGATGGTTTTGTCCGTACTTCTCAGGCCTTGGTAGACCGCCCAGGGGCTGAAGGGCGGTGAGACCGGATCGATGAGCCCCGCATTCATCAGCACAGGACAGGTAATCTCTGGCGCGAAGTTCATGGGGTCGTAATACGCCATGCAGCGGGATTCGGCATCGTCCGGAACGGGCGGCGCGCCCACCCGATCCATGCCATCCACCCGCTGACGGTTGCAGGCATCGACCCAACGCAGATGAGGCACATTCGGCGAGTTGATGATGCAGCAGACCACTGCCTTGACCCGCGCATCAAGGGCGGCCGTCACGATGCCCAGTCGCCCGCCCTGGCTTCCGCCAGCGACAACCAGGCGCTCGGGATCGACATCGGGGCGGGACAGCAAATAACGCACGGCTTGCACACAGCGCAGGTGAACGTGGTAGTAGTAGTGGGCGGCAGGAGTGTCGTATTGCTGCCCCTCGGAATAGCCAGGCAGGATCGGATAGTCTTCCTGGTCTACATCCTGGCCGTGTACCTGAATGTCCAGGGCGAGGTAGCCATGTCGGGCATGCTCCAAGGGACGGGGACGGGCCCCAAACCCAGCCCCGGGGAGCACCAGCATCGCCGGAAAGGGACCTTTCCCCTTCGGTTTCGCCAGCCAGCCGTACACGCGACCGCCATCAGCGGCTGCGAACGAAACTTTTCCCGACTCCACGGTCTCACAGCGAATGCCTCCGGGATTCCAGCGCCCTGGCAATGCGGCATGCTCACGATTATACTGGTCAATCGCTTCCCCCGAAAACGAGTCCAGTGGCAGCTCCTCCGCTTGCAGCGGAACTTGCTCCAATTGCGCCTTCGCACCATCCCAGAACCTGCGGAAGTCTTTGGGGCGAGAGGTCGCGATGGGCATGGCGTTCACCTGCCAGCCAAAGGTGCAGATTCCTTCAACCGGACGCTGCGCTGAGCGAGCATCCCCTGGGGCCGGCATCCCTGTTTCCAACGTCACCCGGAGATCGTAGAATCCAGGGTGTAGATCATTGGTTGGGAGGGTGATGATAAATCGGTTGCCCGGGCGTGATTCTTCCACACCCGCAAGAAAGGGCGTTTCAATCCTGTTGCGGTGCAGGCGCCAGCTCAGATCCAGCGAGCGAAGCCCCGCCTGAACCCAAAGGCATATCTCGTCGCCATCGTCAAACAGCAGGCTTTCGCTTTCTGGGCTGAAAAAGGCAAGAAACGGGTTCTGCGGCGGCGAGCAGGTGTCCTTGTACGCAGTGTATAGATTGTGGTTCATGGGACCTGTTCGCTTGCTTGCTCGCTACGTGCTTCAGGCGTGTTCACTGTACAACGTTGCGGAATGCGGCGGTAGGTCGACGGTTACAAAGTCATCGTGAATCTCGCGCACGTCGTCAGTCCAAAAATCCACCAGCGTTGCGCCGTGTCCCGATTGTTCGGGAGAGTTCGCAAGGCCAGCCTTGGCGCAGGCGACCGAAATGCGACGCGGCTCGTTGGACCAATTGAAGAATGCCAGATGCTGCCGGATACCGGCCTTGGCCATACGACTGTCGGGCGGGTAAAGCACCTGTAAGACTTCGGGCAGCGGCTCGCCGGTCAGCGCTCGGTCGTCCAGGCAGGTCACGCTGTGCCCGCGGTCCGTGTGGGCCAGAAGCCGGTTGAACATGGCAAACTGCTCGTCTGTGTGATTCTCCAGCAGGCCGCCGATTTCGAGGATGCCCTGCGTAATGAAGCACCAGCTGAAGCGAAAGCGTTGTTCGTTCTCCGGGATGTCACTGAAGCCGGCGCTATCCATGTTGAGCAGAAACGTGTCGCGTCCGGTCAGCAGGAGTTGGGCGAGGGTTCCGGTGCAGGCGCGAACCTGCTCGAGCCAGGTGCCGTCGTGGATGTCAAAGCCGCTGCGGTAGCAGTCGGCGTAGCGCCCGGGAAAGGGATTGCCGGCGCTAAAGGCGATGCAGGTCATGAAGAAGCCGTCATCACCGATGCGTTTGCGGAGTTCGCAAAAGGCAAAATCGCGCCACTCCACCCCGCTGCCGCCGTTGCGATAGCGGATCTTCTCGAGCAGGAACCACTGGGTCATGAAGTCGTACTTGATGCCCTCGTAGCCCCAGTCGACGAGCAGGGCGTCAAGGACCTGGAGGTAAAAGGCGCGGGCCTCGGGAACGGAAAGGTCGAGAAAACTGGATTCTCCCAGCAGCGCAGCGGAGCCATCCACGTCGCGCAGCAGCCACTCAGGCTTCTCGGCAGCGAGGTCAGAGTCGAGATAAATCTTGGGAGAAAGCCAGATGCAGGGCTTGAGGCCGAGACCGCGAATCTGGTCGGCAATGACGCTCATGCCATTGGGAAACTTCTCTCTGTCGTAGCCCTCACGGGGGATGGGGTAGAAGGAGCAGATGCCGGCGTTGCGGTCGTTACGCTTGGCCTGGTAGCCGTCGTCGATCAGGAAGTGGGTGCAGTTGGGGATCTTGTCGGCGAGAATACCCGCGCGCAGGAGAATGTTGGCTTCGTTGATGTCGGCATAGCCGCCATAGTTCCAGGTGCAGTAGATGCCTTCATGGCGAGCGCGGGTGCGTGCGCCCCGAAAGTCGTGATGACGCCGAAGTTCGGCCACAAAATCGCCGAAAGCGTGCTGCGGATGGCTCTGGCGCAGAATCTGATAAAAGACGCGGGAAACCTCCACTGATTCACCCGGTGCCAGCTCGAAGCTGTCATTGAGGGTATACCGTTGCTGCGCCCGATAGAGGCGCGGGACGGCAGCCGCTGGGCCTTCGAGCCCCAGTTCCCACGAGCGTTCGAAGCGGACCTGGTTGAGGTCGCCTTCGACAAGAATGGTCTGGTAGTCGCGATCGCATATCCCAAAGGCCGGGACGTGGTTGGCTTCGTCGTGGTTGAAATGGACCGGGTCATAGGGGATGCAGCGCACATATGGGTGCTCGACGCGAAACCGTGGGAACTTCTCGGTCTTGATGTTGCTGCTGTGGAAATAACGCAGCTTGTAGTAATCGATCGCCCCCATTGGGACATCAAGGCCAAGTGCGCTGTTTGCATCGAGCAGACCGTCGGTAACGGAGTTAAGTGGAAGTGGCGCTACGCCGGTATTGGTGATGGTGCGGCTGACCACCAGGGCTCCGCGCTCAGCTTGGACGGTGAGGACGAGCGTTTCGTCGTGGTCGGGTGCAACCAGGACGATCGTACCGCCCTGCGCGGACAACGCGTGCTGACGACAGGTCCAATCGCGGCTCAACTGGCCGTTGAATTCGAACAGCAGGCCGCGCCATCCCGCGCCAGCGGCGTCGTGGAAGCTAAGGCTGCCTTGGTCAAAGGAAAGGGGCATAGGAGGGGGGGATGGTGCTGTGGGGCTACTGGGACACAAAAGAAGCGGGATTCATATAATACCCCATATCTTATAGCCTCTGACGCCTCTGTCAAAGAGCCCCGGTCGTAGTTCCACCTTCAGGCGGCTGCACCTGAACAGGCGGGAGCCGCCTGGCCGCCCGCGAGTGCCAGCGTGCGATGCTACCCACGCGACTGGTGGCCCGCGGCCCTACCGGTACTTCACGTACGCCACCTTGTGCTCGGTGAAGAACTCGATGCCGGTCTGGCCGGCCTCGGGTGCACCGGCGCCGGACTCTTTGACCCCGCCGAAGCTGAGCTGTGGCTCTTTGTGGGCCGTGAGCATGTTGACGTGGGTCAGCCCCACGTCGGTGTGCTCGAGAAAGGTCAGCGCTTTGCTGAGATCGTTGGTGTAGATGGCAGACGACAGGCCATAACGCACGTCGTTGGCCAGGGCCAACGCGGCGTCGAAGTCCGGCACGGTCATGATGGCCAGGACCGGGCCGAAGATCTCTTCCCGGGCAATGGTCATGTCGGGCGTGACCTGGTCAAAGACGGTGGGAGCAATGAAGCAGCCGTCGTCGTAGTCGGGCCCGGTGAGCAGGCCGCCGCCGCAGAGCAGACGGGCGCCCTCGGCCTTGGCGGTGTCGATGTGCTCGAGGATGGTGCGGCGCTGGGTGGTCCCGCAAACCGGG
>Ga0115567_10006645_pt1 | contig 11021 bp, 12 predicted proteins | sample COGITO_mtgs_1204_2_FD_88679 | JGI IMG/M metagenome (GOLD analysis project Ga0115567, IMG submission 88679) | Pelagic marine microbial communities from North Sea - COGITO_mtgs_120412 | ecosystem: Environmental > Aquatic > Marine > Epipelagic | place: Germany:Helgoland, sampling site Kabeltonne... | reverse complement strand
GGTAGGTATTTGGTTTGAAGGGAATTAATGATTGAACTGTCTTTCAGTGCTTTTAAACTTGTTTATATGTTTGCTCGATCAAACTATTTTAAAAGAACTCTTTTTGCTTGTTTTCTTTCAACTTAATCTTTTATATTTGCCTTTCGATACGATTGTGGCTGTTGCCACAATCACTCAAGGACCTTTTTTAGGTAATTTGGATGAACGTATTGTACGCTTCCTGAGCAGTGTTTTCACTATTCTAAGCAGGAAATCAGGGCATCATGGCCGAGTGGCTAGGCAGAGGTCTGCAAAACCTTCTACAGCGGTTCGAATCCGCTTGATGCCTCAACAAACCTTCAGTTAACGCTGGAGGTTTTTTTATTTAGTGGGGTTCTTCTACAGGTGGAATAGGTTTTTCAATAGGATCGGTTGGCGAAGGTATTTTTTCTAATTCTGCATTCATCCTAGAAGGAAAAATTCCCTGAAGCAATAATAAAGTACCAAAGAATACGATAGAGATACTCACCCACTTCTTCGTTTTGATAATAAAACGTGGAGTCATTTTATGCTTTAGTTTTTTAGCTAAGGTAATTTTGAGAAGATCTGTACAGAAAAAAGTGATAAGTACGGTACTTAAAAAAAGGAATACTCCGTTTTCTGAAGTTGTTAAAGCATTCGCCATGATGATCGTGGCGATCCATCCTGCCAACACCCCAAAGTTTACAAAATTGAGTAGAAAACCTTTTAAAAAAAGACTTCCCAGGTTTTTCTTGACAATGATCGAGTGATGATCACGTACTATTTTATACAATGACTTTTGTGTTCTAATATAGCTTATAACGCCATAAGCGATCAATACAGCACCTCCAAATATCAATAAACCAGGATCCCCTTTTACACGCTCTAATAATTGGCTGGTACTAAAATAAGCGATAAGAATAAAAATAATATCGGCGACGACAGCCCCTAGGTCAAAGAATAACCCAGCTCTAAAACCTTTTGTAATACTGGTTTCAATAAGCGTAAAAAAAACAGGTCCTACGGCAAATGCCAATAGAAACCCATAAAAAGCCGCATATCCTATACCGTCGAACATAGTAAAACAAAAGTAATGATTTGTTTTGTGATGCTACACACTCTTAATAGGTTAATCTATGACCTTTATTTTACCGCCAGCAAAGCGTCTTTTCTTTAGTTTTTTGGGATTGCCATATACTTTTATCGTCCCTCCCGCAGTAACTTTCACGTTGGCATAGGTCGTAGCATTGATTTCTGCCGTTCCTCCTGCTGTGACATTAAGTTCGGTCGTTTCTGTGATAAGTTCACTTGCAAAATACTTGCCGCCAGAATTGATATTGATATCCTGTGCTGTGGCTTTTCCCTTTGCGTAGATCATTCCGCCGCTAACCGATTTTATATCTAGGTTTTCAACCTCTAATGGCACGTTAATAGTAGCACCTTCCTGTGCACGGAGCGTCATGTTGGTTTCAGTAATAGTTTCTTCTGAAGTTATTTTAGACCCTTCATTTACATCAAGAACCTCAAGATTTATGTAATATACGTCTACATAAGTATGATTACCATCCAAGCGCTCCTCCAGTTCTAATCGAATTAATAAAGCGCCCTCGTCCATTTTTAGCTTAACATCATCAACGTTGTCGCCCTTTATCACGACTTTGTTAGTAACTGATTTTATCAGGTTTACTTCAATTAAATCGAAAACCTTTACTTCTTTAAAACTTTCAACTTCTTTTTTGATCGTTCGCTGACTGAACATCGTAAAAGAGCAAAAAAGAAACAATAGTGTAATGGGAAATGCTTTCATAATAGCTTTTTTATTGTGATTCTTCTATTCATTGCTATGACCAATCATTATAAAGTCTAAGTGTTTTTTTACAAGATCTGCATTTTTAACTTTCACATAGACTTCGTCACCCAACTGATAAACAGTATTTTTTTTCTGACCGATCACAGCGTATTCTTCTTGGTTAAACACGTAATGATCGTCACGCATATCTTGATTACGTACCATTCCTTCACATTTATTAGCGATGATTTCTATGTAAATTCCCCATTCGGTCACCCCTGAAATCACTCCCAAAAATTCTTCGTCTTGATGGTCCTGCATATATTTGACCTGCATGTATTTAATACTATCACGTTCTGCATTAGACGCTAAGTTTTCCATATCACTGGAGTGCTTACAACGATCTTCGTATTTTTCTTCTTTTGCTGAATCTTTTCCGTCGAGATACCTTTGTAATAAACGATGTACCATGACATCTGGATAACGACGTATTGGCGAGGTAAAGTGCGTATAATAATCGAACGCTAAACCGTAGTGACCAATATTATTAGTAGTATAGACTGCCTTGCTCATACTCCGTATTGCCAAGGTATCTATTAAGTTTTGTTCTTTTTTCCCGTTTACATCTTTTAAAAGTTTGTTAAGCGATTGTGATGTCGACTTCCTGTCACGCGTATCTAGTTTATAGCCAAAACGCTTTATGATGTTTTCTAACGCGGCAATTTTATCATCGTCAGGTTGGTCGTGCACACGGTAAATAAACGTTTTAGGTGGTTTCCGTTTTCCTATAAATTCGGCTACACTTCGGTTTGCTAATAACATGAATTCTTCAATCATTTTATTAGCGTCTTTACTTTCTTTGAAATAAACGCCTTCCGGATTTGCTTTCTCGTCAAGTATGAATTTTACCTCTACTTTATCGAACGAAATCGCACCTTCATGCATTCTTTTCTTCCGAAGTATTTTTGCTAATCGATCCATTTCTAACGTTGCATCTACAATGTTAGGATCCACTTGGTACTTTTTGTCCTGGATTGAAATATCATGCGGCATTTCGATTCCATATTTACGATGGTCTGCTGAAGCATTTTCGATAATATGTTGTGCCTCTTCGTAGGCAAATCGAGCATCACTGTACGTTACGGTACGCCCAAACCATTTATTTAAAACTTCTGCTTTATCATTAATTTCGAACACTGCAGAAAATGTATATTTTTCTTCATGCGGGCGGAGTGAGCACGCTCCGTTTGAAAGTATTTCGGGAAGCATGGGTACTACGCGGTCTACTAGATAAACCGAAGTTGCACGCTCATAGGCTTCATCATCTAGCACCGTACCCGTTTGTAAATAGTGTGAAACATCTGCAATATGAATTCCTATTTCATAATTTCCGTTATCTAAACGCGTAAAAGATAAGGCATCATCAAAATCCTTCGCATCTTTAGGGTCTATCGTAAAGGTTAAATCTTTACGCATATCCCTACGTTTTGCAATTTCTTCAGGATGTATTTTAGTATCAATTTTATTAGCAAAGCTCTCTACTTCTTCTGGAAAGTCATAAGGTAGCCCATATTGCGCAAGGATAGAATGGATCTCTGTATTGTGCTCGCCTGGCATTCCCAATACTTTTACGACGCTCCCAAATGGACTATCAGCTTTCTCTGGCCAATCTTCCATTTTTACGAGTACACGTTCCCCTTGTTTTGCACCGTTTATTTTATTTTTTGGAACAAAAATGTCGGTATACATTTTATAATCGGTTACATCCACAAACGCAAAATTTTCATGCACAGCGATGGTACCCACAAACTCGGTCCGCTTTCTTTCTATAATTTTTGTTATTTCCCCTTCAGACTTACCACCTCGTTTTCTTTTAAAAACATATACTTCTACCGTATCGCCGTTAAGTGCTTTATTTAAGTTCTTATTTTTAACGAGAATGTCCTCTTCCAGATCATCTACAATAATGTATCCTTGACCACGACCTGCAATATCTACACGACCGGTATAATAATTTTGGGAAGGCGTAATAATATATTTACCACGTTCAATTTCTTGAATGGTCTCTTTTCCTTGTAAAGACTTTAGTATTTTTATAATTTGATTGCGACTGCTAGGATCATCTAATCCTAGTTTTGCAGCAATTTGCTTGAAGTTATGAGGTTTAGCGTGGTCTTTGCGTAATATGGCAAGTATGTTATCTTCTAAACCTTGTATTTTTGTATTCTTTTTTCCTTTATTCCTATTCGGCATAGTTGTTTTTTCTATTTCGCAAAAGTACATTTAATACTAGTACTTAAGGTTCTAATTAGGAAAGATTTAGTACCTTAGAGTTCGGGCTTCAATACACTCCCAACGAAGATGTTGGGATGGCTCAGCGACCTCAAAGTAAGCGATTTAAATTATTATTTAATATATACGTTTTGAAAGATTATGAAACCATAGCGATTTTCACCTTCCCCAGCGAATATGCGGTGCTACGGCTATTGTTTGATAATGAGAATATAAATTATGTTTTTCAGAATGAAACGATGGTGAGTGTGTTGCCTTTTCATAGCAATGCTTTTGGTGGCATCCGTTTAAAGGTTCATAAAAATGATATAGAAACAGCAAGGAAAATTATTGAGCGCCTTGACAATACTTCAGATTTGAGGATTGTTTAAGTTTATTCAATCGTATAATCTCCAATTCTTTTATTTTTTTCCTACTTCAAAATAACTCAAAAATAAATTTAGAAAATTGGGTTTAAATTACACTTATCAACACACTATACTACATTTCCTTTTTCTTTCTAAATTTTTAAAAATAAAATGATGATGATGATGGTATGTTAATAGCTACTATAACTTTTTTGCCAACTGCTTTTATATGTTACTTATCTTTTTCTTTGAGTCGGTTGTTAACATTATCTTAACGGGTATTACTTCTGATAAATAACGTTTTATTACCTTTCATCAACAACTGTGTATAACCTATGTTGACAACCTAAAACCAACAACTTTTATAATTTATTTTGTTTGAAAACTATAAAATAGAGTCGATAACTCACCGAAAAGTGGTTGCTTAAAAATTAGTGTGTCCCAATTATAAAATCATATGTAAAAAAGGATGGTAGTATGCAACTTTTTCTATCCTTTTTGAACCCCTAGATATCAACAGGGTTGTTAACGAGATATGAATTAAATGTTAGTTAAACATAAACGACTGATACTCAAAATATATTTAATTTTTGATTTTGTGAATACCATAGTAAGCTATTTATACGAGTAAAGTAATTCTTATCTTTGTATAAATTATAACATCATGAAAATAGCTATAGGAAACGATCACGCAGGACCCGATTATAAATTCGCTATTCTGGAATATTTAAAAAGTGAAGGGTATAAAGTGGATAATTACGGAACCGATGATACAGGAAGTGTAGATTATCCAGATTTTGTGCATCCTGTTGCAAAAGCTGTGGATAAGGGTGAAGTAGATTTTGGTATTTTGATCTGTGGAAGTGCCAACGGCGTTGCGATGACGGCCAACAAATATCAAAAAGTGCGTGCTGGAATTTGCTGGAACCAAGAAATAACTAGTTTAACGCGTCAACATAATGATGCAAACATTATTTGTATTCCTGCACGATTTACAGCTGTACCACAAGCCTTAGGATTGGTAAAAACATTTTTAGCTACAAAGTTTGAAGGCGGTCGCCACCAAAATAGAGTGGATAAAATCGCTTGTTCTTAAGAAAACGATGGGTCACAATCACAATCCCTCTAATCTACATGCTCATAATGATCTAAAGGGTCGCAAACTGCTACTTACTATTTTCTTAAATATTGCGATTACAGTATCGCAAGTTATAGGAGGGCTTATTTCTGGTAGTTTATCCTTACTGTCTGATGCGTTGCATAACTTTAGTGATGTGCTCTCTTTAATAGTGAGTTATATCGCAGATAAATTATCAAAAAGAGAAGCTTCCGTAGAACGCACCTTTGGCTATAAACGAGCAGAAATTATCGCTGCTTTCGTAAATGCACTATCACTACTTATCGTTGCTGTATATTTAATTTATGAAGCGGTACTCCGTTTTTTAGATCCACAAAAAATTGAAAGTGGTATCGTTATATGGCTCGCTTTATTGGGTATTGTTGCCAATGGGTTCAGTGTCCTCTTGCTGTATAAGGATAGTAAAGAAAACATGAATATGCGCTCTGCGTATCTACATCTTTTTACAGATATGTCTGCTTCGGTAGCGGTGTTAATAGGTGGACTTTTAATGAAATATTATGGTTGGTTTTGGGTAGATAGCTTGCTCACCGTATTAATTGCAGCATATCTTTTGATTATGGGGTATGATCTTTTAAAAACATCCCTTAAGGTGTTGATGCTTTTTACACCCGATGATATCGACCTGGAGCATATAGGGATCAAAATTTCTGAAATAAAACAGGTGAATAACGTGCATCATATGCATGTCTGGCAACTTAATGAAAAGGAAACCCACCTAGAGGCACATATTGAATTTGCTGAAGATATATCGATTTCAAAATTTGATGATATTACTGAGGAAATAGAAGCCTTATTATACCATGAATTCAAGATAAATCATGTGACGATTCAGCCAGAGTTCAATAAAGATGATCCAAAAGATATTATTGTTCAAGATTAAAATCAGTGTACAATAGGCAGTCTCAGTGCGCAGTATAAAAATGTAACTGTACCTTATCTATGATGAATAGTAAGCTGATAACCAATATTAAAAAAGATGAAAATTTCAGTCAAAAAATTTGAAGAACTAACCATCAATGAACTTCATGATCTGCTTCAACTGCGTAGTGAGGTATTTGTGGTTGAGCAGGATTGCGTATATCAAGATATCGACGGAAAAGATCGTAAAGCCCTTCATATCTTAGGTTTTAAAGAAGATAAGATTGTTGCCTACACACGTTGCTTTAAACCAGGCTATTATTTTGACGAAGCGGCCATTGGTAGAGTTGTTGTGGCTGTTACTGAAAGAAAGTATGCTTATGGCCATGACATCATGAAAGCTTCAAAAGAGGCCATAAAAAATAGGTTTGAGACTGAAGCAATTAAACTTTCAGCTCAAACCTATCTCATCAAGTTTTACCAATCCCATGGATTTGAACCCGTGGGTGAGGAATACCTTGAAGATGGTATTCCTCATATCGCAATGGTTACAACTTGATCATGTTTTTTTCAAGATTAAGATCTTTCAGCATATCGTTTGTAAACTTATAGTGTCCACGACGTGTAATGATCTTAAATTTTTCATTCCGCATGCGCGAGATGACATCGAGAAAACGCCATTTTGATTTTAGCAGTTTTGGTTTTTGAGATTTTAAACTGATCTCAAAATAATGCTTTATACCTGCTCTTTCTGCTACAATATCTGGAGTAATTGAAATATCACTTCCTTTTTTATTGTACGATTTAGGAGTTTCATAACCCTCAATATCTGCTTTGATATTTTCGTAATCTCTGTGTTCTAAATATTCTACTGCTTCTTTAATTGTTTCTGTGCTTTCGCGCTTGTCTATCTGTACCATAACCCTAATTATACAGAAAATAAACCGTAATCTCTGTTAATGAGTTGTTAAGCTTGGGGATTAGTAGGTAGTTGGTAGCGGGTGGGACGCTTCGCTTGTAGCTTGCTTTGACTAGTTTCAAACAACATATTAGGCACTCATTTCTTAGAACGTACATTCTTATTAAAAGGAATACTTAGTTGTACAGCGAAACTTTCATCATCTGTATGATCTGCAATATCTATCCCGTATTGAATCTTTGAAACATCATCATACACAAAAGTACCAAATAGTCTATCCCAGATAGAAAGCATATTGCCGTAATTACTATCGGTCCAGGGCAACTCATAATGATGATGAAATTTATGCATATTTGGCGTCACAATCAGATAACTAAGCCCTTTATCCAACCATATTGGCATGGAGATATTGGCATGTGTAAAATAAGTAAAGAGCACACTTAAAATGCGGTACAATAAATAAAATGCGATTGGCATTCCCATGATGATTACCGCGATAAGTGCAAAACTTTCCCGAATGATAAAATCAATGGGATGATGTCTGGTGCCCGTAGTGGCATCCACATTTTTGTCGCTATGGTGTACAATATGCAACCGCCACATGGCTGGTATTTTGTGCAATAAGAAATGAACGCCGTATTGCGCAATAAGATCCAAAACTATAATTGAAAGCAAGAGCTCTACCCAAACGGGAGCCACAAAAGTGTGTAGCAGACCAAATTGCGAATTTTCAAGCCATAAAAAAATGCCCACCGTTGCAATACCAAAAACAGCGTTGATAATCATTACAAAAAGCAAAAGGAGCAGGTTGACTTTCGCATGCTTCCATTTTTTATATTTTAAAGAGACTAGGCTATAGTATCCTTCTAACACCCAAAAAATCCCTAAAATAAAAAATACCCATCCAGCTTTCATCCAGATAGGCATTGTTTCAAAGAAGTTTAGAAAAGAGGTCATATTATTTTAAAATCTTACTGTATTTCTTACTGTCATTTAATACTTCGACCGCTGCCAAGATTTCAGGATTATTTTCTAATTGATAGTTATATAACCCGTCGCGATAAAAATAACGCTTTAGAATCTCATCGCTTAAAAGTGATTTAACTTCCGCTTTCTTCGTAGCGATGGCTTTCTCTTTTGCTACCGCGATGCTTTGAAGCAACTTATTGTAGTCTGCTTGGATTTCGTCTTTTAGATCGTCTGCTTCAGCTTTGCGAAGGGCATCAGCAAACTCTTTTTCGGTTTCCGTCTCATAGTTAAATCCATCTGCTTTTAAATACTTCAAAAAGTCATTAAAATCTGAGTCAGTAAATTCAAAACCTTTCCAATCTGCCATTTGGTGGCTGTAATAGTATTTTGTTGCGTAGTCAAAGATGGCTTCATCTTTTAGCAATGCTGTGGTTATAGGACTAAAAACGGCTGTTTCCACTTCAATATCCGGTAAAATTCCGCCGCCGTCGTACACGGTTCTTCCGCCTTTTGTTTTGTAGGAGTTATATTCTTTTGCATCAACACGCACAGGATCGCCATTTTCATCACGGTTCCAGTAATCTAATGCCTGTATACACCTTCCGCTTGGCGTATAATAGCGCGAAATAGTCACTTTAAGCTGTGTGCCATAGGTTAATTTTTTAGGCCTTTGCACCAATCCTTTACCAAAACTTCTCGCACCCACTACAACGGCACGATCCAGATCCTGTAATCCACCAGAAACGATCTCACTTGCTGAAGCACTTCTACCATTTACTAGAACAGCCAATGGAATTTCAGTATCAACTGGTTCTTGCGTGGTTTTATAGACTTTGTTGTATTTTTCGATCACCGATTTTGTCGTCGTGATGACTTCGCCTTTTGGCACAAATAAATTGACTACATTAATGGCTTCGTTGAGCAATCCGCCAGGATTTCCACGTAAATCCAAAATAATTTTAGTAGCCCCCTGAGACTTAAGATCTTCTAATGCCGCCTTGGTTTCCACGGTTGTTTTTCGATTGAATTTCATCAATACGATATAACCTATATTATCATCAAAAAGCTTGTAGAATGGTACAGCATTTACCTCCACAGCCTCCCGCATTATTTTTGTGTTTTGTGTTTTTCCTTGTCGGATGTAAGTGATGTCTACAGCCGTTCCTGCGGTTCCTTTTAGGAGGTCGCCCGGCTCTTCTTCATATCCTTTTAAAGCGGTGCCGTCAATAGTTATTATCTCGTCGCCTGCTTTTAAACCTGCTTTATCGGCTGGATATCCTTCAAAAGGCTCAATGACCAAGAGCTTATCTTTTTTGGTCTTAATGGCGGCACCAATTCCTGTGTAAACACCAGAATTATTGATTCTAGAATCTTCTACTTCTTGCTCAGTCCAATACACCGTGTAGGGATCAAGATCTTCTAGCATCCCTGTGATTGCTTTATCCATCAAGGTTGCAGGTGTAGTTTCATCAACATAATTCATGTTGAGCTCTTTAAAGAGTGTGGTGAAAATTTCAATCTGTTTCGCTATTTCAAAAAAGTCATTTTTATAACTTGTTGTAAAACTTACGGTTGAAAACAATACTGCCACTGCAATAATGGGAATCCATATTTTCTTCTTCATATTTTAATTTTTTTATTTATAAAACGAGTCGCCTCTTTCTCTAAGGACAAGAGAAAAAATAAGCTAAGTAGTTTCATTGTGTAGTTTTTTTAGAAGTGAGATCATGGCTTTGTCTATTTTATCGTAAGCCACGTTATCTTTACCAAGATATAAAAATAATAGCGCAAATTTCGTGCTATTATTGTTTAAAAGGCCTTGTTTGTTAAGTCGGTACGCTTCCCGAAGTTGTCTTTTTATTCTATTTCGGGAAACCGCTAATTTAAAATTGCGTTTGGGCACTGCAAAAGCGGCCTGCGTAGCTGCTTTGTTTTCTGAAGGAATATAAATTACCTTGATCGGGAATTTTGTAAACGATTTCCCTTCCTCAAACAGTTGTTTGATGGTTTTTCGGCTTTTTAATTTTTCAGCTTTTGGGAAACGTTGGCTCATGGTGTAAAGTTAGGAAAGATTATTTTAGCTTTGTTTTTTCAGTTATTATGAATCTATTAGAAACCCCACATTTTAAACTTTACGCGAGAATCGAACAAACGATTGTTTTAAATGCTGCTTTATATGAAAATGATATTGAATTTTTAAAGGAAGAAAATCCTGTCGGGATTCATATACGATATTATTTTAAAGATGAGGACGCTGAAGTAATAGATAAAATTTCAAAAGAACTAGGACTAGAACTTTCTACTGAAACCATTGTTGATCTAGATTATAACCGAAGCAAAACCTATTACAAGTTTTACGCAATTGCGATATTAGCGGCTATTTTACTTGTACTATTACTGTCATTCTTTTCTTAATAATAAAGCGTCAGACGTAAAAAGACCCTTGAGGTTTCAAAATCCCAAAGGTCTCGTAAACTTTAATTCAATTCAATTTAAAAAAAGAATTACTTTTCTATTCCGTAGGAATTATTTTCAGGATTGATGTCTGCCATGTGTTGCGACACATCGATCATCATACTTTTTACCTTTTTATCACTCGGAATGCTAAGATCATAGGTAGGATATGCCCACGCCCAATCTTTTAAAACGGTACGCTTCATTTTTGGATACGGATTGTCCTTTTCGCCACGCATCATCTGCAATGGG
>Ga0115567_10006641_pt1 | contig 11024 bp, 10 predicted proteins | sample COGITO_mtgs_1204_2_FD_88679 | JGI IMG/M metagenome (GOLD analysis project Ga0115567, IMG submission 88679) | Pelagic marine microbial communities from North Sea - COGITO_mtgs_120412 | ecosystem: Environmental > Aquatic > Marine > Epipelagic | place: Germany:Helgoland, sampling site Kabeltonne... | reverse complement strand
GGTGTGGCCGGCGGCAACACAGTGGCGCAGAGCGCCGTCATACCGCTGTTGCGTCGCCGTGGTATCGCGCAGTTGGACACCTTGATTGTCAGTCACGGAGACAGCGATCACAGTGCGGGTCTTGCCGACTTGATGAGCGCGGTGCCGGTACGCCAATTGCAGACGGGTTCGGATCTGTTGCCACCGTACACGCATACTGCCTGCCGGGCGGGCTCAGCATGGCAATGGCCGGATGCGGCGGTGCGGTTTCAGGTGCTGGCTCCGGCCGCTGAACGGGGACTGAGCAGTAACAATGGTTCCTGCGTGCTGCAAATCGAAGTCGGCGACCAGCGGATACTGCTGGCCGGAGATATCGATGCCGCGCGCGAGCGCTCTCTGCTGCGTTACTGGGGTGACCAGCTGGCCAGCGACTGGCTGCTCGCTCCTCACCACGGCAGTGCCAGTTCTTCCTCTTATGCCTGGCTGAAAACGGTACAGCCGCGCTATGTGGTGTTCAGTCACGGCTACGCCAATCGTTTTGGGCATCCTCATCCCTCCGTGTTGCAGCGCAGCAGGGCCCAGGGTGCTGAGACCCTGTCAACCGCTCGTCAGGGAGCCCTGGAGCTGGTCTTTGAGCCCGACCGCGCAGTGCGCACGGTGAGTCATCGCAGTCTGCGCCGCTATTACTGGATGTAGCTGCGAGCCGGTTTCTCCACATCGTGGGGTGTGCGTATAATGGCGCCATCTTTTCCTCGTAACAGGATCCAAGCGTGCTTGAATTGGTGACGGCTGGGGGTTGGCTGATGGTGCTGATCCTGCTTTCCTCTGTGGTGGTAGTGGCAATCTGCATCGAGCGCCTGTACACACTGAACCCGAAGAAAATAGCCCCCCCGCACCTGTTGGCAACGGTGTGGAAGCAGATCAAGGCAGGCGAGCTGGACGCTGGCAAGATCAAGGCCCTCAAGCAGTCATCGCCCCTGGGACGCATCCTGGCGGCGGGGTTGGGCAATGCATTTCACGGCCGCGATGTGATGAAAGAGAGTATTCAGGAGGCGGCCAGTCACGTCATTCACGATCTGGAGCGCTATCTGAACACGCTGGGCACGATCGCCGCCGTGGCGCCCCTGTTGGGTTTGTTGGGCACCGTGGTCGGTATGATCAAGGTGTTTGCTGAAATCATGGCGCAGGGCACCGGTAACGCCAGTGCGCTTGCCGGGGGCATTTCTGAAGCCCTGATCACCACCGCGGCAGGGCTCACTGTGGCGATTCCGGCGCTGGTGATGCATCGCTATTTTACTGGCCGTATCGACGGCATCGTAGTGGAGCTCGAGCAGGAGACCATCAAGCTGGTGGATGCCCTGCACGGTGAAGAGAGCCAGGAAGCCCGCCGTTGAATTTTCGTCGCCAGCGCCGCGAGGAGGTCGGAATCAATCTGACGCCGCTGATCGATGTGGTGTTTCTGCTACTGATCTTTTTTATGGTGTCGACCACGTTTACGCGAGAAACCCAGCTCAGCATTGATCTGCCCGAGGCCAACGGTGAGGTGCGCGATGCACCCGAACAGCAGGTGGAAATTCTGATTGATGAAGCCGGTACTTACCGGGTCAACGGCCAAAAGCTGGTGGACCAGCGTCTGCGAACCCTGCAGGCGGCGATTTACAAGATTGCCGCTGGAGACACCACTCTGCCCATGGTGATCACCGCCGACGCGCAGTCGTCACACGAGTCTGTCGTGCGGGCGATGGACGCGGCCGGCCAGATGGGGTTCGTACACTTGAGCATTACCACCCAACAACCTGCGGATCATTCCGCGGCAGTGCAGTGAGACGCTGATGGCGACCAGACACGGTCATGGAAAACAGGCACACATTAACGATTGGCACTTATATCGCCGGTTGATGCGCTATGTCGTGCCGTACTGGTACATCTTCGCGTTCAGTATCGGCGGCTTCATCATCTATTCTCTGGGCAATGTACTGCTGGCCGATTTGATGCAGTTCCTGCTGGATTCGCTGAACGATTCCCACAAGGCGGATTCAGGCATTGTGGCCAGTATCGCCTACAAGCTGTGGGATATAGGCGATAAGACCAAACTCGAGTTCGCTCGAGTGGCGGTGCCGGTGTCTATGGTATTGCTGGCATCAACGCGCGCCACCGGGTTTTTTATCGGCACGTATTTCATGAATCACATTGCGCGCAATCTGGTGCACGAATTGCGCTGCCAGCTATTTAATAAAATGCTGGAAGCGCCGAGCGCCTACTACGACACCTACAGCCAGGGCGTGCTGATTTCCAAGATCACTTTCAACGTCGAGCAGGTGACCGGCGCGGCCACTAAAGCACTCAAAATATTTGTCCGCGAAGGCCTGACGGTCATCGCGTTGTTGACCTACATGCTGTATCTGAACTGGCGCTTGTCCCTGGTGTTTTTCGCAGTGGCCCCTTTTATCGCACTGGTAGTTACGGTAGTGGGCAAACATTTCCGCCGCTACAGTCGCCGCATACAGTCCTCCATGGGCGACGTGACCCAAGTGAGCAATGAAAGTATCGGCGCCTACAAGGAAGTGCGCATCTTCGGCGGCCAGGCACAGCAGGATGAACGGTTCCGCGCGGCGAGCGCCTACAACACCAACCAGAGTCTCAAGCTCGCCTTCGCCGATGCCCTGAGCACACCGGTGATACAAACGCTGCTGGCGCTGGCCCTGGCGGCGCTGGTGTGGTTCGCTCTCAACCCAAACATACTGAGCGGCTTCAGTGCCGGCTCGTTGGTGGCGTTTCTGACCGCGGCGGGTCAACTGGGAAAACCGATTCGCCAGCTCAGTGGCGTGCAGAGTGTGATTCAGCGCGGACTGGCTGCCTGTGAAGACATTTTCGACCAGCTCGACCAGGAATCCGAGCGCGATCACGGCCGCTACCAGGTAGCCCGTGCCCAGGGCAACATCTCATTCCGCGATGTCAGTTTTGCCTATCCGGGCTCCGACCAGGACGTGTTGTCGCAAATCAATCTGGACATACCGGCCGGTGCCACTGTCGCACTGGTGGGGCGATCGGGCAGTGGCAAAAGTACCATCGTGCAATTGCTGGCACGCTTTTACGATCTGGAGCGCGGCGCCATTACGCTCGATGGCACCGCGCTGGCCGATTACCAGCTGGCCAATCTGCGCCAGCAGCTGGCTATGGTGTCACAGGACGTGACGCTCTTTAACGATACGGTGTACAACAACATCGCCTATGGCAGCCTGGCCGGCGCCGAACGGGAAACCGTGATCGCCGCTGTGAGTTCGGCCAATGCACTGGAATTTATTGAGCAACTCAGCAATGGCTTTGACACCAAGCTCGGAGACGATGGCGGTGGCTTGAGCGGCGGTCAGCGCCAGCGCATCGCTATCGCCCGTGCCATTTTGAAAGACGCGCCGGTGCTGGTACTCGATGAAGCCACCTCCGCACTGGATAATGAATCCGAACACCGTATCCAGCGCGCTCTGGAGCGCATCATGTCGGACCGGACCACGATCGTCATCGCCCACCGGTTATCTACTGTTGAGCGAGCGGACCAGATAGTGGTTATGGATGCCGGCCGCATTGTGGCTCAGGGAAGTCACGAAGCACTGTTGCAGGAGGGCGGACTCTATGCCCAGCTCTACCATCAGGAATTCAGCGATTAATGCCAGCTGCAAGCGCGCTGCAGCAGGCCTGGTACGAGGCGGCTCCCTGGCTGTGGCTACTGCGGCCTCTGGAATTCCTGTTTCGGGGCATCGCGTTCTCGCGCCGGTGGCTTTATCGCCTTGGCTGGTTGTCCAGCTACCGGGCCTCGGTACCGGTGGTAGTGGTAGGCAATATAACCGTGGGCGGCACCGGCAAAACCCCTGTTGTCATCGCCCTGGTTGAGGCCCTGCAGGCCGCCGGCCTGCGCCCCGGCGTGGTCAGCCGGGGCTATGGCGCGTTGCCCGGGCACTTTCCTCACACCCTCGGTGCAACCAGTACCGCACAGCAGGCCGGCGATGAACCGCTGTTGATCCACACACGCACCGGTGCCCCTTGTGTGGTAGGGCCCGATCGGGCCCTTGCAGTGCAGGACCTGGAACGTCAGTTCTGCCCGGATATCGTAATCTGCGACGACGGTTTGCAGCACTACGCATTGCAGCGCGATTTTGAAATTGCGGTACTGGACAATGAGCGAGGTGTCGGCAACAGTATGTGCCTGCCGGCAGGTCCACTGCGTGAGCCGGTGTCGCGCCTGACCACGGTCGATCAGGTGCTCTACCGGGGCAGCGACTCGCCCGACAACGGTGTTCAATACCGGAGCAGCGAACTGGTTTGCCTCGCTGACCAGCGACGTGTCGCGTTCAACCCGCAGTTTTTGCACAGGCGGGTTCACGCTGTTGCGGGTATCGGCCAGCCGGCGCAGTTTTTTGCCTGCCTGCGGGCAGCAGGATTCGACATTACCGAGCAGGTGTTTCCCGATCATCACAACTTTCAGACAGCTGACTTTGAAGCGCTGCGGGATCTGCCCATTATCATGACGGAAAAGGACGCGGTAAAATGCCGCAGCTTGCCAGCGGAAATTGCGACCAGGGCCTGGTTCCTGCCCATTGAGGCGCGTGTTCCGGCTGCTGTCATCCAGGCGTTGCGCGACCTGGTCGCAGCGCAGTCAAACTAGCACCAGATCGGAGCCCTCATGTCTTTCACTGTTGTCATCCCAGCCCGCTTCGGGTCCAGTCGCTTGCCCGGCAAACCCCTGTTGGAAATAGGCGGGTTGCCGATGATTGAACACGTGTGGCAGCAGGCGTCAGCGAGCGCCGCTCAGCGCGTGGTCATTGCGACGGATGACGAGCGTATCCAGGCCGTGGCCCGGGCGTTTGGCGCGGAAGTGTGTATGACCGCGACAGACCATTGTTCGGGCACCGACCGGCTACAGCAGGTGGCGGTGGAACTGGGCCTTGAGCAGGAGCACATCGTAGTGAATGTGCAGGGGGACGAGCCACTGATACCCCCGGCGGTGATCAACCAGGTCGCAGGCGACCTGGCGCGTCACACAGATGCGGCCATCGCGACTCTGTGTGAGCCGATCGATGAGGTTGATGTATTGCTCAATCCCAACGCTGTCAAAGTCGTTTCTGACGGGCAGGGCACCGCACTGTACTTCAGTCGTGCCCCGATCCCCTGGCCCCGCGAGCAGTTTGCCGCAGCGCCCCACCAGATGCCGAGTGGAGAGCGCTGGTTCCGTCATGTCGGAATTTACGCGTATCGAACCGGTTTCTTACACCGTTATATCGGATGGCCGCCGGCTCCGTTGGAGCAGGAGGAACAACTTGAGCAGTTGCGCGCTTTACATCACGGTGTGCGCATTCATGTGAGTCCGGCGTGTGAGGTAGTGCCGGCCGGAGTGGATACGCCGGATGACCTGGCGCGACTGCAGGCCCTGTTTAATACGGGTTTGGCGTGAACGGCGCCCCCACCCGGGTGTTGTTTGTGTGTCTGGGCAATATCTGCCGGTCGCCAACGGCGCACGGTGTGTTCGAAGCAATGGTAGCAGCGCGTGGCTTAAGCGAGCAAATCGTCGTCGATTCCTGCGGTACGGGGGACTGGCACGTTGGCCGCCCTCCCGATGCGCGCGCCGCGGCAGCCGCCGCGCAGCGCGGCTGTGATCTCAAGCATCTGCGGGCCCGGCAATTCAGAGCCTCTGACTTTGATGACTTCGATTATATTCTGGCCATGGACCACAATAACCTGAGCGATTTAACCGCAGCACAGGTCAGTGGATTTAACGGTCAATTGCGTCTGTTGCTGGATTTTGCGCCCGAGGTGACGGAGCGGGAGGTACCGGATCCCTATTACGGTGAACACGACGGTTTCGACCGCGTACTGGATTTGGTAGAACTGGCCAGTGCCGGCTTGCTGAGGGAGATTGTGCGTGCGCGTGCAGGCTGACTTTTCGCTGGCCGACAGCAATACGCTGGCGCTTCGATCCCGCGCCCGCGCCTATATCCGTGTCGACAGCGTCGCCGATATCGACGAGGCCCTGCACTGGGCCGACGCGGAGGGCCTGGCCATACTGCCGCTGGGCGAGGGCAGTAATATCGTACTGGCGGGTGATCTGGACCTGGCAGTGCTCCAGGTAGTTAACAGAGGTCGAGAACTTCTTGGACACAATGACAACGCGGTTCTGGTTCGCGTACAGGCAGGGGAAAACTGGCATCAGTTGGTGCGCTGGTCGCTGCAGCAGGGGTACTACGGGCTGGAGAACCTGGCCCTGATTCCCGGTACCGCAGGCGCCGCGCCGATACAGAATATAGGCGCCTACGGTGTTGAACTTGACCGCTTTGTCCAGCGGGTGCACGGTATTCATCTGGAGTCTGGTGAGCATTTTTCCCTGAGTGCAGAGGCTTGTGATTTTGGTTACCGGGACAGTGTTTTCAAGCAGACGCTACGCGATCAGGTGATACTGACCGCCGTCGACCTGCGATTGTCGCTGGAGCCGGCGGCACAGCTTTCCTATCCGGCTCTGGCGACGGCGCTGGAGCAGCGCGGTTTGGACAAACCGTCGCCGGCAGAGATTTTCGACACGGTTGTCGCGGTGCGCAGCGCTCGCTTGCCAGATCCGGCACAGGAGCCCAATGCAGGCAGTTTTTTTAAAAATCCGGTGGTTGACGCTGCCCGGGTTGAGTCTTTGATGAAGCAGTTTCCGCAACTACCGCAATACGATTTACCGGAAGGCAAGCGCAAAATCCCCGCCGCCTGGCTGATTGAACAGTGCGGTTGGAAGGGGCGCCAGATTAACGGTGTGGGTGTGCATCCCGGACATGCTCTGGTGTTGGTCAACTACGGTGCCAATAGTGGTCGCGAGTTACTGTCGTTGGCCGCTGCAATCCAACACTCGATTGAGGATCGCTTCTCGATTCAGCTGGAGATTGAGCCGCGGATTTACGGCACAGTAGCAGGCAGTTTCTAGTGGAACGCTTTGATCACAGCTCTTTTCTGAAGCGACTGACCACGCGCCCCGGCATCTATCAGATGTACGATGCGGAGGGAACGCTGCTCTACGTGGGCAAGGCCAAAAATCTTCGCAACCGTGTCGGGAGTTACTTCCGCGCCAGTGGTCTGACCGCCAAAACCATGGCTCTGGTCAATCGCATTTACGATATCCAGGTCACGGTAACGTCGACGGAAGTGGATGCACTGCTGCTGGAACACAATCTGATCAAATCACACAAGCCGCCCTACAATATCCTGCTGCGCGATGATAAGTCCTATCCGTATATTTTTCTGTCGGCGAACGATAAATACCCTCGTCTGAGTCTTCACCGCGGTCCGAAACGGCGCAAAGGCAAGTACTTCGGGCCTTATCCCAGTGCTGCTGCAGTGCGCGAATCACTGCATTTTTTGCAAAAGGTCTTCAAGGTGCGGCAGTGCGAGGACAGTTACTTTCGCAATCGTTCGCGCCCCTGCCTGCAATACCAGATTGGTCGCTGTACCGCGCCCTGTGTGGAACTGGTCAGTGTTGAGGACTATGCAGAGCAGGTTGAAAATACCAGCCTGTTCCTGAACGGCAAATCGCAGGAACTGATGGTGCACCTGGCGGATGATATGGAACGCGCTGCCGCTGCGCTGGAGTACGAAAAAGCCGCCGTGTATCGCGATCAACTGGGTCAGCTGCAGCATGTACAGGCCAGCCAGGGGATTGAGGGCAGCAAGGGCGACCTGGATATCGTGGCCGCTGCAGTGGATCGCGGCAGGGCCTGTGTGCAGGTTCTTTTTGTACGCAGTGCCCGCGTACTTGGCAGCAAAAGTTACTATCCTCCATTGAAGCTGGAGGAGAGTGACAGTGAAGTATTGTCGGCATTTTTACCCCAGTACTACCTCGCTGGCAGCCGCCCGATTCCCGCCGATATCATCGTCAATGCCGAACCTGCAGACGTGGATATACTGTCTGCCGCGTTTTCGGTGGAAGCTGGGCGACAAGTGCGTATTCGCCACCGTGTTCGCGACACCCGGGCCCGCTGGTTACAGCTTGCGAAACAAACTGCTGAAACCAATCTGGCAGCGCACCTCGCCGGACGCCAGTCGACCCTTGCGCGGGTTCAGGCTTTACAGGACGTACTGAAGCTTCCAGAGCTTCCCGAACGAATGGAGTGTTTTGACATAAGCCACAGTTCGGGAGAAGCGACTGTGGCATCCTGCGTTGTGTTTGATCAAAATGGCCCGCGCAAGTCGGACTACCGCAAATTCAATATTGAAGGTGTTGCTGCCGGTGACGATTACGCCGCCATGCAGCAGGCTCTGGAACGACGCTACAAACGTTTGAAAAGCGGTGAAGGTGCACTGCCGGATATACTCTTTATCGACGGTGGTAAGGGCCAGGTCTCGCAGGCCACGGAGGTACTGGAGGAGCTCCAGCTCAATGATGTTGTGGTGGTTGGCGTATCCAAGGGCGCGACGCGCAAGGCGGGCTTTGAAACGCTGGTAATGGGTGCCTCGGGCCGGGAGCAGCAATTGCCGGGAGATAGTGCCGCGTTGCACCTGATACAATATATTCGCGATGAGGCCCATCGTTTTGCCATTACCGGACACCGGGCGCGACGCGATAAAGCGCGCAAGCAATCCTTGTTGGAGGGAATACCCGGAGTAGGCGCCAAGCGTCGTCGCGAGCTGCTGCGTCATTTTGGCAGTGCCCAGGGAGTGAAGAACGCCAGCGTAGATGAGCTTAAGAAAATTGCCGGTATCAACGCGACGCTGGCTCAACAAATTTACGACCATCTGCATGCCATCGCAGACTGAGTCAGGAGACAGGGCTTGAGTATTAATGTTCCCAATGCACTTACTATCATGCGCATATTGCTTATACCGGTATTGGTGGTGGTTTTTTACCTGCCCTTCGAGCGCCACTTGCTGGTGGCCGCCGGTATCTTTGCGATTGCCGCAGTAACCGACTGGTTTGACGGGTATCTCGCCCGGCGCCTGGGTCAGATGACCAACTTCGGGGCTTTTCTTGACCCGGTGGCCGATAAGCTGATGGTGTCGGTGGCACTGGTGCTGCTGGTGGAGCGGCACGACACTGTCCTCTTTACCCTGGCTGCCTGCGTCATAATCGGACGCGAGATTGTGATTTCGGCGCTGCGCGAGTGGATGGCGGAACTGGGGCAGCGCACCTCCGTGGCTGTGTCGTACATCGGGAAAGTGAAAACCACTTTCCAGATGTTGGCAATTATAGGTCTGCTGGCGGTCGATCCCGCCACTGACGCCAACTGGCTGCTGGCTTTGTCATACGTATTGCTCTATACCGCTGCGGTTCTGACCTTGTGGTCCATGCTGATCTACCTGCGGGCAGCGCGAGAGGTGATCCGGGGGCAGTAGCGGCAAGAGCGCCGGCGTAAATGCGACAGTCGGCCCCTTGGGTTTTGCAATAATTGCAGGAATATCAGCCAGTTAACCAAATTTCGAGACTTTGTTCTTGACTGCTGGCTCGCAATTCATACAATGGGCACCCTTCACGCAGCGCAATGGCAAAGCGTGAATTCGCAAGAATAGCTCTGAAGGTAGAGCGCGGCCTTGGGAAGGTTGTGAGGGGGCGCTCGGCTTCGTCAATTCCGGCGACCGTGACGGCGGTATAAACGCGTGAAGTGCGGGAATAGCTCAGTTGGTAGAGCGCAACCTTGCCAAGGTTGAGGTCGCCGGTTCGAACCCGGTTTCCCGCTCCAATTTTTAAAGCAGGGATGTATCGCTTTAAAAATTGAGGAGCTTGAAGTGGGTCAACACGCGGCCATTTCCAGTTCCACTCCAGTGTGCTCCCTGCATACTGGATTCAGTGAAGTCATCACTACGATGTGCTCACTACCCCTGAAGGCTCGGTGGCAGAGTGGTCATGCAGCGGACTGCAACTCCGTGTACGCCGGTTCGATTCCGACCCGAGCCTCCAACTCCCTATTGAATAGCGTCATTTGGCATCACGCCAAGTGCTTCGCTATGCCCTGAACCCCTGTAACTATGGAATTCTCTAGCGGTGGTCTGTATTTGCGAGAGCCCGTTAGGTGAAGATAACAGTGCTGCAACTACCGGTATGCAGGTAAGGGAAAAACATCTGTGCTGGGCGTGCACCCCAAAGTCTTTCTAAAGAAAAGTCGGGAAGACCACCAACAGGGGCGCCAGATCGCCGGGCAGCTAGAGCGCCAGATATTCAGATGCGGCTAGCCACAAAGCCTCATGCGCCGAATTAGTTGGCATCTCATACAATCGAGAAAGGGGGCGCCCCGGGTTCTCCCCCGACATGACGGCGGTTTTTATTGGTCTGCGATTTGGAAGCGAAGGTGGCTTAGTGGGCCGTTTTTGCCTGCTGCGGGCTGAGATATACTCCAGCGAAACCGTCGGTTCTTGGCCACTGGGGGTAGTATGGATAATCTCACAATCCGCCGGTTAGCTCGGGTACACCGGACCTTGAGAGCGCGCCTCGAGCATCGTTGCCGACGCGGTGATACAAAATGCTAACGGTGGAGCGATCCGGCGTTAGCCGGCTCGCGCCCGCATCCGAAATAGAACGACACTACCACGCGCGTCCGTATGCAACGGTGGTGCTGGATGGGGTTTACGAAGAGGCGGGGGATTCTGGCCGGTGGCGGGTGGATCCGGGAAGTGTCTTGTTCCACGGACCATTTTCGGCCCATCGCGACTGGATTTATGCTCGCGGGACCCGCGTGCTCGATCTTCCATTGCCGATTGACGGACGCGAGTGGCCAGGGCGGGGCCAGATTGGCGATCCGGATTTGCTGGTGCGCATTGCTCAGGTTGATGCGCTGGAAGCGGTCGGCCTCCTGCTGGAGTCGACAGTACCAGTTGGCGACGCTATGGCAAGTGCCTCAGACCGGCTCGCGGGGGCACTCACCGAGAATCCGACTACGGAAATATCGCATTGGGCAAAGCGCCAGGGCATTTCGCGCGAGAGCGCCTCGCGCTCATTCAGCAGAATCTACGGGGTCACACCAGCGCGATACCGAAGCGAGGCAAGGGCGCGCCGAGCCTGGAGAATGATCGTTAGTGGCAGCGATAGCCTG
>Ga0115567_10006639_pt1 | contig 11026 bp, 13 predicted proteins | sample COGITO_mtgs_1204_2_FD_88679 | JGI IMG/M metagenome (GOLD analysis project Ga0115567, IMG submission 88679) | Pelagic marine microbial communities from North Sea - COGITO_mtgs_120412 | ecosystem: Environmental > Aquatic > Marine > Epipelagic | place: Germany:Helgoland, sampling site Kabeltonne... | reverse complement strand
TAGCATGTTCACCAAATACAGATTTGACGGCTTCAACCTCAGCAATATCGCCAGCTGGGGTAGATGTACCATGAGCATTAATGTAGCCGATTAAACGTTGCTGTACTTGTGCGTCATTAATTGCGTTTGTCATAGCGAGCGCAGCTCCTGCGCCATCTGCAGGTGGAGATGTCATATGATACGCATCGCCACTCATACCAAAACCAACGACTTCTGCATAAATAGTTGCTCCGCGGGCTTTAGCTTGTTCATATTCTTCTAGCATTACAACGCCAGCGCCTTCACCCATCACAAAGCCATCACGGTCTCTATCCCAAGGACGACTTGCTTTTTCAGGAAATTCGTTGTTGGTAGATAAGGCTCTAGCAGAGCCGAAACCTGCGAAGGCTAAAGGTGTTATAGTCGCTTCTGCGCCTCCGGCTAGCATCGCGTCGGCATCGTTGTACGCAATTGTGCGCGCCGCAATACCAATATTATGCACACCTGTAGTACATGCGGTTACCACATTTAAGTTTGGCCCCTTCAAACCTTCCATTATCGATATAAAGCCTGAGATCATATTGGTAATTGTTGAGGGGACGAAAAATGGCGAAACTCGTCTGGGTCCGCTTTCTAGCAATTTTTTATGGTTTTCTTCGATTAAGGGTAAACCGCCAATCCCAGAACCTATCGACACACCCACTCTACCAGCGTTGTCATCGGTGATAATTAGTTTTGAGTCTCTTAGCGCTTGTATACCAGCTGCTATACCTAACTGAATGAAGCGGTCCATCTTTTTCGCTTCTTTTCGGGGAATGTAATCGTCAACATTAAAGCCTTTCACTTCGCCCGCTATTTTTGTGTTGTAATCTGTCGTATCAAACAGCGTTACTTCGCCAATTCCGCTTTTACCGGCAAGAATATTTGACCATGTGGAATTAACATCATTCCCCAAAGGTGTGAGCATACCTACACCGGTAACTACTACGCGACGTTTAGCCACAATAACCTCCTAGTACAAACATTATCTATAGCAATAAAAAAACGGCCCGAAATGAGCCGTTTTCTCTAAAACTGTCTTACGCGTCGTTATTAGCGTTGATGTAATCGACTGCAGATTGAACGGTGGTTATTTTTTCTGCTTCTTCATCAGGGATTTCAGTGTCGAACTCTTCTTCAAGAGCCATGACTAATTCCACTGTATCTAACGAGTCAGCACCTAAATCATCTACGAAAGACGCTTCCGATTTTACTTCCTCTTCTTTGACGCCTAATTGTTCTATGATAATTTTCTTTACGCGTTCTTCTATGTTACTCATATTACAGGTTTCCTTTAAATACCTTAAAAATTAACATGGATAGTTTATTGTCGTTATCCATACCTTGCAAGCTTAACCAATCATTTATTCGGTGGTCTAACCAGAGCAAATTAATTATTAGTTAAAAATATCTTTGTAACAACTGTACATATACCATTTTATATCGCTTTTTACGACGTGTTGCAATAGTACATTGATCTAGCTCATGTGCATACCACCATTCACATGAATGGTCTCGCCGGTTATATATGCAGCTAAATCTGAACACAAAAACGCCACAGTAGCGGCAATTTCCTTCGGGTCGCCCAATCTATTTGCGGGTATATCTTTAAATATTGCTGTTTTCTGTTCTTCACTTAAGCCCCGAGTCATGTCAGTGTCTATAAAACCAGGGGAAACTACGTTAACGGTAATTCCGCGTGAGGCTATTTCTCTCGCCATTGATTTGCTAAAACCAATAACTGCTGCTTTTGCGGCAGCATAGTTTGCTTGGCCACCATTCCCTGTTGAGCCCACAACAGAGCCAATTGAGACTATACGACCTTGCTTTTTTTTCATCATACCGCGCATAACCGCTTTAGATAATTTAAATACTGAGCTCAAATTAGTATTTAAAATATCATCCCACTCATCATCTTTCATGCGCATGATTAAGTTGTCTCGGGTGATGCCAGCATTATTAATTAAAATATCTATGGTGCCATATTTTTCAGTAATTGTTGCAAGCGTGCTAGTAAGCTCTTCGTCGACTGTTACGTTTAAGCGCAGACCCGTACCAGAGTGACCTAAATAATCAGATATGGCGGCTGCACCACTATCGCTAGTAGCCGTGCCAATAACGGTAGCGCCTAAGCTCGCAAGCATTTCAGCTATTGCTCTACCTATACCTCTACTAGCACCTGTGACAAGTGCAACTTTTCCGCTCAATTCAAACATAACTTTCCTTTAATTTACACCCGCATTTAATACCAAGTGTAGTCAACTTTATTGAATGTCTTTAGGGGCATTAAAATGCCGAATGCTTATCGATTTATCAATACGTTTTATTAAGCCTGTTAAGACTTTACCGGGGCCGACTTCAACAATCTCATTAACCCCTTTTTTAACCATAAATTGCACACTTTCAGTCCAGCGCACAGGCATGTATAGTTGACGTACTAGTGCGTCTTTTATTTCTTCAACTTCATCAGTAATCGCTACATCAACATTGTTGACGACAGGTGTTGCCGGTTGCTTAAACTGTATTGCACTTAATAAGGACTGCAACTTGTCGCTAGCACCTTTCATCAAGGCACAGTGCGATGGCACGCTTACAGGCAAAGGGAGCGCTCTTTTTGCACCCGCTTCTTTAAGCGCAAGTGCTGCTTCGTCTGCAGCTAGTTTAGTACCGGCAATAACCACTTGTCCGGGCGAATTATAATTTACGGCCGCAACTACTTGCTGTGTTGACGCAGATACTTTCGCACAAACCTTAACAACAATCTCGTCGTCAAGCCCAATAATGGCGTACATTGCGCCCTCTCCTGGCGCAACAGCGTGCTGCATAAACTGACCACGTGCTTGCACAAGTTTAACGCCTGCATCCAAGCCAAGAACGTCAGTGGCAACAAGCGCAGTATATTCGCCTAAGCTATGGCCAGCAAAAAGCGAAGGTGAAAATTCAGATTCAGCTTTTAATACTTTTAAACACGCTATACTAGCCGTTAGTAACGCTGGCTGGGTCACTTCAGTTTTGTTCAATTGTCCATCGTCTGATTGCGTAACTTTCCACAAGTCATAGCCAAGTGCCTCAGACGCTTCTTCAAAGACTGTTTTTACTACCGTGAAGTCGTTTGACAGTTCGCTCAACATACCCGCAGATTGACTTCCTTGACCTGGGAAAACACATGCTAATTTACTCATTTATTATTCTCATTATTATTGTTTTTTTAACTAGTACTTAACTAATGCAGAAGCCCACGCAAAACCGCCGCCAAAAGCTTCTAACAATAAGTTTTGTCCGCGCTTAATGCGACCATCTCTTATCGCTGCATCTAAAGCAGTAGGCACAGTTGCAGCAGAGGTATTGCCGTATTTTTCTAGGGTAAGCACAACTTGATCAAGGGACATATCTAGTTTTTTAGCGGTGGCTTTTATTATTCTAAAGTTTGCCTGATGAGGCACTAGCCAGTCTAGATCAGACTTTTCCATATTGTTCGCTTTTAAGGTTTGCTGCACAACTTCACTTAGTTTTGTCACCGCTACCTTAAATACCTCGTTGCCCTTCATCTCACCCCAGTTTTCGTGCACCGAAGCCTCATCGCCGCGAGTAGGGTTACCCACGCGCAACAAATCAGAGTAAGATCCTGCCGCATTAATATGGGTGGACAAAATTCCTGGCTCTTCGCTTGCTTCAATAATTGTTGCCCCCGCGCCATCTCCAAATAAAATAACCATGGAGCGGTCGTTAGGATCAATAAGCCTGCTTAAACAATCTGTGCCAATGACCAATACGCGTTTTACCATAGAGGTTTTTATGTATTGGTCGGCAATGCTTAACGCATAGCAATAACCTGCACACGCTGCTGCTACGTCAAACGCAGGTATGTTATCAACCTTCAAGGCTTTTTGAATTTCGCACGCCGAACTTGGTAACGCGTAACGCCCACTGGTGGTTGCGCACACAATCATATCAAGATCTGAAGGCTTTAATTGCGCGGCTTCTAAGGCTTTAAGAGATGCCTCAACGCCCATCGTTGCAGCGGTCTCATTTGCGCCAATAATGCGCCGTTCTTTTATGCCCGTTCTATCGGTTATCCAGTCATCGGTAGTATCTACCATGACTTCTAAATGAGCGTTTGTACGCACTTCTGTTGGAAAATAACTGCCCGTACCAATTATTCGAGAATACATATGCACTAATGCTCCATTAACTCGTGTTCTATTTTCGTTTTTATTTTATCAGGAACCATTTGCTGAGCTTCATTAATGGCTTGTACTATCGCGTAATAGCTAGCCTCGCTTGATGCATTTCCATGACTCTTAATCACTGTGGAGCGCAATCCTAACAGACTCGCCCCGTTATACTGGTCGGGGTTCATACGTTGATACAAGCTTTTTAATATGGGCAATGCTAGTTTGCTTAAAATGCGAGCAACAAAAGTTTCTTTAGTTAACGTTTTTATTTCTTCCATTAAAAAATTAGCAATGCCTTCACTTGCCTTAAGCGCTACATTCCCGGTGAATCCATCAGTGACCACAACGTCTGTTTCACCCGCAAATATATCATCACCTTCTACGTACCCAATGTAATTAAGGCTGTCGCAATTTCTAATCAGACTGTCGGCGTGCTTGACCAAACTGTTACCTTTTATATCTTCTTCACCCACGTTAAGCAGCGCTACTGCTGGCAGCTCAATCCCTTGAGTTTCTTGCATAAGTACAGAGCCCATTACAGCATATTGCAACAAGTTCTCGGCGTCATAATTAATTGATGCACCTAAATCTAAAAGTAGTACTTTTTTACGATTCTGGGTAGGCAGTAAAGTGCAAAGGGCAGGCCTAGATATGCCGGGTATGGTTTTTAAAACATAATAGGCCATAGCCATTAGCGCACCCGTATTACCTGCGCTAACACAGGCATTTGCGATGCCTTGTTGAGTGAGTTCGAGTGCTTTTCGCATACTAGACAACTTCTTTTGACGGATTGCGAGCGCCGGTTTGTCTGTCATCTCAACGACTTGCTCGCAGGTCTCAAAGGTAATTCGTTGAGAATATGGGGCAAGTGTAGAGGTAAATAATGATAACGTGGATTGTGTGCCGCAGATGATAATAGACACATTTTTATAGTTTGAAAGAATTTTTTTTATAGCGTCCAAAAAAACATGGGGGCCGCGATCGCCCCCCATGATATCTATTGCTATAGTGACATTCACTGAAATAAGCCTAAATGCTTACTTTGCGGTCACTTTTTTGCCTTTGTAGAATCCATCATCTGTCACGTGGTGACGACGATGAGTTTCGCCAGAGGTTGCATCTACAGACAATGTAGCACCGGTAAGTGCATCATGTGAGCGACGCATTCCACGCGTTGAGCGTGTTCTTCGACTTTTCTGTACTGCCATGGGTTACTCCTAATCTCGCTTAAGTTCTTTTAAAACCGCAAATGGGTTTTTACGCAATGGTTCCGATTCAATTTTTCCAAACTGCATTTCTTCTTCTTTTACAGCACAATCTTCTCGCGAATGCAGTGCCACAATAGGTAAAGATAGAATTAATTCGTCTTCAATTAACTGGAATAAATCTACTTCTCCATGGTCATCGACCTCTACCGGTTCGTATGCGTCTGGTAATAAGTCTGTATGTTCGCTCCCCTGCACGGGTGTAAAACAAAACTCAGCGTTAACTAAGTGGTCAAAAACATTATTACATCGCTGACAAACAAGCTGAACTTGTGAATGCATTTTGCCGCTAAAGTAAGTAAGACCTTGCGCGTCTTTTAAAAACTCAACATTAACTGGCACTTCAGCCTTAACCGCGACTACCGCAGAACTATATCTTTTCATTTCGTGCGCTAAATAAACACCGTCGTAAGACGACTGTTTTTGCGCACTCTTGATTGGATCGAGTTTTTTAGGTAGTTTCACTTTTGTCATAGCGCGCGCATGATATAGATATTATCAGCTTTAGTCAAAGGTTTTCATTAGTCTAGATGCTTTTGTTTGAGCCTTGCGGTCTAAACCTTCGTGCTTTTTCTTTTCGATAAATTTGCTTTTCTAATAGTGGTACAGTCACGCTCCTCAATGTATCCTAATCACACACTATTTAAAAGTACGCAACATGCCTACATCTATAAACTTAACGCCAGCAAAGCGACGTATTTTACTCGCGTCCTCATCTCCCTACAGAGCAACATTGTTACAACAGCTTGGTATTGAATTTTCACAAGCCGCACCTGACATAAATGAAGCGCGTTTGGATAACGAATCGCCAGAAAACATGGTAGCAAGGTTGACTGAGCAAAAAGCCTGGGCACTTACCGCTAAATATCCCAATCATACTATTATTGCTTCTGACCAAATAGCCCTTACGCAGCGGGGCGAAATACTCGGTAAACCGAAGACTGAAGCTAATGCAATTAATCAATTATTGTCGGTAAGTGGCGAAAAGCTTAGCTTTCTGACCGGACTTTGCGTATTGACGCCTCTAGATGAAGCGGGCGAGTGGAAACAGCAATCTACAATCGAACCGTTTCAGGTTTACTTTCGCAATCTTAGTCGAAAACAAATTAGTAATTATGTAAAGCGAGAGCAACCCCTTGATTGCGCAGGTAGCTTCAAGGTAGAGGGTATGGGCATAAGTTTATTTGAAAAGTTGGAGGGCGATGACCCGAATGCTTTAGTGGGTTTACCGTTAATAAAGCTTTGCTCGTTTTTGGAAATCGCGGGGTTACCGGTTTTGGGTTAACAAAAACAGAACGCTCGGTTTTTCCCGTCGCGAAATTAATATGCTTATTTACCATGAAGTTTAAGAAGTCGCTCGCTACGCTAGTGTTTAACAATATTAATTGTCTCAATTTCTCTCAACTACATTAGCAAAAAACGTAGTCGCGAATCACAAGGCGTCAGATTTAAAATTCGTAAATTGATTACAAGTAACGAAAAGATATTAGAAAAACGCAAGACTAAATATGCCTATTTCACATAAACAAATAACAGACCAATTGATTCTATGAACCAACATTCTTCTCTCCTGTATAACCATCAGCAGCATAAAAGGAGATCGAGTGAATAAAGATACCGTCGAACGTTTTAGGCAAGGAGATAAAACCGCATTTTCATTGTTGGTTGAACGCTTCCAAAAACCCCTATTCTCCTATCTTGGAAAAATGGGATTGCCACAAGCTGTTTGTGAGGAAGTGGCGCAGGAAACATTCATACGTGCTTGGCAAGCTTGCAATCACTTCGATCCATTGCGCTCGGCGATTGGCACTTGGTTATTTACTATTGCTCGACGCTTAGCGATTAATGAATTGCAACGCGCGGCTCATCGTTATGAGAGCACGCACACCAAACTTTCGTTTACTAACGACGCTTGCGATGCAAGCGAAACACAAACAAGGATGAACTTATCACTGTCGAAATCGCAACAATTCCTTTATCAAGCGCTGCAAACTTTATCTGCTGAAGACAGGAGCTTACTTGCGCTGGCGTATTTAAGAGAGTTGGACTTTAAAACTATTGCAAAAATTGAAGATATTCCGGTAGGCACGGTGAAGTCGCGTCTATATCGAATTCGAGAGCAATTGAAAACCACCTTAAAGGGAGGTAAACATGATGAATAGAGACTCGCACAAACCCATAAGCGATGATGAGTTAGAGACGCTACTGACTGACACCGATTTTGCCCAACCACCAGAACACTTTGTACAGGATGTCATGGAATCAATAAATGCATTGCCAAACCGTCAGGTAATTCAACCTACGTGGTGGCAATGGCTGGCGCTACTCGGCGGTGGTATACCCGCCTTCATGCAAACTATCGCATTTGTATTTAGCGCTTGGAACATTGCTAACCTTGGTTAAATTAGGAAATAAAAAATGAAGACGATTAAACACAGAAATCCGTATATGGCCACATTGATGTCCATAATATTACCCGGCTTTGGGCAACTTTATAATGGCGCGATAAATAGAGCGCTATTGATATTTATGGCGTTTACGCTAGTCGCTATTCCACTAGTGCTTTGGATTGCCTTATATCTACCTGCATCAATGACCTTACCTCTTTTAATTCTAACCATTTTTCTCACTCTCGGCATTTGGCTGTATAGCGTTATTGATGCTTGGAAATGTGCTAAAAAGTCAGAAGAATATGAATTAAAGCAATGGCAGCTTCCCAGCGTTTATTTAATTATTTTTATCAGTGTAATGTTCTTTTTCCTACCTAGTGTAGATAACTACATTCGCGGCAATCTGGTTCAATCTTTTGATGTTCCCTCATCGAGTATGGCGCCGTCAGTGTTAAAGGGGGACCTGTTGTTTGCCAATAAAAACTATAATTGCCAAGGCTGTGCAGATGCAGTAAAACGCGGCGATATCGCGATTTTTGTGTATCCAAATAATCGTACTCAGTATTTTATTAAGCGTATTATTGGCTTGCCCGGTGATAAAATAAGGATTCGAGATCAACAGGTTTTTGTTAATGGTAAGTCCTTGGCGTTTGGGAAAGCACAGTCAACGGCAAACCATAACATTTACACAGAAAAGGCAGATAATGACGACTATAAGGTTCAATGGAAGTCCGGCATGAATTCTAATGTTGATGAGATTCGTGTACCTAATGGTGAAGTGTTTGTATTAGGCGATAACCGCAGTAATAGCTTAGACTCACGACAGTTCGGAACAGTGCCACTAAGAGACGTGGTTGGTAAAGCCTCGCAGGTTTGGTTGTCAAGAGCTGATGAAGGACTTCGCTGGGATCGTTTTGGGCTGGTTTTAAAATAAATATGTCAACTTTCACAAAATCGACAGTCACATCGTGATTCTGGTAATATTTGTAAAGTGCCAATTTTGAAACTAAAGCCTTAACGTTAAAATCGGCACTTATTAGAAAAGCACTGCTACTACAGAAGGAATGCTTTAAGGTTTGTAAGCACTTTATATGAACCCCAATTCGGGTTTTATTAATGTTTAAGGAGCTACTAATGAAACAGTTTTTCATAATATTTGTAACAGCCGCTCTGCTTTCAATCCTCATTAGCATGGCTAGTACTGCTGTACCCTTAGAACAAAAGCTGATTCGGATTCACACTTTAGATAAACTTGATGATTTTCCCGGTATTGAGCAAGAATCTATCGAACTGCAGGCCGCCCTAGCCGATATGTCCCATGACCCACTACTGGTATTGAAGGCGAAGGCGGCCTTACTTCGATATCGCGCAATGTCAATTGAGTTGCTGTCTATTTACGGCTCTGAGCCAGAGTTTCAAGAGGTTTTTAGGGAGTATGGCGAATCGGCGCTGCCGGCAATCCAATACTTTGTGTCTAATCCCATTAATTCCATCGAATGGATGAATAAGGCAGGCAGACAATACGAAGCTTTTAAGATGTGGTTTGAGACTAACAACGAACTCAATATACAAAGCCAAGTATCTACCTCTGATTTAACACCCACTGAGCGGGGCTGGAAGGCCATTGGCTTCATTCGCGCTGAGGGCCACGATTTTGTTGGACAATTTGTTGTTGATCCTGAAGGTGAAGTACAATGGTTAACAAGTGAGAGAGTAATGGAAGGTCTCACTCAATTTTTTGGCAGTGGTATAAGGCAGTTAGAACAGCGCTACCGAATGGACGAACAAATTGAAGTGAGTGATATAGGCTGGGCTACCTTAGATGTGCTGGTGTTCGCTAGTGCGGTAAAAGTTTTGCGCGTGGGTAAAACGGTGTCTGCCAGCACCAAAACCGCCAGCAGAAGTACGCGCTCTGCGGCGCTCACGGCAAGAGCAATTAGTGGAGGACGACTAGTACTTCGCGGCGCACGCTACGCTAAATGGCCAGTACTTTTGGGCAGTGCTTATCTTGTTATTGCACATCCCAGTTTAATAAATGACTTTTTGGCTGAATTGGCTGCCGCCATCGGTTTTCCGGCCTTGCTGATTCAGTTTTTGGGCTGGCTATGTGTACTACTGCCTATTTTGTTAATTTTGCGTTCTTTACTTTGGTTCATCGTGCCTTTTTGCAAAGCAGGCCTTTGGAGTTTAGCTCAACTGCTTGCCTTTATTAGTGGGCGGAATCTGGTTGTTTCCGTAAAGCCTGAAAACCAAACCAACCCGCGGTAGCAGACATTGCGGTAAGTACGGTACCCCAAACCCAGTCCATCAGCATAATTTTGAGTGTGAAGCCTTCAATAACGCTATAAGCAGTAAGGTTGTATGCTCCATAAGCTGCCAAGCCAAGCAGCGCACCGTCTATTGCCGCATAAGTCCACGGTTTATCTCTATTTGCAACGACTGCCAAAACAAAGGTAACTGAGCCATACATAAGATAAAATACTAGCCATGGCCAAGTTATGTATTGACTGCGCATTATGCTGTTCATCTCGGCTTGATAGCTTGCTTTAGCAATCCATCCTAACCAAATCGCATCCATTATGCCAAAAGCAATAAAAATACATAATAAAGACAACGCAATACTACCCATAAACTGTTTAATTTTTGCAAACATAGTAAACAATATTCCTTAACTTACATTAACCCAAACGCTAACCGAAAAACCAGTACGACACCATGATAGCAGCAAGAATTCCCGCAAAGTCAGCTGCTAAACAGCATCCTACCGCGTAACGACTATGCTTTACGCCTACCGCTCCCAAATAAACGGCTAGCACGTAAAATGTTGTTTCTGTAGAACCCTGCATAACAGAAGCTAAGCGTCCAGCAAACGAATCAGCGCCGTGAAATTGCATCGTCTCAATCATCAATGCCCGAGCGCCCGAACCACTCAGAGGCTTCATCATGGCAGTCGGTAATGCGTCTACAAACCGAGTATCCAGCCCAACAAGCGCGACCACATAGGTTATTTGGTCTGTCACAAATTCCATTACACCACTAGCGCGCAGCATGCCAATCGCAAACAACATGGCTAATAAAAATGGGATAATTGATATAGCTACTTCAAAACCTTGCTTAGCACCATCTACAAATTGTTCGTAGGTATTTTGCCCCTTACGCCAACCAATCACTAATACTG
>Ga0115567_10006637_pt1 | contig 11030 bp, 11 predicted proteins | sample COGITO_mtgs_1204_2_FD_88679 | JGI IMG/M metagenome (GOLD analysis project Ga0115567, IMG submission 88679) | Pelagic marine microbial communities from North Sea - COGITO_mtgs_120412 | ecosystem: Environmental > Aquatic > Marine > Epipelagic | place: Germany:Helgoland, sampling site Kabeltonne... | reverse complement strand
GGCCGACGCATGGTCTCTGATCTGCCGCCGATCTTTGACGGGATCGAGGCGGTGTGTTTCGACGCCTTCGGAACACTGGTCGAGATCACCGACAGGCGCGGGGTGTTTCTGCTGCTGTTCAGGGCGCTGCCGCCCGACAGGCGGCGCGAGCTGAAGCATCGGCTGATGCGCGAGGACCGGTTGATGGTGGACTGGCCGGAGGCGCTTGGAGCGGAGGTCGCGCCGCATACCCTGTTGGAAGTGCTGGAGTTGCTGATCATCGAGACCAGTTCCATCGCAATGCGTCCCGGCATGGCGGACATTTGGACCAAGCTACGCGGCAAGGGGCTGCGCTTGGCCCTCTGTTCAAATCTCGCCAGCGATTATGTAACAGTCCTGCGAAACACGTTGCCCGAACAGCCGGACGTGGAGGTGCTGTCCTGCAAGATCGGCGCGATCAAGCCGGAGCCGGAGATTTACGCGCAGGTGCTGGACGGGTTGCAGATCGCGCCGGGCAAAGTGCTGTTCGTCGGGGATACGCGGCGTGCCGACATCGAGAGGCCGCACGCGGCGGGGATGAAGGCGCTGCATGTGGACGAACTGATGGCGGCGATGAAGACGGGCTGATTTTCATCTTGCCCAAAAATATCCTTGGGGGAATGCCCGCAAGGGCAGGGGGCAGACAGCTCCTAACGGAAGCATTATATCCGTGCTGTGTGTTAGGTGAACAACGCGCGTAAGTTGGACTTACCCATGACGGTTAAGAAAACTATTGCCCACAAAATACATTGAAGGATTGATCTATGGCCCGTTTTACCAACACGAATGCCGAGGTTCATCACCTTGTCAAAATACAGGATCAAATGCCTCTATGGGGAATTGTCGAGTTAGAGCTACAGGACGGCCAAACTATTGAAGGCGTAATAATAAGATCAAGCATCGGGAACAATGCTGGTAGCGCCGGTAACTCGTGGCCCACTAGCTATTATGCAGAAGTGGCGGTTAAGAGCCTTGACGGGAGGACCTGGCTCATTGATTTCCTTGATGTTAAACGTGCACGCGACGTAACTGCTCACCTTATGCCGGATTTCGAGAAAGTTGGATTGGTACGTGTCGTCGATCTGCCTGATGACGAGAAATAACTTGCAACAGAACCAAATCGACGGCCGACTTTTAGAAGTCGATTCTGCCGGTCCCACGAACGCTAGTATTATGCTTACCGGGCTTTCTCTTTAACATTCTGGACGAACCGATCAATGTCGATGACCGCCCGCTGATGGCTTCCCTTTCCGATCAGCCCGACATCATCGAACGCTTCCACTTTGAAGGATAGCATCCTGCGTTCAACGCGGGTCAGACTGACCTCTGCCCGCACGTTCATCCCCGGCGGGGTCGCGGCGGTATGGCTGACATTGATGTGCGTCCCTACCGTATGTTCGCCCTCGTTCAGATGATCCGCGATGCATTCGATGCAGGTGGCTTCGATGAACCCGACCATCATGGCGGTTGCGAACACAGGCGGCATGTCCGCGAAGGCCGTCAGCTCTTCGCAGACATTCGGGACAGTCATCGAGGGCAGGACTTCGAGTGAGCCGGTGTGTGTCAGGCCCGGTTGCAGGGAGTCTTTCATAGCGGTTCCACCTTTCGTTCGGATGATGTCGATTTGAAGCGCGCGAAGCAGACGATTCCGGCGCAGACGAGGGCGACCGCCATCAACAGCGAGGGCGTGACAGCCGCCTCAAGGAACGCCAGTGACAGGACGGCGGCTGTGATCGGGCTGAGCGCCAGAAATCCGGTGACCAGCGTGGCGGGCAGCCTTTCGATGGCGTGGAACCACATCAGGTATCCGATGCCCGACGACAGCCCGATTGCGAGGACCAGCCACCAGATCAAACCCGTCCACTGGCCGGGCATGGCGGATGGCGGCACGAGAACGGCAATCAACCCGAGCGGCAGCAGCGATGCGGTGAAGGCGAGGGTGCTGATCTTGACGGTGCCGTAGCGTTTAACGAAGGGGGCGTAGAGCGACGAGCAGACCGCGACGCAGAGCGTTGCCCCGGCGGCGGCGATCATGCCGATAATGTCGTCCGTCCGAACTCCGCCCGTCAGAGCGTCATATCCCATAAGCACCGCCACGCCGCATATCGACAGGGCGACACCTAGGCCCGTGCGCCAGCCACCGAACGGGCGACCTCTTGCAAGGTCGATCAACAGGCTGACGGCGGGCAGTGTCGCGAAGATGAGGGCGACCCGGGCGGCGCTTGTATAGAAGACGGCAGTATTGAGCAGGGCGATCATCACGCCGATCTGTCCGAAACCGAGCAGGATGATCGGAAGCCAATCGGGGCGGGCGATCGGCCTGGACGGTTTCAGGAGCAGGAAGGGCAGTAAGAAAAGCAGGGCGATGCCGTATCGCAGAAGTCCCAGCAGGCCGACACCGACTTCTCCGACAACGAGCTGGCTGGCGAAGAGCGCCGCCCCGACCTGTATCCCCGTCAGAAGACCGGCGGCAGCGCCCGATCCTGCCACGCCGTCCGTCACAGATCGCGGCCCCAGACGTGACCGATCAGATCCTTCCCGAAACTGTGGTGCGGCTCCTCTTCCAGCAGCTCGAACCCGGCAGCTTCATAGATACGCCGCGCAGAGACCAGCACGTCGTTCGTCCAGAGGACCATCCGCTTGTATCCCTTGTCGCGGGCGAAGCGCATGGTTTCCTCGACCAGTCGCCGCCCGAGGCCGAGGCCGCGCGCACTGGCATCGACGTAGAGCAGGCGCAGTTTGGCGGTTTCGTCGTCCTGCCGCACGATGAAGACCGACCCGATGACCTCTCCCTCGCGCTCCGCCACCCAGCACCGTTCGCGGGACGGATCGTAACTCTTGGCGAAGTTGCCGACGATTTCCGCGACCAGCGCCTCGAAGGTCCAGTCCCAGCCGTATTCCTTCGCGTAGAGCCGCCCGTGCTGATAGGTGATCCAGCCCAGATCGCCGGGTTCGGGGTCGCGCAGGATGAAGGTGGCCTCTTTTGGCCCGTCACCGAGAAGACGGCGGACCTTGCCCATTGCCCCGACCAGCTCGCGCTGTTCCTGGTCCGACAGCTCTTCGAGCATCGCGGCCGCTTCCCTAGCCGACGCGACATTCAGCCCGTCGAACACCGCGCGCCCCTTTTTCGAAAGCGTGAGGGCCAGTCGTTTCGCGTTCCCTTCCGAAGGCACACGCTCGATCAGCCCGTCATCGGCCAATCCGGTGACGATCCGGCTCAAATAGCCGGTGTCCATACCGAGGGCTTCCCCCAGATCGCGCGCGGATGGTGGAGCCTTGGCCGGGGCATTCGCCACTTCGTAAAGAACGCGGACCTGCGGCAACGTGTAGTCCGAGGCCAGAAGGTGTTCGTTCAGCGCCCCGACCAGTCGCGTATGGAAGCGGTTGAACTCTCTGAACTGGGCGACACGATCCTCCAGCATATTGACTCTCCTTCCATTTATGTTGACAATAGCAACATACCGAGCTGGGGAAGATTTGCAATGACCGAGAACAATGACCACAGCGCCGCCAGACACATGTTCGAGGGGGACGCACTCATGCGTCAATTTGGGGCATCGCTCGACAACCTGGGCGACGGGGCAGCGACCCTTTCGCTGACGGTGGGGGACAACATGGTGCAGGCCCATGGCACCTGTCATGGCGGGACGATTTTCGCGCTGGCGGACGCGGCGTTCGGCGTTGCCTGCAACAGCGGCCCGCATCCCGCCGTCGCGCAGCAATGCTCGATCAATTACCTGCGCCCGGCCAATGTGGGTGACCGGCTGACGGTTGAGATTGCCCGCCGCTCCGAGAGCGGACGCACCGGCGTCTATGATGGATCGGTCGTGACCAGGGACGGGAGGCTGATCGCCGAGTTTCGTGGAATCTCACGCAGTCTGCCGCCCCGAACATGAGCAAGTCTCCGGCATCATCCGAGGCCTCGCGATCCAACGACAGCCGCCACTTCGAGGATGGCGGCAACGCCTATGCGCGCCACCGGCCGACCTACCCGGAGCAACTTGCCGAAGCACTGGCCGCCGAGTGTGAGGACGCCTTTCATGCGCTCGATGTAGGCTGCGGGTCCGGCCAGCTTTCCGTCTTGCTGGCAAATCACTTCAACTTGGTAACGGCGACCGATCCCAGCGAGGAGCAGATCGCGAATGCCGAGGCGCAGGACAACGTTCGATATCTGACCGAACCGGCGGAGCGCATCAGCCTTGCCAACAATTCGGTGGACCTCATCGTCGCGGCGCAGGCCGCGCATTGGTTTGATCTTGACAGGTTCTACGCAGAAGCGTGTCGGGTCGGGACGCCAAGCGCGATGCTTGCGCTTGTCTCTTATGGCGTCCCAGAGGTGGACGGTGAACCGGCCGAGAGGTTTGACACATTCTATTGGCAGGACATCCACCGGTTCTGGCCGGAAGGACGCACGCACGTCGAAGAGGGCTATCGAACCCTGCGTTTTCCTTTTGAGGAGTCGGTGCTGCCGCCTTTATTCATTGAGCGCCGCTGGAGCTTCGCTGAGCTGGGGGGATACGTTCGCACCTGGTCTGCCGTAAAACGTGCGATCCAGGCTGGCGAGGCTGATCTGGTTCAACAAGGACTCGCGGATATCGCGGCGACTTGGGGACCGCCGGACCATAAGCGACTTGTCAAATGGCCTGTGGTGGCTCGGATCGGCGCGGTTTCGTCGTTCGATCAGATCTTAAATGGATGATGCTTTGGCCGCGCAAAAACGGCCGATTCTGCCGGTCGGACCTGTCCCACGCAGGTTCAACTACTTCGCCGTGGCAAAAACCTACGGCAAAACGTTAGAGGTTCTGGCAGGTTTTTGGCAGACCGTGATTGAGCGCTGGGCCAAAGTTCTGGCGCGAAGCTCGCTCAACAGGTTTGCAGGTGCAGGCTTCGTAGGCACCGCTTAACAGATCGCAGAATCCTACCAGACCAGGTGCAAACCTGGTGAGGGTTCTGGACGATTTGGTGACAAGCTGAAGATCAACGCTTCCACCTCTTCCAGCGGAATCCCGAGGTCGTCGGCCATAGTTTGCTTCGTCAGCCCTTTCGACCACAGCGCGGTGAGAACCTTCGCCAGTACGGTGGATCGCTCGCGTTCGATCCCATCGGGTTCCCCACTGCGATATCCACGTTTTCCAAGTTCGATGCAAAGAGACCTATACGTCCAGTCGCTCATGTAGGTCAGCGAATGCAGCCTGTAGGCCAAGGCCATTGCAGATACCTTCCATCGCTTCTTTGCCGCGATGATCTGTCTAGGTCCCGAGAGGTGGGCATAGTCCATCAAGTCGCTCTCGGGCATCAGGAATGCGGACGCAAACCTATCCGCCTGCGTCTCGGCTTCCTTGTCTGCCTTGGCCCCTGCGTGGTGATGAAGAACGAGGTGTCCCAACTCGTGCGCAGTGTCGAAGATGGACCGTTCCGCCGTCTTCTCCTGATTCAAGAACACGTAGGGATGATCGCCGCGCCAGAACGAGTAGGCGTCAACGTTTGTCGTCGCTTCCGACAAAGACAGGGCGCGCACTCCCTTGGATTCGATCAGCTTGAGGACGTTACCGATGGGCCTGTCCCCAAGGTTCCAATGCTGGCGCAGCAGCCTGGCGGCGACGTGAGGGCGATGGCGTTCCTTGCTTAGGTCGATCAGGTCAGCGGACGGCAAGTTGAACCGATCTCCGACCCATTCGTAGAGTTCTATCCCTAACGTGCCCGCCGCCTCTGCGGCGCGTCGCTCTTTTGCTCTCATCCGCGAGAGGCTGCGGAAGCTAACCGTGCTGGTATCAAGCCGTTCGGGAGAGTCGCGGAAGAAGAAATTGACTGGGTAGTCGAGCGCGCGGGCAATCCGCCCAACCGTCGGGTCGTCGGGACTGTGGCCGTTCTCATATTTCGACAGGGTGACTGCGGACACACCGACCCGTTCCGCGAGTCCTTTCGCGGACAGCATCCGCCTTTCGCGGGCTGTCTTGAGACGTTCAGAGTTGAACATCATCCTTCCTTGAAGCTGACACTCACGTCGAAGTCGTCCAAGGGACCATCATCGGCGACCGGCTCAGCTTCCCAGTCGGCTTCGGGAGAGTGGATGAAAATACGCTCGATCCACTCGACATACTTGCCCTTCTCGATCACGGGGCAGGACAGTTCAATGCTGCCGTCGAGTCCGACCATCACGTAGTAGGTGAGGATGCCGTCAGGCTTCACCCCCGTGAGGGGGCCGGGTTCCATGCCCACGTATTCAAAGAGACTGGGGCCGGACAATGACTCCGCGCCGCTGCCCTTCTCGGTGCGCGGCAGCGGAGGCATGTGAACGCAGCACTTATCGACATTCTGGAAGCCGATGCGGATCGTGCGATTCCGGCTCACCACAGACTCGATCCCGCAGGCGCGGTCCATCACATAGTGCGGTCCGACAAGCTGCTCACGCAGCGCTCCGACCCCGTGCAGATAGGAAAGCATCCCCGCCGCGTTCAGCGGCATGGCGGGGCTCGCGTCGTCCGCATACGCGCGGGCCGTCTGGCCTATTGCCATGATCTGCGCGAGCTCCACGAAGAGTTCAACAAGGCGGGTCTCGACCGCCTCAGGGGTGGCAGCGATGGACGTGGTGAACGAAGGCAAGGCCGATTCCTTTAATATTTCTCCCATCATATGATGGGGCGTTTCTTAAAGCAAGCTCAATGTCGCTGCCTAGACAAAACCCTACGTTTCTGCCCAGATCGCAGAATGATTATCGGATACGCTCGCGTCAGCACTGACGACCAGAACCTTGATGCCCAGACCGACGCCTTGACCGCAGCGGGAGCTGGCAAGCTCTTCGCCGACAAGATCAGCGGGTCGAAGCGCGAACGGCCCGAGCTGGACAGAATGCTGGAGCAACTCCGTGACGGCGATGTTGTCACTGTTACCAAATACGACCGCTTGGCCCGATCCCTGAAAGACCTTCTGGAGATCGTAGAGACCATCGGTGAACGTGGTGCCGGCTTCCGGTCCCTCGCCGAGGATATCGACACGACGACGCCGGCTGGCCGTCTTGTATTCCACGTCTTTGCATCCATCGCCCAGTTCGAGCGGGAGCGGATTTCCGAGCGGACCAGGGAAGGGCTGGCGTCAGCCCGCAAGCGCGGCCGGATCGGCGGCAGACCCCCTGCCCTGTCAGTCGCCCAGAAAGTCGAAGTGCGCCGAATGAGGGATGACGAGCACCGCGCGGTGCCGGAGATCGCGCGGCTGTTCAAAGTCAGCGAAAGGACGGTGCGGCGAGCCTAAGTGAGCATGGTTCGCACGAGTTGTCAGTTCCTCTTGATGCTCCAGCCACGCGGGATGAAAATTGAATCGTTTTCACCAACGGTTGCGGGGGTGTAAGTCACATTCAGCAGGCGCTGAGGGACAACAAGCTCGCGGGAAAGGTTGCCATTCAGTCGTTCGATAACGGTCTTCGAGTATGAGGGTATGCCATCAAGGTCATCCCAGTCACTTTCCGGGGGTTGAAATAGATCCCGTCCGCCGATGAAAATAGACTCAACCACGTATCCTTTTTTACCTTTCTTTGTGGACACAGTAACGTCCAGTTCATGCCCGCGACCAGGCACCTCAATGAAACTTGCACCCGCTGCCGCCAGTGCGTCCGCAATGAAGTCGAAGCTACTCTTCAGCGCAGGGATTTTTTGAAGGTCGAAGACTTCATCAAAATATCCACCCTTGATCTTGGGGCGGAGATTGCCTGTCGAGTCAAAGAATACCTCGAATAGCATCCCATCCAACAACGCCTTCCGCTTTGATGCTCCAAACTGTGCGGTGCGCGATACGAAATCTTCAATAAAAACGTCTGCTGCCCCAGATGACCCACAGGCGGCCTGATATATATTTCGACCCAAGACAAATAGGTTGTTCCTGCTCATCCGTTTGACGCTTTTTTCATCAAGCTTCAGCAATGCAGGATTTTGGACATACCAGTTGTAGCTCTTTAAGCCTTCAATGATTTTATGTGACGACTTCGATGTATCGAGGCCAAACAGACCGTCTGCGAGAGCGGTTTCATCATATTCATCAACCAGCTTGTCGATTCCAAGGTTGAAGTAGAACTCACCGGCAAGGGACGTGTGTTCCCATGTGGTTTGTTTCCCTTTGGTTGCTGCGGCGACTGTGTTTCGTACCCTTTTGAACATTGTCTCGACTGGGCAGTCTTTGGTGTCGATGTGCTGCAACAGAGCTTCTGTATAAGTGCCGTTCCGCCCCGTCCCATCTGCGGCGAGTTCACCGGGAGACGTTGCGAAGCCAATGATTGTACCCTTTGGGGCGTAGACGGAAGCAAGGCCACGCGTGGAAATATCCCGGTGCCATGCCCTCTCCCATGGGTTGTTTCGACAAGCATCCAGAACAATAATCTTGGTGGAAGCCTTCGATTTGGCCATCACTTCTACAACCTTGTCCAAGGATAGTGAGCTGTGTTTCGCATCAATCTCAGACGAACCGTCTGTGTCGACGGCAAGCAGATAGTTACAGCCATCAATTTGCATCCCATGACCGGCGAAGAAGAACATTCCGACATCATGGGTTTTCAGCAGTTTGGCAAACTCTTTGAGCTTCTTTTCCATCTCGGCGTTTGAGCAATCGGTGCCCAATATCACTTCAAAATCATAGGATTTAAGTTTTGCACTTATGTCCACGGCATCATTGACAGGGTTGTCGAGTTCGTCACCTGCTGGATAGTCCGCGTTGCCCAAAACTAGAGCTGCCATTTTTCTCTTCATGTAAATCTCCGCACTGACGCATAAGCTGCGCTCTAAATGTTAACATCGACCATTTTGCTACTCGTAGTTCCTGGAGTCGTCCCACTGCCCGCGCGTCGCGCGACCGGTGCTACCGGCATGACGAGTCGGAAACAGGTGCGACAGCCTGTAGCCGTGTGCAGCGCCTGGCAGGCCATCCGCCCGTTCGTAGCTTTCAACTGTGATCAGGCTATTGATGTTCAGAACGCCGAGCGCAGGTTTTATCTTGCCGAGGTGGACGCCCGCATACTTGCTGATCTGGTCATAGGTAATTCTGGTTACATTCTTGGCAGTGTCCCTGCGTGCAGCAAATGCCAAGTAAATCTTTACAGCATCCAGCTCCGCCGCCTTGCGCAGATAGAAGTCCTGGAACATTGGGATGGCACCGGAGGAATCGTAAAGCGATCTCGCTGGCAGCGCGGCCCACACATGGCCATCGCCGTAATTGGTGAGCTGGTAGGTGCTACGCCCTTCAGGTTTCCGGATCACCAATTTGCGGTTTTCCAGCAAATCCAGACCGTCAGACACCTTGGTCCGGCTGATCCCGGTTGCGGTGGTCAGCTCGTTGTAGGTCGTTCGCGCGATCCCGTCATCGAGATTGGCGCGATGCGCGACGGCTATCAGCACCATAAGCGCGGCAGTCTCTGAAGCTCCCGTCTCTGCGCGCCATTTGAACTTCGAGAGACCGCCACCCTCCATCCACGCGGACGGGAGCTTTACCCATTTCCGCATATTCATTCGCTGCGTTCCTTCGAGATGGCGCGCAGAACGACGTGCAGGGCAAGACCAGCAACACCCACAGCGGCAATGCCAAGGAGTAACGCGAGGATGGTGGGGGGGGCATTGAGCAGGGAAGAGAGAAATTCATCAGAGGGCATATCGGCGATCCTTTCGCAGTTTTTTGTCGACCATGCCGAAAAAATGCGATGTTGGACCAGTCATATCTAGATACACTTCACATGACTAGACGCATATTTTGTATGCTATTTACTTTTGTTTCAGCATCTTAACCCATGCTCAAACTGTCTTTATAAGACCCCTTTTTAGTCCATAAGGCGTTATCCATGGACCAAAAACCCGGTATCTGTGATGTCCTACGCCGGATTTGGTCATCGCATCCTGTTAAAGCCATGTTAGAACAAAATATGAACATATGCCAATGGAGGGTTCCCAAAGACGCTGGGACGGATTATGACATGTTGTCAATAACCGACACAGATCAGGGGCAGGCACATGAACGCGCATCCACGGACAGAATTTGCAGAACTGATGGACCGCGCCGGTCTCGACATCGACACAGCGGCGGAGCTTCTGGACGTGAACGCCCGGACAGTCCGGCGTCATATCAACGGCGAAGGCAAGCGGATCGACCGGCTCCGGCTGGAGAAGCTGCGCCAGACAGCGGATGCGCGCTGCACAGGCGACCGGCCCGAAGGTTTCAAGTTCATCGACCTCTTCGCGGGAATCGGAGGGCTGCGCCTGCCCTTCGAGGCCATCGGGGGAAGGTGCGTCTTCACTGCCGAGTGGGACCGGTTCAGCCGCGAGACCTACAACGCCAATTTTCCCGAGCCTGCGGACAGCGAACATGTCTTTGCCGAGGACGTGCGGCCCTATGCGAACGCACCCGATACAATCCCCGCCCATGACGTGCTTCTGGCCGGATTCCCCTGTCAGCCGTTCTCTATCGCGGGTGTCAGCAAGAAGAACGCGCTTGGCCGTCCGCATGGTTTTCTCTGCGACACGCAGGGAACGCTCTTCTACGATCTGGCCAAGATCATCGACCATCACCGCCCCCCTGCCTTCCTGCTGGAGAACGTGAAGAACCTTGAGCGCCATGACGGCGGCAAGACCTTCGCCACGATCATTCATGTGCTGGAAAAAGAGCTGGGCTATCGCGTCTTTCACAGGGTCATCAGCTCGACTCCGTGGGTGCCGCAGAAGCGCGAGCGTATCTTCATCGTCGGCTTCAAGGACCACAGCGTCGAGTTCGACTTCGACCAGCTCGCCGTGCCGGAAGGCGACGGGCCGAAGCTGGGGTCGATCCTCGATAGGGATGTGGATCCGAAATACACGCTCACGGAACACATGTGGAATTACCTTCAGGGCTACAAGGAGAAGCACCGCAGCGCCGGGAACGGGTTCGGGTTTTCCCTCTTCGGTCCGAAGGACGTGGCCCGCACCCTGTCCGCCCGCTACTACAAGGACGGCTCCGAAATCCTGATCGAGCAGAAAGGCGACCGGCCGCGCCGCCTGACACCGCGT
>Ga0115567_10006636_pt1 | contig 11031 bp, 9 predicted proteins | sample COGITO_mtgs_1204_2_FD_88679 | JGI IMG/M metagenome (GOLD analysis project Ga0115567, IMG submission 88679) | Pelagic marine microbial communities from North Sea - COGITO_mtgs_120412 | ecosystem: Environmental > Aquatic > Marine > Epipelagic | place: Germany:Helgoland, sampling site Kabeltonne... | reverse complement strand
TTTCGTGTGATTTGCCAGAGCAGAAGTTACCCAGGTCCAATTTGCAGCGAGCGCATCGCCAGGATCTTTCCACTTGAATCGAAGCGCCATCTGCGTTGCTGCTGAGCAGACTGAGCCCCGTTCAGGAGCAGAAGGGGGGTAATGCCGGCAATCTGTACGGCGCGGGAAACACGGATGTGGGGGTTGGGGCGGCCCAGAAGGTACGTGCCCCCACCTGCCTGCTGTCAAGGTGCGGGCCAGACAGGGACGTTTCAGTGAGTGAGGGTCTGCATCGCCACCTTGTTCGCCACGCCGGATAAAATTCGGGTCCGGTCAGGATCCGAACTCGAAGGAACCTTCGCCGACGCGCAAGGGATCGAAGCTGGGAGCGCTCAAGGCGCTGCCGGGCGCCGCGCAGAACGGGGGAGACCCGTTGCCGCCGAAAAAGGTGTCCGTGTCAATCAACCTGGGCGGCTTAAGCGCCATGCAGACCGGGCTGCAAGATATGGGTAGTGAACTTCCCTCCAATCGCGGTAAGGATGCGAGCGTGGCCGCGAGCGTGAGCGATGGGGCGGCTGCGGCCGAGGAGGGGGTCTCGGGAAGTACCGATGGCCGGTTGGAGAGCAGCGCAGACACCTCTGCACCCGCTCCGCTGTCCTCTGCAGAAAAAGATGGCGTGGCGCTGGATAGAGACGTTGAAGCTGCGGTGCGGGCGCTGGTCGACGAAGTGGAGGTGGCAGCGGCCGAGAACTTGACAGAGGGTCCAGGTGTCAAGGAGGGGACGGGTGCGACAGACGCGGGTGCGTCGCAGGCAGCAAGCACAGCTGCAGGGAAAGATATTGAGTCCAGATCAAAAGTCTATGGCGGCGCAGCAATGATCGCGCCAGGGAATCGGGTGGAGTGGGCGGCCGCCGGGCTGCGTGCTGTGCAACCTCTGCCCCAAAATCACGATTTCCACGACAGCGGTGACCGCAAGCGGCAGGTTTCGCCCCGCAAAACGATCGCACCCGTGGGCGCGTCACCCGAGGTAGCATGTGGCGAGACAGGTGCGAGGTGGTTTGCGACAGTCGACCTCGCACTTGTCGTTCCCTCCCCCCTTTCCCTTTCCCCCTACGCGTTCCCCTACGGTACCAACGCGCGTGCGGCCGCCGCTGCCGACACGTCCCCCCCCCCACCCCCTCCCGCCCTTCCCCCTACGGGTGTCCACTTGGCCCCCGTCCCTTATTGGAGTGCGTCGTGCGGCGTGCAGGTGGCGGGGGATGCAGGGCGCGCGACGGACTTCGAGGCGGACACGCGGTCGGCGTACGAGCGCGTGGTCGGCGCCGGCGCCGCGCTGCGCGAGATGCTGGCGCGGGCGCGCGAACGGCGGGGAGAGTTTCTGGCGCCGCCGCTCGAAGCGCCTGCGGCGGTGATCGACGTGGACGAGGACGTTCAGGACGATGCGGTGAGCCCCAGCGCCGCCCTGCCCGACTGTCTTCATCCCACAGAGCGTCTATTCTTTGATAATTCTACAAAGAACAATTCTATTCTTTGTTCTTTAAGAGACTAAGAGCGCCGGCGGTGCACCCCGAGGGCGAGCCAGTCCCGCCTCGAACGGATGCTGCGCCGGCCCATGCGAGGTGCTCACACGGCTCGGCGCCGCGGGCAGGGGTTGGTGGGGGTGGTGCGGGTGCAGAACAAGGAGCTGCAGCGGGAACGGTCGCGGCGCCTCAAGAGCGAGATGGACGAGGAGGTGACGATTCGATCCCGCCGCTCGTTGCGACGCGGGATTCCGTGCTCCAACGCGGCCTCTACTGGTTCGGCCGGCTGCCGCGCGCTCACGTGGTGCGCGTCGGCAGGCTGCTGCCGAGAAGCTTGCAGGCGTGCTGCCGCCGGAGCCGGCCGAGACCAGGGGCGGCAGCGGCCTCGGCGCCCACGCGGGCGCGGGCGATGACAGCCCAGACGGATTCCAGTCGCTCTCTGTGCTCGTTGGGACGTGGAATATGGGGGGGCGGCCGTGCCCGGCGATCGAGTTGCACGAGTGGCTGCGGCCAGACGAGTTCGATATTTACGCGGTCGGCACCCAGGAGTGCGAGGCGGCTCCAGGCCTTTCGACCGCAACGCAGCGCCCGAAGTGGCTTGCAAAGATGAAGGCGACCCTTGGTCCGGAGTATGCCCTGATTGACGCACACTGCATGGGCACGACGCACATAGCATGCTTTGCGCGCGAGTCGCTGATGCCATACGTGCATGACGTCCACGCGGCACACGTCATCACGGGGCTTGGACAGCGCATCGCCAACAAGGCCGGCGTCGCAGTGTGCTTCGACGTGCACCACACGTCCTTCCTCTTCGTGAACGCGCACTTCGCGGCACATCAGGAGAACGTCGCGCAGCGCAACGACGACTACCTCAGGATCGACACCGCGCTCGTCCCGCTGCTCTGCCCGGACGCCTTCACGAATGCGGGCGGCATGCCGCGGCTCCGCGGCGCGGCCTCGCCAGACGCGGCCTCGCCTCCCGGCGATGCGCGCGCGGGCCAGTTCTCTCCCGCAACGTCCGGCGCGGGGGTCGGCTTGGCGAGCGCGGGTCGCAACTGGAGCGTGTCGGCACTCTTCGACCGGGTGCGAGCCCCCAGCGCTGTTGCATGTGGTCGGCGGCTGCGCTTTTGCATCGGCTGCTTGATCCGGAGCAAAACTCCTTTTTTTGTCGGCCTGACGAGCCTGTCCCTTGCGCGCAGGTCTTCTGGTTCGGCGACCTCAACTACCGCGTGAACGGGTCGCGCGCGGAGGTGGAGCTCCTCCTCAAGGAGGGGAAACGGCAGGAGGTTTTCAAGCGGGACCAGCTGTGGGAGCAGATGCGCGCAGACGCTGTCTTCCGTGGGTTTCATGAGCCTTCGCCGGCGTTCGACCCGACGTTCAAATTCGACAAGTGGACGGACACCTACGATACCTCCGCAAAGCAGCGCGTGCCTGCGTGGACAGATCGGGTTCTCTACCGCTCGCCGCCAGGCCTCGAGCGGGCCATCGTCCCGACTGCGTACACGTCGTGCCCGGCTGTGCGCGCTTCGGACCACAAGCCTGTCGCGGCATCGTTTGACGTGCTGGTGAATGCTGAGCAAGACCGCAGTCGCGCGCTCGCACGCGGAGGTGCGAGCCGCGGGAGCATGGCGTGCGCGGTGATGTAAGCGACCACGGCATTGCAGGGCGAGGCACGCGCTGATAGGTAAAGTGTACAGAAATAGATTCGAGCAAGCGCTCGACTTGAGGCTTGGCACAAGGAAAGACCAGCTGCACCGCGGCACGCATCGCGCGGTTAATCCCCTCGATCTCGGGTGTCCGTGGAGGGAGGAGGGTTCGCCAGCATAATTCAGTATTCCCGCTCGTCTCCCTGGGGAAGGTTGGCTCGCCCACCGACGCATCGTCTGGAAATTTCCCTTGTTCCGCTAGTTTCTTGCGAATTCCTTCTGGTCAAATTCTGTGACCTTCGCAAAAGTGGGGACTGGTTTCATCGAAATCACTTGCGCGCCCCGCGATCGCTGCGAGGGCTTTACGAGGTGGGGGGGCACGAGACAGCGGGGGAATGTGTCGCGCAACGCCTCGGCAAAAATGCACCGAGTTTGCGTCAGGTTCCGTAGAGGCTGCTCTGTTTCATCATATCGCAGGAATTTCGCAGGATAAATTTTTATTTTTAGTAGAGAGTCGATGGACGAAATATTTTTCCTGGGTCGGTTCGACTTTTGGCGCCCCAAGAAATCTTGGGGGGGCCGCAGGCTGGCGGGGGTCCAATGTGAAGGGGCGGCGCCACTTCGCGGGCCGGGATGCAACCTGCACAGGACAGAGCGGTGCACAGGCCGCCTAAGCATCTGTCACTATTTTCATTCAATGTGTGGGGAATGCCGTTCGGGTCGACCAACGTCCTGACACGACCCCAGGCGTGCGCTTCGGATGCCGCAGACACTCTCGGTGCGATCGACGGCAGTGTCAACGCCGTGATATGCTTCCAGGAAGCGTGGTCATTTCGCTGCGGTCTTGCGTGGCCCATAATACAGCTTGCGATGAGCCTTGAACAACGAGCAGGGCGACAAGGCCCTCGGGCGATGGACGAGGCAAAGGGTCTGCTGGAGCAGATCTGGGAGCTGAACCAACACTTCACGCTCTTTGCGTTAGTGTGTGGGTTGATCTCTGCCCTGTTTTTGCCGGTACGATACCTCCGTTGGGATGGTACCAAGGCCGGGATCCTGCGGCGCCTCGCCGCAAGTGGCCTGTGCTACCACGTTGGCTCCGGCGGAGGTGCTGGGGCGCCGTGGTTCAGGCTCATGGACTCAGGGCTGCTCATGGTTTCAACACGCCCAGCGGGTCGGCACGGATTCGTTCCCTTTGCCGCGCGAGGCAGCGAGGGCATGGCCACCAAGGGAATGCTGTGGGCGCTTTTTCCGGCCACAGACGGGGGGGAGGGGGGTCATCTGGTCGTGACAACCCACCTGCACGCGACGGACGCCGGCATCCGCGTGGCGCAGTGCGCGCAGCTGCTCGAGGAGGTAAAGCGGCTCTGTGCCGAGCTGCACCCCGCCCTGGTGCTCCTCTGCGGGGACTTCAACGAGGAGCCCGGCGGCGCCGTGCATGCCGCGCTCGGCGCGCCGCCGCTGTCGCTTGCGCGGCTCACGGACGCGCGGGGCGCGGGGACGTGCGTGGAGCGCCGCGGCGACGCGCTCTACGCTCGCGACTTGGATCATATCTACGCGGCGGCGCTGCCACCACGTCGCGCGTGTCTCGGGAGTCTGCTCGCACCCGTGTTCTCGCGGAACAGCGACCACGCTCTCGTAGGCGTTTGCGGCCTCCGCGCGTTGTAAAGTGGCTGCGGTAAGCAAGGACCGTCAAAATAAAGTGACTGCAGCAGAGAACAGATGCGCCTGCGCCCAAGGAACCGACTGGGGGACTTTCGCGACTGCGCTGACCGATCAGGCCTTGCGATGATTTCCGGGGACTTTGGGACTTTGCTGACACGTGGGGGACTTTCCGGCACAAAAACGATCCATTGCCCGTCTTGCTGACCTCAGAAGAAACATGAAGGCGGTTTCTAGGGGGCGAAGTGTGTTTCTAGGGGGCGAAGTGTGTCGGACACCGGTATGGAATAAAGAACCGTGACGGGAAAGTGGGGGACTAGGAGGGGACTGTTGATCTTGCCCGGGCCAGTGTGGCTACAAAAACACTGGTGAGGCGCTTCGAACTCCACGCTTGAACATCCTGATGGACGAAGCATGCATCGCTACTGCTAACACTGTGATCCCTGAGCCTATCGACGGTGAGCTCCTTGGCGAGATCTCCCGCGAGCTCTCCAACCTTTCGAACATGATCAAGGCTGACGTTGCCGACGACGACAACATCATCTCGTCGGATCCCCTCGTCAAGTTCGACGAGATCACCGAGACGTCGATTTCTTCGACCGACTCTGCCAGCGACAGCGACCGCTCGGCCAGCCCCGACAACTGCGTGCTCACTGCGCCCTGCGACGACAACAACTGGGGCCCCGAGACCTTCACCGCGAGCCACGGCCTCGACCAGATCGAGTCCGTGCACAAGGTTGCCCACGTAGCGCCGAACTGCGACGTCGTCTCGCTGCTCAGCGAGATCATCGAGCACGACAACATCGACCAGGACCCCGTCTACGTGGTTGACCTCACGACCGTCATGCGCAAGGTCCACGACTGGAAGCAGCTGCTCCCGCGCGTGCAGCCGTACTACGCGATGAAGTGCAACGGCGACGACGCCATCTGCCGCCTACTTAACGCCTCGGGCTGCGGCTTCGACTGCGCCTCGCAGGCGGAGATCGAGGCGGCGCTCTCCTATGGGTGCCCCGCGGAGAAGATCATCTATGCAAACCCTTGCAAGCAGGCCTCCATGCTCCGCTTCGCGAGCCAGCACGGCGTGCGCAAGATGACGGCGGACAACGTCGAGGAGCTCCACAAGATCCAGGCAATCTTCCCCACAGCCGAGATCGTGATCCGCATCGCAGTCGACGACTCCAAGTCCGTCTGCCGCTTCAACTCCAAGTTCGGCGCGCCGGCCTCCGAGTGGCGCTCGCTACTCGCGACGTGCCGCACGCTCGAGCTCGAGGTCGTCGGCTTCTCGTTCCACGTCGGCTCGGGCTGCGGCGACGTCCAGCCCTTCGTCGACGCCGTCGCCTCCGCGCGGCAGGCGTTCGACCTCGCGGGCGAGCTCGGCTTCGCGCCCTCGCTCCTCGACTGCGGCGGCGGCTTTCCGGGGCACGAGACCGCCGGCTTCTCTTTCGCCGACGTCGCGGCCGTCCTCGGGCCCGCGATCGAGCGCCACTTCCCGGCGGCCGGTGGCGTGCGCGTCATCGCGGAGCCCGGCCGCTACATGGTCTCTGCGTCGCACACGTACGCGGTCGCAGTAATCGCCAAGCGCGCGCTCACCGCGGCGCACCTGGCGGACGCCGCGGCGATCGAGGCGTTTGGGACCGCGCCGACCGCGGCCGAGCTCGCGGCGGCGGCGGAGGAGAACAAGGATGCGGTAATCTCCTCGGCGGACGAGGCGAGCAAGGACGACAACCGCGCGCACGGCGCCGCCGCCCAGTCGCCCGACGTCGCCTTGTACATCAACGACGGCGTGTATGGCTCCTTCAACTGCGTCGTCTTCGACCATGTGACCGTCGAGCCGCGCGTGCTGCGCGCGGCGGCCGGTGGGAACCTCCCGGCGGTGCGCACGAAGCTCTTCGGCCCGACGTGCGACTCGATCGACGTCGTGCACCCGTGCACGACGCTCCCGGCGCTCTCCATCGGCGACTGGCTGTGGTGCGCCAACATGGGCGCCTATACGCGCTGTGCCGCCTCCCGCTTCAACGGCCAGGGCGTCCACACGGTCCACTACATCTGGCGCGGCCTTCCCTGACGCGGCACGTCCGCCGCTCTTTCAAAACGCCCCGCAAGAAGTGTCATGGCAGCGTAATAGTGCCTTTTGACAGCGAGGTCACGTGAAAGAGAAAATAAACTTGTGTACAGCACCCAAACTCTCGTGTGCGCGCCTGCGATGCCTAGCTGTGTGCGGCATGACGCATACGCCAGTAGGCGCCAAGCGCGGGGCTCGCGCGAGCACTCAGGCAGTACAGGTTATGAGCTCTGGTTCCTGAAGCTTCGGAGTTTCCATGGAATCGTACGTCCCCTTTGGATAGGCAGTGCTTCCCGGCCGTTGGTCTCCGAGCCATGTCCGCTATCGTCACAGCGGCTGATCTGCCGACAGACCGTGACACTGCTCTAATCGACGTGCTCAAAACCCTTGGTGGTTGGGCATCGGACGAGGCGAAGCTGGCGGAGCTCCGAGCTTCATTTGCGAGCGCCTCGCCATTTCCGCACGTGGTGATCCGAGACTTCTTCGCCCCACGCGTCGCGGACGGCGTGGAGTCGCAGTTTCCGTCTGACCCCGCACCATCATTACCCATCTGACACTTCTAGACCCTTCTCTTTCCCACTTGACTGTCTCGCAACGCACAACGCCAAGGATCCCGAAAGCAGGCTGCCGTTCTTGACAGCCCAACCAAACTGCAGGAGGCCTACAGGCACGCGCCCAAAAGAATGGCAATCGCAGGGTTGGCATGTTTATGACAATCCGATAGAGGGGAAGCTGGCGATGGACGACGTAGAACGGATGGCGCAGAGAGATCCTGTCTTCCCGGTGCGTGGCAAGTTTTGCTTGCTTCTCACCCCCTGAGACGATCCAGCACTCTTCCGACTTGTTTCAGAAGAATGTGACTGCATGCAGCCCCCACTTAAGCCGGGCCATGCCAATTATTTCTCAATGACCGCGGCCCTGGAGAGCAGGAGGTCTGGAGCGCGCTGCAGAGTCCTGGGATGCTGGCGCTGATGCAGGACCTCACAGGGATCCCGGAGCTCGAAAACGATCCGCACTTACACGGTGCCGGGTTGCACTACCATCCGGTAGACCTTCATCCCGCGCGTTTCGCTTCCATTTCGCGCCGGCGGTTGTCTCCGTGCTGGGCAGGGCAACTTACGGCCCGAGGCGTGTGGCGTGCAGCCCGGCAGCCGCCTGGAGATGCACCTCGATTACTCCATCCACCCAGTGTCGGGGAAGGAGCGGCGCGTGAATCTCATTGTGTACATGAACCGGGGCTGGGAGGAGGCCTGGGGGGGGCACCTTGTGTTGTGGGAAGGGACACACGAAGCACTTTCCGCTGAGGCTGCTCGCGTCGCGCCAACCTTCAACACTGCAGTGCTCTTCCGCACTTCAGATGTGTCCTGGCACGGAATGCCCGACCCGGTATGCTGCAGCCCTGCTCCTCCGAAGTGATTGAGTGGTTGCTACGCCGGCACCCGCCGGCGCGGGCGGACATTCATCTTTCTGAGTTCAAAGCTCCAGATCGGCGCATGCTGGCGTCAGCGATCTCACCGCTCCACCCGCACCGGCCTAGGTGGAGTGCCCAGAGGGCGAGGCACGGAAGAGTGTCGCCATTTACTATGTGGGGCCCCAAGCCCCAGACCCGCTGCTGCAGGGATCCGCAGAGCGGGGCCCAGAGGTTTGCAGGAGGCAATCAAGGTTCTGTGCCTCCTCCGTCTCTGCCTGTGTGCTCAGGGTGAGCATGCGCGCTCCTTCCTAGGTGTCGGATCCCCGGGCAGAGGCGACAAAGCGATTCAAGGCGTCCTACCAACCTCGCCCGGGCGAGCTGGGGCCGCAGGGTAAGTCGTGGCCATGAGAACCTGCCTTCCCTCCTTGACGCTTCCGTCCGGTTGAGCTCTGAAGCGGCTGACATTTCCACCACCGCAGAGGAAGCGTACAAGAGTCTATGCCGGATGCGTGTCGAGCGGCGCCTGACGCCCGAGGACGTTGCTCAGCACTGTCCCGGTGCGCCCCCTGATCACGCCGTTTGGTGGCGAGCGGAGCACACCGTCTGCCCGTTCCGTGGGTGTCTGCCCGTTCTGTCGGCGTGACGCAATCCCACAACCGCCGCAGGTTTCACGCAGCGATGGAAGGACTGAGCGAAAGTAGGGACAGGTGAGGACCGCAACGCCCTTGCACAATGGTATAGCATTTCAGAGGCTCTCATGCACATGAGAGCGGCTGGCAAACGGCATTATGCCGCAGAGTGTTTTGGTGAAGTACAGCGTACGGTTTGCTCGCAAATTCGATGGCTGTGCGGGGTTTGTTGCCGCCGAGCCACAAAGCTTGTGATCACGGATGGGGAAGGCGTCGTCAAAGAGACGCAAGGCGCGGGCAGCGAGACAACATAGAAATCACCCCTTCCGCACCGTTGTACTAACCCTTATGCTACACACGGTCCTGGTTGCCCATCAGAGGAGACCCCTTCAATCCACCGCTTAGTGGCGGTTGTAGAAGTAGTCCCACTGGTGGCGAGCGCGGCGCCAGTCGTCGTACGACGCGGCGTCGTTGGCGCGGTAGTAGGTGTCCTCAGACTCCTGGTAGAGCGCGCGGGCCTGGGTGTTCTGAACGAACGCCTGGGTGTAGAGGTTCGCCGCCTTCTTGCCGTAGAGGATGGTGCGCATCTTCCTGCGGGGCGCTTCATCGTCAGCACACTGTGGGCAGCGACCGTGCCTCGATGCACCCCTCTGTCCCACCAAGCTGCACTAAAATTGAGCATCCAAAAGCACGCAGAACCCACGCTACTTGCTATCTGAAAGCGCTAGCACATGTCACTAGGGCGTCACACGCCCACCCCTTTTCTGAGTGGGCCGCACAGTGACGCCCGCCCGAAATAAAACCTCAGCAGGGCCCCCATCGGCATGGGCCACAACACGCGGCCTGCATCGCCGTACACAGTCTGTGCTGACCACGACAGCCTAAGAAATAGCTTGAAGGACAGCAGAGCCATCGGCAGTGGTGAGCAGGTGCGACCAGCCACAGGAGCCTGCGCCAGCGAACGGGCGCGGGCGGTAGTGACTCCTCCGTTGTTCACACGTGAACGACGGAGCGCCAAGGCGCCCCACAATCCTCAAACGATAACCGAGGGGTATATGTCTACATATCACCCACAGGACCTCGCGCCAAGCGCCCCTGAAACGACGCGCGCCGCCAGCTGCGGGGAGGGCTCCATCGCACCTGCTTGGTTGAGGAGTGTCTTTTCGACGTGTTGGCTAAAAGAGTTCACCCAACTCGTCCACTTTTTCAAAAGTTGGCACTTGCCCCGCGCCGTGCAATCTAAATCCAGAGCGACTTCCGTGTAGTGAAGACCGAGGCGTGGAGGATGGCCGGTACTGGCTGAGGGGTCGGTATCACTCGCGGCATGAACCCTGGAGGCAGGTTCGGAGGGGATAGGCCCCGTGGGGGTACAAGCACCGCCGCGGAAGCCGCCGATGATCCGCTACTCGAGGGTGTCACCTTCGAGCTGCAGGACCTTGCCGGTGCGCACCGCCCCGCGCGCAGGGAGGAGGCGGGCTACCTTCGGCCAGAGGAAGACCAATCGGAAGCACATAGCGGTCGGAATGGTCGGGCAGTGCAACCCGCATGGCAGCACTCACCACCGCAGCTCGGGCCGGACGCAGCGGCAGGGCGACGGGCGCCGTCGCCACCGCCGGGCAGCGACATGGGGAAGTATGACGCGCTTGTGCGGCAGCACGACCGTCGGAGCCGACCGATCGAACGGCTCGGATCGGCTATACTGTTTGCGGGGTTTGTGGCTGTGGCGCTTCTCGTAGCTGTGATGTGTGTTGGGTCTCTCAGTACCGATCTGAAGGACGAGAGCAGGACTGAAAAGCTGGTTGCGATGGGGAGAAGTCAACCAAACAGCATCGAGGTGAAACATCTCGAGCGGCATGGTGCTTCAGTTACAATGCTCGAGACAGGCCATTCAAATGGCGTCGCTGCACCGGTGCACAACTGGGCTGATCATCGCTTCGATCTGGGCTTCGTTGACCCGCAGAAAGCAGCTCACGCGAAGCACCCGCACTTGCACCCCTTCCGCTGGGTGCGGTCAGGAAGCAAGGCAACCACCCAGGGTAGTGATGCGCCAAATTACATGGGGTCAAAGCAGATATCGGCGCGCCTCGCCAACGTCGCAAACTTCATAGTCGGCGGGGGCAGCACG
>Ga0115567_10006635_pt1 | contig 11031 bp, 12 predicted proteins | sample COGITO_mtgs_1204_2_FD_88679 | JGI IMG/M metagenome (GOLD analysis project Ga0115567, IMG submission 88679) | Pelagic marine microbial communities from North Sea - COGITO_mtgs_120412 | ecosystem: Environmental > Aquatic > Marine > Epipelagic | place: Germany:Helgoland, sampling site Kabeltonne... | reverse complement strand
GCTGCAAACGATTGTTATTCAAAAACAAATACTATCAACGCTCGAGCTGACAAAAGCATTTGCACAATATATTCACATTCCGTACATCGAGTTAGTACCCAATGATATCCCTTCGGATATTCTCAATAAGATATCCGAAAAAATAGCCCGGCAGTATCACGCGGTTCTCTTTAAGGTTGACGAGGATGGTACACAGCACTTAGCCATGGATGACCCTGACGACGTACAGGCAGTTAACTTCATAGAGAAACAAATTGGTCCAAATCTCAAGATTTATATTGCGACAAGCGACAATATTCTTGCCTGCCTCGAAAATTATAGTGGAGACGTCAACCAAAAGCTGAACGATGTTATCGATATTCAACGCGAGGATACTGCTGGCGTACAGTCCATTGCCGATTCAGACATCGCCGAAGATTCACCTATTGCCCAAACGATTAACCTGCTCCTGGAATACGCGATTCGGTCTAACGCCAGCGATATTCACATTGAACCTCGCGAAGAGTTTGTACAGATTCGTTACCGAATCGATGGAGTATTGAACGAGGTCAATCGTTTACCACGAAACGTCCTCGGCGCACTGATTAGTCGTATAAAAATTTTATCGAATTTAAAAATTGATGAACGACGAGTTCCACAAGATGGACGATTCAAAATCAAAGTTTCTGGTCGCCAATACGCGCTGCGTGTTAGCACGCTACCGATTGCCGATGGAGAGAAAGTAGTTATGCGTATTCTTGACGAAAGTAACCAAGCTATTAGTTTGACCGAACTCGGTTACTGGGGTACATCGCTCGCCATACTCACCGATGCACTAAGCGAAGCAAACGGCATGGTTCTTGTAACAGGGCCGACTGGTTCCGGTAAATCAACCAGCTTGTTTAGCATTCTAACCATGCTTAATACACCGAATGTTAACATCTCGACTATTGAGGATCCGGTCGAGTACAAAGTGCCTGGCGTCAACCAAACGCAGACAAATGCAAAAGCAGGCATGACGTTCGCCTCCGGCCTGCGCGCACTACTGCGTCAAGATCCAAACATTATCATGATTGGTGAGATTCGAGATGGTGAAACTGCCAACCTGGGCGTCCAAGCTGCACTGACCGGTCACCTTGTGTTCTCTACACTCCACACCAACAATGCGGCAACGTGTTTACCTCGTCTTCTTGATATGGGCATTGAGCCATTTCTCATAGCCAGTACTGTCCGTGCAATCGTCGGCCAGCGATTGGTGCGACGCCTCTGTATGACCTGTCGTGAGAGTTACAAACCAGATGCAACTGAATTCAAAGCACTTGAGCACACATTTGGTATCAATGCAGCACGCATGAAACACCTGTTCGAACTAGAGACTCAAGCTGCACAAGAGAACCTTGGAGGCGACGTACCCATTAGTAGCTCGACAACGTCTATTCATAACCTCTGGAAACCATCGAAAGATGGCTGCGACGACTGTAATCATACAGGCTTCAGGGGACGAATCGGCATCTACGAAGTGCTCGGAAACTCAATCCCGATTCAGAAAATGATTGTTTCGAATGGCACCAGTAATGAGATTGAGGGCCAAGCAGTCAAAGACGGCATGGTGGTGATGCAAATTGATGGCATCATCAAATCTCTCCGTGGACTCACAACTGTCGAAGAAGTCCTAAGGGCAACGAAAGACTAACCCGAAAATGGCACGTTTTAAATATCAAGCATCGAATAGTCAAGGTAAGCAAGTCAGTGGCAATGTTGAAGCATCCGATCGCTCAGCAGCAGTCAAAGCACTCGTTGAGCAAAAACTGCGACCAATCGTTGTAAAAGAGATTTCCGGAAAATCCAAAACAAGCTTGAGCCTTTTTGGCAACAAGGTAAAATCTGACGACTTAGTTATTTTCACCCGTCAGCTAAGCGCAATGGTCAGTGCGGGTGTGCCATTGCTCCGAGCAATTAACTCATTACAAGAACACAGCGAAAGCCCGGCGCTCAAAAAAACACTTATCGATATTAGCCGTGAAGTTGAAGGTGGAGCGCCGCTAGCAGACGCACTTGAAAAACACCAAAAAACGTTTAGCCCTGTCTATGTAAACATGGTTCGTGCGGGAGAAGCAGCCGGAATTTTAGATGATATCTTAAAACGTCTCGCACTCCAACAAGAAAAAAATGCGACGATTCGCAAAAAGATTAAAAGTGCTATGACATACCCGATGGTTCTTGTAGGCATAACAATTTTGGCATTTTTTGGGCTAATGCTTTTCGTTATCCCGCAGATTGGTAAAATCATCAAAGATCTCGGTGGACCAGACGCAGAGCTGCCAGCACTGACCTCGGGCATGCTCGCAATCAGTGGGTTCTTGATCAGTTTTTGGTATATAATTTTTCCATTACTTGGCTTCGGTATCTTTATGCTGCTTCGATATGTTCAAACACCGAGAGGACGCAAAATATTGCACACCGTTGCGCTCAAGCTTCCTGGCATAAAGCTTATTGTTCAGAAAGTTGCTGTCGCGAGATTTGCTCGCACCTTCTCAGCGCTGATAGGTGCCGGCGTCGCCGTACTAGAAGCGCTCGACGTCACCGCTCACGCTGTCGGTAACGTTGTGTTCGAAGAAGCACTGATCAAAGCCGCAGCTGAAGTTAAAAATGGTGCGACTCTCTCATCTATTATCGAACGAGACAACCTATTTCCATCGATTGTTCCACAGATGCTTTCAGTTGGCGAAGAGACTGGTCAAACCGATACAGTGCTTATAAAGGTCGCCGACTTCTACGAAGAAGAAGTTGACGTTGCCATCGAAGGTTTGAGCTCAATTATCGAGCCAGTCATGATCGTTTTCATGGGCGGCATGGTTGGCGTCATTGCTGCCAGCGTTATGCTCCCGATTGCCGGACTTTCAAATTCAATTAAAAGCTAATAACGGGTTTACCGAATGGAAATAATGCTTATGGTGCTGTATACTAAAATGAGAAAAGTGGGCATCGATTGACACGTGGCAAAGTTATATTACAAAGACAAACCAATTATAGGACTTGATATCAGCCAGACTGGAATAAAAGTCATGGCTATAAATGCAAAAAAATGGCTCGTAACGGGCTATGGTTCGATTGACTTAGATCCAGAGAAAGTACATAAATCGCTTGAAGGTGATGATGACTATCTTGGTACGAGCCTGCAAAGTTTGCTAACAAAAAATCTCGTCGGCGAGCTGCATAGTAATCATGTTGTCCTGAGTGTTCCAACTGGTCGAACATTCACACGTACGTTTAATTTGCCAGTGGCAGCTGAGAAAAATTTGAAAGATGCCGTTGATCTCGAGGTCGACCAGTATGTTCCTATCCCGTCCGAAACATTGTATATCGACTACGAGGTTGTTGAGCGCAATAAGGAATCGATTACGGTATCGCTTTCAGCGGCACCACGCAAGCTCATAGATCGTTGTATTGCCATTACCGAAGCAACCGGTCTTCGCGTGTGTGCGGTAGAACCGGGGATCAGTGCTGTCGCACGACTACTCGAGAATACTGAAGAAGGCCATCTCCCGACAGTGATTGTCGACATTGGTCCAGCTTCGACTGACATCGCAGTGTTAGATCGTTCGATCCGCGTGACCGGTAGCATTGCAATCGGGGGCAATACCTTTACGCTTGATATTGCCAAAAAGCTCAAAGTTCCGCTTGAAAATGCCCATCAGCTAAAGGTTCTCAATGGCCTTAGCGCCGGACCACGACAACAAAAATTGCAAAATACACTTTCGCCAAACCTTGAGCGTATTTTGAACGAAACTCGAAAAGTGATTCGGTACTACAATGAGCGATTAGAAAACAGTAATAAGCTTGAGCAGGTTTTAGTCGTTGGCGGTGGCAGTAATATTCCCGGCCTCGGTGACTTTTTCACAAACTCACTGATTATGCCAGCTCGTGTTGCAAGTCCATGGCAACGACTCAATTTTGGCAACCTTCCTGAACCCGCAAAACAATTTCGTCCGCGATACATAACGGTTGCCGGATTGGCATCCGTAGACACAGAAAGTATTTGGAAATGATAAACTTGCTTTCATACGAAAAACAAGCTGAAATACGTGCCGGCAGACAAAACGTCATGTTGTTACAGTTCATTTTTATTAGTCTCGTATCCATTGTACTCGTTGCATTACTGCTCGTTGGTTCGTACGTCGTATTGGTCTCAACTCGCGACCAAGCCACGAAGCGTGCCGAAGTAAACCAGACAAAAATAGACGGCTACAGCGCCCAAAAAGCTGAAATTGATTCGTACAAAAAAGATCTCGATACCGCTAAAAGTATCCTTTCGAAAGAAGTAAATTACTCAAAAATATTTCTCGCTATCGGTTCGGCATTACCTGACGATGCCATCGTCAAAGATCTCGACGTGAAGCCTGATAATTTCGAGAATGGTCTCTCAATGGTAGTGTATTCGCGTACTGAGCAATCGATGGTATCGGTGAAAGACAACATGCAAAAAGTACCAGAAATATTTAAAGATGTCAGTTTTAGTTCGGTCGACTTTTCTAGTTGCAAAGATAGCCCTGATGTCCCGATTGAACAAACCCCCTACGCGTGTGAAGCCACCCTCAACGTTGTATTTAATGAAAAAGTGAAAGGCGTCCAATGAAAAAAATTACTGCACGCTCACTACGATGGATATTCCTCGCCGTTATCATCGTTCTCGTCACAGCAGGTTCGTTTGGATTTTACTTCGCATTCTCTAAGCTCAGTCAATATAATCAAGAAACCATTGCTAAGAATACTGAAGCTAACGGCACCGATAAAACTATTGGCAGCATCGAGAGTGCTATCGCGTACATAAACGAGAATAAGTCAGACATTGATAAGTCTAAAGATATTACTGCCGATACAACGAACTACCAATATCAAGATCAGATTATAAGAGACATACGAAGAATCGCATCATCAAGTCATCTCGTTGTTGATTCGATATCGTTTGCATCAAGTGCAGATGGCGGAGCAGCAACCACAGTGTCACCAGCACCTGCTACGGCGTCACCTGAGGCTGCTACACCAGTTGCATCGGGAGTAACAAAGCAAACAGCCACCGTCACCTTTTCACCTCAGCCAAACACGAAGCTCTATTACCAATACATCCTAGATTTTCTATACAAAATCCAACAGAACAGCACGAAGTTCTACACTGCAGACATTAGCCTTACGTCGAGCGACAAAAACAGTGAGACAGTAGACCTCGAAACCTTAACTATTGATGTCTACGTAAAGGAAAATGCATCATGAAAAATAACTTAGACATCAGGGCTATTCTGTCAAATATTGGCAAGGCCTTTTCAAAATACCAAGTACTGTTATTTTTCATCGTCATTAGCTTACTTGTTGCGGTGGCGCTCATCATGATTGTGCGTCTATTTACAACTACTCCGGAATCCACTTCAGTAGACGACGCGGCTACTACGACGGATCTCATAAGTGCCGAGAACAAAGAAACGGTAGAAAAATTACGAGAACTTCGATCATCTGACGACCTTGAAGATATCCCGGCACCGAGTGGTCGCTTTAGTCCGTTCTCTGAGAAACGCTGGAGAACTGACATTATGGAGCAATGATCGATGTTACTTTCCTCGACACGGCTGATTGATATACCGGTGATGAGCCTGCAGACAGGTGGACAGCTTGCTCGTACGAAATTGCCTCTCATTGATCCGCGAAACCTTACGATACTTGCCTATGAACTGACAGGGCCGCTGCTCAATGAACAGCCGTCTTTTTTGCGTATCAGTGATGTACGAGAGCTGAGTAATCTAGGTTTAATTGTCGACAGTAGCGATGAGTTTATTGGGCTCGACGATGTAATAAAGATCAAGGAAGTTTACGAATTTCGATTCGACATACTCGGCAAGACTGTTGTAGATGAGAAGAAGCATCGACTCGGTAAAGTCATTGGGTACTCCCTTGAACCCGAAACATTTACGATCATCCAGCTAAACGTGAAACGACCGCTGTTGAAAAGTTTTACCGATACAGAACTCATTATTCACCGGTCACAGATCGTTGAAGTAGATGATACGACAATTACCATACAGAATGACGAGAGAGAGCATGTACCCGTGAAACGCGCTGCGCAGGCGTACACAAATCCGTTTCGTGGCTCAGCTCAACCTGAGACAATCAAACCCTCTCAGTCGTTCTCTTCATAGCTCTGTATGCCCTGTTTGATATCATCAAAGCTAAAGCCTTGGCGAGCAAGATACTGCATCAATTTTTGATCATCAGTATATTTACGGCGCTTCTTGGCAATAATTTTACGTATTTCATCGTGATCAGTACGCTGGGTTTGAGCAACAGCCTGTTCTATGTCCGCACTCTGTACGCCCTTGACTCGTAACTCATTGACGATTTTACGGCTACTCGAGCCTTTTGTTTGATTACGATTCTCAACCCAATACCGAGCGAATTTTTCGTCGTCGATATACTCTTTCTCTAGCAATCGATCAAAGACCCGATCGGCGAGCTCTTGGCTAACGCCAGACTTCGACAATATCTCACCCGTACGTTTACTTTTATACTTCGTTTCTCGTGTCTTACGCCACAAATAATCACGCACCTCTTTCGCGCTATGTGGTCTCATGAGACAGTATTCTAGAGCTCTAGTGTACAACTTCCCAAACTGGCTCTCAGTCTCGAGTTCAATCAGCTCGTCGTCGGTATACTCTCTGCCTGTCTTTATGCCGAGATTTGCGACTTGGTAGACGTCAAGTGAGAACCGATACGAGCCATCGACAAAAATGTTTACCCGATCGGGGTTCTTTTTTTGGAGTGATATTTCGGTGATTTTCATTACTTCACCGTTTTCATTCCTAGGCTTCGACTTCAGCAATTTTCTCTCGTACGAGCTTCTCAATTTCATCGCGAACTTCAGTATTTTCTTTCAAGTACTTTTTAGTTGCATCACGGCCTTGACCGATTTTTGCATCCTTGTAGTCGAACCATGCGCCGGCTTTGCCAACAATTTCGTGCAATACGGCAAGGTCGAGTACGTCGCCAGTTAGAGAAATACCCTCATTGTACATAATGTCGAACTCAGCAATCCTAAATGGCGGCGCAATTTTATTTTTTACCACTTTTACTTTCGTCCGGTTCCCTATTATGTCGTCGCCGACTTTCAGCTGACCGATGCGTCGAATATCAAGCCGTACAGACGCATAAAACTTCAGTGCGTTACCACCGGTTGTAGTCTCTGGATTGCCAAACATCACACCGATCTTCATACGAATTTGGTTGATGAATATGACAGTGGTTTTACTCTTGTTGATAATACCGGTCAGTTTTCGAAGCGCTTGGCTCATCAGTCGTGCTTGAAGTCCCATGTGGCTATCGCCCATGTCACCGTCAATTTCAGCTTGCGGCACAAGTGCGGCTACCGAGTCAACCACAACAAGGTCAACGGCACTTGAACGGACAAGCGTCTCAGCTATCTCGAGTGCTTGTTCACCGTTGTCCGGCTGCGATACCAGTAAGTTATCTGTGTCGACACCAAGTTTTTTAGCGTACGACGGATCAAGCGCATGCTCGGCATCGATAAACGCTGCCGTACCACCCTGCTTTTGTATTTCGGCAATCGCATGCAGCGTTAGTGTGGTTTTACCGGAGCTTTCTGGTCCATAAATTTCGATAATACGACCCTTCGGATAACCACCGCCGAGTGCAATGTCTAGGGACAGTGCGCCACTGGGAAGTAGCTCCACATTAGCTCTTTTTGAATCACCAAGTTTCATAATAGAACCATCGCCAAATTGCTTGGTTATTTGATCCATCGCGAGTCCAAGTGCTTTAATTTTACCTTCTGCGTCCGGTGCGGTACGTGAAACTGCGTCTTTTTCTGCCTTTTTAGCCATATATACCCTCTCTTGTTATATCTCCATTATACGATATTTGCTATAATTGAACTAATGCAACAACGTGGCTTTACTATTATCGAACTTCTTGTAGTGATTGTGCTGTTTAGCGCCACTACAGCAGTAGCATTTTTTCAGTTCAACAATTTTCAGCAAATGAACCGTGATGACACTCGACGCACGGCCATTAACGCCATGTACTACAATTTGGAAGATATCTTCTACAAGACTAACGCCTACTACCCCGATGAAGTTACTGAGAAAAACTTGACCTCGATGGATAAAGAGCTCTTCACTGACCCGAATGGTCAAAAAATCGGCAGCGGACAATCTGACTACAGATACGAACCGATCAACTGTGAAGACGATAAATGCAAAAATTACACACTGCGAGCTGACCTAGAAAAAGAAGCCGATTTCGTTAAAACAAGCGACCGATAGTCTTATTAGTTTTCGTCGTCGTGTAGTTCGACCGGCCGTCCATTTTTGAAGGCTTCTACGCCATTATTCAAAATAGCCACTTGCTCTCTTGGATTATCGACGTAGGCAAATCGATAGGTCGTCTCTTCACCTTCGGTGCTCAGACGGATTGTCCCGTAATCGAGCATTGTCTGCAAGATGCCAGATCGACGAAAGCTTGCATCCTCGATACTGCCCAGACTGACCGTCTGTTCACGCTTCGAAAATACACTATGCTGAATTTCTTGGATAACACTTTCGTTCGTCATAAAGAATTGGTTTTTTTGATAGACCCAAACAGCTAAATACGTACCAATGCCAATAAGAATCATTATCAATGAGACCAGTAATACAAATACGCCGTAACTTGGTAAAGCCGAGCCGGCGGTATCCATCGGGTAGACTATCAATGCAATCACCAAACCAAGTAACGCAACGCCGCCGCCCATGAGCGGGAGGAGCAGACCGATCGGGTGCCGGTGTATATTCAATATGACAACCTCACCGGCACTTAAGTTCAAGTGAGGGAATTTTTTCTTTGATGCTTCGTGACGTTTCTGTAATTGTTCGCTAATTTCACGTTTCTCTGGCTCTATCTCTCGCGTTGCATGTATCGTGCCTGGTTCATTTGCGTATTGTGAGCGCATACGCGGGTCAAACGACTCACCATCATGAGATTCGGGTGCGGTTCGGATATGGGAGGAGGGCGGTGTTTGTTCCGGCCCGAGCACGTTACTTTGAGCAGCTTTAGCCGCAGGGGGGACTTCCGGACGATCTTGAGAGTTAGGGTCGAGGATAGGAGCCTCTGTGGATTGAGACGGAGAGTGTTGGTTTTGAGCCTGCTCGTAAACAGGATTGCCGTTTGCATCGTAGTATAACGGTCGCTGGTTACTATCTGAAGCTGGTTGCGTGTTAGGATCCATAGGTCTAGTATACCAACTTTTTACGTCGAGTGTTTTTCTATGTGCTTTTTCGCTTTATGCGTCACGATTCTGCCTTGTGGCGTGCGTGTTATAAAGCCAATTTGAAGTAGATACGGCTCATAGTGATCTTCAATCGTGGTAGATTCATCACCAGTCAAGGCAGCAATGGTATTGAGACCGACTGGTTTATCCTCATAATTATCGACTATACTACGAAGCATATTTCTATCTGCCGCATCGAGTCCTAGCTCGTCTATTTCCATCATTTCAAGCGCGCTCTGGGTAATTTCTGTATCAATAATTCCGTCACCATTAACGTCGGCATAGTCGCGGACACGTTTCAACAGCCGATTAGCGATACGTGGTGTTTGCCGAGCACGCGTAGACAATACAGTCGCCGAGGCTTGGTCGATGGTCGTCTCAAGTATGCTCGCGGCCCGTGAAATGACTCGCGCAATTTCATTAGATGTATAGAATTCCAGTCGATAAATGTGTCCGAATCTATCACGAAGTGGCGCAGCCAAACTACCAGTCCGCGTAGTTGCACCAATAATCGTAAATTTCGGCAAGTCAAGCCGGATGCTGCGTGCAGCAGGGCCTTTCCCAATCACAATATCGAGTTTGAAATCTTCCATTGCACTATAGAGCACTTCTTCAACGACGCGAGAGAGTCTGTGAATTTCGTCGATAAACAGCACGTCACCGTCTTTTAGATTGGTCAGGATACTGGCGAGATCACCTGCTTTTTCTATAGCAGGTCCACTGGTTACCCGTAAATTTACGCCCATTTCGTTGGCGATGACCGTTGCCATCGTGGTTTTCCCAAGCCCAGGAGGCCCGTACAGCAGCACGTGATCGATTGGTTCGCTGCGTTTTTTTGCCGCTGCAATCGCCAACTGCAAATTCTTTTTCAATCGTTCTTGTCCCACGTAGTCGTTAAAATTCTGCGGTCGCAACGTTACTTCAATAACCTGCTCTACTGCATCGTCTTCGTCGGCCTGTGCATCTATTATTCGTTCAATAGCCATTGGGTATTAGCTCTGACCCTTCAGCGCCTGTGCGACACGGACATTTGTGGGTAAACTCGTATCGACATCAGACAGTGCCGATGTAGCATCGTGCAATGTATAGCCGAGCGCCATCAGTGCTTCTAACGCATCGTCGTTCGTTTCAATAATCATTTGCGTGCCGGAATCTTGCGTATACACAATCGGTAGACCGACTTTATCCGCCAAATCTACAACAACGCGCTCAGCTGTTTTTTTACCCACGCCACTTGCCCTGGTAATAAATGCTGAGTCACTATTTGCGATTGCATTTCGTACATGTTCACCGCTGCCAAGACTTAATATAGCCAAGGCCGCCTTCGGACCAACCCCTTGTACGGTTATAAGCATTTCAAACAGCTTTTTGCTGGCGAGGCTCGAAAATCCAAACAGCTCTTCAGTCTGTTCTCGAACGTGGTGATGCGTATAAAATTTTACATGCTGATTGAGTGTCAACCCATCTACATCCGTCGTTGGAATTTGCACTTCGTAGCCGATACCAGACACATCAATGATGACCGAGTTACCGACAATTTCCGAAACACTTCCAAATACATGTGCAATCATATGTATGTATTATGCCACAGGAACAAATGATTGTCTTCTCGTGACGCCATTCCCCGAGCCAGATCCATCGCTATTAGTTTGTGGCGTAATAGGTGCTGGATCTTGCACAACTTCGCACCCCTTTTTATCCACTGTAGCTCCTTCTGGTGTACCCGGACATTCATCTTTGTC